>Ga0209222_1000243_pt1 | contig 12075 bp, 12 predicted proteins | sample BlaSpr_A8_Ref_O3_FD_187991 | JGI IMG/M metagenome (GOLD analysis project Ga0209222, IMG submission 187991) | Forest soil microbial communities from Thunder Bay, Ontario, Canada - Black Spruce, Ontario site 2_A8_Ref_O3 (SPAdes) (version 2) | ecosystem: Environmental > Terrestrial > Soil > Boreal...
ACTCCATGATTACGAACCCAACGCTGGCTTATATGTGAGTTCTGGCGAGCAAGGCATATTGGCCACCAAAGGGTACCTTACGGAGCATCCCCTCTACCTGACCTGCCACATTAAACATTTGCTCAGGAACATACAGGAAATACTCCACGGTCGATGCTTCAAACCCAGCGAGCAGAAGCAGCGCACTCGTCTCTTGAGCTGTGAGAAGTTCAGCATCCACATCGACTGGGCATCTCCGCACAATTGCCCTGGTGACGGGATTCAACGGATTGTGTTCGATGATGCAACACAATCCGCCTGGAGCCAAGACACGCCTGATTTCTCTGCTTAGCAACGTCCTTGCCACCCCATGTACGTGATGGTAGACGCACACGGCTGTCACAAAATCCACGGAGGCATCCTCGAAGGGAAGTTCCGACAGGGAGGGCTGATGCGCGATTCGAAATGAATCGGATTGGGAGATCATTCCTGCGGATGGATCGCATCCCATGGCCTGCGCGAAGTGATGACCCGCCATCTTCAGTAACTCACCCCGCCCACAGCCGACATCGAGCCACCGTTGGCTTGCGATCGATATGTTCGCCTGTTGCAGGAGTCGCTGTAGGAGAAGCCATTTTCTGCGGTGAAAATGCAGTGGGTCCCGCGCGAAACGGTCCCGCAGAGGATCGTCGAGCAGGGCTGCATAAGAGGAAGCATATTGGTCGAACTCACGGTCTTTTCTATCGCCGATCCGCATGAACGTCCTCGTTTCGCTCCAGGATGCGCAGACCTTTGACATCCTGCACGATCGTATAGTGCGCTTCCAGGTATGGCTCCATCAGTAAACCTCCAGCGGGGAGGTGCATCGCAACAGAGTAGTACGGAGTAGCTTTGGTTTCAATCGTCGTGTCCCAGATAACGTACTTTACTTTGTGCTGATCGAGAACCTTGATTGCATCTTGAAACTGAGAAGGGGTGTTGTAGTTATAGAGAAGGATGCTATAGCGCGTCGGATTCGTCGTGGCAGACAGGAAGTAATACATGGGGCACCAAGGGTATGCGAAAATTTCGCTCCCAGCGGCTGCATGCTTCTCCAGAAATGCGATGGCCGGATCTGGCTTGAACATACCTACGGCTCCCACGCGGCTGGGTACCGAGTGCGCGGACAGAACGATGAACAGATTGACCGTAGCCAAGGCACCCGCGCCGATCGCAAGGATCTGCAGGAACCAATCCGCAATCTTTCCCCGATATTCGACGAGAAAGTGAATGCAGAGTATGACCAGCAACGGGGAACCGGATGTAAGGTGAGCGATGTCCAGCCGGTGAATCTCCGATAGCCACACCGCCCAACCGCAAAGCCAATACAGCAGAATCTCCGGTCTCAGACTATCTTTGCCGTGGGGAATGCCAAGAACGATGACCAGCGGAGGCAGCGCCGCCACAAAGAGAAACGGTACGATCAGGACCACAGCCATGGGCGTCGACAACCATGCATGGTGAATCGGTACAGCCCAATGACTCCAAAACTGGTGCATCCCTGTGCCATATGGGATGGTATTCACGGCGCCGTAGTTGTGGGAAGGCCACACGAAGTTCATGTAGATCAGATCCCAGAGAGCACCGCGGCTCCAGAAGTAGAGCAGCGTGCCTCCCACCACGCTCACGTAGCCTGTGGCGACCAGGGCTATCGAAGAGCGCCATGCGGAGCGTCGACGCTGCTGAACCAGCAGCCATACCAAGATAGAGAGCAGCAGCAGCAGCCCTTTGGGTTGCAAGATGCAGGTGGTCACTCCCGACAGAAAGCCAGCGGCGAACAACAGGCCGCGCTTGCGCACGTCCTGCCACAGGACGATGCAGACGACCGACAGCAGCGCAAAGAAATTGCTATCCACATGATGGTTCACCATCGGCCACAACGTACTGAAATACACGCTCACCAATAGGACGGGAGGGAGAAGCCGATAGCGTGGGCACACCCGGCGGGAGAGAAAGTACATGGCCAGAAACGTCCCCAGGGAGGTCACGAAAAGCCAGACGCGAGCCACCAGAAACGTTGCGCCGAACAGCTTGAACATGGCCGCGAGAATGTAGAGGGTACCAGGACCCATCACCTCAAAAAAGTCGCGCGCAAAGACCTGACCATGCAAGATCCTCACCGCACCATCGAGCAGCGTCCCCTCGTCGGTCCTGGTATAGGCGATGCGAAGGAACGGTAGCACATAGAGGGTGGCACATAGAGCAAACATCGCGTACCGAACGAAACCCTGTGCAGCGGATGGGGTGGATGCGGTTTGGATAGGCGCGGGAGCCGCAGGGCTCCTCTCGCTGTCTCCGGAACGGACCTCTTGCGGTTCTTCGACGGTCACGTTCACAGTGGTTCCAACTTCCGTAGGTGCGGGGAATCCATTACGCCCGCACGCCAGCGAGCGGTCGATACGACGGCTCCGCCACCGCCAGGGGAACGGCCGGCTCCATATCCTCGATCACGAGCGAGCCGAACAGTGGAGCGAAATCGTCCAGGAGGATGGCGCGCGGCAGCGATTTCTCTGTGAGAGAGACGTTGCGCGCTTCCGTCACCACATAGAGTGGGCGTTCCTTCGCTTCTTCATAGTTTCTAGCCACATAGTCCCCGATGGCGCCAAGCGCCAACAGGATCATTCCGGAGAAGACGCATTGCAGGGCGATCACGGAGGCCCATCCGGGCACAAGGGATGTGGTCCAGAGGGCAAGATACATGACGCGCAGGAGATAGAGGAACCCGGCAGCACTGAGAATGCAGCCGGCCGCGAGGCTGATGCGCAGTGGAAATGCAGAGAACGAAGTGACGCCGGTCCAGGCGAAGCGCAGCATCTTCAGCAACGGATAGTTGGTCTGTCCGGCAGCTCGAGCGTTGCGGTCAAACGGAAGCATCGCTTCCTTCAACCCCAGCCATGCCACCAAGCCGCGCATATAACGGTGCTGCTCTCGCAGGGAGCGGATGGCCAGCACGGCCCTGCGGCTATAGAGGCGAAAATCTCCAACGTCGGGCGTTATGGGCTGGTCCGCCAGGCGCGACAGCACGCGATAAAACATCTTCGCGGACCATCGCTTGAAGATCGTCTCTCCGGCGCGAGAGTTGCGCTGCGGCGAGACGATGTCGTAACCGCGCGCGAACAAATCCAGCATGCTGAGCAACAGTTCCGGAGGGTCCTGGAGATCCGCATCCATCACGACCACTGCGTCTCCGTCTGCAAAATCCAATCCAGCAGTGACCGCAGCCTGGTGGCCGAAGTTCCGGCTGAAGCGGATCACCTTCACCCTCCGATCTCTCAGTGCCTCGCGTCCCAGCACGCTCGACGTTGCATCGGTGCTGCCATCGTCCACGAAGATGACTTCCCAGGTGACGTCGCGAAGCGAGGAACGCAGGCGCTCCAGCATCAGCGGTACCGTCTCTACCTCGTTCAGAACCGGAATCACAATAGACAGGAGCATCGATGCATCTCCAAGCTTGCATACAGTACGAGGGAGACCTGCCGGTGGCCTGGACCTGCTCCGGCATCTCTCCCTGAACATCAGAATTGCGTTGGCTGCACTGACCTTACCGCGACGGTGGTTAGGCGATAGCGGTGTTCAGAGTCGTGCCAATGGTTAAAAACGCGGTATTGATATGTGTGGCCAGCGTCCTCATACTCGCTGTAGCGGCAAAGGCGATCAACGCAAACACCAGCGCGTACTCGATCAGGTCCTGGCCCTGTTCGCTCAGCAACGCATCCTTCAGTAGATCCATCTTCACCGACATGTCGAGAAGTAGGTTTTCAAGGGACATCGTCCACCCTTTCATTGAATGGATATTCCAGCCGTAGATGAAATCGACTCTGGATTCCAAGGTGCGGAGAGTACTCGCCGCAATTTTTGGGTACGATCCCGCGCGTCATGACTCAACGTACGATGTCAACGCCGCGCGTGACCGGGATCAACTGAAAGAGCGAGCCGGCGAGCTGGTTTGCTCAAGCGTCTCCCCCAGATCGAACTACAGGGTTGCTTTGGCTGCACTGACGTACTGCTACGGCCTTAGGCCATGGCGGAGGTCAGATTCGTGCCAATGGTTGTATACGCAGTGGTGATATCTGTGGCCAGCACCTTCATCGCCGCGGTAGCGGCGAAGGCGATAAGCGCAACCACCAACGCGTACTCAATCAGATCCTGGCCCTGCTCGCTCAGCAACGCATCCTTCAGCAGTTCCATCTTCACTGACAGTTTGAGAACTAGGTTATTCATGGGCATGTTCCTCCGTTTTATTGAATTGATATTCCAGCAGAAGCCGGTCTTGCCTTATCTAGAGCAAATGGAGCGCCATTCCGGATCTACAGGCATTTCCCCATAAAACCCAATGATTGTCGAGTTTTGCAGCCGCTGGATGTGAACCGCCGTATACGTGGTTCGTCAGACGGATACGTCCGTATACACGGCATGGGCCGTCCGGGCTGCTCGCAGCGGCGGAACGTGAAACCAGGGGAGAGTTGCGCGTCGCTGGCGAGCAAACATTAGAGCCGGTTAAGAACTTCATGCGAGCGCTACAGCGAGGTTGCGGAGGATAAGGACGGCGAGGGCGGGCAGGTACAGGCCTGTTCGGCATTGAATACGGCTCTCCGATCCTGCTTCCGCTGAGCACAATCCTCCCAAAACAGCAGAAGATCCGGCAACAGGAATGCTGTTCAAGGAGCGGCGATAGAGTTTGGTTTACGACGGTGAGATCGTCTTGACTGTTGGTTCAAGCGGGATGAGGTGGAAAAATTCCAGCTTGTCCCCCGCTTCCGTATGCGTTTCGCGCACGGTACCGGAAGCCAACTCGACGACAGAATGTGCGGAGAGACACGCGGACATGCGCCAGGGGGGCACACTGCTCCGTACTTTTCTCACGCGCTTGGCGCGGTCCACGTAGACCAGGTCGATCGGGAATCGCATGCCAATGGTATGCACCGCTTCACAAGGAACGATCCACAGACCTTCTCCTGCTTTCAGGCCATCGCGTCCCAACAGCCCCTGGTTGCGCTGGGCGGCGCTGTTCGCTACGTCCACACAGTCGGCAAGGATCGACTGACGGGTGAGGTTCACAATCTTCCACCGTACCTCCGGCTCGCGATGGGATCGCGGCAGGAGGCGGTCGAGTATCTTGCGTGGCACATTCATTCGGTTGCCTTCGAGCGTTCGCTCCTCATTGGGGCATCGCTCCCCCGCCACCGCCAGGAGCTCCAGCCCCGTTCTGTAGGACTAACGGCTTCTCGGGCTGTGTGATTTCCAACAGTTTCTCGATGGGAATGGCGGGTGGGGGAGGCGGCAGCGGTTGTGCGCCGGTCACATCCGCGCCCGGAGTTGTCATGGGGATTTTGGAGTTCGGCGGCAAGAACGGCTCGGGATAATTCAACGTTGGCAAAGGAACGCCGGCGGGGATGGGAGCGACAATCTCCGGGGTCACAATCACGATCAGCTCGGTGCTGGTTTTCGTCCTGGAGATCGATTGAAATAGCTTGCCGAGTATGGGTATGTCGCCGAGGAAGGGAACCTTCTCTAAATTCTGGGTTTCGCGATTGTCGAGCAGTCCGCCGATGGCAAGGCTCTGTCCTTCGGCCATTTCGACCTCAGAGTTCATCTTGCGAACGTCCAGCGCCGGCACGGTAAATCCAGAAATTTGCACTCCATTGGTAAAGTCCAGCGAACTGACCTCCGGTGCAACCTGGAGATGGATCGTATTGCGTGCCGTGATCGTCGCGATAAAGTTCAGACGCACGCCGAACTCCTGAAATTGAATGGTTACCGCGCCTGTGCCTCCTCCTGTGACTCCCTGGACGACGGGATAGGGGTATTCTCCGCCGGCAAGAAAACTGGCCTGCTTGCCATCCGCAGCCAGCAGGTTGGGTTCAGAGAGGATTTGGATCGTGCCGTCATTCTCCAAGGCCTGGATGGTTGCCCCCAGACCCAGGTCGCGACGGAACAGCGCGATGTTCAACGCGTTGGAGATCGTCGCTGCGGCGGCCCCACTGGACGGAGTGGAGACCGTGGGCGACTGAAATTGCCCGGTGGTGACCGTGCCGATCGTATTGGCTGCGCCGACACTGAAAATATTGATACCGAGCTGTCTCATCTTGCTCATGTCGATGCTGGCAAAGCGCACCTTCAACAGAATCTGCGGTTGCGCAGGTGGGACGTCGACATATAACAGATTGACGACTTTGCCCGCGCTGGAGGCAATGAGCACCGCACGCTGCGAACTATTCAAGTCTTTCACCGTGCCGCGCAGGAAGATCAGACCGCCCTCGACGCTGAGTTTCAGGGGTTGTCCCGGAAGCTCCATGCGGAGCTCGCGTTGAACTTCCGTCAGTACACTGTTCTCCGCATACGTGCTGGGGCGCACCATGACTTTGAAGAACTCCCGCCCACCGCGAGCTTCCCAAACGATCAGGCTCGTGACTCCGGGGGTCTTTCCGTTCACCATGACCTCCGTCGGATTTGTGGCGGTGACGTCGGCGATATCGCTTTGCCCGATCGCCACGCGGACAATCGTATGCGCCGTATCCACCAGCAGCGACTGTCCCACGGTGACAACGAGCTCATTGGCCGAGTCTTGACTGGCGACTTCCGCAGGCTGATGGGATGTGGCTGCCGTCTGCGCACAAAGGTCTGTCCCGGCACTCAACACGTTCGAAAGGGCATAGAAACACAGAAGGGCAACTCTGGTTTTAGCGTTCACTGTTTTTCCTCCGGAGCTGCAAATTTTTCTTCACTGCGCTTCGAGCCGTTGAAGACCTCGATCTGATACACGTGCGGCGCAGTGTCGGCGGTTGCGCGCATCCGATGCACAGGCTGCGGCGCGCCTGCCGGTACATTCGCTTCACCATAGAGGCGCGCCAAGCCTGTACCGGGCGTCTCCGCCAGCTTGGTGTCCAGTGGGTTGCGCAGCACGAGCTGAATTTTGGTTTGATTGCTGGCCAGGCTCAGGGACTCTGCCTGCTGCGGCGTCACCAGCAGATTGACCACCTGGACCTGTTCCGGCTTTCCTGCCGCGTCTCTCTGAATATCCGTTCCAGCGGACAGAACCTGGATGTTCTGTAGCAAGGTCCGGACCTGCGATCCTTCCTCGGCGTTGACGGTGCCGGGCGGATTGCCGGAGATCAGCACGTCCACCCGCGTACCCGGCGTAACAAAGCCAGCGACACCCACGACGTCATCGACCTTCACCGCGCACGCACGCATGCCGTTGGGAATGGTGGACGCGAGACCACCGCCGGATCCCGGTGCGGCCAGACGGCCATTCAAAATCGCTTCTCCTGAATACAGGTCTGAGATCACGCCTCTGCCGACCGCATCCGATGTCTTGAGGAGGGAGCCTTGCGGAGGTGCGCCTGCAATCTCAATCGTGGTGAGATCACCACTGCTGAGAACGCTCCCGAGTTTGATGTCCCGTGCAGCGGCCACCACGCGCGTGACGTCACGATGTGGCGCGCCGAGGCGATTCCCCACTACGCGGAAGACGAGATAACTGCATGTAATCGCAATGACAAAGGCGGTCAAAAGAATAGCCGTCAATCTTCGGTTCATTCAGGCACCTGCTCAAACTGGCTGTGAAGACAACATTGGTTCTTCCTACCTGATGGCAATTGGTGGGCCAATGGGGAAAAGTCGGCGAATGGGAGGTTTTCGAGGACAAGCCCCATCCGCAAGTGTGAACACGTGTATACCCCTCTGCGTGGCCGTGTAGCCGTACAGACACTCCCAACGCGGCGCGTCTCATGGTTTCCAGAGACTTATGAGCCTGCCAGTTGGCCCGGGAATTGCTACTCCTCGTTCGGAGTCCTCCTGAAAGCGATCGCTTCGTTGGCCATCGCAGGGGTGTCCTTGCGTCCGTCCCAGAGAACGTCCAAGAAACGGCGGAGACACGTCGCCCAGGAGCAGGAGGTACGGCCGCATTGAGATCTTCGCCCATCACCACGATCTTCACGACTCCACCGCCAGCGCGCACGCAACCAAGCGTCTTCATGATTTCTGTCCTGATGCATGGCGTAGTGGTCATGGGAGCGCTCGCGCTCAGGCACACGCCGAGAGTCGACGCGCAGCCTCTCCCGCCACGCTATACCACCTTGATCGTCAAGCTGCAAAGGGATGAGCCGCGCCTGCAATGGTCTCCTGGAAGCAGCAGCGCGGCACCACCTACCCCGCCAGCGGAGACCCACGAGGACCGCTCCCCTGAACCGCGAGCAATGGCGGCGGCTCCGCCCTCGCCCGCGTATCGGGTTGCAGCGCCAATCACCCTGGTGCAACCGGATATTCCGCCCGATACTTTACTGCCCGTCAAGGTTCAGCTTCCGCTGGTCATGCTGTGGACGCCACCGGAGATCCCCGTCAAGACGATTGTCCCGCCGCCGCCGCAAGCCCAAACAGCCACTAACGTGCGTCCATCTCTTTCCCTGCCGAACCACGAATTGCTGGTGGCCGACGTCGCGCTGGCCTCGACGCTTATCCCCGCAGAGACACTTCCTGTCCTTGCCGGCACCACGTCGCTCCTCATGGCGGCCAAACCGGCACCGGCACCGATTCCAGAATCCACTTCCACGCCATCCGCGCAGCCGACGCCGGCGACGGTGCTGTCGGTCTCCGAGGTGCTCCTCGCGAATGGAGCCGTCGTCTTGCCCCCAGCCAACCAAGCGGCTGCCGCATCCAGTTCGGATGCGTTTGCGCCGGGACAGCCCGAGGGCACCTCCGCTATGGGGGATGGAACCATCGTCGTCAAGCGAAAGAAGAGTGAGTCCGGAGTGTCTTCGGTCGGCCATCCCAGCCAGAACGAGACAGACATTGGTCCTGAGGGAAAGAACGGAGCACCACCGGCTTCGAACTCCGGCTCGAAGATGAATCCAAATCCAGGACTTGCGTCAACCAACGGACCGTCGGTCGATCGCATCACCCACCCCAAGGACGGCCACTTCGGAGTCGTTGTCGTGGGAGATGCCGTGGCCGACGAATATCCCGAAGCTGCGAGTATATGGGCCGACCGGCTTGTGTATATGGTGTACCTTCATGCCGGCGCAGCGAAGAGTTGGATCATGCAATACTGCCTGCCGCGCAGCGTGCAAGCGGCGGGCAACAACCTCCGTCCCGACGCACCGTGGCCGTACCTCATCGTGACACCCCATCTCTCACCGGGCGATTACGACACCGATGCCCTGCTGGTGCATGGCTTCATCGATGCCGCGGGGCACTTTGAACAACTTGCCGTCGTATACCCCACGCAGTTTGCGCAAAGCAAGTTCGTGCTGGACGCACTACAGCAGTGGCAGTTCCGTCCCGCCACGCAGAAGGGGCAAGCGACGGGTGTCGAGGTGCTGCTCATTATTCCCCAAGACACGGACTAAACCCCGCAGCGACGCTACGTCAACACGCAGCTAGCCATGTCGGGATGGCGTCTCTGTGATTGCAACCAAGCGACTTCTCTCCATGGCACCGGTGTAAACAACCCTATACACACCTACCGTAAATCCCCACAAGAAAAGCGCGCTGGGAGCGCGCTTTTCTTCGTGAATTCAGGGGACTTAGCGCCATGAATTCATGCACTTGGAGGTCCCCGCAATTTGTGGAGGACTGCGTGCATGTAGTCGAGTTGAGTCGTCGTCAGAAACAACCGAATTCGGGGTGTACGGAGTGACCTCCAATGCAGCGTGAAACGGGAGTACGTATCGCATCTGAGCCCCACAGTGAGCGGGTGTGGAATCGCGTTCGAAACGGCAATGACGGAGGCGCATTGGTCGAGTTCGCTGTTGTGCTGCCGCTGCTGCTGCTCATCACCACAGGCATTCTATCGTTCGGGATCGCCCTCAATAACTTTCTCACGCTGACAAATGCTACAAGCATCGGCGCGAGGTTTCTCGCGGTTGACCGGGGAATGAATCTCGATCCGTGCGCCGCCACGATTGCAATCGTCAATACAACGGTCCCCGGCCTCAATCCAGCAAACCTCACGTTTACGTTCGTGATCAATGGGACACCCTACCCTGGGCCGTCGTGCAACAGCACCAGTCTCGCTGCCGGGGCCGCGGGAAGTATGGTGCAGGGCACGGCCGCCCAGGTAATCGTTGCTTATCCGTGCAGCCTGCTGGTCTATGGCAAAAATATTATTCCCGGATGCACGCTCAAGACGCAAACGACGGAGGATATCCAATGAACAGGACCGGAGCGGCGGTATTGCGCAAACTGCACCAAGACGAGAGTGGGCAAGTGCTTGTTATGGTGGCAATCATGCTGGTCGTATTTCTTGCGCTGGTCGGCTTCGTGGTCGACATCGGCGACGTCTACTATCGCTATCAAGAGCTTCAATCGTCCTCGGATGCAGCGGCGCTGGCAGGAGGGGCTGCCCTGCCGGGCACGACAGCTGCCGCCGTTGCGACGAGTTACAGCTCCGTTACGGGAGGCAAGAACGCGTATGCCAACCTGCCCAACGCCACCATGGTCTCCGGGTATCCGAAGGTGGTGTGCCTGGCGACCCTGACAAACCTGAACCCATCCATCCCGTGTCTTGCCCCGGCCGCGGGAAACGCCATCGTCGTGAAGCAGACCGCAACCGTACAGATGTTTTTCGCTGCTCTTCTGGGCATCAAAACCATGACGATCACGGCCACCTCGACCGCGTCGATGCTGGGCGCAAAGGCAGGAGCCCACAACGTGGTCATCGTACTCGACACCACCTCTTCGATGAATGATACCGACAGCAGCAGCAACTGTAGTGGCACAAGAATCAGCTGTGCCCTAACCGGCGTTCAGGCGCTGTTGGCCGCGCTCACGCCCTGCGGCGCGACTTGTGGAGCGGTCACGCAGGGCAACGCGGCCAACCCGAAAGATCAGGTCAGCTTGATGGTGTTTCCCGGAGTCGCATCGACGTCGCAGACGCAGTATGACTACGATTGTGCGCATAGCACGAATCCTCAGATCGCGGCGTATTCGTACCCCACACTTCCGACCTACCAGATTATTCCGTTTTCGAGCGATTACCGTACCTCCAACGCCCTTACTTCCTTGAACAGTAGCTCGAATCTGACGCGGGCGGTCGGGGGAGACCCTACCTGCACCTCGGGCCTCGCGGCCGTAGGCGGCGAAGGAACCTATTATGCTGGCGTCATCTATGCGGCACAAGCGGCGCTAGCCGCGCAGGCGGCACTGAGGCCGACTGCGCAGAACGAGCTCATCCTCCTCAGCGATGGCGACGCAAATGCCTCAGCACAAGCCATGCCGGGCGCCTCAACCAAGACCTTAGTGTATCCATCCACGCAGAATCAATGCCACCAAGCGATTACGGCGGCGCAGACCGCTACAGCCGCGGGAACCATCGTCTACACCGTTGCCTACGGCGCGGAAGCTACAGGATGTAGCACCGACAGCCCCAGTATCACCCCCTGCCAGACGATGCAGCAGATCGCCTCCTCTTCGACGACGTTCTTCTCCGACTACACAGCAACCGGTGGCTCCAATACCTGCATCTCAAGCGCTCGAGCCAGCACCAGTTTGAGTCAGATCTTCACTGATATCGCAGGGACTTTCGGGGGGTCCCGCTTGATCCCCAATAATCTCCCGTAGGCCCCACCTGAAGCCGCGCACAAGGCCATCCTGCGGGGCAATCACTGCGAGGAGGACTCACTTGAACGTTCAGCTCGGCAACTCCCGCAATGACGGCGCTGGGGGCTGCGATCTACAGATTTCGCCTGGCATAGAAGAGGGTTCCACCATCCGCAGCAAACCCTACAAATCCCAGAAGACAGGTAATGCACACCAGCGTGAGGACCATGCCGTGGCCATTCTCGTCTCTTAGCCGTCTCGCTATCTTCAGGACTTCCTCGCTGGACCCTGCGGAGCCCACTTGATCAGCTCCGCAATTCCTCCTGCGCTCTGGGGCAGAAAGGCGAGGCTCACACCATCCGAGCCCTGCCGGACTACCTTAGCGTGGACGAGAATCCATCGCTGCGCGTTGACCTCCGGAGGGTGCGTCTCCTGCAGCGTTATTTGGATCACGGTGCCCGGATACCAGCGATCTGCTGTCAACAAATACATTCCCGTCAAACTGATATCGCGAACGCC
>Ga0209222_1000245_pt1 | contig 12065 bp, 6 predicted proteins | sample BlaSpr_A8_Ref_O3_FD_187991 | JGI IMG/M metagenome (GOLD analysis project Ga0209222, IMG submission 187991) | Forest soil microbial communities from Thunder Bay, Ontario, Canada - Black Spruce, Ontario site 2_A8_Ref_O3 (SPAdes) (version 2) | ecosystem: Environmental > Terrestrial > Soil > Boreal...
AACTGGCGCTTCTCCTGGCTCGGCGACGCCGGCGAGCGCCAGAAGGGCTGGAGATTCGGTGCATCATCGCCGTTCGCCACCACGCCGGTCAGCGCCGGCAGCCAAGGCGCAGGGTCGTAGCCTCGCAATTGCCGGAAATCGTCAAGAATGGACTCGGTCCAGTTCTGCGCGCCGATCTCGGTGCTGTCGACGGTGAGTGCGTTGACGCCATGCCGGCCGAACAATGACTGCCCCGTCACCTGCTCGTATCTGTCGAGATATTGTTGCATGTAAGCGCGCACATGAGCGCCGTTGAGCTTGTCCACTTCGAGACCGGTGGCCTCGACCGGTGCCGGATGGTTTTCGGTGCCCAGCAGCGAATAACCCATTCGAAGCACGGTCCAGCGGCCCGGCGGAGGTGTCCACTCTAGCGTACCGTCCGCTTTCATACGATCGGTCAGAACAACCACGTCGGAAGGCTTTACGGCCGTATCCGGCGCCACGTCGGGCGTGGCCAACGCATAGTAGTCCGGCGCGATGGAGAAATCGGCTTTCGCCTCTGCTTCATTGACCGTCGCCTGCGCATGCAGGACCAATTCGTGAACGTGGTAGCGAAGCGGACCCGTCGGTGGAGCGGTCCTTTTGAGCAAGGCGCTCGTTGCCGCGCCCGGCGCATAGTTCGTGAAGATGCCGGGCAAGGGCACGGGCTTGGCTGGGGAAAGCGTGACGCGGAAAAATCTCGCTTTCACGGGCGCGAACGATACGGTTTGCAGTGGAAGTTTGGCGAACGGAACTGCCGCCACTCCGCGCCAGGTCTTTGCATCGTCGCTGGCCTCGACAACCGCGGTGGTTCCGGGCGCGCCTTCCGCGGAGGCCGCCAATGAAACGGCCTGGATCTGCACCGGCCGTGTGTAGCCGAATTGTATCCACACCTCCTTACTGCCTTCCGGCGGAGCGATGGTGGGGCCGTTGGTCAGATCGCCGTCGGATAGTGGCGCCGGATCGATCACGCCATCGCTCGAGACGGCGCTATCGATCCGCGGGACGGACGCCGCGGCGCGGTAGGCGACCACGACGGCATCGCGATAAAACGACAACGATGCAGTCTTGGGCGGTGGATCGAGGGCACCGGAAGTCATCGGCGCATTCTGAATCGGTCCTGTGGTGGCGGGGGGCGATGGCAGGACGCCGTGATAGGGTCGGCCTCCCTGGACCGCTGTTTCACTCCACACCAGCTTTTTCATCGCCTCCTGCGGTGTGACCCACGGGCCGCCCGTCTCACTCCAGCCAGGCGAAGAATCGATCGACATCTCGAGACCTAGATCGTCGGCGAGACCTGCCGCATAGCGGAATGCATCCTGCCACTCCGGCGTCATATAAATCAGGCGCTTTTCCACGACTTGCGGCGTCGCCAGCGAAGCGTCGATCGCGTTGATGCCGCCGATGCCGACGCGATGCATCCAATCCAGGTCCCGGCGTATCCCTTCCTTCGAGACATTGCCGTTCATCCAATGCCACCATACACGCGGCCTTGCCGAAGGCGGCGGCGAACGAAAGCCCTGCAAGATCGGATCGGAGGAAAGAGAGGGAGCATCGTTGGTTGCGCGGCCCACGCCGGCCAGAAATACCAGTCCCACGACCGGTATTGCAACGGCCCTTCGCATGCAGCGTCGCGTCAACGCTTTGCGGCCGGGAGGTAGCGCTTCAAGAACGCCAGTTGCTCCGCCTTCGCCTCCCTTCCTTCGGGAGCATCAGCCATCAATCCGGGAAAACCATGCGGCATTCCCTCGTAGATCTCGAGGTCGCAATTGCCGCCGGCACCCTTGATCGCACGGTGCAGGCGGACCATGTCGCTGAGCAGCCATTCCTTCGTCCCGCCCTGAATCAAGGTGGGAGGGTAACCTTTGCTGAAGTCGCCGTAGACCGGAGAGACGTAGGGATTCTTCTGATCGGCTGGATCGGCATACGCGTCGAGACCTGGGCGGACCTGATCCGCACGCAGTGCCGGATCGGCATCCATCAGCGTCGTACGGGTATCGCCTCCTTCGGTAAAGTCGCTCATGGGAGAGACCAGAATAAGCGCCGCGGGCATCGGCCAGCCGCGATCGCGAATCTTGAGCGTGGTGGCGGCGACGATATTGCCCCCGGCGGAGCCGCCGACCATGCCGATGTGGCTGGCTTTGATCCCCTCATCCAGGAGGCTCTTGTAGACGGCCGCTACCTGATCCGTCACCAGTTGCCAGCGCCCGCGCGGCGCCACCGTGTAGTCGACGGCGAAGATTCGTTTGCCCGTTGCGGTCGCCATTTGCGCAACGCCTCCGAGATCCGATCGCGCACTGCCGGTGACGAAGCCACCGCCGTGAACGTCGATGAGCACGGTCCCATCGTCCTTGTAATCCTTGGGGCGAACCTCGTAAACCGTGACACCCCCAGGGTGCCGCTCCGTGACGGCGGCCTGCAGTTTCTTGACCAAGGCCTCGGATCGAGGAAGCATTCTCTGTTCGGCCTTCTGATAGAGCGCGTCGAAATCCTCAGGCGTCTTCGGCAGCGCCGGCTGCGGCGCCAGGATATAGGCTCGATAAGAGGCATAGATCGCGGCGGCTTGGGGTGAAATTGTCGAAGGAATATACAGACGCAGCGGTTGGGATTTGTCCCATTGCGTCCCCGGAGACGCTGGCGCAGAAATCGGCGACTCGGTACCGGTCACCGATGTAGCAACCCGCGGCTGGGCGCCGGGATCAGCGGTGGGCGCGGGAGTCTGCGGCCAAGCCCCTGCGGCCAGAGCCATCATGACGCACGCAGCACCCCATCGTTCGAAAATCATGGACATGATCTCGATTTTGCTTCGTCAGTCATTGCTCCGCTCGATTTCCATCGTATGCGACTCCCCCTCAGTATTAGTCAGGCGGCACGGCCGCTCGCATTGGGCACCTTTACAGCGTGCTCTCGCTTAATCATTTCAGAATCGATAGGAAAGTCAACAGTTACGATCAAATATGATCATAATAGACCATTTATGTTCAGGCCAACCTGACTCAGTGCTCGATTATCAATATAAGGATTTCAGGGGAACTCCGTGATCACACTTAGCCGCTTATTGCTGCTCACCGCGATGGGGAGCACCCTGTTAGGGACACCGTTCCAATCTTTCTCGCAAACGGTGGAGCATCCCGTCATCAAAATTTGGCCTGGCGTCGCCCCAGGATCTGAAAAGTGGACACAAAAAGAGGTGGACGAACTGTCCCCAGAGTCCGGACCTGACCATTTAAGGGCGCGCAGTATCCGTAATGTAGTGACACCGACGCTCACCGTGTATGAGCCACCGGCGGGAAAAGCCAATGGAACGGCTGTGATAGTGTGCCCTGGCGGCGGTTATTTCGCGCTCTCGTTCAACTACGAGGGCACCACCGTCGCGGAGTGGCTGGCAAATCGCGGGATTACGGCTTTCGTCTTGAAATACCGAGTGACCCCGACTCCTCCTGACATGGCGGCCAAGGCAGCGGAGATGAAGGAGTTATTTTCCGGCTTGCAAGCAGACTTCGACACCAACATTCATAAATTGGATTCTGGGCGAGCGATTGCCATTGCCGACGGCAAACAGGCAATCCGATACGTTCGCGAGCATGCCGCACAGTGGCATATCGCTCCCGACCGCATCGGCATCATGGGATTCTCCGCCGGTGCGGGATTGACCATGGGCGTCATATTGGACCACGATGCAGCGAGTCGTCCTGATTTTGCAGCGCCGATTTACGGCTACATGGACGACGCACCGCCGCCCAAAGACGCTCCCCCCATTTTCATCGTGGCGACTCAAGCGGACGGATTGGTGCCTGCGGAGCGCAGCATCAGAATCTACCAAAAATGGACTGCGGCCAAAGTGCCGGCAGAGCTGCATCTTTTTGAACAGGGTCCCCATGGTTTCGGGTTCCGCAAGCTGGGCCTGCCGGTCGACCATTGGCCCGAACTATTTGAAAATTGGCTGCGATCCCGCGCCCTGCTCCCGGCTTCGCCCTGATTCGTCGAGCCGAACTTGAATTCTTACGATGCTGATGCGGCGGGGACCGACATGGATGCCGGGAGGGCCGCTCGCCCAAGTTATGTACGCGGTGCCGATCATCCGCCCCTGCTCGATCAAACCATTGGGCAAGCGCTGGATCGAGCGGCGCAGCTATGGTCTGAGCGTGAGGCGGTCGTGTTTCCGGAGAGCGGCCACCGGCTGACGTACCGGCAATTGAACTCACAGGTGAATGAGTTTGCCGCAGGCCTGCTCGCGCTCGGAATGGAACCCGGCGACCGGATTGGCATCTGGTCCCCAAACTGTCTGGCGTGGCTGATTACTCAGCATGCGGCGGCCAAGGCGGGATTGATTCTGGTGAACATCAACCCGGCGTACCGCAAACACGAGCTGGAATACGCCTTGAACAAAGTCGCATGCAAGGCATTGGTGACGGCGTCGAGCTTCAAGTCCAGCGACTACATGGCCATGCTTTGCGCACTGGCGCCCGAAATCAGGTATTGCGGTCCCAACGATCTGCGGGCAGAGAATTTACCCTCTCTAAAACTCCTCATCGGCATCGACTCGAGCGAGCTTGCCGCGGTGATGCCATTCGAAGGCGTTTCCGGCACTGCCCGGGCGCCGGATCTGGCCCGCGTGCAAACCATCGGTGCCGGTTTGCGGCCCGGAGATGCCGTCAACATTCAGTTTACGAGCGGTACGACCGGAGCGCCGAAAGGCGCAACACTGACTCACCGAAACATACTCAACAATGGCTTCTTCGTCGGCGAGGCCATACGGACGACCCAAGCGGATCGCATCTGCATCCCCGTTCCGCTCTACCACTGCTTCGGCATGTGCATGGGAAACCTCAATTGCGTGAGCCACGGCGCCACGGCCGTCTATCCTGGCCGCGGCTTCGACGCCCTTGCCACCCTGCAGACGGTCGAGTCGGAGCAATGCACCGGTCTTTACGGCGTCCCTACCATGTTCATTGCGATGCTCGATCATCCGCGTTTCCGGGAATTCGATTTGTCCAGTCTGCGCGGCGGCATCATGGCCGGATCGCCCTGTCCCATCGCAGTCATGCGCCGCGTGGTCGAACAGATGCATATGCGCGAGATAACGATTGCCTATGGAATGACGGAAACCAGCCCCGTGAGCTTTCAGTCGAGCGTAGACGATCCTCTGGAACGCCGAGTTTCAACGGTCGGCACTGTCCAGCCGCATTTGGAAGTGAAAATCGTCGACGAGGCGGGACAAACGCTCCCCCGCGGCCATAGCGGGGAACTGTGTACCCGTGGGTATTCAGTGATGCTGGGCTACTGGCAGGACGAAGCGCGCACTGCCGAGGTAATAGATGCCGAAGGCTGGATGCACACGGGCGACCTGGGAGTGATAGACGACAGCGGTTACTGCAACATCGTCGGACGCATCAAGGACATGATCATTCGCGGCGGCGAGAATGTCTATCCGCGCGAGGTGGAAGAATTCCTATTCAAGCACGCCCAGGTGCAGGCGGTTTCCTGCTTTGGTGTTCCCGACTCTCGATTCGGAGAAGAGATCTGCGCATGGGTGCAACTGCGGCCGGGCGCAACCGCCACGGCGGAAGAGATACGCGAATTCTGTAGAGGAGAAATCGCCCACTACAAGATTCCTCGCTACATCGTGTTCGTCGACGACTTCCCGATGACCGTCACCGGGAAAATACAAAAATTCATCATGCGGGACAAAATGATCGAGCAGCTCGGGCTCACTGCCGAGGGCACCGCCTGAGGCAAAACGCGCGGCTCGCCCGGCTGGGCTTAGCGCGTTCAGGGCGGATTGACCGGGTAGCGGAAATTATAACGGCCCGAACCGGCTTCCAAGATCACGGACGATTCTTGCTCTTGGGCATTCGTGATGCCCTGCGCCTGCGCGAGCGGCGTGCCGGATTCCGACACCTCGGCGAGTTTTGCCCGGGGAAGTTCGACCGTTGCTCGAGTATTGGCTGGGACTTCGACGCGAAGCTGCATGATGCCTGAGTGCAAATCCCAAGCGGTGGCGACTCGACCGTAGGGGCCCTCATGGCTGGCACTGACGGAGCTGAATCCACCTCCGGGCTGTGGCTTGATGATCACATGCTTGTAGCCAGGGTCGTTGGTATCGACATTGATACCCGCCATGACTTCGTACATCCACGCGCCCACGGCGCCGTACGCATAGTGGTTGAACGAGTTCATCGACTCATCCTGCAGCGTGCCATCCGGCTTGATGCCGTCCCATCGTTCCCAGATCGTCGTGGCTCCGCGCTCAACCTGATACAACCAGGATGGAAACGCCGTTCTGTTCAGCAGCATGTAGGCTTCACTCAAGTAACCATGGCGGCTGAGCATCGCCAGCAAGCGCGGCGTGCCGAGAAACCCGGTGGTCAGATGGCCCTTTTCCCGTACATCTTGCGCGAGCAGCTCGGCCGCGGGTTTACGCATCGCCTCGGGCAGAAGATCGAAATCGAGCGCCAGCACGTACGCGGTCTGTGTGCCCTCGCCGACGTGCCCATCGGCAGTGACGAACTTATCGTTAAATGCCTTCGCAATGCTTTCGAAGAGCGTTGCATAGCGAGCGGCATCGTCCGATTTGCCGAGCAGTGTCGCCGTGCGCTGCAATATATCGACGGAATGCGCGAAATATGCGGTGGCGATCAGATCCGGCGACGTGGATCCGGCGTTGGTGTGTTTTGCCGCGGAAAAGTAGTCGAGCCAATCGCCGAATTGAAAACCGCCGGCCCAGATGTACGTTTCGCCGGCGCGCGAGCGTTCGTACTCGACCCATCGCCTCATGCTCTCGTATTGCGCTTGCAGCACGTGGGTATCGGCGTAAGCGAGATAGAGATTCCAGGGGATAATCGTCGCCGCGTCTCCCCAACCAGCCGCACCCGCCGCCGGTTGATCCCCGAAGCCGATGAGCACATCCGGCACGACCCAAGGCACCGAGCCGTCCTGACGCTGATCGGCGGCAAGATCTGCAAGCCACTTCGTGAAGAATCCATCCACATCCATGTTGAAAGCGGCCGTGGGCGAGAACAGCTGCGCATCACCGGTCCAACCCAGGCGCTCGTCCCGTTGCGGACAGTCGGTGGGCACGTCGATAAAGTTTCCTTTCTGGCCCCACAGAATATTGTGCTGCAATTGATTGATGGCCGGATTTGATGTTCCGAACTGCCCCGTGAGTGCAAGATTCGAATGGACTACGATTCCTGTAATGCTGTCGCGCGTCAATCGTCCAGGGTATCCGGCAATCGCAACATAACGAAATCCCTGATAGGTGAAATGAGGCTCATAGACCTCCATGCCGCCGCCCTTGAGCGTGTATCGAATCTCCTGACCTGCTTTTCGGAGATTGGCGGTGTATAGGTTGCCCTCACCGTCGAGAACTTCGGCGTGCCGCATCGTTACGATCGTTCCTGCCCTGCCCCGCACCTTCAACCTGACCCAGCCAACCATGTTTTGACCCAAGTCCACGACGCTGTCTCCGCCCGGCGTCTTGAAGACCCTTACTGGCCGCAGCTCCTCATGCCGAGTGACGGGCGGCGAGACGGGGGCGACCAAATTATCCTTCGGACCGGGTAGGATCTCGACGCTCGACCAGCCGCGATCGTCGTATCCAGGCCGCAACCATCCATCGCGCTCGAGCCGCGCATCGTAGGTCTCACCCGAATAGATTCCCGACGAGAGAATCGGGCCGGTAGAGGCCTTCCAAGCAGCATCGCTCGAAATGGTTTCCTCGTGACCATCCAGGTAGGTTATCTGCAACTGCAGAAGAACCGCGCGGCGTCTGGCAGAGTCCCCGGCCGCGTTCGAGGCAGATGATTTCCGCAGCCCGATCGGACCGATATACCAACCATCACCCAAGATGACTCCGATCGCATTCTCCCCCGCAATCAGCAGGCGAGTCACATCGTAGGTTTGATATTGCAGGCGTTTGTCAAAACTCGTCCAACCGGGCGTCAACTGCTGCTCACCGACACGGTCGCCATTGAGATGCAGCTCGTAGAGGCCGAGACTGGTCACATAGACGCGAGCGCTTCGTACGCCTGCCTTCAGCCGAAAAGTTCGCCGCAGCAGTGGGGCAGGTTCGACTCCTTCAGCGGGCTCAGAAGTTTCGGCAGGTGCGATCCAATCCGCCTGCCAGTCCTGTGCTGACAGCAGCCCCGTTTCCCAATACGAGGTCTTACTCCATGGTGAAACCGTCCCATGTGTGTCCCAAATGCGAACCTGCCAGAAGTAGCGTTGCCGAGAACTTAGCGCCGGTCCCGCATAGTCGAGCTCGATCGATTGGCCTGAGACGATTCTGCCCGAGTCCCACATACTGTTCTGCGCCAGCTCGCGCTCAGTCCGCGCCACCCGTATTTCATAAGCGCTTTGAATCACGGCGCGCTGATCGGACAGTATCTGCCAACTCAAGCGTGGAACGAGCGTGCCGATTCCAAGCGGACTCTCAAGCGAGTCCACGCGCAAATCGACTACCGACAGTGCCGCATTTTCTGTTTTGGCGGCAGAAGGCGCCAATCCAAAAGCACATAACAGCGCGCCGCAAAGCGCGGCTGCAGCCGCGCGTCTCCACCGCTTGACTATCATTTTCACCCGAGATTCTCGGCGATCGTTCGAATTGTTACCTTTAAGGATACAATATTGATTGCAAGAAACAATCATAATCGGTACAAAGTAATCAGAATCAATCATCCGGGCAGTGATGAGATCAGTTCCCCCATTGGTGGTCGGCATGTTGGGATATCGCATTCGCCGGCGCGAAGCGGCTGAGCGCTCAGGTTAATGACGCCTAATCCATTGCTCGGAGTGCTGTTTCATTGGATCGGCGGCCTCGCGAGTGCCAGCTTCTACGTGCCCTACAAACGCGTCCGCCGGTGGTCATGGGAAATCTTCTGGATAGTGGGCGGCGTTTTCAGTTGGATAATTGCACCTTGGGTGTTCGCGCTCCTTCGAACGGAACATCTACTTCAGGTGCTCGAGTCCGCGCCGCACAGCACGCTGCTTTGGTGTTGGTTTTGGGGAGCCCTGTGGGGATTCGGGGGACTGTCGTTTGGCCTGACCATGCGCTACTTGGGCATGTCATTGGGAATGGCGACGGTTCTTGGCCTCACCATGGTCATCGGCACGCTCGCGCCCCCAATTTTTCACGGCACCATTGACGCGCTGGCCCATTCGCACGGCGGCTGGATCACTTTTGTCGGCATTGCTCTCGCCTTGCTCGGGGTGGTTGTGGTCGGCAACGCCGGACGCGTCAAGGAGCGGGAACTCACTGCCGAGCAAGCTCGAGCCACCATTGCGGAGTTCAACTTCAAGCGCGGCATCCTGGTGGCCGCGTTTTCGGGAATCATGAGCAGCTGCTTCGCCTTTGGATTGGACACCGGTGCACCGATTCGCGCGCTCACCCTCGCGGCGGGCACATCCCCGTTGAGCCAAGGCCTGCCCGTGCTCTGCGTCGTGTTGGCGGGTGGGTTCACCACCAATTTTCTGTGGTGCCTATATCTCATTGTACGAAATCGAACGGCTCGCGAATTGGTCGGCGGCGAGGGGCCTTCGCCCGATGCGGATGACGGCGCGCCCCCGCTTCTTCGCAACTACTTATTCTCCGCGCTCGGCGGCACGGTGTGGTATTTCCAGTTCTTCTTCTACACGATGGGCGAAAGCCAAATGGGTCGCTTCGCGTTCTCGAGTTGGACGCTGCACATGGCGAGCATCATCATCTTTTCAACTATTTGGGGGTTTGTGCTCAAGGAATGGGCGGCTTCGCGATCCGGCACGAAGCGCACCGTATGGGCCGGCGTATTGCTGCTCGTCATCGCCACGATAGTGATCGGCGCCGGCAATCGCATCAATGAACTATGAGCGGTGGTGCGGGATAAATTGATAGGATGCGGACCGGGTCGGGCGACCCGGCTGGGGAGGGGTAGGTGCTGGAAGCGGAACGTCATCGGATGATACTGCGGCTTTTGGAGCAGCGCTCGATCGTGGGCATCAGCGATTTCGTGGAATCGCTGAGCAGTTCGGACGCCACTGTGCGCCGCGATATTGCGGCATTAGCCGAGGAGGGGAGGCTGCGGCGCGTGCGGGGCGGCGCGGAGGCAATCAACCCGCGTCTCGAAGCACATCTGGTCGGAATGCCGTTCGTCATGAGCGAGGAGGTTGCAGTCGCTCAGAAGCGGGCTATTGCCAAAGCCGCGAGCGGCCTGATTGACGACAATGACAGCATCATCATCGCCGGCGGCACCACGACTTACGCCCTGGTCGAATTTCTCGCGGTCCGCCAGCTCGATATTCTGACAAACTCATTGCCCATCGTAACCAAGCTGGTGGCGACCAGCCGCAATAGAGTCAGCATGCCCGGTGGCACGGTATATCGCGAACAAAAGATTATCTTGAGCCCTTTCGAACACGACGCCACCGCCAATTTTTGGGCACGAAAGGCCTTCGTGGGCTGTTACGGGATCAACCGGCACGGAGTCATGGAAGCCGATCCCCTCATCGTGCAGGCGGAGGCGCGTTTGCTGAAGCGGACCGAACAGGTGATCGTGATGGCGGACAGCCGCAAATTGAGCAAACACTCATCAATTGTCGTGCTGTCTCTCGAGAACATCTCTGCATTCATTACCGACGAGGGGGCAAGCGAATCGGATCTGGAACCGCTTCGCCGAGCCGGCGTCAATGTCATCGTCGCAAGGACCGATGCCGCTGATACGGGCGGTGCGCCATCCACCGGCTTCTCGCCGTGAACGCAATGACAACAAAGTAAGGATGTTCAGGGCTGCGCTCGCATCAGCGGAGCGGGCTCCCCGATCAAAAACACGCTGCGGCCGGACTCGATGCTGAGCGGCGCCGTTGTGCGCTCACCGGATCCCGTCGCGGCCACGCGGCTATCTTTGGCCGGCGTCGTCTTTCCCGTAAAAGGATCCCAGAACTCCAGAGCGAACGCGCCTCGGATCGATATCTCCGTGTTGACCGGCTCGTCAGATGAATTGGCGACGAAAATGACCTGTCGCCCTTCTTTTACTTTGTGGATGTAGGCAAGTTCGCCATTCCCACTGTGAGGGCTCGGATCGCCGGCAAACGAAATGTCGGCTGGAGGTGCCAGACGGGCGAGCGAATCTCGCAACACCGGTGCCTCCGCATGCTCAATGAAAAGTGCGCTGCCGCCTTTGCGATTACGCCGTATCGTTCCGGGCTTCCCGCCGCGTCCGAAGATGGCGGACACCAGTGTTCTAACCTCAGCATCTCTTCCAAACTCCGCTGACCGGTGAGGCAGCTGGGTGGTGGCAAGCAGCGCTCCGCCGGCGTCGAAGAACGCTTTGAGCTTGCGCATAGCCGCGACTGATATCACCTCGCCCCCGGGCAGAACGATGACGCTGTATTCCTGTCTATTACGCGGATTATCGAGGATCATCCGACCGCCGGCGATTTTCAGATGATTGCTGGCCAGATCATCGGGATGGATAAAGGTGAAATCGCGGTGAAGGTCGCCCGTCAGTCGTTCACCCAGTGTCAGATAATCTGCGCTGGCAGGTGCGAAACGGCCGACAGGTCCCTCCTGATTCTCTGAAGCGTCGAACCTGTAATAGGCCTGGAGCGAGGCAATGGGGTAAACGATGGCGATGTCTGCCACGTGCTGCCCCCCTTGCAGCAGCATCGATATGCGGCCCGCCCATTCGGCGAATGCGGTGGGGCCGCCAACGTCGCTTCGCGAACAGGTGATCAGATAGTTAACCCCCCGCGCGAAGGAATCCATCGCCCGCTTGTAGCCCGTAGGAGTGCCGCAGGTGGTAAATTGTTCCGCCGCGACGATTGGCTTGTCCATCGAATCAGCGGCCGATGTGGTGAGCTTGAAGCCGTCGCGCCCGAAACCATAGACGAAGATGACGTCGATCATGGGAATCGGTTGGGCGCGGTAGAATTTGAACGGGTCACCGTTCATATCGGTAGGCTGTATCTCATATTGGCCCGGCGTGTGGCCGGAAGCCTCGAGGCCGTGTCGAGCTGTCCATTCCGTGACGAGCCGGGGAAAGCCGTCAGCCAGCATGTCCGCGCGCGTGGCG
>Ga0209222_1000246_pt1 | contig 12061 bp, 10 predicted proteins | sample BlaSpr_A8_Ref_O3_FD_187991 | JGI IMG/M metagenome (GOLD analysis project Ga0209222, IMG submission 187991) | Forest soil microbial communities from Thunder Bay, Ontario, Canada - Black Spruce, Ontario site 2_A8_Ref_O3 (SPAdes) (version 2) | ecosystem: Environmental > Terrestrial > Soil > Boreal...
CTAACTTCATATTGTGTTAACGACCGAACCGCCGGGACGTCTGATGACGACTGCCCCCGATGCGGAATATCAAATTCCCGGCAACTTGTGCGTGGTCGGGCTCGACGATGTCGGCGGCTTCGGCACGGGTGCGAATCTCTCTACCGCCCCGTTCTCTCGAATTTTCGACGCCCGATACAATCCCAGCCTCGAACGCGTTGCCTTCCTCCATCAACTCATCAACACTTTCCGAATCGACACTTTCGACTTGGGATAAGCCCTCCAGATCGCCCGATTGCAGTCACGCGGACTTCCTGCGAAATGCCGAAGATCCTAGCTTTTGGGTTGCATTCGGATTCTTCTTGTTGATCTCGCTCGTTGACCTTAGGTTATCGCCGTGAAAGGGCGCTGATATGTTGTATCACGTTGTAATTACAAGGCACCGGTCGCATCGTGATGCCCTGTAAGTAGCGGTAGGGAATGCAAAAGAACCGACGCTCTGTGTATCGTCTGTGTATCGCGGGCTTGTTCCAGCCCACCGGTCTGGGCTGATGGAAGTCCTTCGCCTTTCGGCGTAGCTCAGCCACCTCAAACTGGTGTGCGGCTTCCTTCTTGTTTTCACGCACCGCAGCCTCCCTCTGCTGCTTCTTTAATGAGGCGTCGGGCGATCCGCCAACCCTTATCGGTGCGCCGAAGCGTTTGCGTCACCGACGCTTGCGCACTTGCGCAACAGGAGTTGACACTCCCTGCGTGACGATGACGAGAGTCGAGTCGGCAACGACGCCGGGAGGAAAATTAAGGATAGTGAAGAACTGTCCTGTGGTGTTAAGCCCTGGTCCCCCAAACCATCCGAACGGTTTTTGCGTGCCATGCGCCGCCAGAGTGAGTCCCACAGTCAATCACAGAAGCAAAAGCCAGATATTCATAAAATCTTCTCCGTAGTCAGTATTTTTATAAATCAATGGCTCAACCAGAGGATCGTCGGTACTGTTACCACCAAAGCGAGCGTTGAGACCAGAAGCATAGACGCGGCTTCTGACTCCACTGCTTTGTACCTGGCCGCAAAGAGCACGACCACGGTAGCCAGGGGAAAGCTACAGCAAACCAGCGCCTCGCGCGCAAACGGACTAACAACATGCAACAAATGCAGTATTGCGAAGAGAACCGCCGATTGCACGGTTACACGAGCAAGGGAACCGACCAACACCGCACGTGAAAAACGAACCGGATGAGCTGCCAAAACGAGGCCTACCGCAAAAACCGCTACGCCGGATGTGGCTGAGCCAATCAACTCGAAACAGCTGGCTACCACAGCTGGCAAGTGAACGCTCAAAAGGACAACAGCGATTCCCAGGATTGGCGCCCACAGGAGTGGCGATTTCAAACCAGCATTCAGGCCGGTTACGATCGCGCTTGGCTTCGAAGAATTGGTGGCGACTCTTAGATCTTTCGCCGCTGCATCCATTTCCAGAAGGATCACTGCCGGAGGTACTGTTAGGTTAATTGCCAGGGCCACGAGTCCCACGGCACCCCCGCTGGTTCGACCCAAGAGTGGTTCGAGAACGGCGAGGCCAAAGACCGGGGTCGCGGAGGTAGCGAGCATAAGCGCATAGATGATGGAAGGCGTCCCACTGAGCGACTTCACCCTTCGCAAGAGCACCCACGCAACGACGAAAAGCCCGGCGTGGGACAGAATCAGTGCCAGGACAAGAAGACCCTGCTGCAGGAGAAGATCTTTGGGAATGTCGGTCATGCTGACGAACAGAGAGGCCGGCAGGGCAAAGGTTAGCGCCAGTTTGCTCAAACCCGCGGACTGGTCCGCATCGAAGGCATTGCGCTTCCCAGCCAGGTAACCAAGCGCGAGGACAAAAAAGACAGGAGTTAACGCTCCGAATAATCCACCGATGTTCATGAAGGATCTCCTTTAAAGCAATGCCAAAACATCTCTAAAACTCCACCTTGGTCCTGAATCCGAAAACCACGGAGCGCTGCGCTCGTCCACCCACGTTCGCGTAGTACTGAATGACCGGCTGCACAAGGAGCATGGGCAGGGGGTCGAGAAGCGTGTTGAATTCAACGGCATTCTCCGTCTTCCAAGCAGGCGTGGCTCGCGGGAGGAACTGCGAGCTCAAGCTGTTACGCACATAGCCCAGGGACATGGTGTTGTGAATGTGCAGAGGCAGCGGCTCGTTGAATCGCAGTCCAGCCGTGAGCTGCGTGTTGTTCCGGTTGATGTCCGCGGGGCTCCAGTCGTAGGCAAGCGTCGCGTCCAAGCCTTTTGCTTCTTTCGGATCCACGCGCCAAAGGGCCTGGCTCGCCATCCAATACAAAAGGTAGTTGCCCGCCCGGGGTGTCAGACTCGTCGGTGACGTGAACTTTGCGGGATTGTAGGAGGCGCCGAACTGATAGAGGCCCGAGTATCCTTTTCGGCTTTCGACATTGTCGAAGGCTCGAACGGACGACGCCTTCTTGCCCGGACTAAACCCAATCTCCGACACGCTTACCGGAGTTCCATTGAACGTCGGAACCAGGCCGGTTGGATTCTGTGAAAAAGGCGAGCGGACCGCAGCCGCCACCATTGATTTCACATAGAGGTTGTGAATCGGCACGAAACGCAATTCAAACGCGGGAGTAGAAGGAGGATCGAAGGACTCGGAGTCTGTGAATAGATTGCCTAATGCATATCCCATCGGCTCAAAAATGAAGGAAGCCGCATCGTGCTGGGCTCCGTAAAAATCCTGACCCGCGAACTGACCAATGCGCGCAGTGATCCGTTCATCCAGCCATCTCTTCTCAATCCACCAGGAATCGAGGCGACATGTGTTCGCGCTCGACAGTCCGCTAGGACTGGTGAGCAGGCCAAGATAAGCGCCAAGATTGCCGCCGCCTTGCCATAGCGCTGTCGCGTGGAAATACAATCCTTGCTCGCCGACCAGCGCGCCGAAATCGATGTCCACCGTACCTCGGAACCGATTAAAACTTGCGAGTCGGTCCTGCTGTTCGCTCTCAATGTTCCAGAGAGAATCACTGACGTACTGGAAGTCGAATCGCACACCGCGTTCGAGCAGCCGGGAACGTTCGCCATCCCAGTCTCCAAAGAGATGTCGCTGGTGGCCCTGACCCGTCTCATCGCTGTCCGGGCCGCTAAGCGTTTCTCCTAGACCTGTCTGGGAATATCCGTAGGCCGCCAAAATGCATAACATGATGCACACTAGAAGCACGAGCTTGGGAAACTCTCGCTTGATCAAGATTGCACCTCGCACAGCGCGAGTGGGATCAAAAGCAGCGCGGCTCCTAGCATCCCGAGTGCGCCAAAATGAAGGACCAACGCTGCTCCCGTCCCAGCGCCCACCACGAAGGCTATCCAGATTACGCAGAGAAGTTCTATCTTTGGATCGTGAGCTCTTACGTCGTGAGGAACCTCTTCGGAAGTGTATTGTTCGGCTTCTGTCGAGATAAGGCTTGTAATCATCCCTGTCAGATATGTCGTGTGAACGCTGATGCCACCAACACGACGAAACGCTCCGTTTTGTAGACCCAGAGCTAGAGACAGAAAGATCACGAATATTCCGACTCCTTGAGCCAGACCTGATGAGAGCGCAAGAGACGCTGCTACTAGCAGGATCACTTCTATTCCCATGACCGTAGGAAGCAACGGCCACGATGACCACGTCTTGAGGGGCCGTACGATCAGCACGCTCAAAACAATTCCAATTAAGAAAGTGACAATGGCGGAAAGAGGCGCAAGCGTTGCCCGCCAATCATGAGCCGCTACAGCGATGGCGGCGAGAACCAAATTACCGGTGACGTGTCCAGTGAACGTCTTTGCCAGGACAAAGCTGGCCGCGTCGCCATACCCACCAACAAAGGCAAGGCCGAGCGAAAGCCACATGCCAGTCTGGTTGATGTTCGAAGGCACAATTCTCCATTGCCGCTTGCGCGGCCTAGTAATTCGAACGCGTTCCTTGTGTTGGGAATGAGGCAGTAGAGGTCGTGCCTACTGCCTCACCATGCATTTGCGCATTCCGTCAGGCTACTGCGGCCACGGGCTCTAGTTGCGTCTTATATTCCGGCTTGTAAATGTGCTCACGAATGAACGCAACCATGTCGGCGGGGCGCTTGACGCGAGCGAGCCCCAAATCGAAGATCAGCTTTGCCACCCGCGCGGCAGTCTGAATCTCGGTCTCAAGAATGTTCGACTGCAATGGATAAAGAAGGCCTTGTTTCAACAGGTCGGACGGCACCTGATCCGCCACCGCCTGCCCGGCCTCGATGAACATTTCGTCGGTAACGCGCTTCGCCTGCGTGGCGAAGATCGCCATACCCACCGCCGGGAATATGTAGAAGTTGTTCGCTTGTCCCGGCAGAAATGTCTGTTCGTTGTAGTGGACCGGTTCGAACTGCACGCCGGCCGCATAGATCGCTTTGCCCTTCGACCAGGTATAAGCTTGTTCTGGCGTGCACTCCGCATGCTCGGTTGGGTTGGAGAGCGCAAGGATTACAGGGCGCTCGTTGACACGTGACATTGCCTCCACGACCTTTTGCGTGAACGCGCCGCCGATCGTGCTCACCCCAATGATCGTCGTTGGCTTGATGCTCTCGATAGCAGCGACGAAATCCCGAGTTGGCGCGTGCTTGTGTGCATAGGGTTTTTGGAAGTCGACCAGGTCTTTGCGAGTATCTTCCAGAAGACCGTTGACGTCGAACATGTAGACCCGCGACTGCGCTTCTTTGAGCGTGAGGCCTTGTGCCACCAGTGCAGAACAAAGCAAGTTGGCCAGGCCAATCCCGGCCGAGCCCGCGCCGAGGAAGAGGTACTTTTCGTCCTTTAGCTTCGTGCCCTTGAGCTTGGCCGCATTAATCATCCCAGCAAGAGTGATCCCAGCTGTGCCTTGCACATCATCGTTATAGACGCAATACTTATCGCGGTAGCGCTGGAGCAAGTGCACGGCATCTGCTCCAGTCCAATCCTCGAAGTGGATGCAACACTTGGGGAATACTTCCTGCACCGCCTCTACGAATTCGTCGACGAAAGAATAAAGATCCTCGGTGGACGGGCGGGTCTTGCGCATGCCCAAGTACAGGGGATCGTGCAGGTACTGCTCATTGTTAGTGCCCGCATCGAGGTACATCGGAAGCAGATACTGCGGCGGTACACCGGCGCAGGCGGTGTACAACTGCAGCTTGCCAATGGGGATGCCCGCTCCGTTGGCGCCAAGATCTCCAAGGCCAAGGATGCGGCCACCGTCCGTGACGCAGATAAACCGGACATCTTTCTGGGGCCAGTTTCTCAAAATCTCCTTCACCTTGCCGCGGCGTGTCATCGACAAATACATGCCGCGAGGTTGGCGGTAAATATGGCCGAACTTCAGGCAAGCTTCCCCGATGGTTGGGTCGTAAACGATCGGCAGAAAGCGAGCGGGGTCAGACATGACAGTCCGATAAAAGAGGGTTTCGTCGTGATCGAGCAGGTTGACCAGGTAAATGTAGCGATCAAGGTCCGTATTCTTATGGCCCAGTTGCAGCATCACCCGGCTTAACTGCAGGTCTTCGGTCTCGGTCACATCGGGTACCAAGCCAACGATTCCGAAGGCCTGTTTTTCGGCCTCCGTAAAGGCTGTGGACTTATTGAGGGATGGATCGTGAAGCAATTCAATTCCGCGCTTATTCGTCGTCATGTTCTCTCCTTCGTGTTTCTTCAGTGCCGTATCGACAGAAATTAAAGTTGTTTCTCAGCTGGCTTTTGCCACGTACGGGTGGACCATCTTCGCCGGATCCACCACGCGGTCGAACTCGTCTTCCGTGACAAATCCCAGCTTCAGTGCGGCTTGCTTGAGCGTGAGGTCGTTATCTAGCGCATAGTGCGCAATCTTCGACGATTTGTCGTAGCCAATGACGGGCGAGAGAGCAGTCACCAGCATCAAAGAGCGATCCACATATTCTTTGATCTTCTTCAAGTTTGGTTTTGTCCCTTCGATGAGGAATTTCCGGAAGTTAGTGCATCCGTCGGTCATGATCGTGACCGAGTGAGTTACGTTGAAAATGATGAGAGGCTTATAGACGTTCATCTCCAGGTATCCGCCCGCTCCGCCGAAGCCCACGGCCACATCATTGGCCATAACCTGGACCGCAATCATGGTTAGCGCCTCGGCCTGGGTCGGGTTCACTTTGCCCGGCATGATCGACGAGCCGGGTTCGTTCGCAGGAATCACCAACTCGGCGAAGCCTGCGCGCGGGCCACAGGACATCAGCCGAATGTCATTGGCAATTTTGTAGAGCGAGACCGCGAGGGTGCGAAGTGTGCCGGAGAGCTGGACGAGAGCATCATGAGCGCCCTGCACCGTGAATTTGTTGGGAGCGCTGATGAAAGGCAGGTTCGTAAGCTTTTCAATTTCAGCAGCGGCCGCCTCGCCGAATCCTGGGGCTGCATTGATGCCCGTTCCCACTGCCGTTCCGCCAAGCGCTAGGCGATACACACCGTGCAGCGCATCTTCGATACGCTCAAGATCGTCGCTGAGCATTCCCGAGTATCCCGACCATTCCTCGCCGAGCGTGATCGGCGTGGCGTCCTGCATGTGTGTGCGACCGATCTTCACAATGTCTTTCCATTCCTCCACCTTCGCGTCGATTGAATCATGCAGGTTCTTAACCGCAGGTATGAGTCGCTCTTTCACATTGACTGCCGCCGCCATGTTCATGGCAGTAGGAAAGGAATCGTTGGAAGACTGCGACATGTTGACGTGGTCGTTGGGATGAACTGGCGCCTTGCTCCCGACCGGCGTGCCTGCAAGTTGGCAGCAGCGGTTGGAAATCACCTCGTTCACGTTCATGTTGAATTGTGTGCCGCTTCCCGTCATCCAGACGTGCAGAGGAAACATGTCCTCATGCTGGCCCGCGAGGATCTCGTCACAGACTTGAACAATCAACTTGTGACGCTGGTCATCGAGCCGCCCGCCTGCGTGATTTGCATTCGCGGCGGCTCTCTTCAGAGTCGCGTAAGCCGCGATCATTTCGCGCGGAATTAGATCCTTCCCGATGTTGAAGTGTTCGAGGGACCGTTGTGTTTGCGCTCCCCACAGTTTGCTGCTTGGAACATCCACTTCACCGAGGCTATCGGTTTCTTTGCGAACACCCGTTACTTTCACGTTGCTGATGGCACTCATTAGTTTTCTCCTTTCGTTTGTCTTTTGTCGCATGCTTCAGTCTTTGAAATAGAAATTGCGGTAATGCTGTGTCTTCTCCCAGCGCTCGCCAGATTTCCGGGTCATGACCGATGTCTCGGAGTCCTGGAATCCAGTGTCGAAATCATCGCCTGAGCTGCTGGAGGGATGGCGACATGCCCGGACAGCACGATCTCTTTTGCTGAAAGTTCTTGTCCATAAATCTGCCGGTTCGCGCCATTATCGGGACGAATGGTTGATCCCTCGAGAGAGACACCTATGAACGCACCGCGAGCGCGGGAATAGCTCAAGAGGTCCGCACGCAGCGTTGCGTCTGTTTCTGCCGAGGTAGTGCGGCCGACCGGGCCTGCCGCGGCCGAGGCGTCCGCTCCAAGCTTCACCTTGCTGCTTAGAATTCCGCTCGCACCCCGCTCATTCATTACGAGCAGAACAAAATCCGTTGCCTCGCCACCTATTTGGAAGCCAAAGCTGCCGCCCTCGAGAGCCATCATGGTAGGCGCACTCCACGATCCTCTGAAGTCTTCGCCTCTCCGGCAGGACATCGCGCCTCGCCCATAGCTGCCGCCGACAATGAAGGCCGCCTTCAGAACGGACGGAAAGACAACTACACAGTCGGCCTTGTCGAGCAAGTCCCGGGGGATGTCGTCAGGAACATCGAGAATTTCTTTCAACACCGTGCCGCTGTTCCTTAAGCGATCTTCGTCTTTCTCCGGTTCCGCTGCCGAAGCAGAAGAGGAGAGAATTGGCAGAACTACGAGCAACATGCTGATCAGACAGGTAAGTGGTTTCTTCATAACGCTTCTCCTTGGCGGTTTCGAGCGCCAGATAAACTTCCGCTACTTAGTTAGAGACGAGCTGTTCGGTGCATTCTCTGGCAATGGTTTTGATTGAGCTGATCGTTAGCGTCACCGAGGAAGGAGCACGTCCCTCCAAGGAGTCAGAGCTTGTGGTCAGCGAAGGCGATTGTTTCCCGGCCACTTCTACTTGTTGTCCGAGGTAGTGGCCCATCTTTATTTTCCCCGTCGCGTGAAGTTCGTAGGTCATCGCTGGGTCCTGCTCCACGAGAACGAAATCTCCGTTGAGCCTGCTGACACAGCCTGTAACCACTGTCTGTTCTGTGGCAGGTTTCGTGTTGTTCTGACTCGGGCCTTTGGGCGCATTGTTGTCTTGCGCTAAGAGAACACTGGCCGAAATTACCAGAACAAGCGGCAACGTTTGTTTCATATGGATTCTCTCCTCACTGATTAACTCGCTCTGATCGCCCTTGTCGATCGTCTGTCGAAACCAGCGGACAGGACTCGCTCCCAGATTTCGCGCCAGTCTCGCTGACACTTGCCGAGGCACTTGAACGCTCGGCCGGCACAGCCCATGCTTCCGCCGCAATCGGGGCAAACGCAATTCAGAATGTCGGACATCAACTCTGAACTCACCCCGATTGCAGCTGACCTCATTACCTGCATAGAGACCTCCACGAATGATCAAGGAACCATCAACCAGGTGTCGTCCACTCCCGTGGCCACCAAAGCTGAACGCAAATACTCCATGCATTTCGCGTGCCACAATCACGAAGGGGCATTTGGTGCTTAGTTCAGATAATCGATGTCCATTTCAGAATAAGAGCGTGACGGAGTCGTCCTTTGCAGCATCAGAGGAGCATATGGCAATGCGCCAAGACCGACAGTCGCCTTCGCAGTCCTGCCTCCCTTGATCTTTCATTGCCGCTGCGAAGGCGACTTCTACTCTCCTACGTCCGCGAACCAAGAGCGGTGATCCCGCGCGGTAAGCGAAGGTCTTTTGGGACCGTCCCGAGACACAGTCAAAACCAAAGCGCACCCTATGTTTTGCCGAATCCTGGGGCTTGCGGAGCCCAGTTGAAATCCGAAGGCCGTCGAAATGCGGGCGTTGTGTCGTCCGGTGGACGCCTTATTTGGTTTTCATCAGCACATCTCCAACAACTACCTGACTCATGCGCTGGAAACCCTCCCGCGGTTGATTGGAAAGCCGCGTGCATTTGCTCTTGGGTGTCAACGATCAAATGGGCTCAGATACCGGCCCGCCGCAAGGAGAATGATTGTGAAGTTCCTAAAGCAGACCCTGTCTCTTTTTCTATCTTGTTGCGTTGCGTTAGCGACTGCGCGAGCAGGGCTCGCGGCCCAATCGGATGAATCATCCGCACCACCGCAGGTTCACGCCGCGCAACAGACGGCGGTACAGCTGCAGCAACTCGTGGCGCCAATTGCCTTGTATCCGGATGCGTTAGTGGCACAGATTCTTGCAGCGGCTACCTATCCTGACCAAGTTGTGGAAGCAGACCGGTGGATGCAGCAGCATTCTGATCTAAAGGAAAAAAAACTCGGTGAAGAGGTAAATAAGCAACCGTGGGACCCGAGCGTGAAGGCGCTCACTGAGTTTCCTTCGGTGCTCGCCAACATGGACAAGAATCTGTCATGGACCTCATCGCTCGGTGATGCCTACGTCAACCAAGAGCAGGACGTGATGAACGCCATTCAGGTAATGCGTGAGCGTGCGGAAAATGCTGGGAACCTAAAAAGCACATCGCAGGAAAACGTAACCAAGCAGCGACAGACAATTGTGATCGAACCCGCCGACCCGGAGGTTGTTTACGTTCCTGAGTATGACCCTTGGCTCGTGTATGGAGAGCCCATCGGGATCTGGCCAGACTGGTATTGGTATCCGGGGCTCTTCTTTGATGGTCCGGGAATTGCATTTGGCTTCGGCTTTGGAGTCGGCTTTTTTGGTGGGTACGGTTGGGGCTGGCACAACTGGGGATACGATTGGCATCACCACGGCATTCGTTTCGACCATCACCACTACGAGTCACACAGCAGAATCTTCGCCAACCGCAACAACTTCAATCGCGGCCGTGGATTTCATGACGGCGGATTTCGCGGCGGTGGCTTCTCCGACTCACGGGGCTTCGGCGGGTCGCATCACGGATTCGACGGCACTCGTTCCGGTGCATTCAGCGGCTTTAACCATGGAGGAGTCGCGCGAGGGTTCTCCTATCGCGGACGGTCGAGCTTTGGCGGAGGCTTCCGTGGAGGTGGTGGTTTCGGAGGCGGCGGTTTTCACGGGGGAGGCGGCGGTCGCCGGTAATTCGGTTCCGTTACCAGAAACGAGACTGATGATATGGAGAAAGAACTCATGCGCACAAACTATATGACGCTTGAAACATTCACCGTGAAACTTGTCTGCGGGTTCGCATCCGGCATCTTTTGTCTGCTATTGGTCGTCTTGCTGCTGCTGGTAGCCGGCTTTGCTGGATCGAGCTTTGCTCAGGACTCCCAACCAAAGACGTTCTCCTCTCCAGAAGAAGCTAGCGGCGCTCTGTTTCAGGCCGTACAAAATGAAGACGAGCCGTCCCTGGAAGCGATCCTCGGAGCAGGAAAGGAAGTCACCTCCTCGAGCGACGAAGTTCAAGACAAGCTCGAACGCGAGAAGTTCTGCCAGAAATATCGGGAAATGCGCCGTCTGGTCAGGGAAGCTGACGGGACGACAGTGCTGTACATTGGCGCTGAAAACTGGCCCTTTCCGATCCCACTGGTTTCAAAGAATGGTGCCTGGTATTTCGATTCCAAGACTGGCATACAAGAAATCAAGTTTCGCAGGGTCGGAGAAAACGAGGCCACTGCGATTGAAATCTGCAGTGCATTCGCAATGGCAAAGAAGCAGGGCGAGACAAAAGATGTATATGACGATGACTTCATCCGCCAGTATGTCCTGGGCCTCGTCTCTGCCAGTACAACGAATGCTGGAGGCAATGAGTCCTCTCCCTTCCATGGATACTACTTTCGAATTGTGACGGCAGATTCTGTGGCCGGGGCTAGCAGCTATGGTTCCGGCGGCAAGAAGAGGGGCGGCGTAGCCTTGGTAGCATATCCCGCAAAATACCGGTCATCTGGCGTCAAGACCTTCATCGTCACGCAGGACGGCATTGTTTACGAAAGAGACCTCGGACCTAATACCACGACCGTCGCTCCAAATATAAGAGCGCGCAGTTCGACTTGGCGCGCTGCGGAGTGACGCTTAAATAGAGGCTCTTGACGGTTAGTCCCCGACCTCTCTGGTTCCAACCCTTCAACTCACCGGACGCCGCATGTGGCGTCCGTGTTTGGCCTCGATGTCAGATCTAACGTTAACCAAGTGGTTCAGCGCCACCTTATTTCTACAAAACTCTTTGAATTCATGAAGGGGAATCATTGGCCCATTTGCGGGTGAAGGACAAAATAAAACCTTCAAACCATCGATCCGAAAGCGGCTCCAGACGGAGGTTCCGAGGGGATTGCGACGCAGATCGCCACGGGAACGGGACGGTAATGGGTAGGCGCCCACTTTCTTGACGAGAAGCTCCTGTGCGGACGCGGAGTTTATCTTTGCCTCTACCTTATGCCGCTTCGCCAAAGCCGGGACCTGGCTGCAGGAAAGGTGGCCGATCAGGTAGTGGGCAACCGTCAGCAAGTCTGCCTTCTTCACCCGAATCGTGCCGGACTGGAAATCAACCTGCGACAAGAGATCGGATCACAGTGGACACTGCGTTTTTGGAATAAAAGATGAGAATGGCCGCTGCAATAGCCGCCCGGAGAAAACCATGAACGATTCTCCCAGTGTGCGTCAGATCGAACGCGGAGCCTATGCGCCGCATTACCGAAAAGGCTCCGCGTGGATATTCCTCAGCTCCGACGACAGTAAGTCCTCTGCAAGTTCGTTCCCAAGCGTCGGCCGTCCAGAAGTCAGCGTCGATGTTGGCTTGAGCCTCTTCACGGGAGGCGAAGCCGCACGCGATGATGCTGGGGCCGGCGATGAGATCCCGCAGGGATTCCTCATCAGGATAGGCAATCACGAAGCATTCCGAAGGACCTTCTGTCCGACGAGCCTCGATC
>Ga0209222_1000247_pt1 | contig 12060 bp, 8 predicted proteins | sample BlaSpr_A8_Ref_O3_FD_187991 | JGI IMG/M metagenome (GOLD analysis project Ga0209222, IMG submission 187991) | Forest soil microbial communities from Thunder Bay, Ontario, Canada - Black Spruce, Ontario site 2_A8_Ref_O3 (SPAdes) (version 2) | ecosystem: Environmental > Terrestrial > Soil > Boreal...
CACCGCCAGCGTGATTTCCCGGTCTGCGCACTCGAAGTTCCGATAAGGAACGATGCCGTCGAACAATGTCCCCATCGGCTTGGGGACTATCCCCGAAGCCAGGAAGCGGGCGAAACTGGGCAGCATGGTCGACATCACGGTATCCATCATGGAGACATCGACGAACTGCCCGCGGCCGGTTCGGTGGCGGGCCTCCAGCGCCATCATCGCGCCGATCAGGGAGAACAGTCCTGCCGTGATATCCGCAATTGAGTGTCCGGTCTTGACGGTTTCGCCCGCGGCGGTTCCCGTAATGCTCATCAGCCCGGAAGCGGATTGGATGATCAAGTCCATCGCCGGTTCGAGCCGTCTGGGACCGGTCTGCCCGTAGCCGGAGATCGAGACATAAATGAGACGCGGATTTGCCGCCGACAGCGATGCGTAATCCAGGCCGAGGCGGTTCATGGTGCCGGGTCTAAAATTCTCGACCAGGATATCGGCCTGAGCGGCCAGTTTCCGGCAGACTTCCAGCCCCTCGGGTGTCTTCAAGTCGATGGCAAGGCTTTGTTTGCCGCTGTTGAGGCCAACGAAATACGACGCATCGGTGCCATTGAACGGCGGGCCCCAAGTGCGTCCGATATCACCCTCGGGGCCTTCCACTTTGATCACTTTGGCGCCGTAGGCCGCCATCAGCATGGTGCAGTAGGGCCCGGCCAGGGCATGAGAGAAATCGAGGACGGTCAAGCCGTCCAATGGCGCGCTCGAATTTGTCATGGCGGGGAATCTTAGTCCATCAACTCCGGCTTGTCCCGCGCCGCGCAACTTCGTGTATCGTTTCGATGACCGGAGGAATCAATGAAACCATCGCTGTTTGCGCATCCGTTCGCGTCTTATTGCCAGAAGGTCTTGATCGCCCTCTACGAGAATGGCACGGACTTTATTTATCGTAAAATTGGACCCGAAGATCCCGACGCGATGAGCGAATTGGCTGAGCTTTGGCCTCTCAAGAAATTTCCCGTGCTCCTCGACGATGGACAAACCTATGTGGAATCGAGTGTCATCATCGAGCATCTCGCGATCCGTCATCCTGGCGCCGTTCAACTCATTCCCAAAGATCCGCAAAATGCGCTGGAAGTTCGCATGATGGACCGTATTTTCGACAATTACGTCATGACGCCGATGCAAAGAATCGTCGCGGACTTCATGCGCGCGACGAGCGATCGCGACCCGCTCGGGGTTGAGGAAGCACGCTCGATGCTCGATTCGGCCTATACCTGGCTGGATGGTGTGATGGCAAAACGGAACTGGGCGAGCGGCGGCGGCTTTAGCTTGGCCGATTGCGCCGCCGCGCCCTCGTTATTCTATTCGGACTGGGTTCATGAAATTCGCGATGGATTGCCGCACCTGCGCGCCTACCGCCAACGGCTGTTGGCACGACCTTCGGTCGCTCGCGCCGTCGATGAAGCCCGGCCCTACCGGCAATTCTTCCCGCCGGGAGCACCGAACCGCGACTAAGCCTTGGCAAACGCCTCGCGCATTTTGCCAATCCCGAACTTCCACACCTGATCGGCGTTTATGTGCGGCATGGAAGGAATTTCAGCCGGATTCACCGCGACATCCACGATGACCGGACCCGGCGTCGCGAGCGCCTGCGCCACCGTATCACGCAAAGCACTCGGCTCCGTCACACGGAATCCTTTTCCGCCGCAGCTCTGCGCATACATGGCGAAGTCTGGATTCTTAAAAGTCGAGCCCTCGGTAAAAGCCGGCAGAGCCGCCCCCTCCATTTCGAGATGCACGAGGCCCCAACCCCCGTTGTTGAACACGAACACCTTCACCGGCAAGCCGTGCTGCGCCGAGGTGACAAACTCTTGCATGAGCATGGCAAATCCACCATCACCGCACATGGCAATGACCTGGCGGTTCTGATCCAGCGCCTGAATACCATTCGCCATTCCCAATGCCACGCCCACCGCGGCATTGTTGAATGAGGCCGTGATTTTTTGTCGGTCCCGGGGACGAAGCCAGTTGGCCGTCCACAACGTGACCTCTCCTGTGTCGACACAAAATACCGCGTCCGGCGCGGCGAGATCGCTGACGACGCGGGCGAGCGCCTGAGGGTGGATGCGATCCTTGCTCCTGGACGGATCCGCCTTTTCCTCCAGCATACCGACCCAGGATTGCCAGCTCTTCTGCGCGGAACGCAAAAAGCGGTCGTCAAGCTTCGACCTGACCCGCTCGAGCAAGCCGAGGACGCAGAGCCTGCTCGAGCCGACCACTGCCTGAGCGACTGGCAAGCGTCGGCCGATGGCGAAAGCGCGCTCATCGATCTGAATGACCTGGGTCTTTTGCGGAAGAAACTCCGAGTAGGGATAGTCGCTGCCGATCATGACGAGCACTTCGCAGCCATGCACGGCGTCGTAGCCTGCCTTGGAACCGATGAGTCCTAGGCCGCCGATCACCTGGGCATCATCGAAGGGATACAGATCCAAGGCCCGGAACGTGTGCACGATGGGCGCACAGAGCTTCTTCGCGAGCGCGGCGATCTCAGCCTTGGCAGAGTGCGCTCCGAATCCCACGAAGAGCACCACTGAAGATGCGCCGTCGATGAGCCGCGCCGCCGCCGCGAGGTCCAAATCGGACGGCGAGGTTTCCGGCAGGGGGCGCAGGGTGGCGAGACTGCTCACGGATTTGGACGTCTTGGCACCGAACACGTCTTGCGGAATGTTGAGCAAGGCGACGCCTCTGGATCCGTACGCCGCCGCAACCGCCTCGTGAATCTGTGCTGGCGCCGCATCGGCGGAATTGACTGAAGCGGCATACACGCAGGCGTCGCGGAAGGCTTGCACGTGATTCGCCGCCTGCAAATAGTCGATGCCGCCCAGGCGAGTCGGGACATCGCCGGCGATGGCCAATACCGGAGCGTGATCGTGCCGCGCTTCGTAGAGGCCTGCCAGCAGATGCGTGGCGCCCGGCCCCGTCGTTCCCGCGCAAACGCCGAGCCGCCCGGTTAGTTTCGCCTGGCCCGCGGCCGCGAGCGCTGCGCCCTCCTCGTGGCGAACACCGAGCCACTTCACCCGTTTTTCACGACGAATGGCGTCCGTGAAAGGATTCAACGCATCGCCCACGATCCCAAAGACTTGGGAGACGCCGAGATCCACCAGGGTGGCCGTTAACAACTCACCCACTGTTTGGCTCATGACAGTCTCCTGTGATGGACGCAGGAGACTATCGAGCGGCACGGGGCGTGGATGTCGCCCTGCACCGAACACTGTGCGTAGGAGGAGTCCTATCTAAAACTTCTGCCCGAACTTCACGCCAATGGTCCGCGGCTGATTGGGTACGACATACTGAGCGATCGCGCCGCACAGCAGAACATCACATTCGGCATATCGGTCAAGAACCGCGCGCTTGTCGAACGCATTGTTGATATACACCGAATAGTGAAAGCTGTTCATTTGGATTCCCGCCGAAAAATCGAAAACCGCGTAAGAAGGCTCATCGCCCAAGGCGTTCGCCGCCAATGGCCGCAAATCGGATGTTCGCTCGCCCACATAGACCGCCGAGCCCTGAATGTCTCCCTTGTAAGTCCCGACCGGGAAGGTATACCGCGCGGTGATATTGCCCTTGAATCTTGGCGTGACGGGCAGCCGAGTGCCGGCGGGGGCATATTGTTCGTACGTGCTGGGATCGAAGCCGGGCGCACCGCAGATGCTCGGATCGCCGCAAAACGTCTGCGTGAGCCTGGCATTGAGCCAGGAGAAACCGCTCGTCAATGTGAGGTTCTGTGTCGCCGCGAATTCCAAGTCCGTTTCCAGACCGTCAATCCTCGCCTGCCCTGCGTTGGTGATAATCGTGAGCGAATTCGGCCCCAAGTAGGAGAATTGGAAATTGGACCAGTCTTCCCGGAAGACCGCGCCGTTGAAGCGCAATCGATTGTCAAACCAACTGGTCTTCCAGCCGATCTCGTAGTTCTTCAGATAATCCGGCTGGTAAGGCGGAATGGTCCCGCCGCCGTTGCGATTGACACCGCCGGGGCGAAAACCCTTCGAATAAGTCGCGTAGATCAGACGATCGGGGTCAAACTTATACGTTAAATTGAACTTGGGCGAATTGCCGGAGCCGGAGGTACCCCGGTCAAGATCGCTGCAGGGCGCGCCGTGAAACGGTACAAACGGCGTGAAGCACGTGGCGGTTCCTTCACTGGCGAGGAAGTTTGCGTTGAACCCATAGAAGCCCTGCAAGGAGTTATCGTAGGTAAAGTGACGCAGACCGGCGCTTGCGGAGAGGTGCTCGGTAATATCAAACGTGAGCTCGCCGAAGATTGCCTTATCGCGATCAACCCGCTCCTGATCGGTGAGCCAGAGTGTCCCGGGCCACCCGGGAACCGAAAGATCGTTGGGCGGTACAGATCCCAATGCGTCGCCGTTGTTAACCAAGTAATCCTGCAGGATTTCGTGCACCTGGCGCTCGAGAAACAGCCCGCCCACGAATCGGAGTCTGTTCTCCTTGGGGGACGAAATACGCAGTTCATGGCTGTATTTGCTGTAGTGATCGGTCCCGATAATGGTTTGCGCCGGATTGATCAGCTTGCCGGCGTTGTCCACGAAATACTTTCCGTACGCGCTGTCGTAATACAACGAGTAGTCGGTGTAATCCGACTGTTCGTGAGTATTGCGCAGTAAATACGCGCCGGCGTAAACCAAGTCGAAATTTCCGATCTTGCCCTCGACGGTGAGCGCCGACTGAACCCACGAATCGCGCACGTATTGCGGAAAATAGTGCTGCACTTCCAGATCCCCGACCGCAGGGTTATAAGCGAAGTCGCCGTCGGTCTGCTGCACCTGACCCATGACTGTCGGCATGATGGTCCAGCTGTCGTTCAATTCAACCTTGAGGGCAGCGCGGCCGCCGGTTGTCTCGACGGTGTTGTAATCCTTCTTCACCAACGCCGCGTTGTCGAAAACGGCCCCGGAGGTGGGAAATGTCACCGTGCCATGTACGTTGCTGATATAGCCGGCATCATGTTGATCCCAGCCGACCAAGCGAACCGCCGCAGTACTGGTCAGTGGCAGATTGACGAAAGCCTCGACGTCATAACCCGTGCCGCCATGATCTACATTGTTTAAGTCCAAATCGTAGCCGGCTTTGAAGCCGCTGGGATCCGGTTTGTTGGAAATGATTCGAATCGTTCCCGCCTGGGAGCTGGCGCCGTAGAGGGTGCCCTGCGGACCGGCCAGGGCCTCAACCCGCTCGATATCGTAGAGATGGATGTTCAGATTGCCGTCAATGGTCGTGACCGGCTGCTCATCCAGATACATGCCTACGCTCGGTTGGGAGCCCGAATGATTGCCATCCCCGCCGCTGGAAACGCCTCGCATGTAGGTGTGTTCGAAGCTCGGACTGCCGACCTTCTGGAAGGAAACGCTCGGCAAATACTTGGCGTAGTCATCGAAATCACCGATACCGAGCTCTTCGAGCCTCGCGGTGCTGAAAGCCTGAATACTCAGGGGCACATCCTGTAGATTTTCCGATCGCTTCTGCGCCGTAACCGTGATTTCTTCCAGCACCGGGGCATCGGCCGGGTCGGCGGCATGAGCCGGATGCATGCAAGCCAGGAGCGCCGAGGCAAGCGGCAACACGGTCCACGATTTCTTGGCGCAAGGCGCAGCCTTACGCATGAGCTTCCGTTGGCGGGCTCGCGTCATGTCATCCCCTATTTATTTCTAATATGTGACGAAGACTAAGCCATTCCGGCTAAATGTCAAAACGCGGCGTAGCGGGATAGGCCTCGAGGACCGCTCCTAAGGATTTTTTCAAGGGATCCAACCAAGCTTCGTAGTGGCGCCAGTGGTCGACGCCCTCGCGGAAAATCGGTCGACGTACTTGCTGGGAACTGGCCGTACGCACCGCCCGTTCGTTTTCGTAAAATCGCAGACAGCCGCTCTCAAATGGCAGCCCGCAATACTCGAGCAACTTGCGCACCTCGGATTCCGTATCCTCGATCATCGACTCATAAGTGACACGATGGATCCGGCCCGGTAGCACCTCATCGAAGAAGGCCATCAGCTCGATGTAATCGCGATAATACCGGCCAATATCCTCCAAGCTGTAGGTGAAGCTTTGGCCGCGCGCAAAGTGCTGTTTGAATCCTGAAAAACAGCAGCCCAGCGGATGGCGGCGCGCATCGATGATTTTCGCGCGCGGCAACGCCAATTGAATCAGGTCAATGTGCGCGAAATTGTTGGGCATCTTGTCGATGAAAAAAGGTGCGGCGGTTTTCCGCTGAATGCGCGTCTGCAACATGTATCGCTCACCCAATTCCCGGCACTGATCTGCATTCAACGTCGCAAGCAGCGCCGAATAGCCAGAAATCTGGGATTTCTTGGCAATATCAAACAAGGATCGGGCAATACCCGCGATATCGGGCAGTTCCATCGTGCCCTCGACCTGCGAATGGCTCGATAGAATCTGCTCGAGCAGGGTCGAACCCGACCTCGGTAAACCGACGATGAATATTGGATCCGGCGCCGCGGCGCCGTAGGTCATGCGATCGGCAAAGAACTGGGCATTGAACGACGACTTTACCCGCATCACATGCGTGCTCATCTCGTCGGCTTGGTAGGACAGCTGAGCCCGCCGCAACTGATTGCCCCGCGCGTAATGCTCGAAAGACACTGCATATTCACCTTTGTCCTCCAGCGCCTTGCCCATGGCGAAATGCAGATGCAGTTGATCGTCCACGGCCAGATCCGGGCGTCGTAACTGCAATCGCATGGCATCCACCTCCGCGTTCATGAATTGAGTGGTTTTGAGATTCGCCAGACTCCAATAGGCCTCGCCGAGACTGGGCAGCAATTCGATGCTTTTTTTGTAGGCGGCGATGCTGTCGTTTTCGCGGCCGCTGGTTTTGAGCGAGTGACCGTAACTGAGCCAGATTTTTGGCTGCGCCGGGTGCTCGGCGAGTATTCCGGCGTAAATTTCAATCGAGTCCTGCAGCTCACCGATGCGCGCCAGGATCGCCGCTTTCAGATTGTTATATCCGGGGTTGCGCGGATCCTTCGCCAGTAATTCAGTCACCTCGCGCAGCGCAGCGGCGGATTTATTTTGCCGGTGTAAGACGATTGCGCGATGATGCCGCGCGGCTGCAAAGCTCGGCGCGAGTTCGAGACAACGCGTGAGTAGAGTCTCGGCGTCCCCGTACCGGCCTATCCGTGCCGCGACTTCCGCCAACATGCGCAACGCGGCGACGTCGGTGGGGTATTTCTTCAGGTGGGCGCGCAGCAGCGCCTCCGCATGCGGGATTTTGTTCTCGCACAGCGCTGCCGCGGCGGTGAGCAGGCGCGGATCCTTGGTCGATGCTCTAACGTTTTGTGCGTACGCGGAATCGGCGCCCGCCGGATCGCCTGCGATCGTGAGCTCATCGCCGAGCGCCCGCCACGCGTCCGCCATGTCAGGCTTCAGAGTCACGGCGCGCTGCAGCGCGGATATGGCGGCGGCATTGCGCTGCAAGCCGCTGAGTGCCAGCGCCAACTCATAGTGTGCCAGCGCCCACTGCGGATGCACCGCCACGAGCGTATTCAGGACATCGGATGCAGCGGCCGCATCGCCGCCCGTGCGTCGCGCGACGCCAAGTAGGAGCGTCGCAAGGGGATGAGCCGGACTCGCCTTGAGGATCTCACCGGCCTGCTCCGCCGCCAGAACAGGACTGCTGTCCAACAGACGCGTGGCATGCGCCAACGCAACCTCGATCGAACCGACCGGTTCCGAGGCGTCGCCCATTTTGGATCCTTCAATTGCCATTGCTGAGGTGGATATGAAACCGCCGCTGTCCGGTTGTCAAACCGGACGCGACGGCTATCCCAATGGCGGGAGTCTTAAGGCGGTTTTAGGCGGCCTGCGACTGCTGATCGCGCCGTTGGTGATACAGCGAGCGCTTGGTCGCGCGGGTCGCGAGGATTCCAATGCTCGAGGCAACCAACACCCCTGTTGCCAGCGCGATCCAGGGATAATTCCTGACGTAGTCGTTGAAGGACGCCGCGACATCGCGAACCTTTACGTGCTCCCGAGCGGGCGCACGCCTCAGGGCGACCCGGGTCTGCCCCATGGAGCGATGCAGTTTTTCACGCAATTGCTGGATTTCCGGGCCGCGCTGATCGGCCAGCTTGGCGAGCAATTTCTCGGTCTGGTCAAACAGATCGTTGAGCTTGTGTGCGCCGTCCATCGTTCACTCCTTGGAATGCTAGAGGTGTTCGTCTCGAATTCGGCCGCCCAACGCCGCCGAAACGCTCGCGATAAATGCGCCAATCAGCATCGAAAGAGCCAGGTAAATGGATGCCTCGGCCGCCGCCTTTCTTGCTGAATCCTCCTCCGCCTTCAGCTTCGTCTGTGCTTGGCTGATCGCGGCGATGAAGCTATCGACGCGAGCCTGCGCGTCGGCCTGCGAGGTTCCGGTGCGCGCACTCAACTGATCGACGAGATAGGCACGATCGGCACCGGGGAAACTGCCCTCGGCAAACGCGTTGGCCGCGATATGCGCCGCTTCCATGCGGGCGTCCCCCAACAAGGCAGCCCCACCGAAATTCGACGACCTGAACAGCTTGTCGATCTCATAAGCCGAGACCGGCGAATTGGCCGTCGCGGGTGCGCTGTTCGCGCTCATCCTGCCTGCCTCGCCGCCGGGCCGCGCGATCATCAACGAACTTGCGCCAACGGCGACTACGAGAATCGTGGCGACCGCCCAAGTAATGAACCCATGTGCGGTATCTCGAAAGAACACCTCATGCGGATGCGTTCCCATCCAGCGTGTGCGCAATCTTCCGGTGATATAACCGCCCAATGCCGCGGAAACCCATTGCGTAACAATGAGCCAGATCGCCGTCGTTACCGCAAATGTGGTGATCGATGCACCGCGATCCGGCCACGGAGAAATCGACGCAAATCCGATGCCGGACCCCAGTGCGACCAGGATGACGGTACTCGCCGCTGCGACAAAGGCGCCGGCGACAATGGACGGCCAGGATGCGGCGGATTTTGCGGCAGACGATCCCGCGTCCATCGCGACGGCGGTTCCTGCAATTATTGTTTCTGCCACGACATTCCCCTTAGCGATGCGAACACATCGCCAGCAGCAGAATGATCGGGAGAGGAACACCCAGCATCCAAAGCAATATTCCGCGACCCATGCTAAACCCCTTTTGTAGCGTTATGGAGTGAGCGCCGCCGCCCTAGATATTCCTAGGAATGTTGCGGCGAATTAGCTGTCCGCGGTATCGCTGCAACGATTGAAGAGGTGTAAGGGGTTTCTTACGGCGCGCAGCGCATCTCAGTGCGGCGGCGCGGCCTTGCTGTCTTGATTCGCCCGATGAATGATGAAGTTGCGAATAGCGGTGACATCGTCGCGGCTCAATGCGCTTTTGAAGGCAGCCATTCCCGCATCTTTCAGCGCGCCATCGAGGACGATGTTATAGAAGAAATCCATGCTCAAAAAATTTGAAGCGCGCAGATCCGGCACGACTCCGCCGCCGATTGCGTGCTCGCCATGGCAGGCGCTGCAATACTGGTCGAACAGTGGCTCCCCTCGAGCGATGGACGCCGCATCAGCCGGCTCAGGCGGAGGGTTGATGACGATCGCACGCGGCTCGAGCGCCGGCAAGGCGCCGGTGCCACCGAGTTTGAATACCAGCAGACGGCTGACATTGCGCAAATTGCCCGACATCGCCGCGGCCTTGCCGCCGCTCAAGGCGTAGCTGCCGCCCCAGCCGCTGAGCACGGCGATGTACTGTTCGCCTCCCACCTCGAAGGTGCTGGGCGCCGCAATGATTCCTGACTGCGCGAACATCGACCACAATTTTTCGCCATTGTCCGCGCGGTACACATTGAAGTTTCCCGCCGCATCACCTTGCGCCACGATGTTGCCGGCGGTTGTGACCACACCGCCATTCCAAGGCCCCTTGTAGGCTACGCGCCACGCTTCGCGTTGATGCGCCGGATCCCAGGCAAGCAGGAATCCTTCGTCCTGAGGGGTCAGCGATGCGAGCGCGACGCCCAAGTTCCAGCCAATCGGAGCGATGGGCAGGCTCGGCAGCGGCAAGTAGCGGATTGGAACCTGTTGCGCCGGAATGTACACCAGTCCGGTTTTCGCATTGAAGGCCATCGGCTGCCAATTGTGCGCACCCAAGGGACCGGGTTTGATATCAACCGGCTTGCCCGTCTCGCTGTACCGGGCTTCTTTGTTTTCGACCGGACGGCCGGTCTTTAAATCGACGCCGCTGGCCCAGGTCGTGGGCACGATGGCTTTGGCGGAGATCAACTCGCCGCTTTTTCGATCCAGCACATAAAAGAAGCCATTCTTATTTGCCTGCATGAGCACTTGGCGGGGCTTGCCATCGATCCTAAGGTCAGCCAGCACCAACTGCTGAACGGCGTCGAAATCCCACTCTTCACCGGGCGTCGCTTGGTAGTGCCAGGCGTACTCGCCCGTATCGGCATGCAGCGCGACTATCGAGGCGAGATATAAATTGTCGCCTTTCCCCTCGCTGCGCGCGGATCGCGCCCATTGCACGCCATTGCCCACGCCGAAGTAAAGCAGATTGAGTTTCGGATCGAAGGAAATCGCGTCCCACACCGGGCCGCCGCCCCCCAACTTCCACCACTCCCCAGCCCAAGTCTTTGCCGCACGCGCCATCGCCTCGTTTTCAAAGGGCTTGGAGGGGTCGCCGGGGACAGTGAAGAATCGCCACGCCAACTTACCTGTTTCCGCATCGTAGGCCGAGATGTAGCCTCGCGTGCCGTACTCGCCACCGCTGTTGCCGATGATTACGCGCCCGCGGATCACCCGCGGGGCCTGCGTAATGGTGTAGGGCTTGGTGGTGTCGACGGTGAGCGTGCTCCATACCGGCTTGCCGGTCGCCGCATCCAGCGCGACGAGCCGTCCGTCATAAGCCCCCACGTAGATCTTATGATTCCACGCGGCGACGCCGCGATTGCCCACGTCGCAGCAGGCATTCACGCCGAGTTCGCGATGCACCTGCGGGTCATAAGCCCAAAGCAATTTGCCGGTGCGCGCATCATAGGCTTTGACCAGACTCCACGCGGTCGACACATACATCACGCCATCGACGATCAGCGGCGTCGCTTCCTGCGCCCGGTTGGTGTCGAGGTCCGCAAACCACGCGAGGCCTAGTTTTTGCGCGTTCTTGTCGTTGATCTGCTTGAGCGGGCTGTAGCGCTGTTCGCTGTAAGTGCGGCCGTAGGAAAGCCAGTTGCCGGGCTCCGCATCCGCGTTGGCGATGCGTTCGCCATCGACCGGCTTGCCGCCGCTTTCCGCTGAACGCGCGGCACTGCCGGCAAAGCCGCACAGCAGCGCGACAGATATGAGCGAGGCTCCGTGGCGTGAGTATCGACGGCTGTTCATCCATCCCCCAAAATAGTTTCTTTTACTCGGATTCTTGCTTGCCCGATTCGCGGGACTCATACGTGAACTTTTGGCCTGCAAGTGCAGCGGCATACATCAAGCCGCCCTTGGCGATCGTGAACACCGCCATGCCGTCGTTGTAGATGCCATCGGTGTTCGCGTCTCGCTTTCCCGCGCTCGCGCCGGAGGTGACGCCGTCGGTGCCTACGCTGGCGTTCGCTCCGGCGGTAATCGCGATCGCACTTGCGCCGGCCGAGAATTCAAAGTTGCCGGACTCGAATTGGTCCAGCGCGCGCTTGTCCTTGAAAAAGATGATTTGGGTGAAGTCCTTGCCGCCGGCCTGAAATCCGACGCTGAGCTGCTTCATGGTCGCATCACCGACGAGCTTTCCATGAACGTACACGTGTCCCTGGCCGTACGCGCCGCCCACGATAAAGCCCCCCTCGCCAATGTTCGGAAACACGGCGTAGGCATAGCTGTTTTTAAAAAATGCGGCGCTCTCGCCCGCATTCTTGAACAGCGAAATCGTGTCCTCATACTTGCCCGCGTTCGCAACGCCGGCCGCCAGGAAAATCGCTGCGAAAAATCCCACCTGACTGATTCGCTTCATATCAGTACTCCTCGTCGGCATGACAGGCCGTTACGTCGTATCACCACTTCGGTAT
>Ga0209222_1000251_pt1 | contig 11929 bp, 15 predicted proteins | sample BlaSpr_A8_Ref_O3_FD_187991 | JGI IMG/M metagenome (GOLD analysis project Ga0209222, IMG submission 187991) | Forest soil microbial communities from Thunder Bay, Ontario, Canada - Black Spruce, Ontario site 2_A8_Ref_O3 (SPAdes) (version 2) | ecosystem: Environmental > Terrestrial > Soil > Boreal...
CCTCGAAGTGAATGCGCCAGACTACCGCAAGCTAGGCTTCACTCTCTCACCAAAGGCAGAGCATAGTGCAGCGCACGGCTGCCACCCGAGGCACATCAGGGCGCCATCTTCGCGGCTTCTTCCTGCCATATGGAACACGCGAAGCCGACAGGCTCCGCACAGAGGCGGCTGAAGAAGGTCCTCCAAGCGGACCGCGCGGCGAAGTAGCCAAGGTCAGGCCGCCGAGGAACATCTTGAGTGTGCAACGCAAGCCGCCGCATCTGCAGCTGCCATCTCGAATTCTGACCGTCGCGCATCGTCGTCTCCTGTATCCTCTTTCACTAGGACCGGGAATCGCTTGACATCATTGCTTCGCCGGGATTATTTTTTTGGCCCGTTTTTTCCTGATTCGCGATCCCCCTCTTTCCCGGCCATACTCCCGGCTGTTCGCAGCCTGCACTCAGGTCAGAGGAGCTGAGATGAGCCTTCCGCTTCTGGTGTTCGATGTCAATGAAACCCTACTGGATCTCGACGCGTTGGCGCCGCACTTCAAGCGCATGTTCGGCGAAGGCGCTGCTCTTCGAGAGTGGTTTGCGCAACTGATCCTGTATTCCGAGGCGATCACGCTGAGCGACAATTACGCGCCTTTTGGCGAGTTGGGCGCAGCGGTTCTCAACATGCTGGCCGCCAGCCGGGGAGTTCGTATCGGCGAAGAGGACATTCAGGTGCTGAAGGAGGCGGTGGCGACGATGCCACCGCACCCGGAGGTGCCGGGCGCGCTCTCGAGGCTGCGCGACGCGGGGTTTCGCCTCTTCACGCTCACGAACAATCCCAAAGCGACCTGCGCACGGCAGCTCGAACGCGCCGGAATGAGCCGCCTGTTCGAGCGGCAGTTCAGCGTCGACGATGGCGTACATCGCTACAAGCCAGCCCGCGAGGTCTATCGGGCGGTGCAGGCTTCGCTCCAGGCGCCCCCTTCCGCTTTATGGATGATTGCGTGTCATACCTGGGATATTCTGGGGGCGGCCGCCGCAGGTTGGAATACCGCATTCATAACGCGTCCGGGCAATGCACCATTGGCGGTCGGCGGCCAACCCCTGATTGTGGGGGCCGACGTCGACATCGTTGCCAAGGCGCTCATCGAGCGGTTCGCCTCATAGCGTCCAATCCAACCATCGATGACGCGCGCGAAACAAAAACCCCATTGAATTCGCCCGCGACGGTTTGAGAACGCATGTTCGGCAATAAGATCGCTCTGCGCACGGTCTTGATTATGAGACGTGCATCGACCGGGAGAGCTGTCTGCGACTACTCACGACAATCGGCCGGGGCCTCAATCGGTTCTCGACCGCGCTGCTGCAGAGCCTGCTTTGGCCGTACCTCGAGTGGGTGATCCGCTTTTGGCTCGCAAAGCTCTTCTTCATGTTCGGCGTGAGTCAGCTCATGCATTGGCAAGTCACTCTTGCGCTGGCGGGGGATGAGAACCCCATTCCCTTCATCGCGCCGGCCGAGGCGGCGTATATCAGCACCGCATGTTACCTGGCGGGTGCGGCGCTGCTTGCATTGGGGTTCATGACGCGATATGCCGCGATTCCGTTGCTGGCCCTTTCATTCATCACTCAATGGCAATATGAACCGTTCGACACGCAACTCTTTTGGACGGCCTTGTTCGGCTGGTTCGCAATCAACGGGGCAGGACCTGTCTCAATGGACGGCCTGCTGCGGCATGGGCTCGAGGAAAGCGCGATCCCGTTGATACCTCGTATCATTGGATTCTCGAAGCAGCTGCGCTCGCGGGGCAGTCCGCTTTACGCGTCGATGATCCGGGTGTGGTTGGGGCTGGCGTTGTTGCTTTCCGCGCTGGCGGGCTCGATGCCATGGAACCTCGCGAGCGTCGCGCGGTGGCTACCCTTGGATGTCGCGATGAGAACTCCGGTGCCCGCGGCGTTTCTCGGCGGGGCATTGCTCGTCCTCGGCGTGGGCACACGGTACGTGGCGATCGCGCTCTTGCTGAGTCTTTTTGTATATTCAGTGACCGATCCACGTGCGACAGATGCGATTTACTTGGCCATGCTGCTTGCGATGCTGGGCGTTCACGGCGGTGGTTCCGTGTCGTTGGACCTCGCCATCGATGCCCTGCGCCGGAGACTTTTCCGCAAGCAGGATCCGCACGGACTTTCGAGCACCGAGCGGTTGCCGAGAGTCGTCATCGTGGGGGCAGGCTTTGGGGGCCTGCGCTGCGCAGAGGCGCTTCGACACGTGCGCGTCTCCGTCACGCTCATCGACCGCAACAACTATCACCTGTTTCAACCCCTGCTCTATCAGGTCGCGACCGCCGCATTGTCCCCCGGCGACATCGCGATGCCGGCACGGCCAATGTTTCGCGATGCGCCCAACACGCGCCTTCTCTTGGGTGCCGTCACCGGAATAGACACCAAACGTCAAACGGTGTTGTTGGAAAGCACGGAAATACCCTATGACTACCTCGTGCTCGCGACGGGCGCTACGCACAGCTACTTCGGGAAGGAGGAGTGGGCGGCGCACGCACCGGGGCTCAAAGGGATCGAGGACGCACTGGCAATCAGGCGCCGCATTCTGACCGCGTTCGAGCAGGCGGAAGCCACTTCGGATGTGGCTGAGCGTGCGGCGTTGCTGTCATTCCTGGTCGTGGGGGGTGGACCCACGGGCGTGGAGCTCGCGGGCGCCATCGCGGAATTGGCCCGCTACGGACTCGAGCAAGAGTTTCGCTCATTTGATCCTGCCCAAGCTCGTGTCATTTTGGTGCAAGCCGCGGCGCGCTTGTTGCCGGCCTTTTCCGAGGGACTTGCGGCCACTGCGCAGCGCTCCCTGGAGCGCTTGGGCGTCGAGGTTCGCCTCAATTGTCGCGTCGATCACATCGACGGAGACGGCGTTTCCATCGACGGGGTGCGGGTTGCTGCGCGAACGGTGTTGTGGGCCGCCGGTGTCGCGGCGTCGCCTGCGGCGCAGTGGTTGAAGGCGCCTGCGGACAGGGCCGGCCGCTTGATTGTGGGTGGCGATTTGAGGGTGCCGGCAATCGCAAACGTATTTGCGATTGGCGATACCGCCTCGAGCAAGGGCTGGCGCGGTGAGTATGTGCCCGGCCTGGCGCCCGCAGCCAAACAAGGCGGGGCGTACGTCGCAAGATACCTTCGGGCATTGATCGAGAGCCGAGAGCCGCCGCCGGCGTTTCGCTATCGGCATCGGGGGAGCCTTGCGACGATTGGACGGAAAGCCGCCATCGCCGATTTTGGAATCGTGCGCCTGTGGGGGGCACCGGCCTGGTGGCTGTGGGGCGTGGTGCACCTCGCCTTCATGCTCGGCGTCCGCAATCGCCTCGCAACGCTCACGAATTGGTTTTGGGCGTACCTGAAGTTTGGCGCAGGTATCCGCTTGATTACGGGCGCCTGAGGTCCCGATCGTAGCCGCACGCCAGCCGCAGTTGATTGCGCGCACGGAATAAGCGGCTCAGCACGGCTGCCTTCGACAAATGCATCTGCGCCGCGATCTCGGCCACGGAGTAACCGTAGAGGACTTGCATCTCGAGCGGACGGCGGTATTGCTCGGCCAACCCCCGCAATGCCTCTCGGATATCGATGACGTCCGGGTCATCCTCCGCCGCGAGTGAGAGATCATCCATCGCAACCAGTGAATCGAGGTCGGCCAGCACGAAGCGCTTACGTTCAAAGGTGCGGGCGTATTCATTGCGAACGATTCTGCACAGCCAAGCCTTCGCGGCGCGCTCGTTCAGCAGGGAATGGCGGGATTTCCACGCGCGCAAGAGGGATTCCTGGACCACGTCTTCGGCGAGCGAATTATTGTGCGTCAGCCACAGCGCAAATCGAAGCAGATCCGGGCGCAGCCTCGTGCAAAGAGCCTGGAAGCTAAATTTGTCCTGCCGGTTCGGCGCGTCCGGGTCGGCGCCCGGTGACGGGCAGGAGGCCAGCGAGAAATCAGGCATGGCTGCGTCGAAGGCAGAGGAGGTGTCCATGATCATGTCTCCCAAATTTGGGTAATCGAGTGTAGAGCCGGGAAATTCAGTTTGCTCCTAAGGGCATTGAGCAAAGATCGTGCCAAGAGGAAATCGCGAATTTGTGGACCGCCGGAGGTGGATTGCGTGAAGACTTGCGTGAATTTGAGGAGTTGCCCACCGCATATTGCGGATAACCCACCGCATATTGCGGAGGCGGATGGCTGTCGAGGGCAAATGTTCGAAGGAACCCACGCTGGAACCGCTCGGCATGACGAGAGGGTTTACGCCGGGTCTTGGGCGGTGGGCGAACGCCGGCGGAGGTTCAGTGAGTTGCCGCGAGAAGGGCAGCGAGGAAGGGCGAGGTCGCTTTCAGCTGTACGCGTTCGCCGTCGATGAGTTCACGCAGTAGTTGGATGCCTGCGGCATCGGCGAATAGCAGGTTCGCAAGATCCAAATAGACCCCGCCCCGCGTGAGCGCCGCGGACACTGCAGTCCGAACCTCCGGCACCCAGGAGATCAAGAGCTTGCCCTCGAGACTCACCGTCGTCATCAAGATCTCATTCGTCTCAACTATCCGAAGCATATTGGCGTTCTCCACCTGCCCTTCCGCCATCCATGCAAATGTCGGGCCAAGTTTGGAAGATCGCGCGGCAGGAACCCGTGTCCGGCAATCTCGAAGAAATACGCGCGCTGGCCGGCCGCCAATCCTCCGCGCCGCCGTCACCGGTTGCGGCGGCCGTCACCTGTCGCGGGAGCGCTCGATGCCGAGCTTTTTCATCCGATGGCGAAGTGTGGCGGGCTTGAGTCCCAGGCGAACTGCGGCGCCGTGCTCCCCTTCGATGACCCAATCGGCTTCGCGTAGCGTGCTCAGAATATGCTCGCGCTGCACCGAATTCAGATCGCTGGCCGGCACGGCCGGTGGGACACTGGCCGACGTGGCCGTCGCCTTGGCTGTGGTGCCCGTCAGCAGTTCCGACTCCACCTGCAGCACCTCGGAGTCATTCAAAATGAGAGAGCGCTCGATGATGTTCTCGAGTTCTCGAATGTTGCCGGGCCATGGGTACTCCACCAGCCGCTGCAACCCTTGGGCATCGACGGATTCGATCCGCCGGCCGATCCGCGGCGCATGCTTCTGCACGAAGAAATGTGTCAGCAGCGGGATATCCACTTTTCGCTCACGGAGCGACGGAACCATGATTGGAAACACATTGAGCCGGTAGAAAAGGTCTGCGCGAAATGCGCCTTGAGCAACCTGCTTGGGCAGGTCGCGGTTGGTCGCGGCAATGATCCGCACGTCCGTCTTGATCGGCCGGCTGTCGCCGATGCGTTCGATTTCACGTTCCTGAAGGACGCGTAGCAGCTTCACCTGCACGTCCAACGACAGCTCACCGATTTCGTCGAGAAAGATGCTGCCCGTATGGGCGAGTTCGAACCGTCCGATACGGCGCTGAATCGCGCCGCTGAATGCTCCGCGCTCGTGACCGAACAACTCGCTCTCGACCAGCCCTTCCGGCAATGCGGCACAATTGACTTTGATGAACGGTTTCTCAGCGCGCGGACTCGCGGAGTGCAAGGCGCGCGCGATCAATTCCTTGCCCGTGCCGGTCTCGCCGGTGATCAGCACGGAGGCGTCCGTTGGCGCGACCTTGCTCACCTGGCCCATCACTTTCAAGATCCCTGCGCTCGCGCCGATGATTTCCTCGAAATTGTGGACCGATTTCAATTCCTCTCGAAGATACGAGTTTTGGGCCGTGAGCCGCGCCTGCTCTCGTTCCAAAAGCACCCGTTCGGTGATGTCAACGAACATGGAGCGCGTATAGTCGCCTTCACGCGCGGGTCTCGACCACCATTGGACCCAGACTGGGCGGCCGTTGTCCTTGCGGCGCAGTTCGATGACGACTCCCTGACCATCCGACCCCGCGGAGAGAAGCCGCAGAGCCTCTTTCAGGCGCCGCTGCGCGTCGGGATTGTCAGGCACCAATGAGGCCCCGGTGATATCCGGGACTTCCTCGGCAGTGATTCCGAGAAGCTCGCGAGCCACACGGTTGGCGCGAATGAAGCGGGTGTCTTTGCCCTCGTGGACATAGGCGATCGGTGCCTCTTCGAAAAGATCGGTCAAGTGATGCTCTTGCGCACGCAGCGTGGACTCGAGTCTCGAGCGCTCGAGTTCCGAGGCCGCACGGCTCGCGAAGATCCGAAACAGGGTCAGTCGGTGCGGCCACTCGGGCAGCGGGTCGTCGTCGAAGGCGGCGAGGTGCCCCAAAGCCCGGCCGTCCGTCGCATGCAACGGAACACCGATATAGCTTTCGATCCCGGGCTCCGTATTTGGGTAGGCGAGTCTTAGGCCGGAACGGTAAACGCATACGCCGGTTCTCCAGTCTTCCTCGCAAGGCGTGCCTCTCAACGGGAAGTCGATATTCGCGATCAACGAGCCCTTCGACCAATAGGCGAGGGTCTTGAGATGATCGTTCGGCAGGAATTCGGCGACGAATGCGTGACGCATGTTGATCGCCTGCGCCAAATACTCAACCAGGGTGTTGAAGAATGCCTGGCCGGTGCCAACTGCCGTTCCCTCGGCAATGCGGCGTAACGCAACGAACGTCGGATCCTCCTCCGGGGAGATCAGTTCGACCATGAATGCGGAGAGCGTTGGGCCATGTCCTATGATAACAGCCTAATTCCGCACGGCAGTGACCATGCCTTCGCTGATCCAACGCCCGAGCAGGTTGCCCGCGACTTGCGTACCCTCTGCTTCACCCACTTCATCGATGATCACGCGGCAAATCTCGCCAAAAGTCCTGCCGTCTGCAACCATGGACATCACCTGCGATTCCATGGGATCCAATGTTCGAAAAGTCGGCGAGTATTCTCTGCGCCATATGGCAATCACTGCCGGTGCATCGAGAACTGCCGCCGCCGGAGGAGTTTGGCCGGCATTGATGGCCGACCAAATGGCCCCCGCATTGGTCGTCGCAGGCAGAGTCGAAAAAGTCGCAACGAGATCCAGCACCGCGCCATTCCAGTCGATGTGCGCCAACGCCGCCAAATCGAGCGGCGCCGCGTCCCGGCCGACAAAGGCGAGTCCGAGATCGCGCTCCAATCGCGCCAGCTCGCCCACTTCGGGATCATCCGGATAGAGCGCATCGATGGTTTCCGGGAATTCGAGCGCGTATGCGTCGAGCGTCCAGCTGTATGGCGGCCGCCGATCGATGTGCGTGGCCGCGGCAGTGTCGAACGCGTCCTCGCCGAGCCACGCTCGAACCGTCGCGAAACTCTCGCTGAGGCAAACCATGAGCTGGCCCCTATAGTTGTTCAGGTAGACCGCCAGACCCGGCTCGGCACGGTCGCCGAAGCGGGCCGCCGCATCGCTCGCTTCGACGGTCAGCCAGCTGCGGAAGTCCCGCTGGAGCGCCGCAAGGTTCATGCCGCTCTCCGGAATTTTCCCTGGGCTATGTCACGTGCCAACCCGAGCTCGGCCAGCAGGGCGGATAGCGGCGGAATGTCGCCGTCCCGCTCGATCATGGTCGCTACGGGGCCAAACCGCTCGAGCGCAGACGCGTAGAGCGCCCACACAGGGTCCGGGACCGGTTTGTCGTGCGTGTCGATCAGCAGGTCGCGGCCTTGACTGTGGCCGGCAAGGTGGATCTGGCGGACGCGGGCTGCCGGGATTCCCGAAAGGTACGCCTGAGCGTCGAAGCCATGATTGCTGGCGCTCACATAGATGTTGTTCACGTCGAGCAGCAGGCCGCAGCCTGTGCGCGTACAGACCGCGTCCAGAAATTCCCACTCCGTCATGTCGTCGGGAAAGCTGACGTAGCTCGATGGGTTCTCGATCAGCATGGTCCGGCCGAGCGTATCTTGCGCATGATGGATATTCGCGCTGACCGCATCCAGGGCTTCCTGGGTGTAGGGCAGCGGCAGAAGATCGTGTGAGTTGAAGCGCTCGATGCGCGACCAGCTCAGATGGTCGGATATGAAGAGAGGATCGACCGCATCAGCCAACGATCGCAGGCGTCGAAGATAGTCGTCGCGCAGCCCATCGGCCGATCCGAGCGACATCGAGACACCATGGAGCGCGACCGCGTGACGTTCGCGCACGCGCTCCAGTACGTACAGAGGCCGCCCGCCGTCCACCATGAAATTCTCGGAAATCACCTCGACGAAATCGACCGGAACGGCGGTTTCTCCCTCGATAAAATCGCGATAGTGCGGCTTACGCAGGCCGAGACCGAACTGGTGCATTTGAAACATGTGCGCCTCGTGGAGAATTCGGGACCGGTCAGAGGGTTGACCGGTCCCGTCCTCGCGTTACTTGGACGGTTCCGTGGTGGTGCCCCCGGCCGCCGTGCAAGCCTTCGCAGTCTCCGCCTTGAAGCCCTGACCCTTGCAGCTGTTCATGCCCTTGCAATCATGATTGCCCGATTTGCAGTCCGACATCCCTTTGCACGAATTGACACCGAAGCAATGTACCGTGTCCGCGGCGAAAGCCGTGCTGGGGATCGATGCGCTGGAAAGCGCGAAGAGTGCGGCGGCGGCGGCGAAGCCTGCAGCTGTTCTGGAGGTAGTCAACATTATCGTCTCCTTAAGAAGTGAGTTTTGCCGAAACGGCATTCCTGCTTACGTGAGGTTTGAGCGGGTGGTTACACATTTCTACCAACGCATGAGACGGGGACCGAGCAATGCACCCGCGCCGGCCGCGGCCACAATTCCAAGGGTGTACCACGTGAGCACGAACGTCGCGGATGCTTCCGGGCAATGCAGACAGTAAATGGCCGCGGCCCAAGCACCCGCAGCCAAGCCTGCAGATGCTCCGGCGGCCCGTAGCCGGGTCGGCGCGAACTGCCGAAACGACCAGAGCAGCCCGACAAAAATTGGCATGGCAAGCGTCAGCACCAACCATGGGCAAATCATCCAGCTTTGGCCCCGCCACATCGCCAGCCAGTTGGCGGAAGGCGTTCTGGCGAGCTCGCCGATGCCTATTCCCATCAAAATGAGCACTGGGATGAGCAGCACCCAGAGGCCCCGCAAAGAGCCCGAAGTAGGCCTCGCAAGTTGGGCGACGATATAGCCCGCGCCAACGCCCAGCGAAATCGTATAGGCCCACTTCATCCAAAATGAAAACCCGTGCATCGCGGCACGCAAATCGGGCCGGATTCCCAACACTGCCGCGACCAACACCGCTGTCACGAAGCCGCCGGCAGTGATGCCAATTCCAATCCGCCGCGCGGGCGCATGGGGCGCGACACGGGGGACGTCCTTGCTCAGGGTTTCAATGAGCTGCTGGGTATTCATCTCCATGAGTCTCTCATTCGATCGACAATCGCCTTGAATCCCCGATGCACCGAGATCTTGACGTCAGACTCCCCTATTCCGGCTCCGACTGCCGCCTCGGCGATGCTCTTTCCCTCAATGTGGGTATCACGGATCGCACGCGCCTGTTTGGGCGATAGCGTGTCGAGCAGAGTGTCAACGTCCATGCGGGCACTCACTGCCTCCTCGAATCCCTCTGCGAGGAGGATATCATCCACATCCTCGATTGGCACCGACACCTTCTGCCGACGAAAATGGTCAATCATGCGATAGCGCGCCACCGCGTACAACCACGCGGTAAAAGGGCGGTCGCGATCGTAGGACGCTCGGCGCGTGTGCACGGAAATCAGCGTTTCCTGCACCAAGTCTTGCACATCCTCTTCGGTGCCATGCAGCCGGCGCCGATAGAAGGACTTCAGGAGCGGCACGAGGGCGCGCAGTAGCGCCGCGTGGGCCGTGGAATCGCCGTCCAATCCATCCAGCATCCACGCTTTGAGTTGAGCCTCGCTTTCCGGCGTGCGCATTTCCGCTCTCCTACCTACGTGGCCCAAGTGCGTTCGGTTACAACTGGACCGGATTAGGGAGCGGTAAATTGCAAGCTTGCATTTGTAACCGCATCGGCAGCAATGACGTAGTTCGTTCCATGACCTGCCAAATGCCTCCGCGAGGTCAACGTAGGGCCATAGGGCCGGCACGGGCAAGGAGGTTTACACAGATTGGAGCTACGCTATGACCAAGACTCATGTGACCTATGCAACTTTAGCGGCCACGATCGCGCTCGCCCTGACGTCCGCCGCCTCCCAAGCGGCTGAGCAGGCCCAGCCGCCGCAGGACAAATGCTACGGCGTGGCGCTCGCCGGCAAGAATGATTGCAAGGCCGGCGCGGGTACCACGTGCGCGGGCACATCCAAGGCCGACTATCAGGCCAATGCCTGGAAACTCGTCAAAGCAGGCACGTGCACCTCGATCAAGACCCCCAAGGGTTACGGCTCGCTCACGCCGAAGGCGTGATGTCGGCGCTCCGCCTACCGTCTGGGCAACCGGAGGCGGCCGGAAGCAACAACAGAAGGAGTTGGTTCATGTCGTCGCTTGTCTCGCTCTATCGCCGCGCGGGGCAGCTCGCCTCCCGCTTGCTGCCGCCGGCCCTGCTGCTGCTCGTGGCCCGGTGCGGCATCGCAGCCGTGTTCTTTCAATCGGGACGGACCAAGGTCGAGGGTTTGCTCACCATCACGGATGCAACCTATCAGCTGTTCAGGACCGACTATGCATTGCCCTTCATGAACCCAGTGGTTGCGGCACATGTGGCAGCTTACTCGGAGCATCTGTTTCCGATCCTGCTGGTGCTTGGGCTGCTGACCCGCCCGGCTGCCCTGGCGCTCTTGGGGATGACCAGCGTGATAGAGATTTTCGTCTATCCGGACGCGTGGCCGACCCATCTGAGCTGGGCCGGTCTGCTCTTGCCGCTCATCGCCCTGGGCGCAGGACCTCTATCGCTCGATCGCTTGCTTCGGATCGAACGGGCCTCGCCTCCACGATGAGGCAGGCGCCGGGGTTCCCTCAACTGCGGTGTAATGGAAGAGTAATCAATCGAGTAAGCGGGGCGAGCTCCGCAGTCTGATCGAAGCGAATGCTGCCCGAGGGGTCCGCCGCCACTCCAAGCCGTGTGAACAGGTCCGCCAAATTGACATCAAATGCGCGGGAGGAAAATCTCTCGTATAGGTTGGTGAGGGCGGTCGTTCCGGTGGCTTTATCGCCCACCGTCATCATCTCTTCGGGCGACCAGTCGGCACTACTGCCGCCGCTCGCCCGATTGACGGCACGCAGGGCATCGCAGAGCAAGAAGCGGCCGCCGCTCTGCCGATAGATCGCGATCTCGGCTTCGAGCCAGAAAATGGCCCCGCCCCAATAAAGGCGGCCCCATTCATGGGTCCCGTCCATTCCACCTGTGCCGGCCAGAGGCATCCCCTTCGGCATGCCGTCGATCGCCTCCCTCCACACCTCGGAAACCGCCAAGTCTCCCGCTTGCGCGCGAGCGATGGGTTCGATCCAAGTCGCGCTGCCTTCTTGCACCCACAAAGCTCGACGCGGAAGATCGGGAAGGGCCGCGTGTACCATCTCGTGCACCAGTATCCAATCTGCGGCAAACGCCTGTTCGCCCACCTCGGTGCCGACGTAGATGCGTGTGGCGGAGCCGCGGTAGCCGTAGGTCGTTGCGTGCCCGACGCGATCGCCGGGCGTTGAAACGACCAGAAGCCCATAATCCCGCGTTGGGTACCTTCCAAAGTAGGCCGACATGGCCCGCGCGCTCTTCCGTACCCAACGCAACACACGTTCCCTGTCGAGTCCGGGAGCGCCGTCCGCAAACACAACGTTGATCCTGCCGCCCGCGACATCGAGCGCGGTTCCGCGCTGGCGGCGCAGCGCTTCATACATATCGTCAGGCTCTTCGTAGCTGCGGCCCGATGGCGAAGATGCGAATAGAGATCCGGAAAGCAGAGCCCCTGCGCCCATCAAAAGCTGCCTACGGCCGATCACGGAATTACGCCGCCTAATGTACGCGGGCGATATCTTGCAGGATGGGAACCGCCCGCGGTCTGTTCAGCCGGACACCGTTGATGGGCGCTCACCAGCCCAGCACCCGCGGTCCGA
>Ga0209222_1000252_pt1 | contig 11917 bp, 8 predicted proteins | sample BlaSpr_A8_Ref_O3_FD_187991 | JGI IMG/M metagenome (GOLD analysis project Ga0209222, IMG submission 187991) | Forest soil microbial communities from Thunder Bay, Ontario, Canada - Black Spruce, Ontario site 2_A8_Ref_O3 (SPAdes) (version 2) | ecosystem: Environmental > Terrestrial > Soil > Boreal...
GGAGGCCGGAATTGGCGCTCGCGCGGACGAGCGGGTGCCCCAGGCGGTGGTTTTGGATACCCCCTGCGACGTACACGACCTGCCCGGATTCGCCCAGGGTCTGGTGTCCGTTCAAGACCTGGGAGCGCAATGTGTCGCATTTCCGCTGGGGCTGGCGGCGGGTCAGCGAGTGCTCGATGCCTGCGCGGCTCCGGGTGGAAAAACCGCTCTGATGGCAGAACGAGAACCGGCGCTGGCCAAATTGGTGGCAGTGGACATAGACCCCCAGCGGCTCGCCCGCGTTCGGGACAACCTGCACAGGGGCGAGCTGTCCGCCGAGCTCGTCGCCGGCGACGCCGGCTCGCCCGATGCCTGGTGGGACGGGGTCCCCTTCGATCGTATTTTGCTCGACGCGCCGTGTTCGGCGCTCGGGGTGATTCGCCGGCACCCCGACATACGCCTGCGTAAGTCCCCGTCAGATATCGATAAATTACCGCAATTGCAGGCGCAGTTACTGGCGTCCGCATGGCGCCTTCTGGCACCCGGCGGACGCCTGGTCTATGCCACATGCACCGTGACTCGCAGCGAGAATCGCGATCTGGTCGCCGGGTTTCTGCGCGACACCCCGGATGCCGTCAGTCTTCCGGCGGAACAATGGGAAGGCTGGCCCAACTTGGGCGAAGCCGATGACTTCGGCCGGCAAATTCTTCCCGGAGAGGCGGGTGCCGACGGCTTCTATTATGCTGCTTTGACCAAAAGATGAACGCCGCGCGATCAAACCTCATCCACACCACCACCCGCCGCCGCCGGCGGCCGCCCGCAAGGTTTCTGCGGTTGGCATTGGCGGCGGTGGTTGCGACGGCGTGGATGCAGCCTTTGCAAGCCGACGGTCTGGAGGGACGTTTCGAAGTCCGCTCCGCCGATTTGCAGCTCAACGAAGGCGTCTATCACTTGAACGCTCATATGGAGTTGCCGGTCAGCGACGCCGTGCGCCGCGGACTTGCCGAGGGGGTGCCGCTGAGCCTCGAGCTCGATCTGCAGATCGAGCGTGTGCGCCAGCTGCTGCCGAACTCGCGCATCGCCGAGCTGACCCAGCGCTACCATCTGCAATACAACGCGGTGAGCGCACGCTACATTCTGCGCAATGAAAACAGCGGCCAGCAGGAGTCGTTGAGCACCATCGATGCCGCGATCGAGCAGCTCTCCGAGGTTCGCGGTCTGCCGGTCCTGGACAAAGCCCTGCTCACCGCCGACCGCCGCTACGAGGCCAGTGTCCGAGCCAAACTCGACTACGGCACCGTGCCATTCAGCCTGCGCCTGCTGATGTTCTGGGTCAACGACTGGCATCGCGAAAGCGACTGGTACACATGGACGCTGCAGCCGTGATCCGCAAGTACGGCGCCACAGTGCTCGGCTCGATAGGAGTTGCACTGTGGTTGGCCGCGCTATATCTGCTCGCGTCGGCCGCGCAGAATTCGGCCGAGTTCGACCGCTGGCTGCCGTGGATTCTGCTGATCAATATCTGCGGGCTGCTCACGCTGTTCGTGCTGCTCGCCGGCAAGCTCACGCACCTGGTGCGCGACTTCCGCAGGCACGCGCCGGGGTCGCGGCTGAAGGCGCGCACAGTGGCGATCTTCAGCGCTCTGGCCGTGGCGCCCATTCTGGTGGTCTACTACTTTTCCCTGCAATTCATCAATCGCGGCATCGACAGCTGGTTCGAGCTGGAGGTGAGCCAGGGATTGAAGGACACGCGCGAACTCTCGCACGCCGCGCTCGAAGTGCGGGTGCGCGAATTCCTGCAGCATACCCAGGTCGTGGCCCATACCTTGTCCGCCAGCTCGGATCTCGAACTGATCGGCACGCTGGACCGGGAGCGGCGCGAGAGCACGGCGCTGGAGTTCACGATCGTGGGTGCGCAGGCGCAAATCCTCGCGACGAGCACCGACCGTCCCATGGATTCCCTCCCCGTGCCCGCCACCGACGAGATGATGCTGCAGCTGCGGCGCGGCCTGCCCTATGTGAGCTTGGACACCGACTCGGTGGGCGGCTACGTGATTCGCGCGGCGGCACCGCTCGATGCCAACGCAAACGGCAGCGGCAGCGGACGGGTATTGATCGCCTTGTATCCGGTGCCGCAGCAGCTGGGCCAGCTTGCCGACACGGTGCAGCGTTCATACACGCAGTATGCGAATCTCGTGCAGCTGCGCCGGCCGCTCAAGTCGCAGGTCGTGCTCATTCTGACCTTCGTCGTGCTCATGTCGCTGATCGCGGCGGTCTACGGCGCGTTCTCCGCGGCCCAGCGCCTGGTACAGCCGGTGCAGGACCTCATCGCCGGAACGCGGGCCGTGGCGAAAGGCAATTTCGACACCAAGCTGCCGCTGCCGTCGCGCGATGAGCTCGGTTTTCTCGTGACCTCCTTCAACGACATGACCAAGCGTCTGGCGAGGGCGCGCGAGGAAACGCGCCGCAGCCAACAGGCCGTGGAAGCCGAGCGCGCCGGTCTCGCCGTGATTCTGGCGCGTCTGTCCACGGGAGTGGTGTCGCTCGAGGCGGATTTGACCATGCGCACGGCGAATCAGGCGGCGAGCGCCATCCTGGGAGTGGATCTGGAAGCCGCCGTCGGCAAGCGATTCGACGAATCCATCAGCGACACGACGCTGTTCGCGCAGTTTCTCGCGGCGCTCAAGTCGCATCTGGGCGCCGAAGACTTGGATTGGCGCGAACAAGTCGAATTGCTGTCCGACTCGGGCAAGCGCGTGCTCATGTGCGCGTGCACGACCTTGCCCAACGACTTGGGCGGCGCGCCCGGCGTGGTGCTGGTATTCGACGACATCACGACCCTGCTGCAGGCGCAGCGCGACGCAGCCTGGGGCGAAGTGGCACGCCGCCTGGCGCACGAAATCAAGAATCCGCTCACTCCCATTCAATTGTCCGCAGAGCGCATGCGGCGCAAGTTCCTGGGCAGCATGAATGCGCAGGACGCGCAGATCCTCGAGCGGGCGACGCATACGATCGTGGCGCAAGTCGATGCGATGAAGCAGATGGTCAACGCCTTCAGCGAGTATGCGCGCGCGCCCGACGTGCATTTCTCGCGCTTCGACCTGAACCAGCTGATCACGGAGGTGGTGGATCTTTATCGGGTCCAGGACTCGAGTGCGGACCTCAAGCTTCGGCTCGACCCGCTGCTGCCGGCCCTCTCGGCCGACCGGATGCGGATCCGGCAGATTCTCAATAATCTGGTGACCAACTCTTTCGAGGCCCTCGAAGGCCGGCCGGGCGCCTGCATCGAGATCGAAACTCATGTGGCCGAAGAAGGTCCCAGACAAGTAGAGTCGGCGGCTATTGTTGTCGCCGACAATGGACCGGGGTTCCAGCGGGACTTGATCGGTACCGTGTTCGACCCCTATGTCACGAGCAAGCCCAAGGGCACGGGTCTCGGGCTCGCGATCGTGAAGAAAATCGTCGAGGAGCACGGCGGGCGTATTGAGGCGGATAATCGGCGCAGCGGCGGAGCCCGCGTGCGAATTCTGCTGCCATTGGGCGGGAGTCCGCGCTCCGCGGGCGTGCGCGAACCGCGTAAGAGTGAACACAGGAGAGAAAGGGTATGACCGCTTCGAGAATACTGGTGGTGGACGACGAGGCGGATATCCGCGGATTGCTGAAGGAAATTCTTTCCGAGGAAGGCTACGAGGTGGAGGTCGCCGCGGACGCAGCACAGGCACGCTCCTCACGCGTGGCCCAGGTTCCCGACCTCGTGTTGCTGGATATCTGGATGCCGGATACCGACGGCATCACCTTGCTGCGTGAATGGTCGGTGACCGACGGCTACGACTGCCCCGTAGTCATGATGTCCGGCCACGGCACGGTCGAGACCGCCGTCGAGGCCACGCGCCTGGGCGCCTTCGATTTCGTCGAAAAGCCGCTGTCGCTGACCAAGCTGCTGCGCACGGTCGAGCGGGCGCTCGATGCCGGGCGCCGCAAGCGGCTGTCCGCCCGTGCCCAAGGGTCGGCGCTTGCCGTGCCCATCGGCAAGAGCAAGGTCACGCAGGCGCTGCGCGAACAGGTGCAGCACGCTGCATCCAGCGCATCGCCGGTGCTGTTGCTCGGAGAATTGGGATCCGGGCGAGAAGCCTATGCGCGCTACCTGCATTCGCTGAGCGCCCGCGCGGCGCAGCCGTTCTTCACCGTGGTCGCCGCGAGCCTGGGTGCGGACCCGACCGTGGTGCTGTTCGGCAGTGAACGGGACGGCCGTGTCGAGCTCGGCGCGCTCGACCAGGCGGCCGGAGGATCCTTGTACCTCAACGGGCTCGAGGATTTGAACAGCGAAGCGCAGCGGGCGCTGGCTGGCGCCATCGAACAGCGGGGTTACACGCGCGTGGGCGGGCGCCAGAGACTGCCGCTCAATGTGCGCTGGATCAGCTCCGCGCAGGATGCTTTCGAGCTGCGCACCTCTCCGGAGCCGTTCCGCCGCGATCTGGTGGCGCACCTGAACGTGATCACGCTGCGCGTGCCACCGCTGCGCGACTATGCCGAGGACGTGCCGGATCTATTGCGGTACTACGTTGACCGCCTGGTCGACGAACAGCACCTGCCGCTGCGCCGCTTCAGCGTTGCCGCCCAGAATCGGCTGCGAAACTATCCCTGGCCCGGCAATATCGGCGAGCTGAAGAATCTGGTGCAGCGAGTGCTCGTTCTGGGTGTGGGAGAGGAGATACGGCTCGAGGAGATCGAGCGCGAACTGGCCGTGAAACTGGCTGTGGACGAGCCGCTCGTGAAACAGGACCTGCTCGCGCTCCCGCTGCGCGAGGCGCGGGAGCAATTCGAGCGCGCCTACCTGCAGCAGCAGCTGCTGCTCTGCAACGGCAAAGTGGGTCAGCTGGCCAAGCGCGTAGGCATGGAACGTACCCATCTTTACCGCAAACTTCGCGCATTAGGCGTCGATTTTCGCCAATTAGGCGACGATTAAGTCCTTACGCGGTAGTAGAGGACAGAGGCTGGGGTGAGGGGTATCCCGCCCCCTTTTATCAAGATTTATAAAAGGGGGCGGGATACCCCTCACCCCAGCCTCCTCCCACTCCTGCCGTGGGGCGAGGACGTTAATCGCCGACGCGGATGACGAGAGCGTCGACGTCGGCTTTGCGCAGGATGCCCCGCAGGCGGTTGAGTTCGTCCAGATTGGAAATCGGACCGATGCGGATCCGATGCCAGGTATCGCTGTCCACGGACACCTTTTGCACCTTGGATTCGACGCCTTGCAGCGCCAGTTGCGCGCGCACGCGGTCGGCGTCGGCGAAGTTCTTGTACGACCCGGCTTGCAGCACATAGGTCCCGCGGCGCGTCTCGGGGACGGGCTTGATGTCCGGCCGAACATCCTTCTCCTTCTCCGGAACCACGACCTCGAATTTCGGCAGCATGTCGTAAAAAGCATAGGACTTCGCCGGATCTTCCGGGGCCGCATCCCCGGTTTCGGCGTCGGCAGGCTCGTTACCGTGCGGTTTCTTCTTGTCCGCCTTGGTTGCCCTCGAGATCTGGGCGTCGGGCCGATGGTCCTTGATGTACACGATGCCGGCCACGGCGAGCCCGAACGCCAAGCCGCATAGAACGCCCATCCAGCCGGAAAAGCCCGCGGCCTTCTTGCGCCGGGTCTTGTAGTCGCGTGCCGCGGCCTTGGCCATCGTCCCGCCTACATCGTTTCGGGCGCGGACACGCCCAGCAGATCGAGACCGTTGCGTATCACGGTCTGCGCGGCCAGCGCGAGATCGAGCCGCGCGTTGCGCAGCTCGGCCTCTTCCACGATGAGCTGATGCGCGCTGTAGTTGGTGTGGAAGTCATTGGCCAAATCCCTCAGGTAGTGTACCAACGCATGGGGCGCGCGTTGCGCCGCGCACTGGCGCACGATCTCCGGAAACGCGCTCACGCGTTTGACCAACTGCAGCTCCTGCGGCTCGACCAGCCTGTTCAGGCATGCAAGGCCCTGCGCCGGGTCGTGCGTCAGTCCGCGCTCCTCGAGCTGGCGCATCACGCTCGCGACGCGGGCATGCGCGTACTGAATGTAGTACACCGGATTGTCGTTGGAGCGGGATTTAGCCAGTTCCAGGTCGAAGTCCAAATGCTGATCGTTGCTGCGCATCACGTAAAACAGACGCGCTGCGTCGTTGCCTACCTCCCTGCGCAGATCGCGCAGCGTGACGTAGTCGCCCGAGCGCTTCGACATCTTCGCTCTCTCTCCGCCGCGGAACAACGAGACGACCTGGATCAGGCGCACTTCGAATGCCTCGGCGGGCCCGCCGAGCGCCAGGAGGCCCGCGCGCAAGCGAGCGATGTAGCCATGGTGATCGGCGCCCCACACATACAGCAGATGTTCGAAGCCGCGCTCGCGCTTGTTCAGAATATAGGCGATATCCGAGGCGAAATAGGTCTTCACCCCGTTCTCGCGCACCATGACCCGATCCTTCTCGTCGCCGAAGTCCGTGCTCTTGAACCACAGGGCTCCATCCTTGAGATAGGCGTGGCCCGAGCGCTTCAGGGTCTCGATGGCGCGATCGATTGCGCCGCTGTCGTTCAAGGAACGCTCGGAGAACCAACAATCGAAGCTGACGCGGAATTCGGCCAGGTCCTCGCGGATGTCGGCGACGATGCCGTCCAGCGACAGCCTCAATACGCGTTCGAACGCTGCGTTCCCGATGAGGGCCCGCGCACGGCCGATGACGGCGTCGATGTAAATTTCCTTGTCGCCGCCCTGGGGCTCGTCCGGCGGCAGGTTGTCGAAGACTTCCGCGGCGGCCGCTTTGAGCGCCGTGCCCTCGGCCTCGAACAGCTGGGCCGCGATCGGTGCGATGTAGTCGCCTACGTAGCCGTTCGCCGGAAATGTGAACCGTTCACCGCAGTGCTCGAGATAGCGCAGCCAGCAGCTGACCGCCAAGATATCCATCTGGCGTCCGGCGTCGTTGATGTAGTACTCGCGCTCGACCCGATATCCCACCGCCTCCAGCAGATTGGCAAGCGATGCGCCGAAGGCGGCATGCCTGCCGTGGGCGACGTGCAGGGGTCCCGTCGGGTTCGCCGACACGAATTCCACCTGCACTGATTTCCCGGCTCCGATCAGGGAGCGGCCGTATTGGCGCCCGTCCCGCAGCACCGTGCCGATTTCGGCGTAATAGGCGTCCTTGGACAGAAAGAAATTGATGAAGCCGGCGCCGGCGATGTCGACCTTGGCGACCGCCGCGCTGGGCGGCAGCGCGCGCACCAGCGCCTCCGCCAGTTTGCGCGGATTCTGGCGCGTCGCCTTGGCGAGCCGCATCGCGAGATTGCTCGCAAAATCGCCGTGTTGCGCGTCGCGCGTGCTCTCGACCTCGATGCTCACGCCGCGCGCGGCCGCGGGCACCGAGTCTTCAGGCAGGGCGGCGAGCGCTTGCGCGAGCAATTCTTCGATCAAAGTCTTCAAGGCGAATCCTGAGGGTCCGGAGTACAAAGGGTCGGCAGTTTACCGCAATCTTCTCAATCTACTTCGAGCGGATCCACGTCGATCGACCAGCGCAGGCCGGGGACCTTGGGCAGCTTCTCCACCTGAGGCAGCCAACCCTTCAGAAAGCGCTGCAGCGTGGACCGAGCGGCGGTCTCGATGAGCAGATGCGCGCGATAGTGATCGGCGCGCCGCGCAATCAACGCGCTCGCGGGCCCCAGCACCTGGACCGCGGGTTCGCTCGGCGAGCGGCTGGCATTTGCGGCTGCGCGCAGAAACGCGTCCAATCCGGCGCTGTCCTTGGCCTCCGCGCGCAGCATGGCGAGCCGCGAGTAGGGCGGCCAGCCGGCCTCGCGGCGCTCCGCCAGCGCGCTGGCCGAAAACCCTTCGTAGCCTTCCCGCAGCAGCCGATTGAGCAGCGGATGTTCCGGAAACTGTGTTTGGATCAAGACCTCCCCAGCCCGCGTTTCGCGACCCGCGCGGCCGGCGACTTGCGTGATGGTTTGAGCGAGACGCTCGGTGGCGCGAAAATCGCTGGCAAACAGTCCCTGATCCGCATCCAGGATCACCACCAGGCTGACCTCGGGGAAGTGATGTCCCTTGGTGAGCATTTGAGTGCCGATGAGAATCCGCGCTTCGCCGCTGTGCACCCGGTCGAGCACGGTTTGCACCGCGCCGCGCGCGGACGCCGTGTCTCGATCCAGCCTTGCCAGCGGCGCCTGCGGGAACAACCGCGCCAGGGTCTCTTCGACGCGCTCGGTGCCCTGACCCACCGGATTCAATGGCTGGCCGCAGCTGCCGCAAGTCGTGGGGACGGCGCCGTGCGCGCCGCAGTGATGGCAGCGCAGCTGTTGCGCGCGGCGGTGCAAGGTCATCCGCGCATCGCAATGCGCGCAGGGCGCGACCCAGCCGCAGGCGTTGCAAAATAAGCTTGGGGCATATCCACGGCGGTTCAAGAACACGATGATTTGGCCGCCCGCCTGCAGGTGATGCTCCATGGCCTGCATGGCTGGTGTCGACAAACCCTGATCGGCGGCGTGCCGGCGCAGATCCACCAGCGACATGTGCGGCGCTTGCGCCGCCCCCGGGCGCTGCGGCAGCACATGTTTTGCGTAGCGCCCGGTCGCCGCATTCTCCAAAGTTTCCAGGGACGGTGTTGCGGAGCCGAGCACGATGGGCACCCCGGCACGCTGGGCCCTCACCACCGCCAGATCGCGCGCGGAGTACCGAAACCCTTCCTGCTGCTTGTACGAGGCATCGTGTTCCTCATCGACCACGATGAGCGCGAGCTTGGGCAGGGAGGTGAACACCGCGGAACGGGTTCCAATGATGATTCGCGCCTGGCCGCCATGCGCCGCCCGCCAGGCATCGCGGCGCTCGCCGTCCGTCAGGCCCGAATGCACCACCATCACTCCGGAGCTGAAGCGGCGGCGGAAGCGATCGACCAGCTGCGGTGTCAGGGAGATTTCGGGCACCAGCACCAGAGCTTGGCGGCCATCCGCGATCGCGGCGGCAATGACCCGCAGGTACACTTCGGTCTTGCCGCTGCCGGTCACGCCGTGGATCAGGTGCGCGGCAAAGCCCGGCAGGGAGGCGATTATGGCGGCAACGCTGAGTTCCTGTGCCTGGGTGAGAGTCACTTCGCTGGGACGCGACTCCATCTCCGCGGGGCCGGGAGCGAGGATTTCCTCGATGACCCAGCCGCGCGCCGCCAGCGTCCGCAGCTGTGCGGGCTTGAACTCGGCGGCGATTTCCTGGGCCGTGGCGCGCCCTCGGCTCTCGAGCCAGGCGAGCAGGGCTCGCTGCTGAGGGGCGCGCCGAGTCGTTGGATTCGCCAGTTCCTGCCGCCCGGACTCGCTCAGGAACCACCACTGGATGGTCTCGATCGCAGGCTGACCCGCCCGCATGCTGACCGGTAGTGCTGCAGCGAACACTTCGCCCAGCGGGTGGTGGTAGTACTCCGCCGCCCAGCGCAGCATATCGAAGGTGACTGGATCGAGAATCGGAACCTGATCCAATATGCCGAGCGCCGCCTTCAGCTTCGGAGCAGCGACGCCGGACTCGGAGGCGACGCCAACCAAGATACCGACCAACTGGCGGCGGCCAAAAGGCACTCGGACTCGCACGCCGAGGGGAGGCGCCTCATGCGAACCGTGGCCGACGAACTGCGCAGGCGGGCGGTAATCGAAGACACGTCGCAGCGGAGTATCCACGGCGATATGAAAAATCATGGTTCTCTTGTCCACAAAACTTGTGGATAAGTCTGTTGAGAAGCAGGGATCATCGGTCTTAAGTGCCCGTTCCGTTTCGAGTCCCTTCCAAATTGGCGAAAAAGTGTCCGAAATAGAATTGAATCTTTTAAATTCAATAAGTTACGGCACCCTCTAGATTCCGCGCTGAGGTGTTGGCTCAAAATATTGCAATGGATGTCACATGCGGTGTGCGTAAGTCGCTGATCTTGCGCAAACCCCCCGCCGTCAACCGCTGCGGCCGACAGGCGTTTATACCTGGAACGACGACGATCCGTCGACGTTGAGAGGACGAGGCATGCCACCCTTTGATACGCTGAACTCCGCTTGGATGGTCTGGGATGGTCCCGCTCCGGCACCGGAGGAAGCGGTTCTGGAGTACACGCGAGAACTCGAGAAATTCTTGGCCGAGATCGAGCGCCGCGCGTTTCGCATGGCGCAGGTCGCGCTTCGCGACCCCGACGATGCGATGGACGTGGTGCAGGACGCGATGCTCAAGCTGGCGCGCAACTATGCGTCGCGCCCGAGCGCCGAATGGCGGCCTTTGTTTTATCGGATACTGGAAAACGGCATACGCGATCTGCAACGGCGCCGGTCGGTGCGCAAGCGCTTCATGGCGTGGATGCCGAGCGCGAAGCAGGATCCCGACAACGAGGCCCAGGATCCGTTGGAGACCGTCGCCGACGCGTCTCCTGCGGTTCCCGAGGTGCTGATGAGGGATCAGGCCATGCTCAAGCTGGAATCGTCGCTGCAGGCGTTGCCGGCGCGGCAGCGGCAGGCTTTCATGCTGCGCAATTTCGAAGGTTTGGATGTCGCGGACACGGCGGCTGCCATGGGATGCTCGGAGGGCAGCGTCAAGACACATTACTCGCGTGCGGTGCACACCCTGCGCGATCAGCTGGGCGAGGTGTGGTGATGGAGGATAAATCACGAGAGTCCTTCGAGGAGCGCAGCCGCGCGCTGTTCCACGACAGCGTCGAGGGCTTGGACTTCGCGCTGCGTTCGCGCCTCACCCAGGCGCGCCATGCTGCGGTCGAGGCCGCCTCCACCCGCCGCCGGCCTTGGCTTTTGCGCCTCGGCGTGTGGACGCCGGCGGCCGGCGTGACTGCCGCCGCGGTTCTCGGTGTGTTCCTGTGGGTGGGGTCGCCATTGGGCCAGCACGCCGCTACAGTAGCTAATGGTCAGCCGAATCTCGAAGATTTGGATATCGTCGCGTCGTCCGAAGGGTCGGGTGACGCCATGGACATGCTGCAAGACGATATCGAGTTTTATGATTGGGCGGACAAGGCCGCGAATTCAGGATCGTCAACCTCGAGTTGAATCTCAATTACTGAGGGGTAGGCATTGGCTGTTGCTCGGCGTGCTGGTGTGCGCCGCAGCTGCAGCCCAGCCGCCTCCGTCAGCGCCGGGGACGCAGCAATCGCCCTCGCCGGGAACGCAGCCGCCGCCGGGGACGCAGTCCCCGGCACAGAGCGCGCCCGATGACGGTTTCATCGAGTTCTTGGGCGCGGACGATGTGGGTGATGCAGCTTGGTGGGAGTTCTTGAAGAAGGCGCCGCCGCGAGGGGAGAATCCTCCCCCCGCAACGCCGCCGCAGGATGCGAAGCAATGATACGGGCGTTGTTGGTCTGTGCAGGTCTGTTTCTCGCGGCGAGCAGTGTCGCGCAGATTCCTGCTGCGCCCGTGCCGGCGCCAGCCCCCGCGCCTGCTCCAGCCGCTCCGCGGGCATGGTCTTCGATGTCGCCCCAACAGCAAGAATTGCTGCATGGCTATCAGGACAAGTGGGACAGTTTGCCTCCGGAGCGCCAACAGGCGCTGGCGAGAGGCAGTCAGCGCTGGCTCACCATGACGCCGGCGCAGCGATCGAGCGCACAGCAGCGTTTCGCTCAGTGGCGAGCCATGCCGCCGGAGCAGCGCCAGGTACTGCGCCAGCGCTGGCAGCAATTCAAGGCCATGCCGCCGGACCAGCAGCAGCGCGTACGCGAATCTTTCAACCGGTTCCGGCAAATGCCGCCCGAAAGGCGCCTGGAATTGCGCAGGCAGTGGCGTCAGATGACTCCGGAGCAGCGCCGCAGAGGCGTGCAGAGAGCGGCGCCGCCGCCGCCACGGCGCAGCCCGCGGTAGCCTGGGTACCTCGTCAAGAAAGTCTTTCCGCATTGGTAAGAGTGGAAGGAGGCTGGGGTGAGGGGTCTCCCGTCCCCTTTCATCAAGATTTATGAAAGGGGGC
>Ga0209222_1000253_pt1 | contig 11898 bp, 9 predicted proteins | sample BlaSpr_A8_Ref_O3_FD_187991 | JGI IMG/M metagenome (GOLD analysis project Ga0209222, IMG submission 187991) | Forest soil microbial communities from Thunder Bay, Ontario, Canada - Black Spruce, Ontario site 2_A8_Ref_O3 (SPAdes) (version 2) | ecosystem: Environmental > Terrestrial > Soil > Boreal...
CGCCGCCCGCCAACGACGGCCCGGAATCGCCGCTGAATTTCTCGCGGGGAGTCGATGAAGCCCTGGTCCGCTTGCTGACCACCTTGTCCACCCGCGCAGGATCGGTCGAAGCGATACGCCAGAATTTCCGCGAGCTCAAGGCACAGAACACCGCATCGCTCGCCGCCACCCGGGCCGCCTTCGAGGAGTTTCTCGGGCGCGTCGATCCGAAGGAACTCGAGGAGCGTTTCGAACGGGCCACCAAGCGCGGCGTCTTCGGCTCCCAGAACAAATCCAAGTACTGGGATTTGTACGCCGAGATGTTCCCGGGCCTGGTACAGCGTCCCGCCGACGGATTTCCGCATTTATTCACCGAGACCTTCGCCAAGGCCTACGAGGCGAAATTGCGCGTCCTGGTTCCCCCGCGGCGCGCCTTCGGCGCCGACCGGGACGGCGAGGCAGCGCAGCCCGCCGATCCGGCCGATCAAGCAATCGGCGATGTTTAGGGCTCATCGCTCCTTCCCTAAAGTGCGCCACCCATAGAGAATGGGCTGTGCGGCTCCTAATCGTAGAAGACGATGACATCGTCGCCGACGCCATCACGCGCGGCCTGAGCGCCGCGAATTACTCCGTCCACCGGGTCACCAGCGCCGAGGCCGCCCAGGCCGCGCTCGTGGATGAGGAATTCGCGATGGCGGTGATCGACGTCGGGCTGCCGGGCGCCGACGGCTTGACGCTGGTGCGGCGCCTGCGCAGCGCGGGCAAGACCCTGCCCACGCTGATTCTCACCGCCCGCTGCACCCTCAACGACAAGGTCAAGGCGCTGGACCTCGGCGCCGACGATTTTCTGAGCAAGCCCTTCGAAGCCGCCGAGCTGGCCGCGCGCTGCCGCGCACTGATGCGCCGCTCCTACGGCGCATCGAGCGGCATCATCAAGCTCAATCGCATGAGCGTGGACCTCCCGGGCAAGCGGCTGTGCATCGACGAGGGCGAGGTGGACCTGACGGCACGCGAATGGTCGCTGCTCGAGTGCCTGGTGCGGCGGGTCGGCTTGATCGTCTCCAAGGAGCGGCTGCAACAGGCCGTCGCGACTTCCGACCACGACATCACGCCGAACGCGGTCGAAGTCCACATCTCCCGTTTGAGGGCCAAGCTCGGCACCGCCGCCGTGGTGCGCACCCTGCGCGGCCTGGGCTACCGCCTCGAAGAAGCAAAATCCGCGTGACCTCGTCCATCAGCCGGCAATTGATTCTCTGGCTCGCGATACCGCTCATGCTGCTGGCTCTGTGCGGCGCGCTGGTGCACTACTTCAACAGCGTTGCGCCCGGAGTGATCAGCAGCGACCGGCGGCTGAAAGAGGCCGCCAATGCGTTGATGGCGCATGTGCTGATCCAGAACGGCCAGGTCACGCTGGATACGGGCGGGGGCGCCGATGGCCAGCCGCCTCTACCGGCACCCGACTCGATCAAATTTGCGCTGCGCGACTCTCAGGGTCATTTGCTGGCCGGCGACGCGCAGCTGCCGGTAGTTCCAATGAACGCGTCGAATCCGCAACTCCTGGCCATGGCGCAAATCGATCATCGCAGCTTACGCACGCTCACCACACGATTCGATACGCGCACCGGAGTCATCATCATCACCGTGGCCGACGTAAGGGCCATCAATGAACCGGCCGCGCGTTATGGCCTCATGAGCACTTTGCTGTGGGACTTCGTCCAGTTGGACATTACGCTCGTATTGGTTTGGATCGGAATTCAGCTCGGACTGCGCCCCGTTAAGAGGCTGCGCAACGAAATTGCCGAACGTTCGCCGCTCGACCTGCGGCCGATCATGGAATCATCGGTGCCGCGCGAAATCGCTCCCGTGGTGGTAACGCTCAATCGGCTATTCACCATGCTGCGCACCGCTGTCCAGTCGCAGCAGCAATTCATCGCCAACACCGCGCATCAGCTGCGCACACCGCTCACCGGCATGCAGGCGCAACTGGACATCCTCATTGGCGAGCCGGCAGCCCAGCCCGTCAAGACCCGCCTGCTGACGCTGCAAGAAAGCGTCCGCCGGCTGGCGCATTCCTCCAACCAATTGCTGAGCCTTGCCCGGGCCGACCCCGCCGCAAACATCGCAACGAAGAATCAACCCGTGGTTCTGAGCGCCATCGTCGGCGAAGTCGTCGCCAAGTTCTTCGATCGCGCACTGCAAGCCAACCTTGATTTAGGGATCGAAGTAGAACCGGTATCCGTAGTCGCCGATCCCTCCCTCCTCGATGACCTGCTGAGCAATCTGGTGGACAATGCCTTGAAATACACCCCGCCGGGAGGCCGCGTCACGGTACGCGCAGGGAAACGGAACGGAGCGCCGTACCTCGCCGTCGAAGATACGGGCCCGGGAATTGCGGAAACGGAGCGTCAGAGAGTAAGACAAAGGTTCTACCGTCTGCCGAACTCCCCTGGGCACGGCAGCGGTCTGGGGCTTGCGATAGTCGATGAAATCGCGCATCTGTACGGGGCGACCATGACTATCGGCCCGGGGGCAAACGGCCAAGGGACCCAGATACTGCTGCAGTTTCCCTGATTGCGGGGTAACGAGGGCGCGGTACGGCTGTTCGCCGTCCGTTTTGCGAACGGCGTCTCATTCCCCGTATTTACCGCCCGGCCGTCAGTTTCAAGCAAGATTACATCTCTAAGATCGCCCTCCATGAGTAAAGCGCTGTCCAACGGTTGGAATTCCGGCTACACGATGATGGAACTCATCATGGTAATTGCTCTCGTCGCCATCCTGGGGACCATCGCCATACCGGGCTTCAAGTACGTGACCACCTCGAACCGCATTGCCACCGAGGTCAACGGCTTGCTGGGCGACATGATGTTCGCGCGCAGCGAGGCGATCAAACAAGGTCAAACGGTGACGGTTTGCATATCAACGAACGGACAGACCTGCGTGGGGAATGGTGCCAGCGGCGCTTGGCAACTGGGCTGGATCGTGTTTTTGGACACGAATCACGATCAACAGGTTGACAACGGCGAGGCCGTCATCCGCATTCAGCCGCCCTTTGCCGGTACGGATACCTTCGTCGGCCCTGTGGGCTTCAACGCCCTGACGTTCAATCGTCTGGGTTACGCCCCCACGGGCCAGACGACCACGATCAACATCAGCCTGCACGACTCGACCAACACTGCGGCATGGACGCGTTGTCTCGCCGTCAGCCCGATCGGCGGGGTGACGACGGAAAGACAGGGCGTCAGCATCCCGCCCGCGCCGGTATGCACATGAAATTCAAAATCTCGACTCGGGACCGATCGGCGGGCTTCAGCTTGGTCGAAGTCATGGTGGCGCTCGTCATCTGTTCCGTTGGGCTTTTAGGGCTGGCCAAGATGGAATCGCTCGCGCTCTCCAGCACCGGCGTCGCCGCCTCGCGTTCGATCGCGGCCATCGAAGCGGCCAGTCTCGCCTCGGCCATGCATGCCAATCCCGGTTTTTGGGCTGCCGGGATCGCGCCGCCAACGACTGTGGTGACCGCGGCGACCGCCGCCACGACGCCGACACCCTGCCTGACTCCCGGCACATCAGCCTGCTCGCCTTCCGCGATGGCCACCTACGATCTGCAACAATGGGCCACCGCGCTGCAAGCCGTGCTGCCCGGCTTTTTCTCGACGATCACCTGCACGACCACGATCGGCATCCCCGTGACCTGCACGATCCAAATCCAATGGTCGGAAAATGCCGTCGCCGGAAACAGCCAGCAGACGAACATGGCCGGGCTCAATCAGCCGACGTACACGCTATGGGTGCAGCCGTGAAAAGCAATCCGCTCCGTTCGATTCGCAGGCCGCTGGACCCTCAGCGCGGCTTCACGTTGATCGAACTGATGATCGCGCTTCTCATCGCATTATTTTTGATCGGCGGCCTGCTGACGCTGGTTCAGGCCATGAAGGCGACATCCCTCAGCCAAAACGGGATGTCGCAATTGCAGGATAACGAGCGTATGGCCATGACCCTGATGACCGACGTCATCCAGTCGGCCGGCTATTTCCCGAATCCAGCGGGTCCAGGGGGCGCCACCGCCGCCTCTTCCTTCCCGGTTTCCGGCTCATTCACTTCTGCGGGGCAGGCGGTCGTCGGCACCGGAAGTTTCCCTGATGCGGCGCCCGGCAACAGCATCAGCGTGCGCTACTTGACCTCGGGCACCGACAACATCATCAACTGCACCGGCAACACCAGCGGCGTCGCCGCGAGCTTCATCAACACTTTCAGCGTCGATACCAATGGGAATCTGAATTGCACACTCGTCGTCAACGGGGCTGCCCCGACGGTCGTGCCTCTGATCAACGGCGTGAACAGCCTGAATATTTACTATGGCGTGCAGACCAACACCTCGCTGGGCAACAGCTCGGTCGACACTTATCTGGATGCGACCGCCGTGACCGCCGGCAGTTATTGGAACAAGGTAATCTCGGTCAAAATCACGCTGAGCTTCGCCAATCCCCTGTTCGGGCAGTCGGGACAGACCGGCGCGGCAATGCAATTCATTCAATTCACGCGCGTGGTTGCTGTAATGAATAAAACCGGTGTCACGACATGATCACGCGGGCAAAACCGAATTCGATCGCGCCGCAAGCCGGCATGGTGCTGGTGACATCGCTGCTGCTATTGATCGTCGTGACGCTGCTGGCCCTCGCCATGTTCCGCAGCTTTGGGTTGGATGAGAAAATCGCCGGCAATGTGCGCGAGAAGCAGCGTGCACTGTATGCGGCCGAAACCGCCGAGCAATATGCCGAATGGTACCTCTCGAACGGCAACGGCAGCACCGGCGTCACCTGCGCAGCCCCGGTCCTCGTCGCTCCCGCCGGCCAGGTGTGCTCAGCCCCTCTGACCGACTTCACGCAGGTTCCGTGGACCGCAGGAGTCAGTTATCTACCGACGGTAACGAACGTCATGGACGTGACGACCGCAGGCGGCCAAGGCACGGGGCAAGGGACTTTCTACAACATTCCGACGTATTACATTACCTATCTTGGCCAGTCGCCAAACGGCTTGGGAAGTGTCTATCAGATCGACGCGGTGGGTTATGGCGCTACGGCCGATACAGCGGCTGTCGTGGAAGCCACTTACCTCGTGCAAAGCAGTACCAGGGATTTGACCGGTCCATGATGAATTCTAAGGAGTAGTCGGTGAACACTAAGCTCTTCTTGGCGGGATCATTATTTGCGCTGGCGCTCGGGTTTGCGCTGGCGCTCGGAGGTTTCGCGCCTGCGACCGTACGGGCCCAATCAACGTCGCCATCAACGTCATGCACCAGCACGAATGTGACGGAGAATTTCACCGGCAACACGACCAACTGCTCCTGGAATTTCATCAACGGGGCATGTCTGACTGCGGGCACCACGCCCAACTCCGGGACCTCCAGTCCGGGGCAGATACCGATGTGCGCGAATTTGCCGTACTACGGTACGCAAACCCAATTGGGCGGCAACACCGGGAACGCCAACCAGGATACGGCGAGCACGGGTGGCGCGTTGCGTTTGACCAACGGCGGCAGCAACCTCGATCAAAGCGGGGCCATCATATCGAACGTCCCCTTTTCCCTATCGAGCGCGGGCCTGCAAGTGACCTTCACCACGGAAACCTACATAGGAAATTCCGACTCGAACTCGCCGGGCGGTGATTCGGATGGCGCGGATGGCATCAGCTTTTTCCTACAGGATGCAAGCCAGCCGGTGACGCTCGGCGATTTTGGCGGCAGCTTGGGATATACCTGCTCGAACACCAACGATAGCACCACACTGGACCCGGACAACATAGTACAGGGCTATGACGGCATGGTCGGTGCTTACATCGGACTTGGTATCGATGAGTTCGGAAACTTTTTAGACGGCAGCATCATCACGAGTCCGATCGGATCCAATCCATCGACCACTTCGGCTGGTTCGAGCAGTTCCAACTCGAACCCTATTACGACCGGTAACACTCAGGACAATACTTCGACCGGCTATGGCAAGCTCGCCAATCGCGTCGGCTTGCGCGGTGCCGGCAGTACGGCCTGGTACTCTCTCAGCACCAATCCGACTACGAGTGCTTACTATCCCCTGACACTAAACTCGGCACAGCGATTGCAGGCTGTTTGGTTGGCTTGTGAAACCGGATTTGCATGGAACTTCAGCGGTACCAACATGAAAAATCCTTCCGGCAACAAGACGACGCCGACGCAGGTGACCGTCGGCGGTCAATCCGTTTTCATATCGAATCCCTATGGCGCGACTCCGGAACCGACGGTGGTCTTGCCCAACTATGCAGTCATTCCGAACGGGTATGCAATTCTGTCCCACCCGATAGCCAACGAGACGGCAAAGTTTCGCGGCTATGCCACGCCGACCACCAGCGGCTCCAATTACGGAGTGCCGATTACCTACGATCTGACCATTACGACGGGCGGATTGCTCAGTCTGTCGTATAGCTACGCCGGTGGAAATTTTCAGCCGATAATCAGCGGCCAGAGTATCACGGCGGCCAATGGCAGTTTGCCCACCCAAGTTCGTTTCGGATTCTCAGGGTCCACCGGCGGCGGCTCGAATATTCACGAGATCATGTGCTTCCAGGCGCAGCCGACGACCCAGTCCTCGAGTTCAGCGGGCCTGAACCAGAAGCAGACCGCGAAGGTGCAAACCGGCACGCAGGTTTATTTCGCGTTTTACAACTCAAACAACTGGACCGGTTCACTGACCTCCCAGAATTTGGTTGCACCGACCGGTGAGCCCAATGAGTTGGAAATCTCTCCCACGGTCAACTGGGACGCATCCTGCGTCCTGACCGGGACCGGAGTGTCGACTAACCCGATCACGACCTGCCCGTCAACCGGCCAGCCCAATGGCCAGCCCGAGAGTCCCACTACCGGCAGCGGCGGCCGGATCATGTTGACCTACAACAACGGAGGTATCCCCTTCACCTGGACGACGGCGGGCGCCACAGGCCTCTCGACCACCGAGCAGTCGAATCTAAATTTCGACGACCCCTCGCCGTCCTCCACCAATTTTCCGAGCAACTCCAGTTTGCGTTTGAATTTTCTGCGCGGCGTGCGCACCGATGAACAAAATGCGCAGGGGCTCGACCCGAACATGACCACGCCCCCGAACCCGAGCGGCTTTCGCGCACGCACCAGCGTGCTTGGCGACATTGTCGATTCCAGCCCGACCTGGGTGGGAGCACCGTCGTCACCGTACCCGGCAACCTGGGCGGACGATCTGTTCCCCACCGTGACGATGCCGGAGAACGCCGGACCAACCACCCTCTACTCCGCCTTCGCAAGCACGTATGCAGGGCGCACGAACGTCGTCTACGCAGGGTCGAACGACGGCTTCATGCATGGATTTAGAACGGGGTCCTTCACCGGCACGACTTTCAACAGTGCCAACAACGACGGGCACGAAATCTTGGCGTACATGCCGGCCTACGTCGTGAACACCATCAACAGTTCCGTGGTGGCCGGGAGTTCGCCCACGGCGCTGAACACAGCCCTTGATTATACGAATCCTCTGTATGCGCATAAATTCAGTGTCGACGCGACGCCCGGCACGGGCGACGTTTTCTACAACGGCGCCTGGCATAGTTGGCTGGTCGGCGGCCTGGGCGCCGGCGGCAGTGCGATCTTCGCGCTCGATATCACCAACCCGGACAACACGACGCTTACCAACCCTTCTTTCAGCGAGAGTAACGCCGGCAGCATCGTGATGGGCGAGTGGAGCAGTTCCCTTCAAACCACGTCGACGACAACTGCTGGTGTTGTGACGACAACAGTGACGGGAGGAACGTCCACGTTCACCTGCGCCGTCAACGTGACGAGCGGTACCACCGGCGCCGCGAACTGCGGCAATAGCCTGGGCAAAACATATGGCACGCCGCAAATTCGCAGGTTTCACAATAACCCGACCTTGCCCGGCAGCCCCACGACGTCTTGGGGCGCGGTATTCGGCAACGGATCCGGCAGTTACAACGGCGATGCCGGTATCTACGTGATGTTGATCAGCAATACGACTGCGCCGAGTCCGCCGAAGGTGACGTTTTACTATTTGAGCACGGGGGTCGGTTCGAGGACGGGCACGTCCAATGGCATTTACTACGTCTCGACGGCGGATCTCGACGGCGATCACATTGTGGACTATGTGTACGCAGGCGACTTGCAGGGTAATATCTGGCGCTTCGATTTGACCAGCTCCAATCCCGCGAATTGGGCGGTGACGTCGGCTTCGGGCAATGCGATGACCACCGCCGGCGCCGGAACTCCCATCTATAACGACACGATCCCTGCGACTCCGGCCAGTGGCAGCAACCCCGCCGTCCCTGCCTATGCCGCGCCGATCACGACCAAGCTGGTCGTCGCATCGATTGCCTCGACTTCAACGAATCCCCGCGTGCTGGTCGAGTTCGGTACCGGCCAGCAAACACCCTTCACCAATCTTTCGCCGGCTGCCTACGCGACCGCGCAGCAAGAGCTCGTGGGCATTTGGGATTGGAATCTGAGCGGCTGGAACGCGAAGTCGACTGCCCAATACGACAGTCTGACGTCGAGCACCACACCCAGGGCGCCCACATCGACGATAACAGGTCTGACCTCGCTGCAGCAGCAGTCCGTCCTCGGCACTTTCGACAGCAGCGGTACCGCAAGCAGTTCGAGTACCCAGACCGGGACTGCATTCATGTTCGAAACCATCAGCAGCTTCCCGATCAATTGGGCTGACACCAGTACGACGGGGACAGGGCAATTTGGGTGGTACTTGCAACTGTCATCCGGATATGGAAATTCCAAGGATGCCAATGGCCTGCTCTCGAGCAGTACCGTGGCCGGCACCGCGAAAATGTACGAGCAGGTCATATTCAGCCCGACGTTGCAAGACGGAGCCTTCATCGTCAATACCACCATACCGCCGAGCACTTCGCTCGCGACTTGCTCCTCGACCGCGGCGGGCGGCTGGACCATGGCGATCAACGCAGCCAACGGCGGCGCATTCACCAATTCGGTGTTCGGTACTTCGAATCACACCTTCCTCGACGTCAACAACGAAGTCGTGAGCGGCATCGCATTGAACGGCACCGGAACTCCCTCGGTCGTCATGGGAGGGACCAACACCTTTCTCGTGACCCAAACGACAAACGGAACGGGCAACATCACGCAGCTCAATCTGCCGGGCTCAACGCAAGGCAGCCGTATCACTTGGATCGAGAAACGATAGTATGAACAAACTACATTCAGTCGGCGAAAACCGATCGCGAATTCGAACGCAGCAAGGTTTCACGCTCATCGAACTCGTTATTACCATGGTCATTGCGTCCATCTTGGCCGCCATCGCCATACCCTCGTATTCCGCGTACATAGAGAAATCACGGCGCACGGAGGCGAAGTCCGCCTTGCTCGACCTGGCGAGCCTCGAGGAACGTTACTTCAGCACCAACAACACCTATACCAATCAGGGGAGCAATCTCGGCTACCCCGCGGGGACTGGCTCGTCTTTTTCGGTGGGCAGTTACTACACCATCACGAGCATAGTTGTCACCTCAGCACTTGCGCCCACCAGTTCGACGTCGGTCGGCACTCCCGCAACATATACCATCACTGCGGCACCAGTTGCTGGCACCACCCAGGCGAACGATTCGGCGTGCCAGACATTCGTTATCAGCTCTTCCGGCCAGCGAACGGCCACGGGTACCGATCCGAATGCCAGCACCGATTGCTGGCAGTGAGGCCTTGCATTACCGCTGCTACGCATGCTCGGTAAACAGCCGGGCCTGCCCGCTGAGCCCGTTCGCGATCGCGGTCCAAACATGCGTAGGGAATTGCGCCGGTAGGAGCGGTTCAACGCGGGTAAGCGCCGCGGGGACGGCAGCAGCGAGAGCAATGAGTTCTGGGTACAACTCGGGGTCTCCGCATCGTGACGCGAGTTCCTTGAAGTGCCGGGGCGCAATCTCTTTTATTCGATAATGATTGCGTCGTCCCCTTAGCGACATCGCGAGCTTGGCGTCCTCGATGGCGAGCTTGTTTCGGCCATGCCCGATGACCGGCCACGCCGACAACACGTCGTATAGCGGCGTGAGCTGAAAAGCGCCTTGCGGGCGATGGAATATCGAGAAATTTTTCGCATGCCCATCGGTCGCGCAGAGCATCCAGAAGGCGAGTTGCGCCTTCACGAACGTGCGGCGGTCGAGGAGTCCTGCGGCGCTCGTGGCCAGCAAGCCCAGGCAGGCTTGGATGCCTGGGCCGCCGTCTGCTTCATACTTTCGATCATATGGAGTACCGGTTGCCTGACAGAAGTCTTCTTGAGGAAGGCGAGCGATCCACGCACCCTGAGGAGGCTTAAATCCATCCACCCGCGCCTCCTCCGTGCCGGCTCCCTGCCAGCGGCGGTCGAAACGCTCGACGACGAGGGCTTTGCGCTCGCCGAAGGTGGCGATCTCGGTGCGCGCGACGTCGATTCCAAGCTCGCGGATGATCTGCGCGCAGAGCCACTCATTCTCGATGGAGTCCCTCATGTCGAGATCGCGCCAGCCGCCTACGATGCCGAGGGGGAGTTTCAGAATGTGCGTCGTGGGTGTGGCGCCGATCGGCAAGTGCCAGTCGGTACCCAAGCGCAGCAGCGCCGTCTTCTCCTGCGCGCCTGCAATGGAAATTCTGAAATGATCTTTCATGTCCTCGTCTTGGGCGTACACGCCCAACGGAGCCGATGTGATCGACGCGAGAATCCGTTCGACATCGATTTCCGACAGTTGCCGGCTCTCGATGCGATCCCACCCCGCTGGTTGGGTATCGGGTGGCAGAAGTTGAACGGCGCCGACGCAATCACGGCCGATGGCAGTGAGCAGATCGAACGCGTCGGTTGATCGGGTGTGGTATCGCCCGCGGATGCGTTGGCGGATTGAAGGTGTATCGGGGAGCAAGTTGTCGAAGAATCTCTCGACCTTCTCACCACGGATCTCCGCGGCGCCTGCGGTGATGGGCAGCGACAGCGATAAAGCACGAGCCTGGGGTGAAGCAACCCAATTCTCGTCGTATCGCAAAAAGTGCTGCCCCGTCCGCGTTTGACCCCACACGCCGACTCTCTGGCCGTTCATCCAGATATAGAGTTCCGCCACGGCTACCAGTCCGCGCCGGTTGGGGACCTCTTGGTGGGCGCCGACGCAGGCGGCGTGCGAAGAACCGCTTGTGCGCCCAGTGCGGTCAACAAACGGACAAACTGGGCGACACTGGTCGCGCCCGGGTTTTTCTCAATGTCGCTGATGCGTGCTTGATCGACCCCTAAGAGGACGCTCAATTGCTTTTGGGTTAGCCCCTTCGCCTTGCGAAGCGCTCGAAGGTGATCTCCCAACTGATCGGCGGTCTGAAGTAGATAGTCCATACATGGCTTATAGCACATAAAGACAATATATGTGCTTAACACCATATCGTGTATTTATGGCTTGCAGCACATGCGTGGCAACTGCGATAAACCCAAGTAGGACTTATATAAGCGCCTGCGCTATGGACATGCGCCCGGCGCGCAAAGCCCCAGCCATCCCTGGCCAGGGCCATCATTCCCTACCGTGCGCTGTACCCGCGTCCCTCGACACAAGCCGCCATGGCGCGTTGGTAGTCCGATCCATTCTGCGCGACCTGCCCGGCCTGATCCGCGGCCCATCGCTGGCACTCCGCCTTGTCGATGGCCTGCTGCTGAGCACTCTGGCCGTTCTTCGGATACATGAATATCTGACCCGGAACCGGCGCAGCATCATAGTTGGTCGGCTGGTTGGGCGCCTGCCCCTGGCCGCCATTATCGGGCGGCGGCGTGGAATCGGGCTGCGCCGAGGCCGGCGGTGGCGGCGCATACTGCGGCGCTGCTCCCGGACCCGCGCCATTGGGATCCGTCACCGGCGGCGGGTCCGTCGCCACATACCCGCTGT
>Ga0209222_1000256_pt1 | contig 11843 bp, 10 predicted proteins | sample BlaSpr_A8_Ref_O3_FD_187991 | JGI IMG/M metagenome (GOLD analysis project Ga0209222, IMG submission 187991) | Forest soil microbial communities from Thunder Bay, Ontario, Canada - Black Spruce, Ontario site 2_A8_Ref_O3 (SPAdes) (version 2) | ecosystem: Environmental > Terrestrial > Soil > Boreal...
GGCGCGTTCTACAGCCACTTCGAATCCAAGGAAGATCTGGTGGAGGCGGTGGTTGCGAGCACGTTGAAGCGTCGCGAGACCGCGCTTCAAACGGTTTCGGGGCTGGAGGCCATGATCCGCGATTATCTGTCGCCAAAGCATCGCGATGGTGCCGGGCGCGGTTGTCCGACGGCGGCGCTGGTCGCCGAGATCGCGGCCCATGGCGTGCGCATCCACGCGCTGTTCCATCCCATTATGCAGGCCGAGCGCGATGCCTCCGGCGCGCGCGGCAAGACCGCGAACCTGACGCGCGAAAGCGTCATCGTGCTGGTCCTCGATCCGATCCTGGACGCCGAGCGCCGCAAGGCGCTCAGCGACGGGGCGAACCAGGTCTTCGCCCAGGTGCGCCTGGCCGTGCGCGACTGGAAGAAGATGGTCGCGGCGCTCAAGGAAACCACCGCGCAGCTGCGCCAGAGCCCGCCGCAAGTCTCGGCGGAGGAACTGAGCGAAAGTCTCGCCTTCCTCGAATGGCTGGGCGACGATCACTTCACATTCCTGGGCTGCCGCGACTATGCCTATAGCGACGCCGACGGCGGCCGGCTCGCGCCGATCGAAACGAGCGGGCTCGGCGTGCTCCAAGATCTCGAGACCCGCGTCATCCGTCGCGGTGGCGACCGCGCGCGGCTGACCCCTGAAGTGCGCGCCTTCCTCACGCAGCCGCAGCCGCTGATCATCACCAAGTCCAATGAGCGTAGTCTGGTGCATCGCCGCGTGCATATGGATTACGTCGGCGTGAAGATGTTCGATGCCAAGGGCAAGCTGACCGGCGAGCGCCGCTTCGTCGGCCTGTTCACCTCCGGCGCCTACAGCCGCCGCCCGAACGAAATTCCGCTGCTGCGCCGCAAGGTCGATCACGTCACCGCGCGCGCGGGTCTGGCGCCCGGCAGCCACGACGGCAAGGCGCTGGCGCATATTCTCGACTCCTATCCGCGCGACGAGCTGTTCCAGGTCGAAGAGGAAGAGCTGTTCGTCACCGCGATGGGCATCCTGCGCCTGGGCGAGCGGCCCAAGGTGCGCGTCTTCCTGCGCTTCGACCGCTTCGACCGCTTCGTCTCCGCCCTCGTTTTCGTGCCGCGCGACCGCTACGACACGCTGGCGCGCGAGAAAGTCCATGAGATCCTCGCCAGGGCATTCGACGGCCGCATGTCGGCGGCGACGCCGACGCTGGACGAATCCCTGCTCGCGCGCGTGCATTACATCGTGGGCCGCAACGAAGGCCCGCGGCCGCATGTCGATGCGCATCTGCTGGAAGCCGACATCCGCGCCGCGATCCGCACCTGGGATGACGGCTTTGCCGCCGCCCTGATCCGCGAGCATGGCGAAGCCGAAGGCTATCAGCTGCATCATCGCCATGCCGTTGCGTTCCCCGCGCGCTATCGCGACGCGTTCGCGCCCGAGGAAGCCGTTCGCGATCTGAGCGAAATCGAGTCGCTCACGCGAGAACCGGTTGGGCTCAAGGTCCGTGTTTATCGCCGTCCGCTCGACGCCCACAGCGCGCTGCGCCTCAAACTCTATGGCCTCGGCGCGATGCCGCCGCTGTCGGCGCTGCTGCCGGTGTTCGAGAATCTGGGCTTCCGTGTCATCGCGGAGGATTCCTATCCGATGTCGTTCAAGACCGGCGACGGCTGGGCGGGCGAGGCCGCCGTGCTCGATTTCGTAATGGAGCGCGCCGACGAAGGTCCCGCGGAATCGCCGGAGATCAAGGCTCCGTTCGAGGAAGCGTTTCATGCCGTCGTCTGCGACCAAGCCGAGAGCGACGGCTTCAACAAGCTGGTGGTCGGCGCCGGGCTGTCGTGGCGCGACGTGACCATCCTGCGCGCCTGCGCCAAATTCCTGCGCCAGGCGGGCTTCGGCTTCAGCCAGGACTATCTCGAGCAGGCGTTGGCGCGCAATCCCGACATCGCGACGCGCATCGTCGAGCTGTTTTACGCCAACAACGATCCGGGCAAGGATGCCGCCGAAGCCGAGGCGCGCGCCAAGACGATCCAGACGCGTATCGACGCCGCGCTCAACGACGTGACGAGCCTCGACGACGATCGCATCATCCGCCGCCTGCGCAATGTCGTCGATTGCATCCTGCGCACCAATTTCTTCCAGCGCGACGCGACCGGTGCGCCGCCGTCCTATCTCGCCATCAAGCTTGACTCCCAGCGCCTCGAGGATTTGCCTGCGCCGCGCCCGCTGGTCGAGATCTTCGTCTATGCGCCGCAAGTCGAGGGTGTACATCTGCGCTTCGGCCGCGTCGCGCGCGGCGGCATCCGCTGGTCCGACCGGCGCGAGGATTTCCGCACCGAAGTTCTCGGGCTGGTGAAAGCGCAGCAGGTGAAAAACGCCGTCATCGTGCCGGTCGGCGCCAAGGGCGGGTTCTATCCCAAGCGCATGCCGGTGAACGCGACGCGCGAGGAATCGCAGGCCGCCGGCATCGCGGCCTACAAATGCTTCATCGGCGCGCTGCTCGATCTGACCGACAACCTGCACACCGACGGCTCGGTGATCGCGCCGCCCGATGTGATGCGCCACGACGGCGACGATCCCTATCTCGTCGTCGCTGCCGACAAGGGCACCGCGACATTCTCCGATATCGCCAACGGCATTGCGGAGTCGCGCGGCTTCTGGCTGGGCGATGCGTTCGCGTCGGGCGGGTCGCACGGCTACGACCACAAGAAGATGGGCATCACCGCGCGCGGCGCCTGGGAAGCGGTCAAGCGCCACTTCCGCGAGCTCGGCCGCGACATCCAGAACGAGCCGTTCTCCACCGTGGGCGTCGGCGACATGTCGGGCGACGTGTTCGGCAACGGCATGCTGCTTTCCAAATGCACGCGGCTGGTCGCGGCGTTCGACCATCGCCACATCTTCCTCGATCCCGATCCCGATCCCGCGAAAAGCTGGGCCGAGCGCAAGCGGCTGTTCGACCTGCCGCGCTCGAGCTGGGCGGATTACGACAAGGCGCTGATCTCCAAGGGCGGCGGCGTGTTCGCGCGCAGCGCCAAGGAGATCGCGGTCTCGCCCGAGGTGAAAGCCTTGGCCGGTCTCGCCCGGGACCGCGTGCCGCCGGGCGATCTGATGAAAGCGCTGCTCAAGGCCGACGTCGATCTCCTATGGTTTGGCGGCATCGGCACCTATGTGAAGGCGTCGTCGCAGAGCAATGCCGATGCGGGCGACCGCGCCAACGACGCGATCCGCGTCAACGGCGCCGATCTGCGCGCCAAGGTGCTGGGCGAGGGCGCCAATCTCGGCGTCACGCAGTTGGGCCGCGTCGAATACGCGCTCAAGGGCGGACGCATCAACACCGACGCGATCGACAATTCCGCCGGCGTCGATACGTCCGACCACGAAGTGAATCTGAAAATCCTTCTCAGCGGGCCGCTACGCCGCGGCGAACTGCCCGACGGCGCGCGCGACGCGCTGCTCGAAGAGATGACCGACGACGTCGCCGCCCATGTGCTGCGCGACAATTACGATCAGACGCTCGCGCTGTCGGTGGCGCAGTCGCGCGCCAGCCGCGACATCGACAGCCATGGCCGCTTCATCCGCGACCTCGAGCGCCGCGGCAAGCTCGACCGCGCCGTCGAATTCCTGCCCAGCGACGAGGACCTGCGCAAGCGCGCGCAGGAGAACCGCGGACTGACGCGGCCAGAGCTCGCGGTGCTGCTCGCCTATGCCAAGCTCGATCTGGATTCGGAGATCGCCGCATCAGGCCTGCCCGACGAATCCTATTTCGCCGCCGAACTGACGGGCTATTTCCCGCCCGCCGCCGTGTCGCGCTTCCCCGACGAGATGATGCATCACCGCTTGCGCCGCGAGATCATCGCGACCGTCCTCGCCAACAAGATCGTCAATCTCGCCGGGCCCGTCTTCGTCCAGCGCATGAAGGAAGTCTCCAGCGCCCCGGCCAGCCGCGTCGCGCGCGCTTTTGTCGTGGCCGAGGGCGCCTTCGGGCTCGGCGCGCTCAAGGAGCGCATCGACAAGCTCGACGGGAAAATCCCCGCCGCCATCCAGACCGGCATGTATGCCGACATCGCCGAGTTGCTGCGCCGGCTCGGCCTGTGGTTCCTCGTCAACGTGCCGCCCACCGCCGATCTCGCCGACGCAGTGGGGCGCTATCGCGCCGGCGTCGACAGCCTGCGCGGAACCTTCTCCTCGCTGGTCTCGCCCTACGAGATGCAGGACACCGTCGACCACATCAAGGTGCTGGAGGATGCCGGCGTGCCGCATGACGTGGCCGACGATGTCGCGGCGTTGCTGCTGTGGAGCACCGCCCCCGAAATCGTGCAGCTCGCCCATGCCCGCAATCTCGACATCGATCTTGTCGCCGGCGCCTATTTCGCGGTCGGCGCGCTCGTCGGCATCGACCGCTTGCGCGGCCTCGCCTTGCGCATCACGGCGAGCGAGCATTGGGACCGGCTGGCGATCCGGCGCCTCGTCGACGACCTGTTCGCGGGTCAGCGCGCGCTGACCGCGCAGGTGCTCGCCAAGTTCGAAGGCGACAAGATGGACCGCACCCGCGCCGACGGCGCGATGGCTGCGGATGCGTGGGCGCAGGCCCATGCCGAGATGCTCGCGCGCACCAAGAGCTTCCTGGAAGAGCTCGAACGCACCGGCGATCTCTCCATCGCCAAGCTGACGCTGGCCAACAGCCAGATCCATGAGCTGGCGGCGCGGTGAGCGACGGGGCTTATCGTCCGCAATGCGATCGGATCGGGGCCTATGTCATTGTGCGCACGGCGATCGCGCCGGCGGACCTGTGCTTCGTGTTCGGCACGCGTGATGCCGAGGATGCGTTCGCCGACGCCGTCGCCGATCATTTTCGCGCCGGCTATTTTCCCCGCATCGTCATCGCAGGCGGCGCGACGCTGGGCCATGACCTCGCCGAGTCCGACGACATGAAGCAGCGGCTGGTGGGGCGCGGCGTCCCCGCATCCGCCATCTTGTGCGAGCGCGAATCGACCAACACCGGCGACAATGTGGCGAAGGCGCTGCCGCTGATCGACGCCGAATACGGCCTCGGCAACATCGCCTCCCTGATTGCGGTCGGAAAGATTTCGTCGTCGCGGCGCTATCTGATGACGCTGAAGCGGCACTGGCCGGCGGTGCGGCGGATGCTGCTGCCGGTGAATCTGTTCGGCGTGCCGGCGGAGCGCTGGTGGGAGAGCGAACCCTTTCGCGTGCGTGTGCTGCGCGAATGGGAGAAGATCCCGCGTTACCTCGAACAGGATTTTCTCGTCGAGCTCGACAGCGGCGACGGCCTGCTCGACGCGCCTGCCGGCTAGAAATCCGTTTCGCCCTGCTTGCGCCGGGGAATCTCGACCGCGAACACCCAGGCGTAACCCACAGCCGGATAGACGCAGGCGACGATGCCCGGGACCAGCAGATAAAGCGCGCCATGCCAGCCCGCGATCAGCGCGATCCCGCTGGCGACGGGAAACAATGTGCCGCACAGCATCAGGACCGTGCGCATCACGCGCGGAATGCCGCTGCCCAGGACAGCCGAATTCCCGTCTTCGGGGAAATTTCGCGAGAAGGCGGAAATGCCGGCCAGAAGCGCCAGACCCGTGACGATGAATTCGGCCCCCAGAATGGCGGGCGGCTGGCCCGGCACCAGACCGAACAATCCCAGCAGCAGGATGTTCAATTGCAGGAACAGTGCCGCGAACGCACGCGCCAGATAGCCGCGCGCGGCCAGAACATGGCCGAGACTTATGGTGAGCCCGACGAACAGCAGGCCTGCGAGCGTGGCGCCGATCTGGGCGACGATTGCGAAGAATCCCGCCCAGACCGAAATGTCTGCCACACTCATCGGTCTATCTCGGCGCCATGCGGATCGCGCCGTCGAGCCGCACGCATTCGCCGTTGAAATAGCTGTTGGTGATCATCTGCAGCGCAAGGCTCGCATATTCCGGCGGATTGCCGAGACGCGGCGGGAACGGCACCTGCGCGCCGAGCGCCTGCTTGACCTGATCGGGCGCGGCGGCAAGCAGCGGCGTGTTGAACAGACCCGGCATGATCGTATTGCAGCGGATGCCTTCCTGGGCGAGGTCGCGCGCGACGACCAGCGTCACGCCGTTGATACCGGCTTTCGACGCGGTATAGGCCGCCTGTCCGATCTGTCCGTCCTGCGCCGCGACCGAGGCGGTGTTGACGATGGCGCCGCGCTCGCCGCCGGGCAGCGGCTCGAGCGTCAGCATGCCGGCCGCGCTCATCGCGATGCAGCGGAAGGTGCCAACCAGGTTGATCTGGATGATGCGGTCGAAGTCTTTCGCCTGGAAGAATTTGATCTCGCCGGTCTTCTTGTCGCGCGACGCGGTCTTGGCCGCGTTGCCGGTGCCGGCGCAGTTGACGAGAATGCGCTCCTGCCCGTTGGCCGCGCGCGCCTTGACGAAGCCGGCCGCGACGCTCTCGTCATTGGTGACGTTCACTTCGCAGAAGGTCGCGCCGATCTCGGCCGCCAGCTTCTCGCCCTTGTCCTTCTGCAGATCGAACAGCGCGACCTTGACGCCGTGCTTGGCGAGCGCCCGCGCGGTCGCTTCGCCGAGGCCCGACGCGCCGCCGGTGATGACGGCGGAAACCGAGGAATTGAGTTCCATGTGACGCCCTTCCCTGAATTTTGTTGTGCAGGGGTTTTAGACCGCCGCCTGCGCCGCGCAAAGCCTGACGTGGCGGAAGGCTAGAGCACCATCTGCGTCTGGGTGACGATGGCGACGAGCTTGCCGTCGTCGCGGCTGATTTTCGTCTGCCAGACCGAGCTGCGCCGGCCGATATGGATGGGCAGCGATTCCGCCGTCACCACTGTTCCGGCTTTCGCCGGCGCGATGAAATTGGTCTTGCTCTCGATGGTGGTGGTCGAGGCGCCTTCGGGCAGGTTGAGATAGGCTCCCGTCGCGCCCAGCGTGTCGGCGAAGGCCATGATCGCGCCGCCATGGATGGTGTGCCAGCCGGTGCAGATCTCCTCGCGTACCAGCAGCCGCCCGAACACGCGGTTCTTGTCGGCCTCGAGGATTTCGACGCCGAGCAGCTTGGCGAGCGGCTGCGAAACACTCAGACGTTCCGGCGAATCCATGGCACCCCCTTTTCATCCCGCGGCGCCGGCCCGATATTGAGCCCATGGCCATTCCCGATCCGACCGCGATCCAGCTACCGGCGATCATCGCGCGCAACGAGCGCACCGTCGAGCGCGACTTCTGGACCAAGCTGTTCACGGTCGCGGGCCAGATCCCGTTCAGCGAGGACCTCGCGGCCGCCTGGTTCTGCGTCGCCGATCCCACGACGCCCGGCCGCGTCCGTGGCGTATTGCTGGCGGCGCTGGCCTATTTCGTGATGCCGTTCGATGCGATTCCCGATTTCCTGCCCGTCATCGGCTTCACCGACGACGCCGCGGTGCTGGCCCTCGCCATCGGCCTCGTCTCCCGATCGATCAAGCCGCGACACTACAGAGCTGCGCGCGCGCGGCTCGGCCTTCCCGAGCTCCCGGACGAGCCGTGAGCTACGCCTCCGTCGAATCCCATTGCCTGTCGCTGCCTGCTACCAGCGTGCACACGCCATGGAGCGAGTCCCGAGTCTTCAAGGTCGGCGGCAAGATGTTCGCGATGATCGTGATGGACGGCGGCAGACCCAGCGGGGTGTGGTTCAAGGCGGGCGAAACCAGCGCGCGGATTTTGATTGAGATCGACGGCATCGCACCATGCCCCTATCTGGCACGCGCCCATTGGGTCGCGATGGCGGGATTGTCGCCGCTCAAGCCGAAGGAGCTGCGCGAATATCTGACGCGCGCGCATGCGCTCGTCGCGTCGGGTCTTTCAAAGAAGAAGCGCAAGAGTCTCGGCATCTCGGAGCCGATGCAAGACAATCCGTTTCTCTAGCGTATGGAATGCAGACCTCAGCGCACGACGCTGAGCTTGGCCTTTTCGCGCTCGGCGGCGGCGCCGTTGCCGCCGACGAATTCGATGGCGACGCCGTTTTCGTGATGGCGCACGATGCGGCCGGCCATTTGCCCGATCAGCACCGTCTCGCCCATCGGCGGACGCGCCTCGGTCTTGAGCGAGACGCCGCTCAGCGACAGGTCGAGAACCTCGCAGGCGACAATGTCGCCATTGGCGCGGGTGAAGCGCGCCAGTCCCTTGGTCGGCTCGCGCTCGTGGCGGCGCAGCGCCGCTTCGTCGACGATTCCGCCGTTCATGTAGAGCGTGAGCTGTTCGGCCACCCGCTCGCGCTTGAGCGCCGAGCAGATGAACTTGACGCCGAATTTACCCTCACCCGGGCGCGCCACGACGCCTTCGAAGCGGCCGAAGCCGTCGATGTAGAGGACGATTTGCGCCTCAGCTGCGGGAACGAACGCGCATGTTGCCTGCGCCCCGCCCGGCGAAAGATCGGTGATCTGGCATTGCGCTTCGCGCTCCTCGGCGGGCACGAACAGCCGGCCGGGCAGATCGACGCGCACGCGCAGGTACCGGCGCCGTTCGGCTCTCGCCTGGGCAACCACGCGCTCGCGGTCTGTTGCCATGGAAAATACCTGACCGGCTATGGTCCGGTCCCCAAACTATTGCCTCGGTTGCTTTTGTACAGCCGGGAGGGTCAACACAAGGTTACCGCGGCCGGGCCCTACTTAGCCTTTTTTGCCCATTTCACGACGGGACTTAACCTTGGCTGCGGCGCGCGCTATAGGAACGGCGCGATTTGTCGTTCCCCCTGTATTTGCCACCCTGCCGGAGACCCCCGAAATGGCGTTTGTATCGCGACTGAATTTGCTCCGGATCCTGCCCGCGCTGGCCCTGGCGATGACGCTGGCGGCCTGCGCCGGCACGTCGATCTCCGACGAGCTGGACGCCACCACGCCCACCGGCGGGCCGTTCTCCCAGGCGCTGTTCAAGGACTACGGCTATATCGCGCGCTCCTTCGGCGATGCCTCTTCCTCCTCCGGCGGCACAGCCTTCGACGCCGGCGGCTCGATGTCGCTGACCGGCACCAGCAGCGATATCGCCGACCTGGCCCAGGCCTATGCCGACAAGGCAATCGCCGCCGCAAAGGGCGACGAAGTGCTGCCTGAAGCCGCCCCCGACAACGACAGCGATGCCGAGGCGGTCCGCATCCGGCTGCTCAAGGCGCTCGACGAGGGCCGCGAGAAGGCACCCGAAGACGCCGCTCGTGCCCAGGTCGACTTCGACTGCTGGATCATGAACGGCCGCGTCGACGCCCAGCACAACGCTTCGCTGGCCTGCCGCAGCTCGCTTGACCGCTCGCTGGCGCGCCTGGAACGCGACCTCAATCCGGCGCCGGCGCCCGCGCCCGTGGCGCCCGCACCGGTCGCTGCCTCAGCACCGGCGGCCGACTACACAGTCTATTTCGACTGGGATTCCTGGACGCTGACGGCCGAGGACCTGACCGTGATCACTTCGGCGATCGATGCGGCGCGCAAGGGCCAGCAGTCACGCATCACCATCGTCGGCCACACCGATACCTCCGGCTCGGCCGCCTTCAACCAGAAGCTCTCCGAGCGCCGCGCCAATGTGGTCAAGGACGTGATGGTGCAGATGGGCGCGCGGCCGGAATCCATCGCGGTCTCCGGCGTCGGCGAAAGCGATCTCGCGGTGCAGACCGCCGACGGCGTCAAGGAAGCCAAGAACCGCCGTTCGGTGATCACGCTGCTGCCGTAGTCGGTGTCGCCATGAAGGCCTACGACTACATCATCGTCGGCGCGGGCAGCGCGGGTTGCGTGCTTGCCAACCGCCTGTCGGCCGACCCGGGCGTCGAGGTCCTGCTGATCGAGGCAGGCGGGCGCGACAAGTCGCTGATGATCCACATGCCGGCGGGCATCCCGGCACTGCTCGGCAAGAAGAATCCGCACAACTGGTATTACGACACCGAAGGCCAGCAGCATCTGAACGGCCGCCGCCTCTATTGGCCGCGCGGCAAGGGCTGGGGCGGCTCGTCGTCGATCAACGGCATGATCTATATCCGCGGCCACGCGCGCGATTACGATCACTGGCGGCAGATGGGGCTCGAAGGCTGGTCGTTCAGCGACGTGCTGCCCTATTTCAAGCGCGCCGAAGTCAACGAGAACGGCGGCGACGACTTCCACGGCGGCGACGGACCGCTGCATGTCTCGAACGGCCGCTCGTCCAATCCGCTGTTCCGCGCCTTCGTGCAGGCGGGCAAGCAGGCCGGCCATCCCGTGACGCAGGATTTCAACGGCGCGCAGCAGGAAGGCTTCGGGCCCTATCAGCTCACCATCAGGAACGGCCGGCGCTGGAGCGCGGCGGCGGCGTATCTGACCCCGATTCTGGACCGCAAGAACCTCACCATCGAATCCAACGCCCATGTCAGCCGCGTGCTGTTCGAAGGCACGCGCGCCGTCGGCGTCGAATATGTCCAAGACAAACAAGCAGTGCAGGCGCGCGCGATCCGCGAAGTGATCCTCTCGGGCGGCGCCGTGAACACGCCGCAGGTGCTGCTGTTATCGGGCATCGGCGATCCCGAAACGCTCAAGCGGTTCGACATTCCCGTGGCCGCCGATCTCAAGGGCGTCGGACAGAATCTGCAGGATCATCTGGACTGCTCGATCCAGTATGAGTCGAGCCAGCCGATCACGCTCTACAGTCAGGCCAATCCGCTCGCCGCGATGAAGACCGGCCTGCAATACATGCTGTTCGGAACCGGGCTCGCATCGGGGCAGGGACTTGAATCCGGCGCCTTCCTCAAAAGCCGTCCCGATCTGGAGACGCCCGACCTGCAATTCCATTTCATTGCGGCCTTGATGTACGACCACACGCGCAAGAAAGCCGACCGCCACGGCTTCATGGCCCATGTCTGCCAGCTGCGCCCCGAGAGCCGCGGCTATATCTCGATCAAGTCGGCCGACCCGCTGGTCGCACCGGTGATCCAGCCGAACTATCTCGAAGCCGAGGAAGATCGCCGCGCGCTTCGCGAAGGCGTCAAGCTGGCGCGCGAAATCTTTGCGCAGGAAGCGTTCGATCCCTATCGCGGACCCGAGCTGATGCCGGGCGCGCATGTGACCAAAGACGACCAGATCGACACGTTCATCCGCAAGACCGCCGAGACCATCTATCATCCCGTCGGCAGCGCCAGGATGGGCAAGGACGCCGACAGCGTCGTCGATGTGTCGTTAAAAGTTTATGGAGTGGAGGGCCTGCGCGTCGTCGACGCCTCGGTGATGCCGTCGCTGGTCTCCGGCAACACCAACGCGCCCACCATCATGATCGCGGAAAAAGCCGCCGACATGATCCTGGGCCGCCCGGCGCCCGCCGCCCAGCATGTGCGCATCGCCGAGGATGGCATTAAATCGACGATTGCGGCGGCCTGAGGCTTTCGGCAAGGCAACTTCGCGCGTAAGCTGGCGTTATGAAAGGGATGACGCGAACCCTTCTGCTCGCCGCTGCCGCCCTGGCCCTGCTTGCCGGTCGCGCCGGCGCGCAATCCACCCGTTACGACCTGCAGGAGATGAATTTCGATCTGTGGTGCCAGGAAGAGCAGCAGCTGCCGCCCGAGCGCTGCGACAAGCGCCTGCCCGCCGACGAGACGGCGTTCGAGGCCTATCGCAGCAAGATCGAGAAATATGAAATTCCCTATCTGCAGCGCAAGGAAGACGAGCAGCAGTTCAACCGCGTGATCCTGCATAACGATCCGGTCGATCACCCGACCGAAATCTCCAAGCCGCAGACCGACCAGCCGCAGCCCGATCCGGCGCCCGGCCAGTAACAAGCCGTCAGATCCAAGCCGTCAGATCCAAGCCGCCAGATTTAAGCAGGCAGTGCCGCGATGTTGAGCGCGGCGACCAACTTCTGCATCGCCCC
>Ga0209222_1000257_pt1 | contig 11816 bp, 7 predicted proteins | sample BlaSpr_A8_Ref_O3_FD_187991 | JGI IMG/M metagenome (GOLD analysis project Ga0209222, IMG submission 187991) | Forest soil microbial communities from Thunder Bay, Ontario, Canada - Black Spruce, Ontario site 2_A8_Ref_O3 (SPAdes) (version 2) | ecosystem: Environmental > Terrestrial > Soil > Boreal...
CTGAAGGAGCCGAAGATCGGCAAGCTGATTGTGCCGATTGTGCCGGATGAGGGACGCACGTTCGGGTTGGAGTCCGCGATTAAGCAGGTGGGCATTTATGCGCACGAGGGGCAGAAGTACACGCCGCATGACTCGGATATGCTGCTGAGCTATCGCGAAGAAAAGACCGGCCAGATTCTGGAAGAAGGCATCACGGAGGCTGGCGCGATGGCCAGCTTTACGGCGGCAGGAACATCGTATGCGAACTACCGCATTCCGATGGTGCCGTTCTACATGTACTACTCGATGTTTGGATTTCAGCGCATCGGAGACATGGCGTGGGCGTTTGCGGATTCGCGTGGCAAGGGCTTCCTGATGGGTGGAACGGCTGGGCGCACGACGATGCTTGGGGAAGGATTGCAGCACCAGGATGGGCACTCGCCGATTTTGTCTGGGACGATTCCGACGTGCATTACGTATGACCCGGCGTATGTCTACGAGATGGCCATGATTATTCAGGATGGGCTGCGGCGGATGTATGAGAACGGCGAGGACGCGTTCTACTACATCACGATGTACAACGAGGATTATGCGATGCCTGCAATGCCTGAGGGCGAAGGCGTTCGTGAAGGAATTCTGCGCGGCATCTACAAGTTCAAGGCGGCGGAAAAGGGTTCGGCGAAGGCGCAGTTGTTTGGCAGCGGGCCGATTCTGAATGAGGTGCTGCGCGCGCAGCAGATACTCGCGGAGAAGTACAGCGTGGCCACGGATGCGTGGAGCGTGACCAGCTACAACGAGCTGCGGCGTGACTGCCTGGAGGCGGAGCGCTGGAACCGGCTGCATCCGTCGGCGAAGGAGCGCACGCCGTTTGTGGTGGAGGCGCTGAAGGGAACGGCAGGGCCGATTATTGCGGCGAGCGACTACATGAAGTCGCTGCCGGATTCTCTGTCGCCGTGGCTGGGAGCGCGATTGGTTTCGCTGGGTACGGATGGCTTTGGCCGCTCGGACAATCGCGAACACCTGCGCCGTCACTTCGAGGTGGACGCTGAGTCGATTGTGGCGGCAACGCTTTCGAAGCTGGCACGCGAGGGCGTCGTGAAGCCCAAGGTCGCAGAGAGCGCGTTCGCGGAGCTTGGGTTGTCGGTCGACGGCTCGGGCGCTTTCAGGGCATAGTCAGAACCCCTCGCGCCGATGCGGCGTCGAGGGGTTCTTGTCAAAATCATCATCTACCCCTACGTGCGCGAGAGGTTCTCTGGCTTGTCTGAAAATCCGCTTCTTCCCCATAGCAAGCTTCTTGAACTGCACGCCCTGATGCTGCGTTGCCGCGCACTGGAACGCAAACAGCAGTCGCTCGGCGGAGCGCGTGCGGCGCTGCTGGCGGCTACATCGATCCACCTGCTACCCGGCGACCTGCTGAGTGCGGCGAGTGGTGACAGCGTTGCGGAACAGCTCGCGCCTGAGGCGAAGAAGTCGAGCACAGAGGGCAGCGTGATTGGCGGTGCGACCGCAGGCGGGAGGATGCTGCGATGCGCGGCCGCGGCGCGAGGGCTGCAGGCAGCTGGCGCTGAGGGGCTGGTGCTGGCACTGGCGCGAGCTGGCGGCGCGGAGTCAGGCTGGGCGGCGGCGCTGGAGTGGGTCCATGCGTCACAGTTGCCGATGCTGGTGGCAGTTGCCGACGCGACTGCGGGCAAGCCTTCGCGCGGCGGCAAACGTGCGGAGCCTTCGCTCGACTTTACCAGCATGAGCCGGCTGGCCAAGCGGTTGAAACTACCCGTGCTGACGGTGGATGGAGAGGACGCTGTGGCGGTCTACCGGGTGATGCAGGAGTCTGTGCTGAGGGCGCGCATGGGAGGCGGACCCGCGGTGCTTTGGGCTGTGATGACGCCGGCGGCGGTGGTGCCGAAGATGACCCGATCGCAGCAGCCTATTGTGCGGCTGGAGAAGTATCTGGCCGCGCGAAAGATCTCGCTGCGAGGGTGACCTCGGCGTTGAGGGAGCTTCGGTCAATAAGTTCGCGGGGTTTGGCAACCCTTTTCGCTGCCTAAATTTTCTGTACCTTGCAGGTTCCTGCGACGGCCAAAGGAGCTTGCTTCCCAGTACACTCAAAGCATGTTCTTTCCCAGATCTCATGGGCGTGTCCCCACGTTCCTATGGCTAGCTGTAGCTGTGCTTCTGTTTGCGTTCGCTGGCTGGACGGCGCAGGCGCAGGATGTGCAAACTCCGTCGCAAACACCGGCCCAGACGCAGCCTGCCGTCCCTCCGGCAACACCTGCTCAAAACGGAGCGTCTGGAAACGGAAGCCAGGGAAACGGAAGCCAGGGAAACGCACCCCAGGACGCCATCCCTTCCGCGCAGCAGGTTTCGCCAGCATCGCGGCCCGCGCTGCCGCCGTATGCGCCGGATGGCCTGGGACCTCGTCACGATGCGCTCGGCTCCGCGTACATCCCAGTCGATAGCATCGTTTATCCGATGGCGCTCAGGCTTTATTCGATGGGCTACCTGGATACAGCGTTCATCAGTATGCGGCCGTGGACGCGGCGCAGCCTGCTGCACATGCTGGAAAAATCCTCACCAGCCATTGTTGCCAGCGGCGACAATCAGGCGATCGACCTGCTCGCGAAACTGGACGCATACATTGCGTCCGAAGGCGCCGAGGATGCGAGCACCGATGTGCATTTCAACCGCGGCAACGTCTACGGCGTGGAGTCGGTGTACACGCGGGTGATGGGCATCAGCGGACAGACGCTGCGCGACAGCTTCCACCTGGGGCAGACGATCTCGCAAGACTACGGCCGGCCGTATGAGCCGGGCGTCAACAACGTCACGGGTTTCTCGACGCTGAATGAGTACGGCCGCTTTTCGCTCTTCGTGCGCGGCGAGTATCAGCATGCTCCTGGCGGGACGGGCTACTCCACTACGGACACCGGCAATCCGCTGGCTCCGGGAGGGCTTGCGGAGACGGTTTCGGACATCGATGAGATTCCCTACTCCGGCTTCAATCTGAACCAGGCGACGATCCCGGCCGGCGTAATTGCGGCGCAGAACCCATTCACGTTGCTGGAGGCGACACTGTCGTTCCACGTGCTTGGGCATGAGATTTCGGCCGGCAAGTCCGACTCGTGGGACGGACCTGGTTTCGGCAGCGCGATGAACTGGAGCAACAATGCGGAGGACATCTACTCGTTCCGCATCAACCGCGTCGAGCCGCTGAGCATACCGTGGGTTTCGCGTGTCCTTGGGCCAGTGCGCTACGACTTCTTTGTGGGCTCGCTCAAGGGCCATACGGCTCCGAATGAGCCGTGGGTCCACTCGGAGATGATCGGCTTTGCGCCGACCTCCAACTTCCAGTTTGGGTTTTCTCGCACCGTTATCTGGGGTGGGCATGGGCATGGCTGTTATGAGTTCAACAATGGTCAGATCATCACGATCGACGGTGAGAACGAAGTCTTTCCGTGCGACGAGCCCATTACGATCCATACTTTCCTGAAGAGCTTCTTCTCCATCCATGACACAATCAACTCGTTGAAGTACTCGGTGGACGACCCAGGGGCACGTTACAGCGACTTCAGCTTCTCCTGGCGGCTACCCTTCGTCAGGCATCATCTGACGCTTTACACAGATTCCATCACCCATGACGATGTTTCTCCCATTAGTGCGCCGCGCCGTGCCGCCTACCGGCCAGGAATCTATCTCACCCAATTCCCGGGACTGCCGAAGCTCGACCTCCGGGTGGAAGGCTCCAGTACGGACTGCTCGACGACGTTTTGTTCGGGCGGAAGCGGCCAGTACTGGGAGGTCGTGCAGAAGCAGGGTTACACCAACAAGGGCATGCTCATGGGCGACCCGATCGGCCGCGAAGCGAAGGGCGGTCAGGCGTGGCTTACCTACCATCTCTCCGCCAATGAGTGGGTGCAGGCGGAGTACATGGTCAAGCGCACTCCTGGAGATTTCATTCCCGGCGGCGTGTCGCAGGACCAGTTCAAGGTTGATGTGGTGAAGCGCCTGGGCAAGGACATCGAGCTCGATGCGTGGGAGCAGATCGAGCGCTGGAAGGCGCCGGTCTATATTCAAAAGGCAGGAAACGGAGCGAACTTCGACAACACGATCGCGGTGAGCTTGAAGTGGTATCCCAAACTTCGCACGCTGGAAAATGGCATTAGGCCCTAAATGCCTAGGGGCTCAAGCTGGATTCTGTGCAATGAAAAGGCCCGCTACACGCGGGCTTTTTCATTTTCAACGCAGGTGGTGAAGTATTCCAGGGAGCGCTCCAGACCATCTCGAAGGCGAACGTTCGGGGACCATCCGAGCAGTGTTTGCGCGCGGGTGATGTCCGGGCGGCGGCGTGTGGGATCGTCCTGCGGAAGAGGCTTGAAGACGATCTCGCTGCGAGAGCCAACGATGGCCTGCACCTCCCTGGCGCACTCAAGGATGGTCCATTCATCGGGATTGCCGATGTTGACTGGATCGTGCTCGGCGCTCCTGGAGAGGCGAAGGATTCCATCGATGAGGTCGGAGCAGTAGCAGAAGCTGCGTGTCTGCGAGCCGTCGCCGTAGATGGTCAGAGGCTCGCCTCGCAGGGCCTGCATCATGAGATTCGAGATGAGACGGCCGTCGTGGGGTTGAAGCCTCGGTCCGTAGGTGTTGAAGATTCTGACCAGGTGCGTGTTGACCCCGTGATAGCGGTGGTACGCCGCTACGGCCGCCTCGGAAAAGCGCTTGGCTTCGTCATATACCGAGCGCGGGCCGATGGGATTCACGTTGCCCCAGTAGGACTCTACCTGCGGATGAACGAGGGGGTCACCATAGCACTCGGAGGTTGAAGCCTGCAGATAGCCAGCGCTGTACTTCTTCGCGATCTCCAGGGTGTTGATGGTTCCGGCGGAACCGACCAGCAGGGTCTCGATTCCCAGACGCATGTAGTCCACCGGGCTGGCCGGAGACGCGAAGTTGAAGACGTAATCTATCTTGCCCGGATCGAATGCCTGCGTGATGTCCGTTTGCTCAAAGACAAAGCGAGGCTCATTGGCAAGGTGAGAGATGTTCTCGAGGCTGCCGGTGGAGAGATTGTCGACTCCGACGACCTGATGCCCCTCTGCAAGAAGAGCATCACAAAGATGTGACCCCAGGAACCCCGCTGCTCCGGTCACAAGAACCAGTCCTTCTGCCATCTACCATCCACCTTTCTTCCTATTGTCTACGTCAGGGTTCCGAACTCTGCGGAGGAAATTAGACTGCCAGCTGTGCGGCTTCGCGCAAAGGAGCTGCCGAAGGCCGACCAATACTCAGATACGTAAAACCGTTGTCGACCATGTGCTGCGGATCATACAGGTTCCGGCCATCGATAATGATGGGATAGCGCATGACCTCGTGGAGTTGTACGAGGTCGATGCGCGCGAACTCCTGCCAATCGGTAAGGATGAGGAGCGCATCCGCATCTGCCGCAGCTTCCTCAACGCCAGTGGCGTAACGCATCTGGCTGGAGGCAGGCAACCTGGACTCGGCGCGCGTCATCGCTGCGGGATCATATGCTACGACGATGCAACCCTCTGCCAGCAACATCTCGACAAGATCGATCGCGGGAGATTCGCGAATGTCGTCCGTGTCTCCCTTGAAGGCCAGCCCGAGCACGGCCAGCCTCTTGCCGCGCAGGGTCCACAAAGCCGACCGCACCTTGCTCAGGAACCGTTTCTTCTGATTGACGTTGATCTTTTCCACTTCACTCAGAAGGCTGAAATCGACGCCCATCTGTTCCGCTACAGAACGAAAGGCCGCAATGTCTTTGGGAAAGCAGGAGCCGCCGTAGCCAATGCCCGGCCGCAGAAACTTGGGCCCGATGCGCGAGTCCAGGCCGATGCCACGGGCGACCTGCTCCACGTTGGCGTCCGCGGCTTCGCACAGGTTCGAGACCGCATTGATGAACGAGATTTTGAGCGCGAGAAAGGCGTTCGACGCATGCTTGATGATCTCGGCGCTCTTGGTCGAGGTGAGTAGCAAGGGCGGGGGCTTCTGCTCGGAACAGCCTCCCGGAATGGCATCGGCTCTGCGGTAGTAGCCGCCGCCGGTCAACGGCGAGTAGATCGTGCTGAGAATCTCCGCCGCACGCTCGCTGTCGGCGCCGATCACGATCCGGTCCGGATGCAGAAAGTCTTCTACGGCAGTGCCTTCGCGCAGGAACTCGGGGTTGGAGACCACATCGAACGCATCGCGGGGAACGCCATTGCGCTCGATCACGCGCCGGATCCACTCGTTGGTATAAACGGGAACGGTGCTCTTCTCAATGATGACCTTGTAACCGTTGATGGAGCGAGCGATCTCGCTGGCAACGGCCTCCACGTACGAGAGGTCCGCGTCGCCTGTCTCCGACTGTGGGGTTCCGACGGCCACAAAGATCGCCTGGCATTCACGGGTCGCTTCCCCCAGATCGGTCATGAAGCGGACGCCGGTATTCCGGTAGCGCTCCAGCAATGCAGGCAGGTGGTTCTCATGGATGAGCGTATCTCCGCCCTGAAGCGCGGCCACTTTGCTCTCATCGTTATCGACGCAGATCACAGAGTGCCCCATCTCCGCAAAGCACACCGCCGCCACCAGGCCAACATAACCCGAGCCCACTACCGCGATTTTAATTGGTTCATCCATCAACAGGGCTCACCTTAAGGAGATGCAGAAACTAAAGATCTTTGACTGTATTATCGCAGAGCCTCCATGCGCTTTTCCATATCCCGGCAGATACCTGGAACTGGAAGCGCTGAGGAACAAAGGGCGGGTTTGCCGAAGGGCGATGTTCGCGTAGACTAAGAACTTAATGAGTCCAGTACCATTCGAGAATCCGCCGGTGGACGCTGAGGTTCCCACTGCAGCTTCAGGAACCGCGCAAAACGCCACCGATGCAACCTTATCGGAAGCGTGGGTCACGATTCGTGCCCGCAAGAAGCTTATTCTTGCCATTGCTTCCCTGGGCGCAATCTACGGCTTCTATCAAGGCGCAACACAGCCCCGGCTCTATGACGCCTCGGGAACCATTGAGATTCGAAGCGGGTCATCCAATGAGTATCGGATAGGAGGCACCGCAGGAGGAGACGCGTCCTCCCGGCTTCCGACAGAAGTTGCGATTCTGAAGAGTGACTCTCTCTTGCTTTCTGTCGCGCAAGACCAGAATCTGGCGAATGATCCTGCTTTCCTGGGCCCGACAGGACGCTATCAGAATGTCGACGACCCGGTGGTCCGGCAACGCGTCGTTTCAGCGCTGCAACGAGATATTTCCGTGGTGGTTATTCCGAAGACCGACCTTGTCCGCATTAGCTGCACTACGGGCAACGCACAGCTTTCGGCTAAAATCGTCAATCAACTGGTGCATGACTACATCGTGCATAGTTTTCAGTCACGAGACGAAGCCACCAAGCGCGTTTCAAACTTCTTCTCGACCACGCTCGACGATCTGAAACAACAGGTCGAGACGTCGCAGGAGCAGATGCTGGAGCTTCAAAAGAAGCTCGGTGTCCTTGGCTTCGACCCCAAGGATAACCAGATTACCTCCACGCTGGACGATCTGAATAGAGCTGCCGGTGCCGCGGGGCTTGCACGTATCGCCGCGGAGACACGCTACCAGGTGCTTTCCAGCATGGATCCCAGCATATTGGATCAGGCTGGAAACGCCTACGCTCCCAGCAATGTCTCAAATCTTCGCAACCAGTTGAATCTTGCGCAGACTTCGCTCGCAGAACTCGATGTCAATGATGGACCGAATAATCCAAAGGAAAAGGCTATCCGCAGCCGGATGGACGAACTGCATAAGGAAATTGCCGTCGAGGAGACCCGTATCCTGAGCGAGGCCAAGCAGGCTTATCTGGCGGCCCAGGCGCAGGAGAACCAGACGAATAATGCGCTGGATGCCGAGAAGGCCACGGCCTACAAACTGCGCGACGACCTCCTCCAATACACCTTGCGTGAGCGCGAGTACGAAGCCAATCGCACCCTCTACGACGGCCTGGAGCAGCGGCTGCGGACAGCTGGAGTCGAGGCTGGGCTTGAATCGACAGAGATCGAGCCTATCGACAAAGCAAATCCGCCCTTGGGGCCAACACTCAAGCCCCGCACGAACATTCTTCTGATCGACACCTTCGTCATGCTGATCTTCGGTGTCATCCTGGCCTTCGTACTGGAGAGCCTGGATACTGGATTGCGTAGCGTCGCGGAGATCGAAAGCGTCTCCGGGCTCCCCTCGCTGGCGCTCATTCCGCGTGCGCGCCGAAGCGTCTCGGACGAAACCTCGCTTTCGACGGCAATGCGCAACCTGGGGACGCTCTCAAGCCCGAAGTCTCAGTTCTCCGAGGCGTTCCGCGCCCTGCGCACGTCGCTGCTGCTATCGGTTGCGGGTGGCGAACCGAAGGTGATTCTGCTTACCAGCGCCACGCCCTCCGAGGGCAAGACGACGGTTTCGATCAACCTCGCCTGCGTCCTTGCGCAGCGCAATGTGCGCGTGCTCATCATCGACGCCGATCTCCGCCGCCCCACGGTCCACCATCGCTTCGGCCTCAACGGAAAAGTGGGCCTTACTTCCGTGCTGACCGGCAGCGTCAGCCTGGAAGATGCGATCCAGACCATACCCGAGATTCCGCAGCTGGACGTTCTGGTCAGCGGCCCGGTCCCGCCCTTCCCCACCGAGATGCTCAGCTCCGAGACCATGCACCATTTGCTGGAGCGGGTCAAGGGAATATATACGCACATTGTCATGGATTCGCCACCGCTGCTTTCGGTTACAGACAGCGTGGTGCTCGCACGCGACTCCGATGCCGTCGTGATGATTGTTCGTCATGGCAAGTCCAGCAAGCATGCCATGCGCCGCGCGCGCGACCTGCTCGTCCGCTCAGGCGCTCCGGTCACCGGCATCGTACTCAATGCTGTGGATCTCAACAGCCCCGAGTACTACGCCTACTACGGTTACTACGGCTACACCGGGTACGCCGCGGCAGGCGTCGACAGTGCCGGATGGGAGTCCAAGACCGACAACAAAGAATGGAACCCCAGAGGACCTGACAAAGGCAACTCCGGCAAAGGAGATATCGAATGATCCCCATGCGCCGTGGTCTTTTATCTCGTTCGGTCCGTTTGAGTCGTCTGATAGGCCTGTTGCCTGCTGTCTGCATGCTGCTCGGCTCGCATCATGCGCTCGCGCAGTTCAGCGGTCCGGCTACGTCAAGTACCGCGGCGTACAACCAGTCCCTTACCGTAACCACCGATCAGGCCATTCTTTACCCGGGCGAACGGGATGTGGTCCTGACGGTGGGAGACGTGATCTCCATCCGTCTCTTCTCGGATGGAGAATATTCTACCTCGGTCCGCATCAATAACGATGGCACCGTGCTTCTTCCTTTGATTGGAATCATCCACCTGGAAGGCTTATCCGTGACCCAGGCGGAACGGTTGATCGCGGAAAAGCTTGTCGCCGATGGCATGTACAGGGACCCCCAGGTGACTCTTCAGATTACAGAAGGGCCGAATGCGGTCGCAACGATCATCGGTGAAACGCATGCAATTGTTCCGATAGTCGGCTCGCGTCATTTGCTCGATGTCCTCTCCGCCGCTGGCGGACTGCCACTTACGGCGAGCCATGTGATCACGATCAATCGTCCCGGCGTTGACCAGCCCATCGTCATCGATCTTGGGACTGATCCCATGCGCAGTGCGCTGTCCAATATTCCAGTCTTCCCCGGTGACACGATCGTGATCTCGCGCATCGGGATTGTTTACATGTTTGGGTCCTTTGGCAGCAATTCTGGAACCATCCCTTTGAACGCATACACGCCCCTAACGCTCACCGAAGCCACGGCACTCAGCGGAGGCGTCAAATGGGAAGGAAGATTCGCCGATCTCCGCATTATCCGCACGGTCGGAGACCATCGTACGGTCGCAGTCTATAACATCAAGAAAGTACTCGATGGCAAGGCACCCGATCCGATTCTGCAACCAAACGACATAGTCTATCTGCCACCTGTTCCGTTCAAACAGCTAATTACCTCTGGCGGACTGGGGACGATCCTAGGGATTGCCGACCTGGCCCTCATCTTCCGCTAGCCCGGAGCCTCTTTGTCATGACGGCTTCTGCACAGCCCTATAGCGGTCAAACCAACCAGCCCAGGACACGGCTCGCCTATCTTGTGAGCCATCCGATCCAGTACCAGGCACCCTTGCTGCGGCGTATCGCTCTTGAGCCGGACATCGAACTCACCGTTCTGTTCGGCTCGGACTTTTCCGTGCGCGGCTACAAGGACCAGGGCTTCGGCGTCGAAGTCGCGTGGGACACTCCGCTGCTGGAAGGCTACCATTCTGAGTTTCTGCGGCCGCTGCGGGACGCTGGGGGCGTGTCGCCAACGACGCCGATCAGCCGTGGCATCTATCGCCGGCTGCTACAAGCTGACGGCAGCCCGGCCTTCGATGCGCTATGGGTGCATGGCTACGCCAGCGTCAACTCATTGCAGGCCATCCTCGCCGCGAATGCACTGGGTATTCCTGTGCTGCTGCGGGCGGAGTCATGGCTGGCCGACCGCGTTCGCAGTCCGTGGAAGCTCGCGTTGAAGACGGCTTTCTTTCGGCTTCTCGGCAGGGGCATTGCGGCGGTTCTGCCCATCGGCACCGTGAACTCCGAGTATTGGACACACTATTTTGGGAGCAGCGTACCCCAGTTCCTCGTGCCCTATGCGGTCAACAATGAGTATTTTGCTCAACTAGCCGAGGCTGCCGCTCCCCGCGAACACGAGCTGCGCGCGGAGCTTGGACTCGCCCCCGATCGACCAGTGATTCTGTTCGCTTCAAAGCTTCAGGCGCGCAAGCATGCAGATCATCTTCTGGAGGCATACCGCGACTTCATTGCCGATCGTGCGCTACAGGACAGGCCATATCTCGTCATCGTCGGTGACGGCGAGCAGCGCGCCACGCTGGAGGCTCGCACGCAGGAGCTTTGCCTGGACGACGTCCGCTTTGCCGGCTTCCGCAACCAGTCGGAGCTGCCTCGCTTCTTCCAGCTTGCGGACGTCTTCGTCCTTCCGTCCCGGCATGAACCTTGGGGCCTGATCGTCAATGAAGTCATGGCCGCGGGATGCCCGGCCATCGTCTCTTCGGATGTGGGCTGCCATGCGGACCTGATTACGGACGGGATCGAGGGCTGCGTCTTCCCTGTCGGCAACATTGCCGCGATTACGGATGCGCTGCAGCGCGTCTTCGCCTCACCCACCTCTGCCGAGCTCATGGGGCAGCACGCGCGCACGCGCATCGGCACCTGGACATTTGAAGAAGATATCCTTGGTCTGCGTGCGGCCCTCTTAGCTGTAACACGAATGCCAACGGACTGATACCCTTAGCTTGAGCCGCTCGCTTTGCTGGAGCGCGATTAAATCTCAATACGACTCCATGAGAATTCTTCACATCATCGGCTCCATCAATCCTGCAGCCGGCGGCCCTACCGAGGCCATTCGGATGATCATCCGCTATCGTCCGCCGGGATATGAGGCCGAGGTCGCGACGCTGGATAGCCCGGATGCTCCTTTCCTCAAGGACTTTTCGTTCCCGATTCATGCGCTGGGCAATAGGAGAAAGACCTGGTACTCCTCAAAGATGATTCCGTGGCTGCGGGCGAACCGTGATCGCTTCGATGGCATCGTTGTGCATGGACTATGGGAGTTCACCGGACTGGCCGCCCTTATTGCGGTAGCCGGGCACAAACCCTATCTCGTATTCACGCACGGGATGCTTGATCCGTACTTCAAGCGGCGCTACCCGCTCAAGCATGTGAAGAAGTGGATTTATTGGCTCCTGGTGCAGTACTGGGTGCTTCGTTCTGCGTC
>Ga0209222_1000258_pt1 | contig 11791 bp, 8 predicted proteins | sample BlaSpr_A8_Ref_O3_FD_187991 | JGI IMG/M metagenome (GOLD analysis project Ga0209222, IMG submission 187991) | Forest soil microbial communities from Thunder Bay, Ontario, Canada - Black Spruce, Ontario site 2_A8_Ref_O3 (SPAdes) (version 2) | ecosystem: Environmental > Terrestrial > Soil > Boreal...
TCGATAGCGCGGTCGGCTTGGCGAGTTTTGGGCCCGATGGGCACAGCATCGCTTATAACCGCATCTTTCGAAACTTCCGAACCTGGAAGCGCTACAACGGCGGCCTCGCGCAGCAGTTGTTCACTTACGATTTCAAGACACGTGAGCTTAAGCAGCTGACGAACTGGTCCGGCACGAACACCTCGCCGATGTGGTACGGAAATCGGATCTATTATCTCTCGGATCAGGACGCGAACCGTCGAGCCAACATCTGGGTCATGGATACGGACACCAAACAGACGCGGGAGGTCACTCACTTCACAGACTACGATATCGATTTTCCCGCATTGGGCGGCGATGCGATCGCCTTCCAGCAGGGAGGCAAACTCTATCGACTGGATTTGCCCGGCGAGCATGTCGAGGAGGTTCCGCTTAGCATACCGGACGACGCTCTACGCACACGCGCCCATGTGGCCGACGTCAAAGACGCAATCCGCTCAGTCGATCCGGCCGGCCAGGTGGACTACGCGCTGGCGCCGAACGGTAAACGGACTTTGTTTTCGGCACGCGGCGATCTATTCAGCGTACCGAGCGAATATGGCGCGACGCGCAATCTGACCAGCACACAAGGCGCGGACGAAGACCATCCGGCGTGGTCGCCCGACGGGCGGACCATTGCCTACACCACCGATGCTGGTGGCGCACAACAAATTGCCGTGCGCTCTGCGGAAGGGGGACCGGAAAAGATCCTGACGTCTTTTGCGGAAGGCTATTTTTATGGACCATTATTCTCACCGGATGGAAAAACGCTGACATTCTCGGATGGCGCCCACCGACTCTGGATCGTCGGCACCAATGCCGGAAAGCCGAAACAAGTGGCGCAGGACAAACTCTCCGAAATCCACGACCAGGCATTCTCGCCAGACGGGCGCTGGCTCGCCTTCAGCCTGTCTGCGGTGGGCCGGCGGCGCGACCTCGTGCTATATGAATTGGCGACGGAAAAATTGACCCGTCTGGGAGACGGTAGCGGGATCGATTCGAATCCCGCATGGTCGCCCGACGGAAAGTATCTGTATTTCACATCGAGCCGCCACGAGAATCCCGTCGGATCGGACATTGAGTTCGATTTCGCGATTTTGAAGTCGACGGGAATCTACGCGATACCGCTGGCGCGGGACACGGCCTCTCCGGTCGCGCCAATGTCCGACGAGGCGAGCAGCCCCCCTGACGACGGTCCGTCGGTGCGAGGGGATGACGCGAAGCACGGGAAAGCCAACAAGTCCGAAGGTGACGATGACAAGAAGGCCGATAAGGAAGCGCCGCCCCAACCCGTCGGTGCGATCAAGCCGATCCGGGTCGATCTCGATGGCCTGATGGCGCGGGCGGTGGCGCTGCCGATCGATGCGGCAAACGTCAATCAATTCGACGTGCGCAAAGATCGCATTTACTATCTGACGCAGCCGCTGGGGCTCATCGAGGGAACACTCAGCGGAGAGAAGACGGCGTTGCGCTTCTTCGATCTTAAAATGCGCAAATCCTCGCTGATCACCGAGGACGTGGACAGCTATTCCTTGTCGCTCGACGGGTCGCGTGTGCTGATCAAGCACGACAAGGATTACACCGTGCTCGCCACCAAGGCAGACGCCGCCAAGGACGCGGAGACCAAAAAGCAGCTGAAGCTCGATCATTTGCGCGAACAAGTGGACCCCGCCTTGGAATGGGCGGAGATGTTCGAAAATGCGTGGCGGCTTGAACGGGACTTGTTCTACTCGCCGCTCATGAACGGCGAGGACTGGAAAGGAGTGCACGACAGTTACCGCAAGCTCCTGCCGCTCGCCGGCTCGCGAGAGGATCTCAATTACTTGATCGGGCAGATGCTGGGCGAAATCAGCAACTCGCACACCTACGTCGGCGGCGGGGACGACGGCGACACCACGCCGCCGGCTCACAGTGCCCTGCTGGGAGTGGATTGGGCGCTCGACGCCGCCTCTGGCCGCTACCGCTTCGCGACGATTTATCCGGGCGACAACACGCGCACCGATTATCGCAGCCCGCTGGCTCAGCCCGGTCTCAATGTGAAGGCTGGGAATTATCTGCTGGCGATCAACGGCGCCGAACTCCGGGCACCGACCGATCCGGACAGTCTCCTGCAACTTGCAGATGCCGACACGACCGTGGATCTGACCATTGCCGATAACCCCGGCGGCGAGCCTCGGCACATCATCGTCACGCCCGTTACGACGGAGCTGAGTCTGCGTGAGTCTGCCTGGATCGCGCACAATCGCGCTGTAGTCGACAAGCTGTCCGGGGGCCGCGTCGGCTATGTCTACATGTCGGATATGGAACAACTAGGACTGCAGCAGTTCGTGCGCCAATTCTATGCGCAGCTCGGAAAACAAGCCTTGATCATGGACGACCGGTGGAATGGGGGCGGATTCATCGCCCCCTTTGCTCTCGAGCGCTTGCGGCGCATGCTCGTGTCGCTCGGGACCAATCGCGAGTCCGCGATATCGACCGAGCCGCTGGAGGTCTTGAACGGCCCCAAGGTGGCGCTGCTCAATCATTGGTCGGCCTCCGACGGCGATATTTTCCCCTATCTGTTCCGTCTTTATGGTCTCGGCAAACTGGTCGGCACGCGCTCCTGGGGCGGCGTACGCGGAATCCGCGGCAACTGGCAATTAATGGACGGCGGATACATCACGATTCCCGAGGACGCGGTGTACACGCTCGATCGTCAGTGGGCGGTCGAGAACCGTGGAGTCGAGCCTGACCTCGACATCGAGAACCTGCCAGCCGATTTGCTCGCCGGCCACGATGCGCAACTGGAGGCGGCAGTCGATCTGATGCTCAAGGCGATCGCCGGCAAACCGGCCGGACTGCCGCCGCCACCGCCGCTGCTTCCAGCCTACCCGCCGAGTGGGATTGTGCAGCCGCAGCCCTAGCGATGCTAGGGGCCAGCGCGGGTCGTGAAATGAAGCGGGCAAACATCGGTTGCGGCGAGACGCCCACAATTGGCTGGCTTAACTTTGACAACTCGATGAGCATCAGACTGTCGTCCTATCCTGCTCTTTGTAAAATTCTTCGCAAAACCAGACTCATCAATAGCGCTCAATGGGCGCGGATAAAATTCTGTCAGACCAATGAAATTGTTTGGGCTAACGCCGCAAAGAGAATTCCACTTCCGGATAATTCGGTTGAGGTCCTTTACAGTTCTCATATGCTCGAACATCTCGACCGTGTTGAAGCCAAGCGCTTTCTGGATGAGGCGCGCAGGGTTTTGACACCAGACGGCATTATCAGGTTGGCCGTTCCAGATATTAAGACACTAGTCCAAAAGTACGTCGACGATGGCGACGCAGATTCATTTATCCAGTCTGCCTATATGTGCATACCGAGGCCGCGAAGCATATCCGAGCGTCTGTCAATACTGCTCGTTGGCACGAGGCATCACCAATGGATGTACGACAGCAGATCCCTATGTAAGCTGTTGGTCGAGAGTCGATTCACGGACGTGCAGTCTGTGGAGGCTGGGCATACCCGAATAACCAATTCCGAGCCGCTGGATTTATATGAAAGAAAAGACGAATCAATTTATGTGGAGGCAAGGAAAGCCTGACTGACTCGATTTCCGCAGCGGCGTCATCGATGATTGTCGTGCAGCGCACTGATTTTTTGCTATTTTCCCGACTTCGCTTTTTCCGCCATGATCGCGACCATCTTCGAGCCAGCGTACTCGGCTGCCGGTGGATCGATGTTTGCCAGTGCCACGACTGTGTACGGCGAATCAAGCACGAGATACAGTCGGGTGCTAACGCCCGGGAATCCGCCGCCATGACCGACCACAGTACGGCCGTATGTCTCACCGATCTCCATCGCGTAGCCGTATTTTGCGGCAAGCGCGCTTCCGTGCGGCTTGCTCATCTCCTCAAACGTCGCGTTGCTCACTAATTTGCCATTACGCAATGCGTCGGCGAAGCGCACTAGATCGTCGGCGGTTGAAATCGCGCCGCCTGCTGGACTGCCGATGTCATGTTCGGCCTCATGCCAATCGGGCGATGGACCACGTTCGGACATTTTTGTATACGGCGTAACCATCCTTGCGTTCGCGTGGGGAATATTGTTGGGATCGCTGTTCGTCATTCCCGCGACGGCAAAGATGTGCTTGCGTAGATAGTCCGGATAGTCTTCGCCAGACACTTTCTCCAAGATTGCCCCGGCGAGCGCGAGCCCCGCGTTGCTATAGGCCCAATTGGTTCCGGGCGCGAATTGGGGTTCGTCCGTGTCGTAAAGAGGCATGAACTCCGAAGCGCGCCTGACACCGTTCTTCATCATGTCCGGCGTTCGCTTGAAGAGGAAGTCGCCAAGGCCGGCGGTGTGAGACAGGAGCATTCCCACCGTCACCTTTTCGCGAACCGTCTGATTGGGGTAACCCGGGAAGAATTTGCCCACTCTATCGTCGAAAGACATCTTCCCTTGGTCGACTAGCTGGCCGATCGCGGCGGCCGTGAACATTTTTCCCATCGAGCCGAGCGTAAACTGGGTTGAGCCAGTGAATGGCGTTTTCTTTACAAGGTCGGCATATCCCGCAGCGGCACTGGCGATTGTTTTTCTGCCACGCGCCACGGTGACGATACCCGAAAATAGCCCCATCCCCGACAGCTTCGCAACCGCACTGCTCACTTCATGTGCGACAGCGTCATCGCTCAAATGCTTCGGCAACGCTGACTCTGCAGGAGCGGTAGGATTTAGTCTCGCTCGAACCAGTTGACCCGCACCGTTGACCACGAGGCTCTGCTCGAACCAGACGTCGGATTTCAGGCCGACCAGCAGGACTGAGATTGTGCCGGCCTCATCTTTTGTGATCCCCGCCAAGCGAAAGCCGCCGTTGGCCTCGCAAAGACCCAGATCCTGCAGGGCACGAAACTGTGCGGGCGCCTGCTTAGCGGCCTGCTCCGAGAGATTCGCCGTGAACCAAGCCGTCAACCGCGTGGGGTCTTGTGCCTGGCAGGCATTTATCCAGTCGCCGACCAACCTACCCGGCGGCGTATCGGGCAAATGCGCCGCCTCCTCGGATTTACATTGCATTGAGATCGCGCCCAGCCCGACCATGCAAAACGCCATGCCCACTCTGGCGGTTGCCCGTGGTATCGGGTAAGTGCTACTGCGCATAATGTTACGGACTGTAGCATACAATACCGCCCTCGGCGCAAGAATCTCCTAACTTATGTGTTCCTCGAATTGACCACTGAGCTTTCGATAAAGAGTCTTGGCAAGTGGGTCGTATCCAAAAAAAGCGACCGCGGCATCCATCCACGTCAGGGGGCGCGAGCGGGCGAGTTCGCGCGCACTTCTTAACAGCTGTGACGGCACCGATGATGGAGAAGGGTCAAATACTTCGGCCTCGTGAGTATCCGGCTCTTCCGCGAAAACGCTCCGGGTCATTTTTGAAAACACATGCTTTCCGCCATCCGTCTCAAAAATACGATACTCCTGCCACTGCCCCTTGGGCGCCGAAGTGGGCGCTGCGGAAGCGAGCAGTTTTCCCGTAAATGCGAGGTCCGCTTTGCCATCTCTGATGACAATGAGTTGTTTCTGAACTCCGACGTCAGAATCGTCATCGAGGGCGGGTAGACGACTTTGCATTCTGGTCTTGGTCTCGGAGATCTCCTTGCGCGGAGACTTCTCCTTATCGTTGGGCGGTGACTTTGGCTCCTGATCGCGAATGGTCTCACCACGCACCAAAACTGTGGCTTCATGGCGCGTATCGTCGGACGGTTGCCGGCCTCTGAGCGGCAGCTCGGAGAATTCCTCAGGGCGTTCAGAACTCATAGCAATGGCCTCGCTGACGGTGTGAACACAAAGCGTGCGCCTAATGTCATTCGTGATCAGCCAGAGATTGGCGCTGATAGCCGTAAGCGCCCGCTCACAACGCTCCGTCGCTCTAACCCCGAACCCGCGCGGGGTGCCCGAGGGCGGTCGCGCCCCGCGGCACATCCCGCGTGACGACACTGCCGGCCCCGATTATGGCGTCGTCACCTATTGTGACGCCCGGCAGAATAATAGCGCCCCCGCCAATCCAGACATTGCGGCCGATCGCAATCGGCCTGCCAAACTCCGCGCCCGACAGTCGCACCACGGGATCGCGTGGATGATCGGCCGTGTATATCTGAACCGCGGGTCCGATCTGTGTTCCTGCGCCGATGCTCACCGCCACCACGTCGAGAATCACACAATTGAAATTCAGAAAAACATCGGCGCCGAGCGAGATGTTGTAGCCATAGTCGCAATGGAACGGCGGGCGGATCACCGCGCCGTTGCCAACGGCCGCCAAGCGCTGCCGGAGCAATTCGCGGCGCTCATCGCCGGTGGCGCCGAGGGCAGCGTTGTAGCGCACCATCCAAGCCTTTGCAGACTGCTGATCCGCCTGAATCTCAGGATCGTTCGCGTGATAGAGCTGGCCGGCCAACATCTTTTGTTTCTGAGTTTGCTGCATGGTGTTTCTCCGCCAAAATAGTGCGACAGCATAATCCGGATCTCGCGCGGCCATCACGTCGTGCATCTTTATTGCAAGTGCTTGTGCACCAATCGCGATTTATTTTGAGCTCATCTCGCACACGCTCCACATAGGGTCCATAGTGAACTCCTCAGCCGAATACGAGCTGAGTTAGCCAGCAAATTCTTGCCGGCTATACGTCGAGGCTACTATTTATGGAACAGTCAAAAAACACTTCCGCAAATCCCCAAGGCAACCTTAGTCCTTCAGGCCCAACGAAAAATATTGTCGATACCGCGATCGCAGCCGGCAATTTCACTACATTGGTTGCCGGCATTAAGGCCGCCGGACTTACCGACACCCTGACCGGTAAGGGCCCATTCACCATGTTTGCACCCACAGACGAAGCCTTCAAGAAACTTCCCGCAGGCGCGCTGGACGCGCTGCTCAAGGACACCGCAAAGCTCAAGGCCGTCCTGAGTTATCACGTGATCCCGGGCCACGTAATGGCGCAAGATTTCAAGTCGGGCGAGGTGATGACCACTCAGGGTTCTGCGCTGTCGGCAGTAGTGTCCTCTTCAGAGGCTCGAGTGAATGGGGCGCACGTCAGGCAACGCGACATCTCGGCATCGAATGGTGTCATCCATGACATCGACGCGGTCATTATGCCGAAGAACTGGCAATTGCTGGCAGCTGCCGCCTGATTTGATTGGCACCGCGGTGCACCGAGAGGCCCTACACAGGGCCTTTCTTTCATTCGTCTCCCTGTTCGGTCAGTCCCGGCACTGGAATTATCGCCAGTTAGCCGGCGTTGGACTCTCTCTGTAGACTGAATCAATTCCGCCCTTGTGCGGCACCCAAGGCGCTACTCGGATTTGGAGGGTGAAGTGAAAGCTGTTCGACTGTACGAATACGGTGGTCCTGAAAATCTTAAATATGAGGACAATGTTCCCGAGCCGGCGGTGAGCGACGACGCGGTGCTCGTGGAAAACGCGGCGACCAGCGTGAACCCCATTGATTGGAAAGTACGATCGGGCGCGCGGCAAAAGGATTTTCCGCTAAAGCTGCCGGCGATTCTCGGCAGAGACGTGAGCGGGGTGGTCCGGGCGGTGGGGCGCAACATTCGCACCTTCAAGCCGGGTGATCGCGTTTTGGCACTGGCCACGGAGACCTACGCTGAGTTCGTCGCGGTTGAAGGCTCCATTCTCACCCATCTTCCTGACGGGTTGGACCTGGTCGATTCCGCAGCCATACCGCTGGTAACGTTGACGGGTGATCAGCTCGTGCGGGTGGCGGCGCGGGCGCAACGTGGCCAGACGCTTCTCGTGACCGGGGCGCTCGGAAGCGTCGGGCGGGCCGCCGTGCACTCCGCCAAGAAACTCGGCGTCAACGTAATTGCCGGCGTCCGCGCCCGGCAGCTGGCGGAAGCGCGGACGTTGGGTGTCTCAGATGCGGTAGCCATTGACGACGATTCCGCGATTGCGGGGCTTGCGATGGTGGACGGCGTCGCCGATACGGTTGGGGGCGAAACGGCCGCGAAACTATTCGCGAGAGTGAAGAATGGTGGAAATTTCGGCTATGCCTCGGTGTTCCCAGACCAGACATCCAAGCTGAATCCGACGGTCACTGTCACCCGGGTGTTCGGGCGTCCCGATGCCTCGAAACTCCGCGAGTTTGCCGATGACGTCCGAGACGGGAAATTCGTCCTGCCAATCGGTCGCCGGATGCCTCTTCGCGATGCGGGCGAGGCGCAGGCATTGGCGGAGAGAGGCGGCATAGGAAAGATCGTACTAGCTGTGCGGCAGGTATAGGTCAAGCCACTCGATCCAGCGCCGATACACATCCCGAATGCGCACCGGATCGGCCGGACTATGCCCACCGATCGGATAGGCATAAAACTGGGTCTCAATCCCCCGATCCTTGAGGGCGTGATACAACTCATATCCCTGCGTAATGGTCACCCGGTAATCGCCGACGTCTTGCAGCACCAAAGTGGGCGTTTTCATCTTCTGGTAGTAGGTAATGGGCGACTGTTCCACCCAGTGCTTCATCCAGTCAGCTGTATAAGGAGAGCCGCCGATCGATGCCGCGCGGGCCACGTTGGCATCTGATAGCGTGTATTGATCGAGCAAATTGGTCACCGGTGCACCCGCAATCGCGGCCTTCCAGAACTGCGCGTGGCCGATCAGCCAACTGGTCATGTAGCCGCCGTAGCTCCACCCGGTGACGGCAATGTTGGCTTCATCCACTATGCCACGCTTCTTCAGCATCTCGATTCCCGCAAATACGTCCCGACCGGGTCCGTCACCGGAATCATCCACAATTGCGCGGCCGTAGTCGTTGCCGAAATTATCACTTCCGCGATAATTGGGCTCAAAAACCAGCCATCCTTGGGCGGCGATCAGCTGTACGAATACCGAGAAAGCATTCTTCGAGGAAGAAGTGGGTCCGCCGTGAATATAGAGCACCAGCGGCAGCTTCTTTCCGGATGCATAGTTCGGTGGATAGGTCAGTATCCCGTTTTCGGTCCAATTCTTTGGCGTTTTATCCGGGCTTTTCCAAGTGACCACTTCGCTCTTGCCGAGAGTGAGCGCATCAAAGTCGGCATTGAATCTCGTCAGGCGGCGCGGCTTTGCGCCGGGCGAGTCAAGGACGTAGATTTCTGCGGGACGATGCGGTTCGGTGCCGCTGAAAGCAATCTGTCCCTGCGGCCCCACATCGGCGTCGAGCCAGAATCCCGTATTGGGAGTCACGTCGCCCAGGTCTAGCTTGACCGCGCGACCGTCGATTGGCTGGATCCACAGGCTGGCGGTGGCACCATCATTGCCTCCGGTCACAATCGCCTTGCCGTCCGGCGTCCACAGCGCACGGAAAAAATTTCGGTCGATGGCATGCGTAATGTTACGGCCGTCGCCCTTCAGTCCGTCCACAACGGAGACATCCTGGTAATTGCGGTCGGAGCCATCGCGCGGGTAGAGATAGGCAATGTGCTTCCCGTCCGGCGAGGGGACTGGAAACGACGCAAACATCGTATGCGTCGTGATGGGCTCGGATCTTCCCGTGACGAGATCCAATACCTGCGGCGAGGAGTGGCGGCGGTCTCCTGAATACGTAGTCTCCAGGCGCACGTAAATCAGCTTGCTCCCGTCCGCAGTAAAGGCGATCGGCGATGCGGGCGGCCCCGGAGGAAATGCCACCGGCAGTGTCCAAGTACCCGAGGTCAAACGCTTGGCCTCACCGCCCGCGGCAGATATCAGCCACAGATGTGTCGGCAGGGCCTTCTCTCTATCCAAGAAACTGCCGTTGCCGACTTCGAACGCGTCGTCGAACTTGTCCGCTCCGGTCTTCTTGGGCGCTTCATCAATGGCTGCGTACGCCAAAGCGGTACCATCGGGCTTCCACGCAAATTGCTGAATTGACGTGGGGCTCTTGGTGACCTGGAAGGCATCTCCGCCAGCCATCTCAAGTACGAATATCTGATTGTGTTTGTCCCCGTCCGACGCCAGAAAGGCGACACGGTCTCCGTTCGGCGACCATCGGGGAAACCCTGCGTTCTTGCGTCCATGGGTGAGAAAACGGGTCGTGGCGGCGCTGATGTCGACCAGCGCGAGCTCCGATACATTGAGATCGTTCTCGTAGTCAGATTGGGTCACGACCGTCACGAGCGATTTGCCGTCGGGCGCAATTTGCGGATCCGAGACGCGCGTCATTTTGCCGACCCAGGCCAGGTCGAAAACCTTGCCGGGCGTGTCCGGAATGGGTACGCGGGCCGACGCGCAGGTTGTCGATGCGCTGATGAGAAAACATGCAATCAAGAACGAGGAATGAATCTTCATGCAGCGTGAACCTCAATTGGATTGATTGCAGGCGCAGCAAGTGCCGCTCAGGCTTAAATATACAGGAGAGTCGCAGGAAAGCGCATGACTCGCCAAGTAGAGGGCTATTCAATTCGACTCGGACGACGCGGAAAATGCTCTGTACTATTGAGCCTTGAATTGCCGCGGCATATCGGTATGGATCGAGCGCGGAGCAGGGGCGGTTCATTTTCGTTTCTGGAGTGAGCGTGAGCAAATCAAGTGAAGGAATTGAAGCGTTGGCGACGCCGTGCTTGCTGCTGGAAAGACATCGTATGGAACGCAATATTTCAAGACTTAAGCAGCGCTTGCACGCACTCAGCGTTGGGTTTCGGCCACATCTGAAAACTGCGAAGAGCATCGATATCGCGCGGTTGCTCATGCCCACGGCGAGTGGTCCCTGCACTGTCTCGACGCTGAAGGAGGCGGAGCAATTCGCCGCAGGCGGCGTGCGCGACATCCTTTATGCCGTTGGCATCGCGCCCAACAAGCTGTCGCGCGTGGCGGCGTTGCGTCGAGGCGGCGTGGACTTGTGCATCATCTTAGACAGTCTCGAGCAAGCTGAGGCCGTTGTGGCAGCCTGCAGAGTCCGGCAGCGCATTCCGGTGTTGATCGAAATCGATTCCGATGGGCATCGAAGTGGCATTAGACCCGGCGATGCAGCGCTCATCGAGGTTGGACGCAGGTTGCATGAGGGCGGTGCGGAACTGCGAGGTGTGATGACTCATGCCGGCGCCTCTTATGATCAAGCGGGTGCAATTTTTCTTCGGCTCATGGCGGAGCAAGAACGCTCGAATGCGGTGCTGTGCGCAGAGCAATTGCGCGCCGCGGGATTGCCGTGCCCGGTGGTCAGCGTGGGCTCCACACCGACGGCGCATTTTGCTCACGACTTGCGCGGCGTCACGGAAGTGCGCGCGGGTGTATTCGTGTTCTTTGATCTGGTCATGCACGGCGTAGGGGTATGCGCAATCGATGATATCGCCCTGAGCGTGCTATCCACGGTGATCGGACATCAGCGCGAAAAGGGTTGGATCGTGGTCGACGCGGGATGGACGGCACTCAGTCAAGATCGCGGCACGGCGCGGCAGTCGGTGGATCAAGGCTACGGCCTAGTATGCGATGTCGCGGGCAGAGCATATGGCGATCTCGTTGTGCGCAGCGTGAACCAGGAACACGGCATCTTGGCGATACGAGAGGGCTCGGACTGCGCGCTTCCTGAACTTGGCGTGGGAACTCTCGTGCGCATTCTGCCGAATCATGCTTGCGCGATGGCTGATCATTTCGAGTGCTATCACGTGTTGGACGAGTCGGGGCGAGTTAGCGCGAATTGGCCGAGATTTTCTGGATGGTGAAGGGCAGTCTTGCTCTGCATGTTGCTCAAGAGTTAATGGGTCGTAGAGAACGATGAGCTTCAGCTAAAGTATAGCGGCACTGATACGGAGCTTCCTTGATGGACATCGTCATT
>Ga0209222_1000261_pt1 | contig 11753 bp, 7 predicted proteins | sample BlaSpr_A8_Ref_O3_FD_187991 | JGI IMG/M metagenome (GOLD analysis project Ga0209222, IMG submission 187991) | Forest soil microbial communities from Thunder Bay, Ontario, Canada - Black Spruce, Ontario site 2_A8_Ref_O3 (SPAdes) (version 2) | ecosystem: Environmental > Terrestrial > Soil > Boreal...
TTTTCGTTTCTCGTAACTTGTTGATTTGATTGGTTGCGGGGGTAGGATTTGAACCTACGACCTTTGGGTTATGAGCCCAACGAGCTACCGGGCTGCTCCACCCCGCAAATCGATTATATGACGTGCTGTCTACAGGGTCAATCGGCCTAGGCGCTCGCTCGATCACCACATAGGCAATTCGAATGTTGCTGTCAAAGGATGGTGCGCATTTATGTGTCGTGCATCTATATAGATGCACGGGATAGAAGCACGAGGAAGCGGCTCGACCGGAACTTTTTTTTGAAAACTGCGTCTTTGATACTGACGGGTTCCATTAGCCTGTTTTGCTCGTGCGAAGCGGATTAGGCTGAGGGAGTTCCGAGCAAGAACGCATTGTTGGAGAACATCCACGATGCGCCTGAGGAGTAAACGATGAGCATTCGTACGTTTCGTAATTTTGGTGGATGGATGTTAGCCGGTGGGCTCACGTTAGGAGCGGCAGGTGCTTTTGCGCAAAGCACCTCCACACTTCCCGATGCCCAAATTGAATCCAATGTACTCAAGGCCTTAGCCAGCGCTCCGCAGCTGTCTACACAGAACATTCAGTCGTCCACGGTGTACGGGACCGTTACGCTGACCGGCAATGTGCATGATGAGACCATGCGCGGCACGGCCGAAAACCTCGTTGCGCGCGCCCAGGGCGTCACGAAGGTTGTCGACGAGTTGGTATTGGGTGACACCCCGCCGCAACCGGCTGGCGACCAGGCGAACCAACAGGGCGGTCAGGCCGACCAAAACCAGGCGCCTCCCAATGGGCAGCCTGATGGCGCGCCCAACGGCCAGAGCATGCAGGACCAGGATGCGCAGAATGGCGCTCCGCCACAGCCTGGCGATCAAGGAGATCAGGGCCCCCCACAGGGACGCCAGCCGATGCAGAACTATGGGCCGCCGAGCGGCGCTCCAATCCCCGGCGGTCAGCAGGCAGGCATCGCCGTTACGGTTGCGCCCGGATCGATGTTGCGTGTCCGGATTAATCGTGGTCTGGACTCAAACCACATTCAGGCGGGTGCGCCCTTTGACGGAACGGTTCTCACTGACGTAGTTGCTGGTGGACAAGTTGCGATTCCGCGCGGCGCGACGGTGAGCGGTGTAGTCGTCGGCGCCAAGAAAGCAGGCACCTTCAAGGGGCAGGGCGAACTCTCTCTACAGATCAACAGCGTGACCCTCGGCGGACAGGTTTTCCCGCTGACGTCGGATGTCTGGGCGCAAAACGGCCGAGATAAGACTCCGGGCACAGTCGGAACTACCGTCGGCACCAGCGCCTTCGGAGCATTGCTGGGAGCAGTTGCCGGCGGCGGAGTTGGTGCGGCCATCGGTGCAGGAGCCGGAGCTGGAGTAGGCCTGGCTGGCTCAGCAGCCTCACCACGCGGCCAGATCATCATTCCTCCAGAGTCCGTTCTGGTGTTCAGCACCGCGGCACCCGCAACGGTCAGGACCGTCTCCGAGCAGGAAATACAGCGTCTTTCCTACGAGGCTGGGCCACAGCAGCCAAACGGTCCGCCTCGGGTCCGCTACTACAGCCCCTATTATGGCTACTACTACGGGCCACCCCGGTAAGCGCATTACTACCTAAAGCAGGGGGCTGCGGATGCATTCGCAGCCCCCTGCTTTAGCCTTTCCTTCCCTCTGAGCCTCAAACTGCCCGCCAAGCGCCTTCGCCTGATTTATACTTTGCGTTGAGCCCCTGCGAGCAGGTGTGGTGCGTCTCGCAGGAGATCGTACCCGAGCCGTGCGCAAAAATCCCGGGCAGCGCGATCTCCGTCGGAGGTCCGTCTGAAGCGAAGGTCGTTAGCCAAGCATGATCCGCATTCTGCAGCAAGACAGTATCTATACCAAAGCTATCTTCGCCGTTATCATCGGTGCAACCATCATCCTGATGGTGGTCTTCCTGGTTCCCGGCATGTTCGATAACGGTGATGCCAGCAACCCCACCGCATTCGCAACCGTGCATACGCCGGGCGCGCTGGGCCGGATCTTCGGTGAGACCACCACCATCAAGACCGACGACGTAGCGCGCGCCGCGCAGCAACAGATGCAGCAGCAGCAGCTACCCGACTTCTATCTGCAGTTTGTCATGCAGCGGGCCGGCCAGCTCCAGGTGGAGCGCACCGTCCTCGAGCATGAGGCCGACCACCTGGGCCTGCAAGTCTCCGACGCCGGCCTGCGCAACTACCTGCAGCATGGTCCATACGCGGAGTATCTCTTCCCGGGTGGAACCTTCATCGGCCAGGACCAGTACGTCAACTTCGTTGAGTCGGCATTCCATCTTCCCGTCATCCAGTTTGAGACCGAGGTCAAGGGGGAGATCGAGCTTCAGCGTCTACAGGCCCTCGTCACAGGCGGTGTAAGCGTCTCGGACAGCGCCGTGCGTGCGCAGTATCTGCAAAGCGGCACCAAGGTGAAGTTCGATTACGCAGTAATCACCGGCTCTGATCTCAAGGTTGGCATCAACCCCTCGGACGCCGATCTTGCAACCTTCTTCAAGACCAACGCCGCGCACTACGCCAACGCAGTTCCGGAGACCCGCAAGATCGAGTTCTTCAACATCGAAACCTCGAACCTGCCCGGCGGCCTTCCCCAGGTGGACGACGCGGCTGCGCAGGCTTACTACAACGCGAACCTCGCGCAGTATAAGACGGCCGAGCAAGTGCAGACCCGCCACATCCTCATCTCCGTACCCAAGGGAGCGGACGGCAAGACCGATGCCGCAGCCAAGGCCAAGGCAGACGACGTCCTCAAGCAGCTCAAAGCCGGCGCTAAATTCGCCGACCTCGCCAAGAAGTACTCGGACGATCCCGGCAGCAAGGACCAGGGCGGGGAACTGCCCATGATCGCGACCGCCGGGCTCGATCCTGCATACGCCCAGGCGGCGATGGCGCTCAACCCCGGCCAGACCTCCGGCCTCGTGCGCTCCTCCTTCGGCTATCACATCATCCAGACCGTGGCCAAGCAGACCGCGAACGTCAAGCCGTTCGCCGAAGTGAAGGCCTCCATCGTGGAGCAGTTGCAGACCCAGAAGTCCGCCGCCGCCGCCCAGAGCTACGCAACGCAGCTCACTGCCGAAGCCCAGAAGAACGGCCTCGACAAGACGGCCGCAGCGCACAACCTGCACGTCATCACAACCGACTACGTCGCCAAGGACGGAATCATCCCCAGCCTCGCAGACTCCAACGGCCTTCTCGGTGCCGCCTTCAACGCGACCAAGGGCGCTCCTCCCGCGGTCGCCTCCACCGGCGAAGGCAACGCAGTCTTCCAGGTCGAGGACATCAAGTCCGCGCACGCTCCTGACTTCGCAACCTTCAAGCCCCGCATTCTCGACGACTACCGCTCCCAGAAGGTGCCGGAGTTGCTGAACACGCAGCTCATCAAGCTCTCCGACCTGTCCAAGAAGCTGGGCGACCTGCACAAGGCTGCGGCCCAGATGAATCTCACCGTGAAGTCCAGCGATCTGGTTGGCCGTGACGCACAGGTCACCGACATCGGTTCGCTCTCGGGAGCGGCATCGGTGGTATTCACCATGCCGATCGGAGGCATCTCCAGCCCCATCAACGAGGGCGTCAACGGCGCTGTTCTCGAGCTCACCGACAAGCAGGAGCCCACCGCTGCGGACATCGCCTCGCACCTTGATGCGACCCGCGAGACGCTCCTCAATCAGCAGCGCCAGGAGGCCTTCAGTGTCTTCGTGGACTCGCTGATGAACCGCTACGAGAAGGCCGGCGCCATCACCTACAGCAAGAAACCGACGCAGCTGCCCCTCGGCAACTAACTTGTACCATCATGTACGCCCCCGTACCCCATTCCTCTGCGCTTTCACGCAAGAATGGGGTACCGTCGTTTGCAGCGGCATCCCGCACATGCAGATCGTACGTCCTACCCAGTTGGGTCGATAAGGAAACCCGATGAACTCTGAGCGCATCTCCGGAGTCTTGTTGCACGTCACCTCGCTGCCATCCTTCGGCGGCGTAGGAGACTTCGGCCCCGCGGCCTTCGGCTTCGTCGACTTCCTCGCCTCGGCCAAACAACGCCTCTGGCAGGTTCTTCCGCTCAGTCCCACCGGCTACGGCAGCTCGCCCTACTCCGCACTCTCCGCCTTCGCCGGCAACCCACTCCTCATCAGCCTGGAGTTCCTCGCCCGCGACGGCTGGCTCGCCTTGGAGCGCATCCAGAGTATCCCCAGCGGAATCCCCGGCCACGAAGGCCCCTGCGACTTCGACGCCGCCTTCGCCATAAAAATCCCGCTCATCGAAGAGGCAGCCGCCAACTTCCTCGACAACGCCTCCCAGGACGACCGTCTTCGCTTCCAGCGCTTCTGTCAGGACAACATCTCCTGGCTAACCGACTACGCGATCTACAGCGTCCTGCGCCGCCGCTTCCACTACCTCAGCTGGAACGAGTGGCCGCCCGAATACGCCGCGCGCCAACCCGAAGCCCTCACCGGCGTCATGACCGACAACGGCCGTGAGCTCGCCGTCGAGCAGGTCGTGCAGTTCTTCTTCAACGAGCAGTGGGCCGCTCTTCGCGCCCATTGCTCTGAGCGCAAGGTCCGCATCCTCGGCGATGTCGCCATCTTCGTCAGCTACGACAGCGCCGACGTCTGGACGCATCCCGAGATCTTCGAGCTCGACGACAACCGTCACCCCATCCGCGTCTCCGGCGTCCCGCCCGACTACTTCTCTGCCACCGGCCAGCGCTGGGGCAATCCGCTCTACAAGTGGTCCCTGCTGCAGGAGAACGGTTTCGATTGGTGGGTCGCCCGCATCCGCCGCGCCCTCACTCTCTACGACGAGGTCCGCCTCGACCACTTCCGGGGCTTCGAGGCCTACTGGTCCATCCCCGCCGACGAAGCGACCGCCGTCAACGGCCAGTGGGTCAAGGCTCCCGGCCACGCTCTCTTCAACCGGCTGAAGGAAATTTTTGGCGAACTCCCCTTCATCGCTGAAGACCTCGGCCTCATCACCAGGGAAGTCGACGAGCTGCGCGAGTACTTCGGCATGCCCGGCATGCGCATCCTGCAATTCGGATTCGCCGACCGCGGCGGCCATCTCTATCTGCCTCACCGCTACGTCCCCAACACCGTCGTCTACACCGGCACGCACGACAACAACACCACGCTAGGCTGGTGGCGCAACGACGCCACCGCAGTCGAACGCGCCAACGTCCAAACCTACCTCCACCCCATCACCCACGACGACGACATCGTCTGGGCGATGATCAAAGCTGCCGCCGGCTCCGTCGCCAACACCTGCATCTTCCCCTTGCAGGACCTCCTGCACCTGGGCGGCGAAGCCCGCATGAACCGCCCCGCCGCCGCCATCGGCAACTGGACCTGGCGCTTCAGCCCGGACGCTCTGCACCCGGACATCGCCGCCCAACTCGCGTCCATCATGGAGATGACCGATCGCGACGGCTACCAGGAACCCATCGAAGGCCCAGCCGCCGGAGGCCCCACCGACGAAGCCTCGCTACGCGTCCGTGAGGGTTCGCAAGCCTGACCGGGCATTTGCCTTCACCGTTGCTGCTGTAGCTGCTCTTGTCGTTGCTCGTTCTTCATCAACACCACGAATCAGGTCTCATAGGGACAGCCCCCAAAGATTTCATCCCCACAACCGCGTAAACTAACCCCAACAAGGAGACATCAGTGCCACTTTCCGGTGAAGCCATTCGCACCATGAACTACGTCGACGACATCTCAGTCACCCTCCGCCGCATCCTCTCAGTGCTGCCCATCCTCACGCCCGAGGAGCGCGAGCGCGTCGCCGAGCACATCCGCCACGCCGAGCCCAGCTACGAGTCGGTCATTACAGCCGTTTCAGCCAAGTAGCATCGGCGACGGAAGAACCTGCCCAACAAGATCTAGTCAGCGCTCCCAGGCTCAGGCTTGTACGCTTTCTCTATCAGCGCGCGCGCCTCATTCACTGCGCCCTGCATATTGTCCTTCGTCTGGATAGCCAGCCGATATTCACCCACAGCTCGCTCACGCTGCCCCGCAATATCGAAGATCTTCCCCAGGTTCACATGGCTCCAGACCTCGGTCCACTTCGGATCGTCGTCGCCCCGCAAACAATCGCGAAAGCTGTTCGCGGCCGCCTGATAGTTCTTCTGCGAAAAGTAGACCTCCGCCAACCGGTAGTTCGCCAGCGAGCTTCCCCGATCGACCTCCAACGCCTTTTGATACGCAGCGATCGCACCACTCTGATCGCCCAGCGCCAACGCCTCTTGCCCCAACAGCACATCCGCCCGCAGCGTTAACTCCGGCGTGCTCTTCAGCAACCAGTTCTCCGGATCGAGGACGATCTTCGTCGGCCGGCCAAACGTCTCAATCGAATACTGCGCCGCGCTGCCCGAGACATCCACGCGCCGATCCACCGTCTTCCCCTCCGTCTCGATGCGCAACCCCATCGGCATCGAGAACACATCAAGGTTCTGAGCCACCGACCCTACAGTCCGAAACCCCTTATCCCCACCCAACCGAAACACACTGTAATTATCCGTATACTCCGGGGCCCCCGTCCCATCCAGCCACTGCGAAAAGAACGCCGTCAGCGGCAGCTTGGAAACCTCTTCTGCCAGCGCTTCAAACTCCGCTGTACTCACACTCTTGTCCGCATACTGTTTCACCAGCGCCTGCAGAAACTGCTCGAACACCGCATCTCCCATCTCCCACCGGAGCATGTGGAAGACCATCGCACCCTTCTCCAACGTCATCGACTGGAACTGCGGTGAGAAAGGATCAACCCGCCCCAGCGCCGTCAGCGGCTCGGTATCGTATGCCAGCGCGCCAGCCTCCACATCCGTCACAGCGCTCTCAAACGCCGCGTTGCCGCTGGCCTGCTCCAGGTACATCAACTCCGCATAGCGGCTCATCCCGTTGGTAATCCACGCATCGCTCTGCGCAGCAGGCGATACCTCCGATCCCCACCACTCATGCGCCACCGTATTGGCGAGCAACCGCAAACTCCCATGGCTAGGCTTGACCGCAACCACCCCCGCCCCCCACGCAGCAGCAACCGAATCCTCCGGCAACTCCACCACAGCCAACCGGCCCAACGCACCACCGCCAAATTCACCGCTCATAAACTCGAACTCCCGCGCCACGGTCGTTGCAAACTCCTCGCCCTTCGCCTCGTTCTGCTTCGTCAGGTAGACCTCAACATTCGGCGCTTCAGGCGTCGCGATCGCTGGCAGAAACTTCCCGGCAACCAGGCTTCCCGGAAATCCCGGCTTGCTCCAGTCGAAGTCAAACTGCGTCCTCCCATCACCAGAATCATGCCCTCCACCAGGGGCCGCACCGCTGCCAACCACAGTCTCACCCTTCGGAACCGTCACGTGAATCTCCGCAGTGAAGCGGTCGGTAAATAATCCCGGCAGCGCAATCGGAAACCAGCGCCCCGGATACAGCAGCGCGCTCACCGGATCATGCACCTGCACAAAGTCGATCCCGCTCACTGGACTCGTAGCAAGCGTCGGCACACCCGCATAGGTAAAGGTCCACGTAACACTGCTACCCTTGCGAATCACCGCCATCGGTGTAACACTCACCGTCGAATCGGCAACATTACGCACACACATCAGGCGGGCCTGTGCACCATCGCTCACCCTCTCCACCTGTAGCGCATTGTTCAACCCAAACACTACAGCGTCCAGGTCTTCAAGCGCCGTAAACGTCACGGCCGCTGTCGCGCTCAACCTTCCCGTTGCCGGATCAAGGTCGGCATGGATCACATATGCCGTCACATCGATCTGCGGCCGCAACGGAACCGCCGCACGAGCGCTCGCCACCGCACCGAGTACAAAGAGCAGACCCACGGCGAAGAGACGCTTCAGCACGCTGATAGACCTCGATCTACGCATCGGCCTCCGTCGACAGCAAGCGAACCACTGCCTCCGCAACCCGCACAATTGGCGAAGCACTCGACGCCTCATCCACAAGCATCAGTCGCCGCCGCACGTCACTGAGTCCAAGCACTTGCCGCTCGCGTTCTGGCCCGTCCACCAGCAGCGGCGTCAGCGCCGACGCAACATTTGCAGCCGTAAAGCTCCCCTGCAACAGCTCCGGAATCAGCCTGCGCTGCGCAATCAGATTCACCATCGACACCGGCAGATTCCCATTCAGGTCGCGTTTGGCCTCCAGCTCCTCCGGATACTCCACCAGCTTCTTGGCCAGCGCAAACGTCAGTGCCGACACCCGATACACCACCACAAACGGATTGCCCACAATCGCCGCCAGTACCGTCGCCGTCCCACTCGCCACCACCGAAGCCCGCGCATGAAACAACGCCTCAGCCGCATCCGGAACCAGCGTCAACCGCAGCGTGGAGGCCTCTGGCCCAAAGTACTTCAGGTGCTCCGCATTCAACTCATCGATATACCCTTGCAACGCTCCGCTATCGATCGTCGACGCCACCGGCAACAGAAACTCGTACCGCGTATGCGCTGCTGGATCATTCGGCTGCCGCGTCGTATCGCCATCGAAGGTCGTATACGCCGCGGAGCTGCTGATCAGGTCACTCATCGCCAGCTCATGCAGCGCCGGCAGGTTGGCCCGAATCTCCTTCCACCGGCTCCCCGGCAGCAGCGCAATCCAGGTCTTCACCGGGTCCAGCCGATATTCCGCCGCATACGCCTCACGCGACATTGCAAGCGCCGTGCTCCCCACCAGTGGGTGCCCCACAAACTCCGCATTCACGCCACGCTGCCGGTAGAAGGTCTCCTCGAACGGAAAGATCACCAGCATCTTGTCCACCCGCTCCTGCACCCAGCGCAGCCGCCCACGCTTCCACGCCCACAGCTGCGGACTCACAAACCACACCACCGGAACGCCCGCGCGCCGCAGATGTTTTGCCAGCCGGAAGTTCACGTCCGGAAAGTCAATCAGCACGGCCACATCAGGCCGCTCACGCTGAATGCTAGCAACCAGCTTGCGATAGCTGGCGTAAATGTGCGGAATATGCCGCAAAATCTCCGTGACGCCCATCACCGCGACATCTTCGGCTTTTACTACGCGTCGTTGTCCCGCCTGCTCCATCTGGTTCCCGCCGAGTCCGGTAAAGATGGCCTCGGGCAACCGCTCGCGCAGCGCGGCAATCAGCGCCGCGCCGTAAGCGTCACCGGACGCCTCTCCGGCAGAGACAAAGATTCGCGGGTTGGGCTTCATTTCAATGCTACAAGTCTATCGCTGCGTTTAAGATGTGGTCATCGGAGGCCAACAATGCCAGGTCGAGCCCGCACCTTCCGCGCCACCCTCGAGCAGGGAAGTCTCGCCCTCGGCTGGATCATCGCGCGCGTCCCCTTCGATCCCTTTGCCCCCGCCGACGCGTGGCCCCGGATGATCCGCCTGCGTGTGCGCGGTGAAATCAATCGCTTCGCCTTCCGCACGTCGCTCTTTCCCGACCCCCGCGGCGGCTTCTATCTCCTCGTCAATCGAAGCATGCAGAAAGAATCCGGCGCACGCCTCGGAGACACCGCCGAGTTTCTCTTAGAGCCCGATCTCGAAGCCCGCGCTGCCGAGCTTCCCGACGAACTCTCCGTCTTCCTCGACGACGAACCCGGCCTTCGCCCCTGGTACGACGACCTCACCGAGTACACCCGCCGCGAAATCGGCAAGTGGATCACGAGCGTGAAGACAGACGCCTCCCGCATGAAGCGCGCCGAGCAGACGGCCGAGCGCCTACTCGCTACCAAGGAAGCCGAAGTCGAACTCCCGCCCCTCATCGCGGCCGCCTTCCGTCGCAATCCAAAAGCCCGCGCCGCCTGGGAGCATCTGACGCCACTCCAACGCCGCAACCAACTCATGGCCGTCTTCTACTATCAAACCCCGGACGCCCGCCAGCGACGCATCGACAAGATAATCACCACGCTCCTAGAAGCCCCAGCCAAATCCAAATCCGAAGGTAAGCGCCGCGACTAAGCCGACACCGCCGCTGCATCCTCGTCCAACTCCTGGTCCTTGTACTGCAGCTGGTAGAGCTTGAAGTACAGCCCATGCATCGCCAGCAGTTCCTGGTGCGTTCCTTGCTCGCGCAGCTTGCCCTTGTGCATCACCAGAATCGTATCCGCACGCTGAATCGTTGACAGCCGATGCGCGATCAACACCGACGTCCGCCCTGTAATCATCCGTTCCAGCGCCGACCGCACGCGAAACTCCGTCTCCGTATCCACCGAACTCGTCGCTTCATCGAGAATCAAAATCCCAGGCTGATGCGCCAACGCACGCGCAAAGCTGATGAGTTGTTTCTGACCGGTCGACAGCGTCGATCCGCGTTCCAGCACCGGCTCGGCAAACCCCTGCGGCAGCGTGCGAATGAAGTCCGCAACATTCACCTCTTCTGCCGCACGCGCAACCTCATCTTCTGTAATCCAGTTCGAGCCCAGACGAATATTCTGCGCAATCGTTCCCGAGAAGAGGAATGGGTCCTGCAACACTACGCCAAAGCGTCGCCGCAGCTTGTGCAGATCCTGCTCGCGCACATCTACCCCGTCCACCATCACAGCACCACGCTGCACATCATAAAAACGCATCATCAGCGCAGTAATCGTCGTCTTGCCAGCGCCCGTGTGGCCAACAACCGCAGCCGTCGCATCGGGCTCAACCGTAAAGCTTACGCCGCGAAGGATCCATTCAATATCGCTACATCGACCCAGCTCATCATTCGTCAACGTCTGCATGCGCTCCCGCTGCTCAGCCGTGAGCGCCTGGTAGGTAAACCACACATCGCGAAACTCAATCCGTCCGCTTCCATCGCCCTGCGCAGGATGCGCGCTGGTCGTCTTGATCTCTGTCTCCGTATCCAAGAGCTTGAATATCCGCTCCGACGCGGCCATTGCCGCCTGCAGGATGTTGTACTTGTCACTGAGGTCCTGGATCGGACGGAAGAACCGCTGCGCATATTGAATGAACGCAATCAGAATGCCAAGCGTGACCACCGGATGCAGAAACCCCGTGTGGGCAGCGAGCGCCGGCGTTGCATGCAGCACAGCAATCCCCCCTCGCCAGATCACCAGCGCAATCGCAATCGAGCTAAGCAGTTCGACCACCGGGTAATACAGCGCGTAGGCGAAGATCGCATCGGACCACGCTCTCTTGTTCTCATCATTGACGGCCGAGAAGTCGTTGAACGCCCGCTGCTCGCGATTGAATAGCTGCACCACGCTCATGCCCGACACATACTCCTGCGTGAAGGAGTTGATCTTCGCCGTCGCAGCCCGCTGCCTCCGGTAGCTCTCCCGCACATGGCGACGAAACAGGCGCGTCGCATACAAGATCAGAGGAATGACCGATAGTGTGAGCAGCGCCAGCAGCCAACTCATCTTCACCATGATCGCAACAATGAAGCTCAGGACAAAGATATCCTCAAAGATCGCCAGCACGCCCGACGTAAACATATCGTTGAGTGCGTCAACGTCCGAAGTCAGCCGCGTCACCAGTCGCCCCACCGGGTTTCGATCGAAAAATCCCACATGCATCTGCTGAATATGCCGGAAGATCTGGCTGCGTAGATCAAACATGATCTTCTGCCCGGTCCACTGCATCATGTAGGTCTGCACAAACTCCAACCCGAAGATCAGCCCCAACGAAGCCAGGTACAAAAACCCAATCTCCGTAACGCCACGAACCGGGTCTGCACTAAGCTTTGCCGCCAACCACGAATGCTTCTCATGAACAGGAGCAAAGTAGTTGTCCACCGCTACTTTCACAAAGTACGGTCCCAACACAT
>Ga0209222_1000262_pt1 | contig 11683 bp, 6 predicted proteins | sample BlaSpr_A8_Ref_O3_FD_187991 | JGI IMG/M metagenome (GOLD analysis project Ga0209222, IMG submission 187991) | Forest soil microbial communities from Thunder Bay, Ontario, Canada - Black Spruce, Ontario site 2_A8_Ref_O3 (SPAdes) (version 2) | ecosystem: Environmental > Terrestrial > Soil > Boreal...
TGCTTCTTTAAATCGGCTGCGCTGAGCGACCGAACGTTTTCGTTGAACCGCTCGGCGTGTTTCGGACTCCGGGCCTCATTGTGTCGTGATCGAAACTGAGACGGGCATAGCGCCCAAGCCGCCGCATCGAGTAGAAGACCCTTGCTCCACAGGCCGTCGGCCCGGCTTATATTGCGGGGCGGAGGACTAGCGATCCGCCGTAGAGCGTAGTGATGAGTAGGTTGCATTTTGTGATGGCTTCCAGAGGCCCTCTAGTGATTCAGTGAGTCCATAGTCGGACATTTGCGCCGTTCTTGACAACGAAAAAGTTTACCGATGCGCGCCTCTCTGAGGCTTTCTAGTGAATTCCAATTGAGCGTCGTCTGTGTAAGCGCTCGAAGTGCGGCGCTGGATTAATTGGTCTACAATTCTGGCGCACAAATTCGAGGGCAGATTCATGGAGCGCGGAAATGCGGATCGCGCAATTGATGATCTCAATTGGGCTGATCGTTGCGATTTTTGGAAAAGTTATTCCCCGAAGCCAAAGCGAGGTCGGAAGAAGAAATATCGATATCGAGAACCGTTAGTTCTTTGCGGGCATGGAATTCGAATTCGTATTGATCACCAAACGCTATTAATTCGTAACGGCCTCACCCATTATCCGGAGAAACCAGAAGAAACCCGGCTATTTCCGGGCGATGCCAAATTACCCAATCGAATTGTTGTCTTGGACGGAAGTGGAGGCATTTCGTTCGACGCATTAAATTGGATGGCGGATCAGAGGATCAAATTTGTTCGCTTGAATTGGGATGGCCGAATTTCGACCGTTGGAAATGCCGCAGGATATTCCGGCGATCAGATATTAATGGCCGCACAAAGAGCCATTCAGGGCTCAAAGCGGCAAATTGAGATTGCGAAATGGCTGATTTCCGCGAAATTCGAGTCTTCGATTTCGACGTTGCGAAATTCAATTCCGAAATCGGAAAATCGGGAAATTGCAATTTCGAAATTGCGAAATAGCATTTCCGACATTCGAAATTCCCGAAAATCGTTTTCGATTTCCCAGCTCTTGGGAATTGAGGGCCGGGGAGCTGGGGGCTATTTCGGCGCTTGGCAGGGTCTGCCCCTAAAATGGGGTGGTTTGAAGAAAAAGCCTATTCCTGTCGACTGGTCGGAATTCGGAACCCGCACCATGGGGTGGCGAAAACGGTCCCGCTCGGCTCGCCACCCGATAAATGCCATGTTGAATTATGGCTACGGGCTGCTGGCAAACCAGATCCGGTCGGAGATTGTTGCATCCGGTTTGGACCCGGCTGTGGGCATTCTCCACGGCAACAGCAACAACCAAAACCCGCTGGTATATGACCTAATGGAGCCGCTCAGGCCCGAGATAGACAGAGCCGTATTGGACTTTGTACGGAGCCACGCATTCGGACCGAGAGATTTCCTGATCAGCAAATGGGGTGGATGCAGGCTGAATCCGCAGTTGGCGCAGGCCATCTCGGCAGCGATTCCTAGCGAATTTGGCGGATCGGATTTGGTCGAGGCGTTTGTTCGACGTCTTATTTCGGTCCGCTGATCTCGATCCGTCCCGAATCGGCCTTGGGACTAATTGAATAACGGCGACCAGAACTTGCGCAGGGTCGTGAGTGGGCCTGATGGAACAACGCTGCCCCAACCCCTCGACAGTCGTCAAAATCAGACCAACAATGCCGAAGACGTACCTAGCGCCTGACAAAAGGAGGGCGGATTGCCGCATTTGGCGGCTCAAGGGCGGCTCGGCTAGGCGTGAGAATCGGCTTCTTGCTCCGTACCTTTCTTAGAGATGCTTTCGATAACCGCAGGCCGAATGTAGCTGCCGACAAGAACCTCAACCTCTTCGCCCGGCTCGGCACCCAGCAAAGCAGCAGCAAGCGGGGCCGAATGGTACACTATCCCGCGGGCCGGGTCGGACTCGCTGTCGCTGATCGTGATGCGTACAACCCGCTTGTCATCGTTGAGGTACCGGACCCGTACTGTATCACCCACCTCAACACGACTTTCGCTCTGCTCAGTCGGCTTGGCTTGCACCGCTGCAGGTCTTGGCGGAGCTTCGTCCCCGAAGAAGTCATTGGTAGCCGGCGGCCTAGTATCGTGCACGAGACTCTTGATGATACCGCTTGTCTTGGGAGATTGCACAAACTCGTGCTCACGTGCTTTGAGCGCCGCGAGCTGCGTCGTTATGACCGAGCGTAAACGCTCCGCTTCCTGCCGAGGGTTGTTGAACCAATCCGTGGACCAAATCCGGTGAAGTTTCCAGCCAAGTCCTTCCAAAATTTCTTGCCGAAGCCGATCCCGGTCACGGGCCGATTTGGCGGAGTGGTAAGTGGCCCCGTCGCATTCGACCCCAAGCACGAACCCATGTGGCCAGTCTGGATGACGCACACCGATATCAACGAAATAGCCCGCCACGCCCACTTGAGATACGGGATTGCATCCCATCGCCCTGATTTGATCGATCACAAACACTTCAAAGTCTGAATCGGGCTCGCGCTCCGTTTGCTCTCCGGAATCCAGAACTCCGCTGGCACTGTATTCAAGCCATCGTTTCAACATATAGGTGCCGGGGTTCGTTTGTTCTTCGGCCTCGATATCGGCTGCGGTCATTGAGGAAAAGGTGACAATTTTCTCTCTCGCGCGCGTGAACAAGACATTCAAACGTCGTTTACCTGCGAGACCGTTGATCGGTCCGAACCTCTGCATGACACGCGCACCAGGTTGTTCCGCGCCGTACACGGTGCCTATAAAGACTACATCTCTCTCATCGCCTTGAACGTTCTCAAGGTTCTTGATGAAAAACTCTTCGAGCCCGTCATTCCTTTCTTTCCACGTATCGACGTATTTCTGGGCCGCGCGATTGTTCGCGATTGCGTACTCGAACTCTTCGCTTATCAAATCGCGCTGCTTTTGATTCAGTGTGACGACACCCAAAGACCGATCTGGATCGTCCCGCATGAACTCGAAAATGGCGTCGACAATCGTCTTTGCCTCAATCGGATTTGTGCCAGCCTTGTAGCGCCCTTGCACCTGCCGGAATTCCACGCCCATTCGCGACAGAGCTTCGGTGGCTGAAGGAAAGACAACCAAATTGTCATCATAGACTAGCCGGTTGGAAAACTTGATAAGGCCCGAATGTCTTGACCGATAATGCCAGCGCAATCGCCTTGCTGGGCGGAAGGTGGCGTTTGCCATCTCCAAAATCGATTCGTTCAATACGGCTTCATCTTCATGTGCCTCCTCATCATCGACCATCGTCCTAAAGAAATTGCTCGGTGGGAGCTGATTGGTATCGCCCACGACAACAGCCTGGTCGCAGCGCAGGAGAGCGCCGATAGCGGATTCGGGGGGCATTTGGGATGCTTCGTCAATGATACAGAGATCGAAATTGAGCACGCCCTTTGGAATGTATTGCGCGACTGCCAGCGGCGACATCATCCAACACGGCTTTAATTCTAAGAGCGCATTTCCTGCCCGTTGGGTAAGATCGCGTACCGGGATGAAGCGCTGCTTCTTACTCAGCTCATTTTCGATCAGGGCCATGTCTGTCCACGTGGATTTTCGGCCGATGCCCTTTCCCGGAGCGGGGCGCGCCGACGCATATACCTTTGCCCGTAGTTGGCGACGCGAAAGCCGAATAAGTTCCCGGTCTTTTTCAGCTAGCGCAGCTCGCAGCTCATCAAGTTTTGTACCCCTAAACTTTGACAGTTGTGCTTTGTATTTATCAAAAACGGATTTCGCTAACTGCCGCACTACTAGCGCTTCGCACCTCTTGGCGAGACCCAAAAGCGTGCCACATCTCGAGATGCTGTCTTCCACAAGAGGCATAATTCCGTGCGGACGGATTTCATCGAGAGCTGTTGCATAGAGCGCGTGGGCGAAAAGACCTCCGGAATCCTTTGATGCATCGTCAAACTTTTGAGCAAGCTCCGCCGGAGATAGGTTCATTGCAAAATGTTGTGCGTCAATTTTTGCCGCCGCCGCAACATGCCTAAAGGCGTTATCATAGCGGCTGTCCGCAGCAACAGCGGCTTCGCACGCGACGTGCGCCCGCTGGGCGTCAGACGCTTCGATGATCTGCCGAACAACATCACGGTGAGACCCGGCGGACATTGCCCAATCCGTCACAAGGGACAAGCGGTGCGTCTGTGTGGCATGCCCGTCAAAGGTTTCGCCCAAGAGTGTTTTCATCTCTACACGAGCGTTCAAATTCTCCTGATCTGCAAAGAGGCGCTTGAGCGCAGAGCAAGCTTGATGAACGGCCTGGGGTGTAATGTCTTCGTTTGCGAAGATATGGGCACACGGCCTTAGAGCGTCCACCACTCGACCAAGGCGCTCCACGTTTGCTTCCAATAGCGCGATGGCCTCTTCCAGAGCTTTGATGGTTTGGTTGCCGACATTTTCTGGAAATGCCACAAGCAAATCGAGACTGCTTGGGGGTGCATCGCGGAGAAAGGTCTTTATCGTGGCGTATTGCGGGCCATCAAGGCTTTTGTCGATCTCATGGTAAAAGTCAGCTACGCGCCGGAATAAAGCAAAGTCGGTATCCAATCCGCGTTCATGGGCACCGAACAGACCGGTCTCCGCAATTTGCTTGAGCAACCCGGCTTCCTTCTTACGGAATCCAATAAGATCGTCCAACAGAACAACCATTTCCGCAGTCGAAAGTTTCTTGTTTCGGCAAACGGAGCGCGAAAGTCGTTTCGCATTTCGGTATGCGCTCGCAAGAATGCTGAAAAAGCCGGCGACGCGAAGCGTGGTTGCGCTTTGAATCAAAGTATCGGTCGGCACCTCAATCGAAAGTATTGCCCGGGTTCCAAGCTCGTCCCGTAGCTGTCGGAGTCCCGTCCCTTCGTCACACAGTTTGCGCAAGAGATAGAGATTTTTGGGCTCGGCGATATTCTCAGCGCGCAGCGCCAATGCGTTCCGGTCCAATTGCCGGAATAGAGCGTGTGCGCCGCTTATTCCGTCGAGCGGCCAATCTCTTGCCTCTGGTTTGGCCGTTACGAGAGGTGTCAGCGTTGCAAGATGAGTCCTGCCGCGATTTAACCCAGTCGTCGCTTCATCAAGCGAAGCCAACAATTTGGACAAGTTGATAGTCTGCGCATTGTAGGTATGGCACGCTTTATCAACGTCACCAGCTTTACTGAGAACCGTTTCGTCGAGCGGTTGTGCGAATAGCTCGCCAAGCTTCTTGCTATCCTCGCGCACTCTTTCACACTCGCTAAGAAAAGACGCGAGCTGATTGGCACTATCGTTGGCAAGCAAGGATGCAACGAAGTCGCGCGGGAATTCGTTGAGATGACTCAGCGCATCAGCCAGCAGGAAGCCGACCTCTTCAATCTGGGTCGCCGGAACATCGTGCGGCAGACCAAAAGCGACAAGAGCTTCTCTCGCGTGCAGGGCTTCCCGTAGCCTCTCACTACCAAGCCGGGCGGCTTCACACGCCTCCTCTACAGCGAAGCGCTCCGGATGAAGCAGGCGCGTGCCCTTCCAATTGGAAGCGGCTGCTGATGCCGACTCTCGTGCAGCTTCCAGCTGAGTGGCCAATCCCAGCAAAGCTCCTAGACCGCTCGCCGTGCGGATTTCCTTGCGAAGGTGGCAGTGTTCAAGTGCATCTCTGGGTATGCCATCCAGAAGCGGGGTGGTGACGATGCTCTTTCCCAATATCGCATGGACCGTGAGGCCCGTTTTCTCAAAAGTCGAAGTGATGAGATCGATATAGGCAGAAAGCTGCTCGCGGATACGGCGAAACTCAGCGAGCTTGTCGTCGTAATCTCGCACCGCTTTTGTATCGCGAAGGTCCAATCGCGCACGGACGGAGTCCATTACCTGCTCACGCGTGGACTTGTCGGCTTGCAGGGGCAACAGAAATTCGCCCAGGCCAATCGCTTCCAGACGGGATTTGACGACATTAAGCGCGGCAAGCTTCTCTGCCACGAATAGAACCTTTTTGCCTTCGCCGAGCGCTGCGGCTATGGCATTGACGATTGTTTGCGACTTACCCGTTCCGGGTGGGCCTTCGATGGCAACATTCTTGCCATCTCCAATATCGGCTAGCGCGCTGAACTGCGATGAATCGGCGTCCAGCACAAGGCAGGGCACCTTGGATTCAATGGTCGGATGATCGATATCGTATTCATCTGCAAATGGCGCCGCCCCGGTCGCGTCATTTCCCGCTAGCAACGACTGAACGATTTCACTTTGCGGGAAAGTGGGACTTTTCGGATCGAGATCGTTATACATCGCCATGCGCGCTGACGGGAACACGCCGATTGCCACTTGGCGACGGACGCGCCAATTCTTTTTTTGGGCCAACTCTGCGACGATGGCAAAATAGCTTTCAATCGAGGTACCTTCGAAGGGTGGAAGGGCGATGCCGAAATCAAGTTTCAGTTTCTCAGCTAAGACCGCGTTCAGTTGAGGATCGTTACCGATGCCCTTAATAGAAAACTTCATCCCCCGGACAGTTCGCTGCTTTGTGATTTCTGCTTCTAAGAGAACCAAGGGCGCGAACGCATTGTCTTTCGCGGTGTCATCACTCCATTCCAGAAATCCATATGCCACCTGCAAGACGTTTATGCCGGTTTCCTGCAACCATGTCCGGCACTTGGACAAGATTGCATTCAACTTCCTTTCTAGGTCACTTGGTAGCAGGAGGGTTTGAATGTTGTTGTCTGTGTGCCGCTCTTCCAGAGCTTTGTCAGGTTCAGGCAATTCGTATGATGGAGATATTCCGTTGTTGCGAGCATGTTGGAGGAGATTGACTTCCGCCTTCTTTATTCGCGGTGCGAGCCCCAGCAATTCCCGCACCCGATCCTTCAATTCGCGTTCGATTTGGCGCGTCTTGTCGAGATAATCATCGGCGTCGCGTTCTATGGCTTCCATAGACGCCAGATATGTTTCATCAGTTAGACGAGAGTTAATTAGCGCGTCGCGGAAAGCGTTAGTAAGTTCGTCGCGGGAGTCTTCATCAATTGACGGCAGAGGAATAAGATTCATCTCCTGCGCATTGTTTAGTTTGAAAAACAAAATATCGGGTAGTTCGTCAACGACACGAATGTGAGAGTTGGAGCGTGGCCCCAGTTTGGTTGCGATGAGTGGGTTTCGTCGGCTGAGGTCAAGCAGCTTCGGGCGAAGATTTTCGATCTTTGCTTTGACGAGCTGGACCAGGTCCTGAGCTTTAGCTGGCATCTATTACTGGCAAATGCGCCACTCCCCTAAATCACAATAGCCCCAGAAAAAATACGCACAACCCGGAATTGTCTGGCTGCGACCGGACTTATGGTCGGAAATGCAAATAAATATCTGAGACTACGAGAATTTCTGGCAGTCGGATAAGCATCAACACTCTTGGTCAGGGGGTGTAAAGTGTGTGTTGTTTCCCTATACCCCCCTCCCTCAAGGGGAGGGTAGTTTTCTACTTCGGCCCGATCATGTCTTCCGGGCGGACGATCTTGTCGAACTCCGCCGCGGTGACGAGGCCGGTCTTCAGCGCTTCTTCCTTCAAGGTCGTGCCGTTCTTGAGCGCGGACTTGGCGATCTTGGCGGCGGCGTCGTAGCCGATCTTGGGCGCGAGCGCGGTGACCAGCATCAGCGAGCGCTCGAGCCCGGCCTTGATGTTGTCGCGCCGCGCCTCAATGCCGACGACGCAATGATCGGTGAAGCTGACCGACGCATCCGCCACCAGCCGCACGCTCTGCAGGAAGTTGTAGGCCATCACCGGGTTGTAGACGTTGAGCTCGAAATGGCCCTGGCTGTCCGCGAAGGTCAGCGCCGCGTTGTTGCCGAAGACCTGCACGCAGACCTGCGTCATCGCCTCGCACTGCGTCGGGTTCACCTTGCCCGGCATGATCGAGGAGCCGGGCTCGTTCTCGGGCAGCGCCAGCTCGCCCAGGCCCGAGCGCGGGCCGGAGCCGAGCAGGCGGATGTCGTTGGCGATCTTGAACAGCGAGGCCGCGACCGTGTTGATCGCGCCGTGGCTGAACACCATCGCGTCATGCGCGGCCAGCGCCTCGAACTTGTTGGGCGCGGTCTTGAACGGCAGCTTGGTGATCGCCGCGATGCGTTCGGCCACCATCGTGTCGAAGCCTTTGGGCGCGTTGAGCCCGGTGCCGACGGCGGTGCCGCCCTGCGCCAGCTCCATCAGCTTGGGCAATGTCTGCTCGATGCGCGCGATGCCGTTCTCAACCTGCTGGGCATAGCCGGAGAATTCCTGGCCGAGCGTGAGCGGCGTCGCATCCTGCGTATGGGTGCGGCCGATCTTGATGATGTCCTTCCACGCCTGCGCCTTGTCGTTCAGCGCACCCCGCAGCAACTGGAGCGCGGGGATCAGCGCGTGGACGATCTCTTCCGTGCAGGCGATGTGCATGGCCGTCGGATAGGTGTCGTTCGACGACTGGCTCATATTGACGTGGTCGTTGGGATGGACAGGCTTCTTCGAGCCCAATTCGCCGCCCAGCATCTCGATGGCGCGATTGGAGATCACTTCGTTGGCGTTCATGTTGGACTGCGTGCCCGAGCCCGTCTGCCAGACCGACAGGGGGAAGTGCGCGTCGAGCTTGCCCTCGATCACTTCCTGCGCCGCGTTGACGATCGCCGCGCCGAGCGTCTTGTCGAGCAGCCCGAGCGCCATGTTGGTCTCGGCCGCGGCGCGCTTGACGATCCCGAGCGCGCGCACGATGGCGACGGGCTGCTTCTCCCAGCCGATCTTGAAGTTGTGCAGCGAGCGCTCGGCCTGGGCGCCCCAATACCGGTCGGCGGCAACCGCGATGGGCCCGAAGCTGTCGGTCTCGGTGCGGGTGGGTTTGGTCATGGCGAACCTGGCTTTCAACGGCTCATTCCTAGCGCCTGCGGTTCATGCCGTCCATGGATTGATGATTTCGACGCCGGCGCGTTCGAAATCTTCGATATCTCGGGTGGCTACGACCGCGCCGACGGAGACAGCAATGGCGGCAATTTGGGCGTCCCCGCGCGAATGGCTACGACTGTCGCGCTGCATATCGACAAGTATGCGTGGAAAAGCTTTCGCCGCTTGGCTGTCGAAAGGAAGAATTCTGCCCGCAAAGCGAACAGCAAAGATGCGTCCAACTATTTCCTCGAGCTCTCTTCTTTTCGCCTTCGGGCGGTTTCCACCCCCATAGCGCATCTCGGCTTCGGTAATCGCGGTCGTGAACAGTTCCTCCCCAGGCGCGAAACGCAGCCAGCGTATCACGGCCTCGGCAGGTCGCGGTTGCATCGCCTCGGAGATGACATTGGTGTCGAGAATGATCATTCGTCTTCGTGGTCGGGATCGAAGAACGGTATTCCGCGCTCGCGATCTCGCGCCAAGGACATGAATTCGAATTGGCCCAACGGCGCGATATCGGAGCGGATCGCGTCATAGAGGTTATCGGCAGGCGCGAATCGCACCTTTGAATCTTGTATGAATTCGCGCGGTTCGTCGTGGAGCGAACCTGAAGGCCGTTTTGAAACGTCTTTGCTGGTCATCGTAGCAATCTGAATAAAGCGATTTTATTTTAGCATTGCCGATTTTACTTCACAATCTATATCATTTCTTCCGGAAGGCATCGAGGCTGACGACTTCGCCGGGCGCGGCGGGCTTGTCGGCGTCGGGCGCCTCGCCGGGCGTCTCCAGCTGGGCGACGGGTGAAAGCGTCGCGGGCGTGGCGGGTTTGAGCTTTCCGTCCTCGCCGATCTCGCGGAACTGCAGTTCGAACTCCACGCCCGGATCCATGAACTGCGTAAGCGCCGCGAACGGAACCGTGAGCGTCGCCGGCACCTTGCGGAACGACAGCGTCACGTCGAAGCGGTCGTCGCGCACCTTCAGGCCCCAGAACTGGTGCTGGAGGATGATGGTCATCTCCTCGGGATATTGCTCGCGCAGGAAATCGGGAATCTCCACGCCGGGATACAGCGTCTTGAAGGTGACGCGGAAATGATGGTTGGCCAACAGCCCGGTTTTTTCCACCCGGCGAAGCGCATCGCGCACGACGCCGCGCAGCGCCGCGTCCGTCAATGCCTGATAACCGATGAAGTCCTTCGCCATGGCCGAACACTAAACCGGGCCAATGACGAGTCAATGCATATCGGCGATCAGATGAGCGTCGTCAGCGCTTCCGGCGTCCAGGGCTTGAGTTGATCGAGCCGGCCTTCGCGCAGCGCGTTGGGCCAATCCGGATTGACGATCAGCGCGCGGCCCACCGCCACCAGATCGAAATCGCCGCGCGCCAGCATTTCCATCAGCCCGTCCAGATGCGCGCGGTCGGTCTCAGCCTGCTTGCCGCGATAGGCGTTGATGAAATCTTCGTCGAGGCCGACCGAGCCCACGGTCATGGTCGGCTTGCCGGAAATTTTCTTCGTCCAGCCCGCAAGATTCATGTCGGAGCCTTCGAATTCCGGCTCCCAGAAGCGGCGCGTCGAGCAATGGAACATGTCCACGCCGGCAGCCGACAGCGGCGCGAGGAAGCGTTCGAGTTCCGCCGGCGTGTGCGCCAGCTTCACGGTGAAATCCTGCTGCTTCCATTGCGAGAAACGCAGCAGCACGGGAAAGTCCGGGCCAGTCGCCGCGCGCACCGCCTTCACCACTTCGGCGGCGAAGCGGGTGCGGCTCTCCAGGCTGCCGCCGAAATGATCTTCCCGGACGTTGGTGCCGTCCCAGAAGAATTGGTCGAGCACATAGCCATGCGCGCCGTGGATTTCCACGCCGTCGAAGCCCATCGCCTTGGCATAGCCCGCGCTTTTGGCGAAGCCGGCGATCACGTCGGCGATGTGGCGCTCCGTCATCGGCTCGGCGACCTTCTTGCCGGGCTTGGCCAGGCCCGACGGCGCCATGCTGGGCTCGTCCGGATAGGGGCCGCTGCCGACCCGGCGCATGATTCCCTGGTGCCAGAGCTGCGGCATGATGTGGCCGCCCGCCGCTTTCACCTCTTTCAGCACATTGGCCCAGCCCGCCAGCGACGCCTCGCCGAAAAAGGCCGGCACATTGGCGTCGTTGGAGGCGGACTTGTGCTCCGGCGAGGTGCCCTCGGTCAGGATCAGGCCGACGCCGCCTTCGACCCGGCGGCGGTAATAGGCGGCCACATCGGTGCCGGGGATCTGGCCGGGCGATTTCGAGCGTGTCATGGGCGCCATGACGACGCGGTTTGGCAGCGAAAGCCCCTTGAGCCGGAAGGGCGCAAAGAGTACCTCGGTTGAAACCATGTCCATGCCTTCGGTAACGAGTAGCGATCCCCCCGACGCAAGCACGCGCGACGGCGTTTTGACAAGCACGCTTGTCGGCACGCCGCCCGACGAGCCCCCCGCCGAGCAGGAAATCGAGGACCTCGCGCGCGCCTCGTCCGCGCTGGCGCTGTTCAATGTCTTTCGCCACCGCAATTACCGGCTGTTCTTCACCGGCCAGCTCATCTCGCTGATGGGCAGCTGGATGCAGATCGTGGCGCAGGCCTGGCTGGTCTACAGCCTGACCCATTCGACATTGCTGCTGGGCTTCACGTCGTTCTGCGCCCAGGTCACGGTGTTCTTCATGGCCTCGTTCGGCGGCATGATCGCCGACCGGGTGGACCGCCGGAAGATGCTGATCGTGACGCAGAGCCTCGCGATGATCCAGGCCGCGATCCTCGCCATCCTCACGCTGACCCATGTCGTGCAGGTCTGGGAGATCATCGCG
>Ga0209222_1000267_pt1 | contig 11619 bp, 12 predicted proteins | sample BlaSpr_A8_Ref_O3_FD_187991 | JGI IMG/M metagenome (GOLD analysis project Ga0209222, IMG submission 187991) | Forest soil microbial communities from Thunder Bay, Ontario, Canada - Black Spruce, Ontario site 2_A8_Ref_O3 (SPAdes) (version 2) | ecosystem: Environmental > Terrestrial > Soil > Boreal...
GCCAGCCGAGTCGCCTCCATCATGTCTCCAGCGGCAACATCGCGTAGATCCAGCAGTATCTTCTTGTTCCCCGCCTTTTGCATCCCCTTCAGCTTCGTTTCAATCTCCTGCACATGCTCATGGTCAAGTACGCCGGGCTTCAAATAGAGGATCGAGGAGTTCTCGTACATCGTCTCGGCAACCGGCGGCAGTGGCGTGGAAACCCGAGTCATCGAAAGCTTTTCGGGCGCCGTTTTGCGCGGCCGAATCACTGAGATCGTCAATTCGCTTCCCGGCTGGCCTTCCAGCAAAAGCTGAATCATCGCCAGCGAAAGATCACGCGTATCCTCCGGGCCAATCGCCTCGATGATATCGCCATCGGTCAACTCGGCCTTGTCCGCCGGGCTGCCCGGCACAACCGAAACCACCGTCGCGTAACCGAAACGTTTCGACACATTGATTCCCACCTGCGCCTTGCCGCCTTTGTCCGCCTTATAGGCCTTGTAATCATCCGGGGACAGATAGCTGGAATCGGCGTCCAGCGACTCGAGCAGCCCGCGCAGCGCCCCATTCGTAACGGCGTTGATGTTTGGCTCCTCGACGTAGTCCGTCTGGATATGCCGCAGCACCTCGCTGTACACGTTGATCTGGCGGTACGCGCCATCCTGCGGTTCAGTGGCTGCATTTACGCCGCTCGAGTTCACGCCCAGAAAAATCGTCAACACCAGAACAACCGACACGGCGAGCAGCAAAATCTTCGAAATCTTAGGCATAGGTCAGAGCAATCTCCACGAGCAACATCGCGACACAGGTTAGACGCACCCCGTTAAGGAAATGATACTCTCGTACCAAGTTTGCGCGCTCCTTGGGTCATACGACTTTTTGGTGGCGGTGGGCAGAATCGAACTGCCGACCTACGGGTTATGAGTCCGTCGCTCTAACCATCTGAGCTACACCGCCGAAGTGTGTAAGGGGTAATGCCGGCACAAAACATCTATTCGCAATATCTTCCGCAGATTCCGCAAGTTCCGCAGATTCCACAAGGAGAGACACTGGCCACGGCACCACCGACTCCAATCATACTTGATTCCACGCAGACCGAAAAGCAGCCACCGCCCATCGTTCTCGGAGTCATCCCCGCACGCCTGGCCTCCACCCGCCTCCCGCGCAAGGTGCTCCGCAGCATCGCGGGCCGGCCGATGCTCGCATGGGTCTTCGAAGCCGCAAGCGCCTGCCCGCAACTCGACCGCGTACTCATCGCGACAGATTCCGACGAAGTAGCCGAGCTATGCCACCAAAACAACTGGCCCGTACAACTCACCTCGCCGGATCTGCCTAGCGGAACCGACCGCCTCCACGCCGTCGCACAGCACATCCACGCCGACATCTACGTCAACATCCAGGGCGACGAGCCACTACTAAAGCCGCAGCACATCACCGCCCTGCTGCGCCCCTTCACCCACCCCCACGTCGAGGTCTCCACGCTCAAAGTCCTCTGCACTCCAGCCAACATCGCGAACCCAAACGCAGTAAAAGTCGTCACCGCCACCGGCGGCCGCGCCCTCTACTTCTCCCGCGCAACGATTCCCTATGATCGCGATGCCGACAGCGAAACCTCACCGAAATATTGGAAGCACATCGGCATCTACGCCTACCGCAAGGCCGCACTCCAGCGATTCCCCACACTCCCCTCCAGCGTGCTAGAGCAAACCGAGCGCCTTGAGCAACTTCGCTTCCTCGAAAACAACATCCACATCTACGTCGAGCCCACCGACTTCGACACCATAGGCGTAGACACCGAAGAAGACCTCAAACAAGTAGAAGACCTCCTGCGTCGTTAGGCGACATCCGAGGTTTGCCGCTGCCCGTCGCCCCATAGGGATTAACCGCTGCAACTGAACAGCTTCAGCCGCGCCCCTTAAACAAACTACTTTCAGCTTGGTAACGTTCGAGCCGCTTCTGCATAACGGCAATGGCGGCAGGGCTTTCGTCGATCAGGATGAAGCTGCGTCCGTGTTTGGCGGCGGCCTCGCCAGTGGTGCCGCTGCCGGCGAAGAAATCGAGCACAGTTTCGCCTGGGTTGGAATGGACGCGGACAATGCGCTCCATGATGCCCAGTGGCTTCTGCGTGGCGTAACCCGTTTTTTCCTTGCCGGTAGGGGAGACGATGGTGTGCCACCAGACATCGGTGGGGGTCTTGCCGCGCGCGGCTTTCGTCGCGCCGACCAGCCCGGGAGCCATGTAGGGGATGCGGTCTGTGCCGTCAAGGTTGAAGGTGTAGTGGTCGGGATCTTTCGTGTACCAGAGAATGTTGTCGTGTTTGGCCGGCCAGCGCTTGGTGGAGCGGGCCCCATAGTCATAGGCCCAGATAATTTCATTCTGAAATGAGGTACGGCCGAAGATCTCGTCGAGCATGATTTTGCAGTAGTGCACCTCGCGATAGTCGATGTGGAAGAAGAGCGAGCCCGTGGAGGAAAGAATGCGGTGGGCCTGGATCATGCGCGGGCGCAGGAAGCCGAGGAAGTCGTCAAAGTGGTCGTGGTACCCAACGCCGCCGTTCTGTGTGGCGAGGGTTTCGGTGCGGTAGCGGTGGCCGCCGAAGCCGATGCGGTCGCCGGCTTCGTCGCGGATGGTCTTGATCTGCTTTCTACTCTGGCGTTTGCCGGTGTTGAAGGGAGGATCGACGTAGATGAGCTCGACGGATTGTGCTTTCATTGACTGCAGTACAGCCAGGTTGTTTCCCAAAACTATCCGGTTCATTCGAACAATCTCCCGCCCCTAACACTAACGTACCCTTGGTGCCGGACGCTTGAGCGTGTATCGTTTTCCTCGGATTGTTTCGCGCTTAAATCGATGTCTTCTACTCACCTTATTCACGCTATGTTGACGCACCAGGGCCGTGTCCGGCCAGGCAATGAGGATACCTGCGCAGCTGCGCCGGAGGTCGGCGCGTACGTTGTGTGCGACGGCATGGGCGGGGCGGCGGCAGGGGAGATCGCCAGCAATCTGGCCGCCGATACATTTCTTGCTCATCTGCATTCGGCGGCACCTGTGAATGCGAAGGGCATGCCGCAGATGGTAAGGCCGCAGGCGAGATTGAACGCGGCGGTGCAGGCGGCAAACCAGGCGGTGTACCACCAGTCGCGGAGTTCGCAGGAATTTTCGGGAATGGGGACAACGCTGGTGGCTTTGCTTTATGCGCCGATTCCTCCGATTGGAAACGGCAGCAATGGACGAGGCGCGCGGCGGTCAGCCTCGAGCCACGGTAATTCGCGGGCCTCCGATCCGGCGACCCTATGGCTCGCGCATGTAGGCGACAGTCGATGCTATCGTCTGCGTCGAGGAAAGCTGGAACAATTGACGGAAGACCACTCGTTGGTCGAGGAGCAACTCCGCGCAGGACAGATTACTGCGGCGCAGGCGGCGGTGTCGCCGATGCGCAATTTGATCACCCGAGCGATAGGTTCACAGGCAACGGTCGAAACGGAGATCCAGAGCCACCATCCGCAGCCCGGGGACGTGTACCTGCTGGCTTCGGACGGATTGACACACGAGATCTGCGATGAGGAGATTGCGGATGCGCTCGGTGCGATCCCGACACAGCGCACGCAGGCAGGTCTAACAAAAGCGTGCGAGACGCTGATTACGGCGGCCAATCGCAACGGCGGCTACGACAATATCACTGTGCTGCTGGTTGCGGTGACCTCGTAACGGAGACCGGGACGTCTTGAAACTGTTAGACTGCCTCGTCGCTCGAAAAATTTATGGCAGAGATGAAAACAATAGGAGTTCTGGGCGCCGGGACCATGGGCAACGGCATCGCCCATGTGTGCGCAAGGGCTGGCCACAACGTTGTGCTGTATGACTTGGAGCAAGGTTTTCTGGATCGTGGGATGGCGACGATCGGGAAGAATCTTGCGCGCGAGGTTGCCAAGAACAAGCTGACCGAGGAACAGGCTGAGGCGGCTAAGGCGCGTATACGGCCTACGCTTTCACGCGGCGAGCTTGGAGTCTGCGGACTGGCGATTGAAGCCGCTACTGAGAAGTTTTCGATCAAGGCGGAGATATTTCGGGACCTCGACCGCATTCTGCCAGCGGACGCAATTCTGGCTTCGAACACATCGAGCATTTCGATCACGAAGCTGGCGGCGCAGACAAAGCGGCCGGAGCAAGTCATCGGGATGCACTTCTTCAATCCAGTTCCTGTGATGCAACTGGTGGAGGTGATTCGAGGTTTGCAAACATCGCAGAAAACCTTCGACACGGTGTTCAGCTTGTCGCAGCAACTGGGCAAGACGCCGGTAGAGGTGAACGATGCGGCCGGATTTATTTCGAACCGCGTTCTGATGCCGCTGATCAATGAGGCGATTTATGCGGTGATGGAGGGGGTTGCGACCGCAGAGGCCGTGGACCAGGTGTTTGTGTTGGGGATGGCGCACCCAATGGGGCCGCTTACACTCGCAGATTTTATTGGGCTGGATGTCTGCGCGGATATTATGCGGGTGCTGTCGGAGGGGTTGGGCAACCAGAAGTACAATCCTTGCCCGCTGCTGCTGCGCATGGTCGATGCGGGTTGGCTGGGGCGCAAGTCTGGGCGGGGGTTTTATACTTATCCTTCGAACTGACGACGCCGCGATTTGGGTACACGGGCTTGCCGTGCCGCAGAGTTGCCGAGGGTTCTACACTGGTTGAGCGGCTGAAACAGGATTCGACGAACAGGAGAAAAGATGCCCGAGGAGTTTTATTTCGAAGACTTTTACGTAGGCCAGAAGTTTCACTCGCTTGGCCAGGCCAAGGTGACGGCCGAGGAGATCAAGGAGTTTGGCACCAAGTACGATCCTCAGCCCTTCCACCTGGATGAGGCTGCCGGTGAGAACTCGTTCTTCAAGGGACTCGCGGCTTCGGGCTGGCTGACGGCGGCAATCGTCATGCGGCTGAGAGTGCAAAGCATTACGGTTGCGGGTGGCATGATCGGTGCAGGCGTGGAGGAGATGCGCTGGACGCTGCCGGTGCGGCCTGGCGATTCGCTGCGAACGGAGATCGAGGTCGTGGGGGTTCGGCAATCGAACTCGCGCAAGGAATTTGGCGTGGTGCGCACACGATCGCTCGCGTTCAATCAGCGCAACGAAGTGGTGATGCGGTCGACGGTCAACTTTCTTGCCCCAGTCAAACCTACGGCATAGCTTTGGCAGCGATGACATGACTCACCGAGAGCTGAGCTTCCTCAAGTCCCAGATCGACCAGGTTGTGCTTATCGAGACCAGCGCGGGCGACCGACACTTGGCCCAGGTTCTCTTTGTCTTCGATGAAGGCGAGACCCCGGACGTTTTTTATCTGAAGGTTGAGCGGGGTGCGGACGGTGGCTTCGTCCAGCAGGGAGACGCGGGACATTCTGTGCTGCTCTCGGAGATCGCCGCTGTACATCCGGCCCAGGAGAACTGATCCTGAGACTTATCCTGGCGTTGCCAGGAACCCAGTTCGTTACTCCCGTCTAAATACCCACAAGCGGCGAGCGTATTCTTGGTTGAGATGGGCAAGATGCGGATGGCGACGACATGATGCGAATGACGGTGTTGGCCTCGGGTTCCAAGGGCAACAGCACAGTCATTGCCAGCTCCAGGACACGGGTTCTGGTAGATGCGGGGCTGTCGTGCCGGGAACTGCTGCGGCGCATGGCGCAGGCGGGAGAGGATCCGGCTGAGCTCAACGCCATCCTCATCACCCATGAACATCAAGACCACATTGCCGGACTCACGGTTCTGGCACGCCGCTTGAAGATTCCCGTTTTCTTTACTGAGCCCACTCACCGCGCGTGGGTCCGGATGCTCACTCCGCGGACCACGATGACCTATGCGAAGTGGCTGGATCATATCCAGCGGGAAAAAGAGGCTCGCGCGACGGTCGTGGCCGATACGGTGATGCATGATCTTGTGGCTGAACGCGCCTCGATCGCTCACCTCTCCGCCGAAGCGGCTGCTCTGGATTCGACCTTGAACCGAACCCGCGGAATCTATGCCGGCGCAGAACCTTTGGCCGCGGAGCAAACCGATTCGAATCTGGAATTCTGTGATCCTGAATCGGAGGTCGGCGAATTGGCGCCGCAGAAGCTCGACCCGACGCAACTGCCTGCCGTCGAGTACTTCATTGCCGGCACCAGCTTTTCTATAGGCGACATTGATATCAGCCCCTTCACCATCCCTCACGACGCAGCCGATCCGTGTGGCTTCGTCTTCGAGGCTGAGGGTATCCGCATGGCGCTCGCCACCGATCTTGGATACATGCCGCCAAATGTAAAGGCTGCGCTGAAGCGCATTGACGTTCTTCTGCTCGAATCGAACCACGATCTGGAGATGCTGCGGGACGGCCCGTACCCCTGGTCGGTGAAGCAGCGCGTGCTATCGCGCGTCGGGCACCTGTCGAACGAGGCTACAGCTGCGTTTCTGGAGAAGGACTACGATGGGAGTGCCTCATGGATCATCCTCGGGCATCTGTCCGAATCGAACAACGCGCCGGAGTTGGCGCGGCTATGCGCAGAACAGGCTCTGAGCGGCCATCCAACCCTGCTCGGCAATCGCATCCTGCTGGCGGCGCAGACAGCTCCGTTGGCGCCAATCTATCTGTAGATCTCTGCTCCGAGCTGTAGGTTTTCGCTGAATTTTGGGCCGTAGATTCGCAAGTCTGTCGGATGGCCGACATAGCGCACTCAGTTTCCCTTTTTTGTACATTTTCCGTTACGCTTCAATGAATCTTTTCTCCGGACTTTGCTATCAAAAACGGGTAGAATGGAGTTCATAAGCCGATGAAAAAACCCGCGTTAGCCTTCCCCGCGCACCACCGAATTCATACCAGCCACTGCACCGATCAGGTGGTTGGGGACATACTCTCGGGTTGGCGGTACGATATCTCGGGACTGTCGCCGGCAATGCGAACGGACTACGACCAGCATCTCTCGGAGTGCGACCACTGCCGCCATCGACAGCGCATCGCCAGGACCATCGACGTCCTGCTCATCAGCGTGAGTACGCTTTCGATTCTTGCGTTCCTGCTGGCCGCAGTGGTAATTCATCGGGTAGAACTCATCACACATATCTTTTCCGTTCACGTCCGCCTGAACCAGACTCATGCAGTCGCTATCTCGCTTGAGGCTGTCGCCATTGCGGGCATGGCCTTCTCGGCCCTCCTGTGGGTGCTGGTCGCCGTTGCGACACCACTGCCGGGCTTCCTCGGCGACCTGGTCCAGCAGCGAATTCCAGCGGAACTTCGCGACCGCTTTACCAAAGACGCTGCCTGATCTAACCGAGCTCAGGACATAGGGCTGAAGAACGGCCCTGTTGTCATCCACCTCCCATCGCGATAGCGTAGAAGCTGAGACCATGTCACCCTTCCAGAAAACTGAAGGCGAAGTGCTGCCACCGCAGCACGCCGATGTTCCGGCGCCGATGCCCGACTATGAGCGCGAGGCGTCGCGGCCGAACTCGCGTGAACACGGCTGGAATATCCTGCGCACTCCGGGCACGTATTTTCTCCTTGCCATCAACATCGCGGTCTTCGGCTGGATGGTCTTGAGCGGCGTCTCAGCAAGCGATCCGACGCCGAATCAACTGCTCCACTTCGGGGCTACCAGCGCTGAACTTATCCTGCACGGCCAATGGTATCGGCTGTTTACCGCGACCTTCGTGCACGTGGGACTGCTTCACATCGCAACCAACATGTGGTGCCTGTGGAACCTCGGCTTGCTGGGAGAGCCACTGCTCGGGCCAATCGGCCTGGTTGCGGTTTACCTGATCACCGGCGTCGCCGGCAACCTGCTCAGCCTGGCCTTCAACGTCATTCTGCACGACTACCATTCGGTCGGCGCAGGGGCTTCGGGCGCCGTCTTCGGTATCGCGGGGATCCTGATCGTGCTGCTGTCAAACAAGAAGCTGCCGATTCCCTGGCTCGAACTGAAGCGGCTACGCCGGTCCGTCATTCAGTTCGCAGTGTTAAACCTCGTCATCGGCCTGGGCACGATTTTTACGAACATCATTCGGATCGATAACTTCGCCCACGTCGGCGGTTTCCTGAGCGGGCTCGCGCTGGGGGTGCCGCTGGTTCCGCGTATGACCTCGGGGCGAACCCGTTATCTGGCACGGCAGAAAGTAACCTTTGGCTGCGCTGCCTTTCTGCTGATTCTGTTTGGGTACTGGATCGCGAAGCTCAGATAGTGTTTCGTGGAGATGGCTGTAACGCTCGAGAAATTACACCCTAGGTCAAGGTTGTCTGGGCGAACTTGCGCACCATAGCCAGTAGCAGGCGTCGGTCGCTCTCCGAGAGATGGGCGGAGTAGCGCTGCACCTGCGTAAGAAAGCGAATCTCCTCTTCGCCGAGATTGAGCCCCGACATCTCCTTGCCGATAATCTCTTCGGCGAAGAACTCAGACAGTTGCAGGTCGAGAGCGCGCGCGATTTTCTGCAGCGTTTCGAGCGAGGGTACTGTGTGGCCGTTTTCCACACGCGAAAGATAACATCGCAGGAGACCGGTTCGCTTCTCGATATCGCCCTGCGACATGCCCTTTTGCAGCCTGTAGCCACGGATCGTGGTGCCGATATTCATTGCGATAGAAAGAGACTCAACGGGGGTGTCTGCGAGGGAGCCGGAGATTGTTTGCATGTCAGCCATTAGCCACAAAGTAAACACCCGCAAGGCCTTGGTCAATGGCTAATTCGTCCGCCTGAGGATTTCTGTACCAGCCCAGGTTCATCCAGAGATAGTTACCGTTCAAACCTGAACCCTTACTTGAAGCCCTGCCCGCCGAGAACAATCGCCGCTATTACCCAAATAGTTACCCGCGACGAACTAATATGCATCCGCGACGCATCAATGGTAACCGGATTTAGCGCTCCTTCTTGTAGCAGATTTGCCCATTTCGGCCCGCATTAACCCATGTACATTCCGCCATTTACGTCGAGTGTATGGCCTGTGATGTAACTCGCTTCTTCGGAGGCAAGGAAAGCCACGGCATGGGCAACCTCAACATCGGTGCCAACGCGGCCCATCGGAATACCCCGGTTCACCGCTGTTTTTTGGTCTTCCGTCAGGACCGCAGTCATCGGGGTTTCGATGAATCCGGGCGCGACGGCGTTGACGGTGATGTTGCGGCTGGCGAGTTCGCGGGCCAGCGATTTCGTTAGCCCGATCAAACCTGCCTTCGAGGCCGCGTAGTTCGCCTGGCCTGCCTGACCGGCTTCGCCAACGACCGAGGTGATGTTGATGATGCGACCCCAGCGGCTCTTCACCATCTGTGACATAACAGCCTGAGTCATCAGGAACGCCCCGGTAAGATTGGTCGTCAAAACGTCGTCCCAATCTTTTCGCTTCATCCGTAGCGCAAGAATATCGCGAGTGATTCCGGCGTTGTTGACAAGGATGCCGACTCCGCCGAAGTGAGCGATGACCACCTTGGCGCAGTCTTTGATGGAATCTTCGCTGGCCACGTCGACCGCGAACGGGTGCGCAGTTCCCCCTGCGGCGGCAATCTCCGCAGCGACTTCTTTCAACTTGTCCAAGTTGCGTGCGGCCAGGGCTATCGACGCTCCTTGGCGTGCCAGCTCCAGCGCACATGCGCGCCCAATCCCTTGTGAAGCTCCAGTTATCAGTGCAACACGACCCGCGAGAATGCTCATGAACCTCCGTGAAACAAAATCCTGCTCATTATACGAATCGCTTGCCCCGGCTTCGACCGATGTTTCATGAATCAAGTATTCTGAGGTTCACTATGCAAGAGACCGAGAAGAAAATTGCTGCGGGGAACGAGAGAAAACCAACCGTGGCCGAGACCGATGTGTATGCGATTCACGGCGCAGATCCCGAAGTGCTGGCCTATGCGATGGCGAAGTATTCGCGCTCGTCGCTGACCATGAAGGAGTCGCTTGCGGAGATCAGCTCGCAGCGCGCGGAACAGTTTCTCAACACGTTTTACTTTCAGTACGGGCATCGTTCGATTGCCGACCTCGCACACATCCCGTTTGCGATCGAGCGGTTGAGCCTGCTGGCCGCGATTGAACTGGTCGACGAGCAGAGGTGGGATGGGCAGGAACGCTCGACTCGATACCAGAATTTTCGGCGATCCGGATGGTATACGCCGGATCTTGGCGCGGAGACACCGACCTTTACCGCCGCGGTGGAAGCGCTCTTTACCGCTTACGACAACGTGAGCGCAGGCATGCTGACAGCTTTGAAGGCCGCGATTGCGCAGCCGGAAGCGATGAAGCCAGACGCCTATGAGCGCACTTTGAAGGCACGCGCCTTCGATGTGGCGCGCTATCTGCTGCCGTTGGCGACCAATACTTCGCTGGGGCAAATCGTCAACGCGCGCACACTGGAGAATCAAGTCTCGCGGCTGCTGACGAGCTCGTTTGCCGAGGTGCGGCAGCTTGGCGAGAAGTTGCGAGTGGCAGCGACGGAACCGGCCTGGAACGTGCAGCACAGCGCCGCACAGGCGCTCTGCGAGGAGATTGGCTCTGTCGACGAGGTCTGTGGTGGTCGCGCGGCCGAGGCGTTCTTGAGACCGGTAAAGACCGCGCCGACTCTGGTGAAGTACGCTTCGCCGAGCGATTACCTACGGCAATCCAGGGAGGAATTGGCTGCAGCGGCTGCGGAGTTAATGGCCGGGCAACCAATTGCGCCGTCGCCTGTGGTCGACCTGCTGGACGACGCCGAGCCATTGGAGATCGAACTGGCGACTTCGCTGCTTTATCCCCACTGCCACTACTCCTACCGGCAACTGCGCAGCGAGGTCGCGGCCTTGACCGCATCTCGGCTCACGGAACTGATCGGGCTCGGCGCCAGGCACCGCGGAAGGCATGACGAGTTGCTGCGGGCCTTCAGCGCGGGGCACAGTCTCCGCTTCGACATCCTGATGGACATCGGCGGATTTCGCGACATGCATCGCCATCGCAGATGCATTCAGCTCTTGCAGCCCTATACCGACGTCCACGGCTATGAACAGCCGATCTGCCCAGGACAGCCTACGCTCGCTCAAGCCGGCCTCGATGCCGCATACGCGACAGCCATGGACGGCATGTATGCCACATATCGCCAGCTCCGCGACAGTGGAGCGCCCGAGGCGGCGCAGTCCGCTCAATATTGCCTGCCGCTCGCGACCCGCTGCCGCGCGATGTTCAAAATGGACTTTGCCGAGGCGCTCTATATCTCGGAGTTGCGGTCAGGGGTCGCGGGACACTTCAGCTACCGCCGTGTGGCCTGGGAGATGTACCGAGCCGTCGCCGCAAAACACCCTTCGCTGGCGCAATACTTCCGAATTGAAGATGTCAATGAGCCAGTTGACCTGCTACGTCGATAATTGTATTCGCCTTTTATTTGCTTTTCCCGTTTTGGATGCTAGAATCCGCATTGAAGTTCAACCATCGTTTTCCCCATCACCCTTTACCCATTGAGGAGAGATATAACGTGGCAGATGACCGTAGCAAGGCGATAGAACTGGCTCTTTCCGGGCTGGAAAAGCAGTTTGGCAAGGGTTCGATCATGCGGTTGGGCTCGAAGGATGTTGTACCAATTTCGGTCATCTCTACAGGTTCGATCTCGTTTGACGCGGCCCTCGGGGTGGGTGGAGTTCCGCGTGGGCGAGTGATTGAGATCTTT
>Ga0209222_1000268_pt1 | contig 11521 bp, 9 predicted proteins | sample BlaSpr_A8_Ref_O3_FD_187991 | JGI IMG/M metagenome (GOLD analysis project Ga0209222, IMG submission 187991) | Forest soil microbial communities from Thunder Bay, Ontario, Canada - Black Spruce, Ontario site 2_A8_Ref_O3 (SPAdes) (version 2) | ecosystem: Environmental > Terrestrial > Soil > Boreal...
AGTTGCGGGTTTGCTCGCGATGCCGAGTCTGCCGATCAGCGAGTACCCGGAGATCGTTCCGCCCACCGTGGTGGTCAGCGGCCAATATCCCGGCGCCTCGCCCAAAACCATTGCCGAGACCGTCATCACGCCGTTGGAACAGCAGATCAACGGTGTCGAAAACGCGATTTACACGAATTCCACCGCGACGCCGGACGGCACGTTCTCCATCACGGTGACCTTCAAGCTCGGCACCGATCTCGACATTGCGCAGGTGCAAACGCAGAACCGGGTGGCGCAGGCCGAGACGCGCTTGCCGGACGTCGTACGGCAAATCGGCTTGGTGACTCAGAAGCAGTCGCCCGACCTGACCATGGTCGTGTTTTTGAAGTCGGGCGATGGCCGCTACGACTCGCTGTATTTGCGCAACTACGCGGTCATTCAAATCAGGGACGTCTTGGCGCGCATCCCCGGCATGGGCGATGTGCGCGTCTTCGGCTCCGGCGATTACGCCATGAGATTGTGGCTGGATCCGGGAAAGATTGCGGCGCGCAGCATGGATGTCGATGACGTACTGGCGGCCGTGCGGGAGCAAAACGTGCAAGTTGCCGCGGGACAGATCGGCGGCCAGCCATCCCTCCCGGGTACGCAATTCCAATACATCGTCAATGCTCAAGGGCGTCTTCAGACCGAACAGGAATTCGGCAACATCGTGGTCAAGAGCGGCGCGAACGGCGAGACCACGTATCTGCGCGACGTCGCGCGCTTGGAGTTGGGCCCCGACAATTACGCATTGCGCAGCATGTTGGACAGCGGTCCTGCCGTCGCCATCCCGGTGTTTCAGCTTCCCGGTGCGAATGCGCTGCAGTTGTCCGACGCCGTGCGCGTCAAGATGAAGGAACTGGAGAAGAATTTTCCGGAAGGCGTCAGTTACGAGATCGACTACGACCCCACTGTGTTTGTCCGCAGTTCGATCGAGTCAGTCATCCACACCCTGTTTGAGGCCGTGCTGTTGGTCGTCCTGGTCGTGGTGGTGTTTTTGCAGACCTGGCGCGCCAGCGTCATCCCGTTGGTGGCGGTGCCGGTCGCCATCATCGGCACGCTCGCGGTGCTGCTGCTGGCCGGATTCACGATCAATTCGCTGACATTGTTCGGCTTGGTGCTGGCCACCGGCATCGTGGTCGATGACGCCATTGTGGTGGTGGAAAATATTGAGCGCAAGATTGAAGAGGGGTTAAACCCCCATGCGGCGGCGCATGCCGCCATGGGCGAGGTGACCCGGCCGATCATTTCCATCGCGCTGGTGCTGTGCGCGGTGTTCATTCCCGTGGCCTTTGTTTCCGGTCTTACCGGACAGTTCTACCGCCAGTTCGGTGTGACTATTGCGGCGAGCACCCTCATCTCGACTTTCAACTCGCTTACCCTTTCGCCGGCGCTCGCAGCGCTCTTGCTCAAGCCGCGCAACGCTCAACCCGATGTTTTCCAGCGCGGTATCAACAAGGTGCTGGGAGGCTTCTTCGGCCTGTTCAATCGCGGCTTCGAAAGTGCATCCGAGCGCTACGGTCATGGCGTGCGGCGGCTCACCGGAATCCGCGTCGTCGTGCTGTGCATATTCGCCGGTCTGCTGGTTTGCACGTGGGGGATTTTCCGGGTGGTGCCGGGCGGCTTTATTCCCGCGCAGGACAAACAATATCTGGTCGGCATCGTGCAACTGCCCGATGCCGCTTCGCTGGACCGCACCGAAAAAGTCGTGCGCCAAATGTCGGGCATGGCCAAGGACACTCCCGGCGTGGATCATGTAATCGGATTTTCCGGCCTGTCGGTGCAGGGTTTCGTCAACTTGAGCAACACGGCGGTGCTGTTCTTTCCGCTGAAGTCATTTGAGGAGCGCAGAACCAAGGATTTATCGGCGGCCGCGATCGCTCAGGCGCTCAACAAGAAATTCTCGACCATCCAGGATGCGACCATATTCGCCGTGCCGCCGCCTCCGGTGCAGGGTCTGGGAACCACCGGGGGATTCAAACTGTACGTGCAGGACCGCGCCGCTCACGGCTACGATGAGCTGGCGCGGGTCACCAACGAAGTGCTGAACAAAGCCCGGCAGCAGCATGAACTGAACCCGTATGCGACTTATACGACTTACCAAAACAGCGTGCCGCAGTTGTTCGCGGATGTGGACCGGGTCAAAGCCAAGCGGCAGAGCGTCCCGCTGTCCTCGATATTCGATACGCTGCAGACTTATTTGGGCTCGACGTATATCAACGATTTCAACCAATTCGGACGCACCTTCCGCGTCTACGCTCAGGCCGAGGCACAATTCCGCAATCAGCCCGAAGATATCGCCAACCTAAAGATGCGCAATTTAAAAGGCGACATGGTGCCGATGGGTGCGGTGGCCGACGTCCGCTTCGAGGCGGGGCCGGACCGGGTTTCGCATTACAACGTGTATCTGGCCGCGGATATCAACGGTCAGGGCGCTCCCGGCGTGTCATCCACTCAGGCAACAACAGCAATGGAACGCGTGTTGAAGGACACTTTGCCGAACGGCTTCGGCTACGAGTGGACCGACCTGACCTTTCAACAGAAATCCGCCGGCAACACCGCGCTGTTGGTTTTTCCAATCTGCGTGATGCTGGTGTTCTTGATCCTCTCGGCGCAATACGAGAGTTGGGCGCTGCCGCTGGCCGTTATTCTCATCGTGCCGATGTGCTTGCTGTCGGCGATGGTGGGCGTTTGGCTGAAGGGTTCCGACAACAACGTGCTCACCCAGATCGGTTTCATCGTGTTGGTGGGCCTCGCCTGTAAGAATGCCATTTTGATCGTGGAGTTTGCGCGCGAGCGCGTCGAGCATGGCCTCGCCCCGGTCGAGGCGGCGATCGAGGCTTGCCGCTTGAGGTTGCGTCCCATTCTCATGACCTCCTTTGCCTTCATCATGGGTGTGATTCCGCTCGTGATCGCCGCAGGCGCCGGCAGCGAGATGCGCGAGGCCATCGGCATCGCAGTGTTCGCCGGCATGCTGGGGGTCACTTCTTTCGGGCTATTCCTCACGCCGGTATTTTTCGTGACCATCGAAACGATTTTGGCGCGGTACAAGGAACATCCGGACTACGCGCCGCTGTCGGCACCCGAAGAGCAGCCCCGTGCGTAGCTGGCTCAAGCTCGCCATGGCGATCGCGACATCGGCGATCACAACATTATCCGGCTGCGCGGTGGGTCCCAATTATCATCGTCCCGATACGGCGGTGGATCCGCAGTTTGCCAATTCCGCGGAACCTGGTCTCGCCGTGGGCGAGGCGGTGGACAATTACTGGCTGGGATTTTCCGATGCCACGCTGACGAGCTTGATCGACGACGCTCTGGGGCACAATAAGGATCTCGCGGTCGCCGAAGCGAATCTACGGGCGGCGCGCGCGGCCAGAAGGCTGGCTGGATTCGACCAGTTTCCAACCGTGACGTTCAGCGGCGGCTACTCGCGCAATCTGGACGCCGCCGAGCAGCTGCCGGGTTTCGATATGCATGACCGCGAGTTCGATGCCGCTCAAGCCGGCTTCGACGGTCTTTGGGAACTGGATTTGTTCGGCCGCGTCCGGCGCAATGTCGAAGCGGCTCGCGCCGATGTGGGCGCCAGCGCCGCAACCGTGCGGGATGCGCGCGTCAGCGTGATTGCCGAGGTCGCGCGCGACTATTTTATCCTGCGCGGACTCCAGGATCAGCTGGCGCTGACGCAACGCAATGCCGAAAATCAGTTCAACACCCTGAAGCTGACGCGCAATCGGCTGGAGGCGGGTCGAGGCAACCAGTTGGACACGGCGCGTGCCGAGGCGCAGTGGCAAACCACATTGGCCTCCATTCCGAGCCTGGAGGCCACGATTGCCACCACGATGTATCGGTTGAGCGTCCTCACCGGACGGCAGCCAACGGCGCTGAATGCAACCCTCGCCCCGCCGGCGCCGCCGCCGGCACTGCCGCTGATCAATACTGTCGGCACGCCTGAGGAATTGCTGCGCCGGCGGCCGGACGTGCGCGTGGCCGAGCGCAGACTGGCAGGCGCGACTGCACGCATCGGTGTCGCGGTGGGCGATCTTTTTCCCAAGGTTACCCTAACCGGGGAGGTGGGCTATTTCGCTCCCACCTTCAGCGAACTCGGAGCGAGTGACTCGCGCTTTTTCTCTTTTGGCCCGAGTATTTCTTGGGCGGCTTTCGATTTAGGCAGGGTGCGCGCACGCATCGGCAGCGCCAGGGCATTGACCGATGCGGCGCTGGCGGCTTACGAAGGCGCGGTGCTCGGTGCACTTGAGGACACCGAAGGCGCACTGATCACTTACGGCAGGTCGCAAACCCGCCGCGATTCTCTGCAAGTGGCGGCGGCGGCGAGCGACAAGGCGGCGGATCTGGCGCAGAAGCGCTTCGAAGGCGGTCTCATCGATTTCCTTGAAGTGCTCGATGCCGAGCGCACGGCGCTGAGTGCCGAGTTGTTGCTGTCGCAAAGCCGCACGGACGCCGCAACCTCGCTGGTTGCCGTGTACAAAGCCTTGGGCGCCGGTTGGCGATCGGTGCCGCCGCAATGAAAATTTATTCCTGGAACGTCAACGGCATTCGCGCCGTGCATAAGAAGGGTTTGTTTCTCGCCTTTCTCGAGGCGCATAAGCCCGACATCCTGTGCCTGCAGGAGACCAAGGCTGAACGCGGCCAGATCGAAATCGAGTTGCCCAATACCTTCGAGTATTGGAACTCGGCGGTGAAGAAGGGCTATTCGGGAACTGCGATATTCTCCAGGCGGGAACCGCTGAAGGTCATCAATGGTTTTCCGAACGAATTCGCCAAGCGATTCAGCTTCGCCGACGAGCTGAAGCGCGACAGCGCGGAGGAGGGCCGCGTCATCACGGCGGAGTTCGCCAAGTTCTTCATGGTCACTGTGTATACGCCGAATGCCAAGGATGACCTGAGCAGGCTCGCCCTGCGGTACAAGCATTGGGATCCTGCGTTTCTCGCCTATTGCAAACAGCTGGAGAAGACCAAGCCTGTCATATTTTGCGGCGACTTGAATGTCGCGCACACCGAGCTTGATCTGGCGAATCCGAAACCCAATCGCGGCAAGAAGGGATTCACCGACGAGGAGCGCGCGGGATTCCAGGCTTTTATCGACGCCGGCTTCGTCGACACCTTCCGCTTGTTCACCCAGGGCAATGGCCACTATTCCTGGTGGAGCCATTTCGCCAACTCACGGGCGCGCAACGTCGGATGGAGAATCGACTACCTCATGGTATCGGCGGCGCTTCGCAGTGCGGTGAAAAGCGCGCAGATCCATGCTGCCGTGATGGGCAGCGATCACTGCCCGGTGAGCATTACGCTGGATTCAAGCTTTTAGAGCACCGTCTTAAAGCTTCCTAGAGCGATTCCATCACCGTGGCAATGCCTTGCCCGCCGCCGATGCACTGCGTGGCAAGCGCGTAGCGTCCCTTGGTGCGCGCCAGCAAGGACGCCGCCTTGCCCGTGATGCGTGCGCCGGTTGCGCCCAAGGGATGGCCGAGCGCCATGCCGCCGCCATCGATATTGATCTTGGCAGGATCGAGCTTGAGTTCCCGAATGCAAGCGCTTGCGAGGCGAATGCTTCGTTGATCTCAATCACGTCGAGCGCATCGACCTTGAGCGCGGCGCGCGCCATGGCCTTGCGAGTGGCTGGAATCGGTCCAATCCCCATGACGGCGGGATCGCAGCCCACGGTGGCCGCCGAGCGAATGCGCGCCAGAGGATGCAACCCATGGCGTGCGGCGAATTCCTCGGTGGTCACCAGCACCACCGATGCGCCGTCCGTCAAAGGCGAGGAAGTTCCCGCGGTGACCACGCCGTTTTCGGCGAACGCGGGCTTGAGGGCCGCCAGCGCCTCGAGCGAGGTGGCGGGGCGTATGCAGCCATCCTCCGACACCAGCTCGCCGGACTCCAGCCGGATCGGCACAATTTCATCCCGCAGCTTCCCTTGCTCGCGAGCCTGCGCGGCTTTGCGGTGCGACTCGACCGCCATGACTTCCTGATCGTGGCGCGAAATGTTGTAGCGCTGCGCCACATTCTCCGCGGTTTGCCCCATGCTGATGTACGCATCCGGATAGCGGCTCAGCAATTCCGGATTGGGCGAGCGGTTGAAACCGCCCTGCGGCACCATGCTCATCGATTCCACGCCGACGCACAGATACGCCTCGCCGATGCCGGCCTCGAGCTGAGCCGCGGCAATTTGGATCACGGACATCGAGGAGCCGCAAAAGCGATTGACCGTCATGCCGCCGACTTCCAAGGGCAGTCCCGCCAAGAACGCCACGATGCGCGCGATATTCGACCCTTGGGGTCCTTCGGGATAGGCGCAGCCCAAGATCACATCCTCGATCAGCGCAGGATCGAGACGCGTGCGCTCGAGCAGTCCGGTGACCACTTGCGCGGCCATGGTGTCGGGGCGCACTGGTGCTAAGGGACCCTTGCGGGCGAAGGTCTGAGGCGAGCGGGCGTAGGCAGCAATCAGGGCTTTCATGATTCCTCGAAAATTATTTCAATTCGGTAATGACGGCGTGCTCAATACCGCGGATCAGCAGCTCGGTATGCGTGCGATCGCGGCCATTGAAGCGGATGTCGCCAAACTTAAACTCATTGACGGTGGATTTGCCGTCGGGCGTCGTCGATTGCAAGGCACCGCTTGCCTCGAATACCACGAGCGCGTCCTTGTCGTGGAAATGCATGGGGGTCGGCTCACGCGGCCGCCACGTATAGTCCCAGACCACGACCTTGTCGTTTTCCAGCAGTTTCCTCGCGTGAGGACGCGGAAACGCGAGCGGATAGCCCGTGGTGTTCGCAAGCGGCGGCAGCGTGTGGTCCTTGAGCTCGATGACGACCGTGCGCGAACCGGCTTTGCCGGGCGAGCTCCCCGAGTGCCCAAAATAGGCGGTGCCTTTGCGGGACAGCGATACCGCCACGAAGTCATGTTGCGCGGGCGGCAGCGGCTGCGTCGTGTCCCAGACGGTAACGCGATCGTTATCAAGCACAGGCTCCGCACCCCAACTCATCGCGGCAACGCCCAAGGCAAGCACGACAAATGCAATTCTTAGCATGTGCTTGCATTGTACACGCCCGCGCAGAGGGCGGAAAATCGCCGCCGAGGCTACTCAGAGGTTCAAGCGATGACGATCCTGTTGTTATTTGGTTCCAATGTTTTCATGACTTTCGCCTGGTACGGGCACCTCAAGTACGGTCATGACTGGCCGCTGTGGAAGGCCATTCTCGTATCGTGGGGAATTGCGTTGATCGAGTACTGCATGGCCGTTCCCGCGAATCGCTTGGGCTTCGGTACTTTTACCGGCTTTCAGCTGAAGATCATCCAGGAGGCCATTACCTTGACGGTTTTCCTCGCGTTTGCCGTCATCTATCTCAAAGAGAAAATGGCCTGGAACTATGCGCTGTCATTTGCACTGCTGATCGCCGCTGTGGTGGTCGCATTCGCCTTCAAACCGGTGGCCGCCTGAGGTTCCAACCCGCTTACCTCATGGCACGACCGTCGTGAACAAATAGACCACAAAAATGACCAGCAGCACGATGCCGTGCAAGACGATGGTTCTGCCCGTGCGCAGCGCGATGACCGTGATGAACAGCGACAAAATCAATAGCACGGTGGATTCAGTGTTGATACCCAGTACCAACTGAGTATGCGTGTACAGCGACAGCATGCTGACTGCGGGAATGGTCAGTCCAATGCTCGCCAGCGCGGAGCCGAGCGCAAGATTGAGGCTGGTCTGCAAGCGATTGGCGCGGGCGGCGCGTAACGCGGCCAAGCCCTCCGGCAGCAGGACGATGGCCGCGATGACCACGCCGACCACCGCGTTGGGCGCGCCGACGTGAAGCACGGCCGCTTCGAGACTGGGCGCGAGCTTCTTCGCAAGCAATACCACTGCCGTCAGGCATGCCATCAATAAAACAGAGCTCACGGCGGTGACCGCATTGCTCGGCGGCGGCGCGTGGTGCGGCGGTTCCAGCGCTGCGTCCGCTTCAGCCGCAACAAAAATTCTGCGATGGCCAATGGTCTGCGCGAAAACGAATGCTCCGTAAATCACGAGTGATACCACGGCAATGAGCATGAGTTGACTCGGCGAGTAAACCGGGCCGGGAGCAGTAATCGTGTAGTTCGGAAAGACCAGGGTGAGCACGACAATGGCGGCCAGCGCGACCAGCGACGCACTCACGCCGTCGAGGCTGAAGGTCTGTTGATTATGCCGCAGGCCGCCGACCAGCAAACACAGGCCGATGATGCCGTTGAGAATGATCATGACGGCAGCGAATACCGTGTCGCGCGCCAGTGCCGCCGCTTCCGAACCGCCTGCAATCATCAAGGAGACGATCAAGGCCACTTCGATCAGCGTGACCGCGAGCGCGAGCACCAGCGTGCCGTAGGGTTCGCCGACGCGATGCGCGACGGTTTCAGCATGATGCACGGCCGCGAACACGCTGCCGGCGAGGGCCAGGGCGATGACGCCTACGAAGATTCCACTCAAGCCAACCCCAAGGGTGGCGGCCGCCAGCACGATTCCTGCAATGATGGGCGCGAGAATGGTCCACAACGGCAGATCCGCCAGCCAAGCGCGAGGCGATGTTTGGGTGTTTGAGTTCATAGGATTCGGTTATTCTCTAGGCTTCGAAGCGCAGGGCCGCCGGCCAGTTATAACCTCTGGAGGCTAATAGTTGAAGTCAGATCGCAATTGGCGCACCGAGGGCGTGCGGGTCATCAAGAGCGACCGGCTGGACAGCAATACGCCGCAGACGCCGGGCATGCTGCGCGCCGCCGCGGTGAATTTCGCCCGCGTCGGCTCGCAAAAGCTCTGGGCGGGCACGGTGATCATTCAGCCGAACGCCAAGACCGGCGCCCACCACCATGGCGCGCTCGAAAGCGTCATTTACGTGGTGCGCGGCGCGGCACGCATGCGTTGGGGCGATCGACTTGAATTTACCGCCAAGGCCGATGCGGGGGACTTTATCTTCGTGCCGCCGTACGTGCCTCACCAGGAAATCAACGCCCTGAGCGACGCGCCGCTCGAATGCGTGCTGGTGCGCAGCGACAATGAATCGGTGGTGGTCAATTTGAACATCGATGCCGCCGAACGCTTCGAAGAGGTTTATTGGATCGATCCGATCCACCCCGCGCCCCGCTAGCCCATTACAGCGTGTGCAGATCCTCGGTCTCGCGCTTCAAGTCCGAAAGGAACTTCTCCAGCTCCGCCTTGCGCTCCGGAACGCGTGCCCGGCCGGCAGGCGATAGCACGCGGGAAGGTACCTTATTCAAATTGTCGGTCAGCATCCCTACCGCTTTCAGCGCATCGGGGTTACCGCCGTGCGGATCAACCAGCGCCATGATGCGCGCCACGCCAATCGCGCCGAGCCAGTCGAGCGCGTCAGCGTCGTGCAGGTAGAGCGCTTCCGCGCCAACCGGATCCCGATAGTACATGTGCGTGCGGATCGCGCCTCTTACCGCATCGATTTTTTCCATGGGGAAGCCGGTGCCTTTCAATACCGTATCGACCAGGCGCGCGCCCACATCCGAGTGATCGACCTTGACGTCCTCCCAGGGCGGGAAGGCGGCCATGTCGTGCAAGTACGCCGCGGCGTATAGCACATCATCATCGATGGCGACGTGGTCCGCGGCAGCCAATTCCTTGGCCAAGGCATAGTCGCGCAGACAGTGAGAGTATCCCCACGCAGGATTCTTGAAGTGGCTCACTGCAAGCTCGCGCACGCTGGCGCGCCAATCCCGCGCCGGCGGCGCGGCCGCGCTCGCAGGGAGCGGGGCGGCAAGCGCTGCCGCCGAGAGGGCGCCAAGCAATAATCCGGCGAATCTACGCATCTACGCCAAGGCCTCGTGTATCAGACCGATTTCCACGTCTGCGCGCTCGAGAATGGCGCTGCAGTCCGCCGGCGTCACGCCGATACTCAAGAACGCATTGATACCTTCAGTCACGATTTTTCTCGGCTCGGGCGTGTTGCGGACATCGGACAGCAGCAGGCTGGCGATGAGTACATCGACGAGCCCTGCTGAATGCTTCCAGCGGCGATCGACATCATCCTGATGGCCCACCGCCTCGCACATCTCCTCTGCGATGCCCCAACTTTGCAGCACCGCTTCGCCGATCGAGGCCTGCCAGCCGCTGATGAGTTCCATCCATGCGTGCTCGCTGCCGAGTCCATCAGATGCGCTCACCGCGCGCGCCATGATGTAGAGCTTGCCAATGCCATGAAGCAGGCCTGTCAAGAAGGCCTCCTCCGCGGACAGCTTGGTTCGCGCTGCGACCAGCTTGCAGATTGAGGCCACCACGATGCTTTTGTTCCACAACTCGGTGAGCGGCTGGGCAATGCTACGCAGCGATTCCTCGTTCTTCATCTGCTGCATGGCATAGGACATGGCGGTGCTCTGTACCATTTGCTGTCCGAGGCGCGTGATGGCGGATCTTAAGTCGGTGAGAGGCTTACCCGAACTGTTGAACGCCGCGGAATTGGCCGTTTGCAAAACCCGCGCCGCGAGGCGCGGCTCGGCGCCCACAATGGTGACTACTTTGTCCGATGTCGTGCTGGGGTCTGCCAGCGCGTGGCTTATTCGGACGACGACGTCGGGAAAGCAGGGCAGGTCAACAGTGCCCTTGGAAACTTCGGTTGCCAACTTCTGCAGAAATGCCAGTGCGGTGGCGCGCTCTTCGAGCGTTGCGGCGGCATCACTTGCGGGGACGGATTCCGCTCCCGAGCGGTAAGTGGGTGCGGTCACCTTTGGCATAAGTTCTGCCAGTTCGGCAACGGCGCGGAAAACTTGAGTACCGGCGCGTTCATTGCATGCCTCCTAGGTCATCACCGCTTCGGTCAACACCGCTTCGCTGTAGCTGCGCCCCGCCAGCCACGCGTGAATCTGTCCGATGATCGCCAGTGCAATCCCCTCGGGTGTCGTGGCGCCGATATCGAGGCCGACCGGTCCGCGAATTCGGCCGCTTAAGCTTTCCATGTGCGGCCCCAATTCCTGTGCGAGGCGGCTGCGGCGCGCCTTCGGGCCCAGCAACCCCACATAGGCAGGCGCACCTGCCTCAGCCAGTTCGCGCAAGTACACCTCATCGGAAGGTAGATGGTGGCTCATCACCACGGCCGCGTGGCAACGTGTCAGGTCGATGGTCGCGCGTAAGGTCTTGGGACTGGCGATGTGCAATTCGGCGCCGGCGAACCGAGCGGCAACCAGATACGCCGGACGGTGATCCACCACCGAGACCCGCCAGCCCAAGGCACGTGCGGTGCTGACCACAGCTTCAGCATCGGGTGCCGCGCCGCAGATCAGCAGGTGCGGAGGCGGGGCGAGCGGCTGCACGAATGCGCGTGATCGCTCCTCAGCGGGCAGGTCCTGGTCGTTGCGATAGGTTCCAAGTCGTACCTGCGCCGAATTGTGCACCATCACCAACGAGGTTGAGTCGCCCAAGCGCGTGGCGTGGCCGGCGGCAGCCAGCGCCGCCTCGGCCGGACTCATCGGGCCCGCGGGCTCCAG
>Ga0209222_1000269_pt1 | contig 11493 bp, 6 predicted proteins | sample BlaSpr_A8_Ref_O3_FD_187991 | JGI IMG/M metagenome (GOLD analysis project Ga0209222, IMG submission 187991) | Forest soil microbial communities from Thunder Bay, Ontario, Canada - Black Spruce, Ontario site 2_A8_Ref_O3 (SPAdes) (version 2) | ecosystem: Environmental > Terrestrial > Soil > Boreal...
TAATATATTTAAACAATTATTATAAATTTATATTTATTATATTTATTATGTAATAAAGAGTAGTTTTATTAAATAAATAATCAAATTTATTATTAATTTAAATAGTATAATTAAAAAGGATTAGTTTACATTGGGAAGTTAGAACAATTGCTAATTGTTTGAGTTTTACTCTTGTGCGTTCGAATCGCACCTATTCCGTTTGTATTATAATATGTAATTTAAATAATGTTAATTATTCCTTTAAAAATAATATTTATTGAATACATATGAAAAATAAAAAACTTAAATTTTTTATAATAAAAAATAAAGAATTATAAATGTAAACAATGATAGACTAGAACAAATTAAAAAAAAACAAAATTTATTAATAAAAATACCCAGATCCCTTTGGTAATCTAAAAATAGGACAGATTTGGAAATAAAAAACAAAATGTACTATAGCCAAACAACAAAACAAAAAATAAAAAGAAATAAATAGAAGTAAAAAAAAATAAAAAGTAAAAAAAAATAGTATAAATAAATAATAAAATAAAAATAAAAATAAAATAAAATAAAATAAGTATTCGTTTAAAGTAAATCTTAGGAGGTTTTAATTATTTAAATTATAAAATAATATTTAATTAAAAATTTATTTTTTTAAAAGTTTTGCCGCCACAAAGAAAGGAAGTAAATAAAATAAAATTAAAAATTTATTCTAAATATATGTAATTCTCATTGCTATAAAAATTTTTTTAAATTAGTTATTAAATAGTTTTTATTTTAAAAGTGATAGATATTTTAATTTAAATTAGAGCTATAATTTATTTTTATTTTATTCAACTAACAATTTAACATTTAATGTATTGTTAAGGGGGGGAGTATATAGAGGAAATTCTCGATTTTGTGTGTAAAATAATTTGTAAATTATAGGAGAGGTTTTGAGGGGAGGAAATTGGAAGGGTAAAAATAGTGTAAAAAAAAGTAGTTTAAAAAATATACTATTCTATCTCTGAGGATAAGAATAAAAAAAATAAGAAATTTATGCTTTAAAATAAAAATTAAATACTTAATTAAAAATTTGAGGATATTAAAAATAAAATTATTAAAAAGCTATAAAAATAATACAAAACAGAAAATAAATAATTATAGTTGGAGATTAAAAAAAATAAAAATTAACTAAAAATATTTAAATCTTCGAGGATAAAGTATAAAATAAAATAAATAAAAAGCAATAAAAAAGGTTAAAAAAAAAGTAAGTCTAAAATTAGAACGATTACTAATAGAGAGAGAAAGTTTAAAGACGGAAAAAATAATACTTTTTTATTTCAAAGTTTAAGTGGGAGAGGTTTTTTTATTTAAAATATAACTAAATAAAATAATAATAATTTTATTTTTCTAAAAACTAAAAGCTAAAACATAATTTTAGTCTTAAAGCACAAATTAAATTCTAAATAATTTAATTTAGAAAACCCTTAAAATATAAGAGTATTCTCTTATTAAAGTAATTTAAATAAAATTTAAAATTAAAAAGAATGCAATTAAAAAACAATTCAATATTAGCAACTTATTATTCAGAATATATTAATTTAAAAATAAAAAATAACAATTTAACATTTAATGTATTGTTAAGGGGGGTATATGTATTAAGGTTAACCGGCTAGTAAAAATTTAATCCAACAATAACATATAATTATAAAACTAAATAAATTAAATTACATAATTACATAATTAATAAATAAAATATAATGAGATATTAAGGTAATAATTTAAAGGAAAATATTTACAAAATAAATAAAAATACTATTTTAACTTAAGGAATGAATTTAATTGAAAATAAAAATAAATTAAAATAGGTATAAATATAAAAATAACAAAATAAATATTAGAGTATTTAGATTAAAAGTTTATACAAAAATAAAAAATAAATAAAATAAATAATTACATAAATAAATAAATAAATTTAATATAAAATATTCAGTAATAAAATTTAAATAACATAAATAAATTAAAATAAAATCATTAAATAAACAAAAAATAAAAATAATAGTAGGATAATTTAATAATAAATTTAACACTAAAATAATTAAATAATTAAATCAAATAAAATAACTATAAAATAACTATTAAGTTAAAAGTATAAAATTTTATAAAATATAAAAATTTATTGCAAAAATCATTAAAACCATCAAAAATTTATAAGGTCAGGGTAGGTCACAAAGTAGGATAAATTGGCACAGTCCCTATTAGAGAGAAATAGAAAAACCGGAAAAAGTAAATAATTATAATTTAATGTTTTTTTATTCTTATAAAATTCTTTTAGTTTAAAAAAAGGGATAGAACAATAGTATTGCGAAACTATAGATTTTGGTTCAACTCCAAAAGAGAAAATAAAATTTATAAAACAGAAGAATCTTTAGCTTAATTGGGAAAATATATAATTATCATTTAAGTCAGTTCAAATCATTTTCTTTTTTTTTAATTTTATTAAATAGATTCTTAATTAAATCTTTAGTAAATAAAATAAATTTAATTATAAATTGATTTAATGAATTCTAATATTAATTTTAAATATCAATCAATTAATCCTAAACTTAAATTATTTATTTTTGTATAAATGTATGTAATATTTAAACCCAATTTAGATAATATAAAAAATATTACCGCAATCTTAAAAGGTATTCAAATTAGTTTGAAGATAAATTTAATTAATCTTATAAAAATAGAAAAAGTTATATTTGATAAAATAAAGTTATCAAACTTTATACCATCTACAGTTAATGCTTTAAACATTTTTGTATGATCTTTACTTTCATTATCACTAAAAATATTTGAATTTTTAATTAATAAAAATAAACTAGGAATTGCTATTAAAGATGCAATTCCACACCGGTTAAATATTAACTTTACTATTGTTATTATCTCTGACCAATCTGCTGTCATAAAATAATTGTGTGTCATATTCCATAAATTTTTAAACTTAAAGGGACTAATTTTGGGAAATGTTCTTATTCGTGTACTATTACGTACTATTGTTGTTGTTATACGTCTTATCATTTTTAAATTTTAATTTTTAATTTTATTAAATAGAACTTATAGTTTTCTTTTAAACTTTAGATAAAGAATATTTTACCTTTTCAGTTGAAGGTAATTTTAATCCTTTCTTCTAGTGGGGAACGTACAACTTTATTTTTTCTAATATGTAAAATACTTTAATTATATTAAGTTTAAGCCTAAAAGTAGGAGATTTTCTTATGTTTTTTATTTTTCTCCTTTTATACTATTTCTCCTATATAAGAGTTATTCTTCAAAGCCTTTTATTTATATAAAGCACAAAAACTTTCTATATCATTTTACTTTAAGGTTAAAGGGGTTTTTATTGATTAATAGTAATATTTTGTTTTTTTCTACGGATTTTAATAAAATTAAATTTTATTCTAAGATTATTTAATCAAGTAGAGGAAATATAGTGGAAATTTTATAAATAATTTAATTTTCAATAATTTCAATAGGTTCAGTTTTAAGTAATTTACCATTTTGGTCATATATTAAAACTCTTTTTGATGAATTAAGTGTTAAATTATATATTTCTTGTTTAATTTCAATTGATCCTTTACCTAATTTTCTATATCATTTTTCATTTGGCAGTTCTAATTTTTTATCTTTAATTATTAAGTTTTCTAATTGATCATAAGTTATAGGATTTTTTCTAATATTAATACCTTTAATTTTTAATATAATATTATTTAAATCTGTTATACCACCATATACTTTAGGTGCTAAAAATAAGGCTTTTTTAAATGTAGTTTCTAATTTTAATTGACCTAAATTTGGTCCTAATAAATTTTTATCTATTGTTTCTAAATCTATATCAATAAAAGCACTATCAGTATCAGAATAATATAATTTAAATAAAGGATTATTTTTAAAATAAGACATAAATATTCTTGATAAACCTGTAATAGCTGAAGAAATAGATACATTAATAAATAAATTATTATTATTACTTAAATTATCATCGATCAAGTTTACTAATTCAGAATTATGTCTATTCTTTTTAATAGACAATAATTCTTTATCACCGAAAACAGCTAATATATCTACTTTATTATTTTCATGTAATTCAATTAAATCAAGATCTGAATTTAATGGATCATAAATAATATGTTGTTCAATAGTAGGTTTCATACCGAATCTACCATACAAAGAATTTAACAATAATTTAGCAATAGCATAAAGAGGTGAATTTTTATTACTATCTTGTTTTAATTTATAAAGTTTTTCAACATAATCTTTAAAAATAAAAGCGTTTCTAAAAAGAAATCCACATTTTACTTTAAATTTATGTTTTGAATTTTTATTTACTGCATTATATAATTCTTCACTAAAATAAACACCATTTCATTTACCAACAGGAGCAATTGTTCTATGACCACCAAATTTAGTTTTATGTCTCTTTAGTAAAATAGGTTCATTTCACTCTTCTTTTGGTGGTGTTTCTAATTCTACTTCAAAGAAACCATAAGGCAAATTATTTTCATTACATAAAAGTCCATTATTATTTTCTAAATTTAAGAAAGATATAATTTTAGTTTTAAATTCACTATAATTATCAATATTAAAAATATTTATAACATAATCAAAAATAGATTTATATTTATTTTCTTTTTCATTAATAATAATATTTTCAGGTTGATCTGCAATACTTCTATTGTTTCTTTTGTTATTACTTAAATCTAAGAAATCCTCAGTTGGAAAGGCATAATTTTTAAAATATTTAATATCACCTTCAAAATAGTAAGGGTTACCTACAGGCATTGGATTATTAAACATAGCAGTAGGATATAAAGAGTTTACATCGTAATCTTTAATATTTTCACCAATTGGAATATAAGCATCAACAGCTCCACCATAAAATCCTCTGTATAAAAAATCATATATTTCATTATTAATAACAGCAATTTTATTATTGTCATCGATAAATGAGGATCTAAATATTCTAAAAGCAAGTGAAGAAATAGTAGGAGTTTTAGAAATACTAATATTAAATTGTTTAAAAATTAATTTACTAAATTCTTCAAGTACAAAATATAAAGTTCTACAATCCTGTTCACAATAATAAATAGTTTCTTCTTTTAAATTTCAGATATTTAATGATTTATTTTTATTTTTAGTAAATTCTAAATAATTATTATAAGTTTTATCATCCATACCTTCAAAATATTTAATATCAGGAACATTACCTACATATTCATAATTTACATGTTCTTCATTAACAAAATTAAAAGGAAAAAATCATTTTTCTTCTTTTGTTATTTTATCAGATGAAAATGTTTTACCTAGTTTACTTAAAGAAGCAGTTAAGAGAAGATAAGAATCTCTAAAATTAATACAATATTTAGTATCTTTTTTATTTTCATTTTTATTTTTTACTGTTCATTCAACTTTAAGATTTATTATTCTACCATTTCTAATTAAAGGTTTAATGTTTTTACTTTGAATTAAATCAACTAATGATTTAAATAAAAATATACCATCAAAGTATGAAAAATTGTGTAAATATACTATATGTTTATTATATTTACTTTTCATTAAAAAATTTAATGCACTTTTTAACATTGAATCAGAAGAAGTATAATCAGTAATATAAAAAGAATAACTTTTTTTACCATCAAATATACAAATACAATAAGGTTCTAAATTACCATTAATATTTTTAGTCTCAAGATCCATAGTAATAAATTTATTAAAAATACCTTCACATTTTTTAATTTTTGTAAAATATGGTGTTGAATGTCTATTTTGATTATAAACTGGTTCATTATTATTATAAACAATTAATTGGTTTTTAATTAATCTAGTAAAATTATTTAAATTTATTTTTTTTCCTGTATCTTCAATAATATCTATAAATTCGTGGATAGGTTTTTCAAACTTTTTATTTACTACTGAAACTTTATGTAAAATATAATTTTTTCCATTATGATTAATTCCTTTAATGAATACAATATAATTATTATTATTATTTTTTACAGTAATTAAAATTTTAATACTAATATTATTTAATAAATCTTTTACATTATAAGGATAAGTTCCATTTATTACTTTTAATTCACCTCATTTAAATAAGTTTACATTTGTAGGCAAATTTTTAACATATAGTTTTAATTTATTTTTAATTGATTTTATATTTTCTTCTGATAGTATATCATTAATTTCTGGTTCTACTAATATTTTATCTTTTAAAATACTATCTTCTTTATTAATGTAAAAAGGAAAAATAATACTTATAAGATCTAAATCAACATAAGTTTCTGACATTATCTCAATGTGTCTTACAAAAATTTCATATAAATCGTTAAAATCTGTATTCTTAACAATTTGTATAGAAGAAATTGTTCTAATTATAGGTTTATTATAAAATTTTTCTTTAGGTGATAATTTATTATCTTTATCTAAAGGTAATTTAAATAAAACTTTAAATCCTATTTTAAATGTAGTATTAGAATTTAAATTATTTGCAATTAGACGTCAAAAAATAAAAAGTGATTTTTTAAAATTATAATCATTTGCTAAAAGTAGATTATTTTCTTGCTCCTTTCCAAAAGGATAAGAGTTATCGGTAAATGATACTTTTTGATTAGGTTTAAGAACTATACTTTTTTTAGATGATAAAGAATAAATAAAATTATGTCAATGACCTACATTATCCTTTTCAAAAATAGAATGATTAAAATCAGTCATTTCTTTATCTGTAAACTTTTTAATTTTTATTATAAAGTCTCGTTGTTCTATTTTTAATTTAAATTGTTTATCTATTCAATTTAATATTGTTATATTTTCAAGAAGAGTATTTAATTTTTCTTTATAGTTACTTTCACCGAAAATATCGGCTTGGGTAATATTGAAATCGTAAGGTATAATAGCTAATATTTTATTTATTATTTTCATTGTTTTATATTTTATATTTTATATTTTTTAATTTTTCGTAAAGGAATATATAAGTTATTTCCTATTTTTAATAATCATATTAATAAATTTTATTAATGCGAAAAAAAGGGATTAGATTAAAGTAAGTGGCAATTTTGGTTTAAGAGTAAAAAATTTAAAAAAGGGGGTTATATTAAAGTAAGTGGCAATTATGGTTTAAGAGTAATTTAAATTTAAAAAAGGGGTTAGTTTAAAGTAAGTAGCAAAATGGTTTAAGAGTATTTTATTTATTTATTTTATTTTATTTATTCTATATTATTATTTCTATAATAAGTTATAAAGTAAGATAAAAATTGAGAATTTAAATTAGATTCTATTAAGTCACTTAAAACCATTTCTAGTACTTCGTTGACTTGATATTCTCCTAACCTATTATTATCAAAATAATAAGTTAAACAATATTCAGATAAAAATGAATTACTTATTTCTTGATAATTTAAAGGTGAAATAGAATCTGTACATTTATAATATAATTGTTTTACTGATAAAGTATCTTCTAATATATCTTTATAAATATTTAATATTAAATTTAAATCTTTAGAATCTATATTATCTCATTTAATCATAAGTGTAGAATAGTTTTCTATTTTATTTGACAACATTGTACTATATCTTGTATCATTTGAATATTCCAATATTTTATCTTTAGAGTATTCAAATAATATTTTACTTAAAGTATAATATTTATTTTTATAAGAATATAAAGTTATATTTTTATAAAATGCTTTATAGTATTCGGGAAAGAATAATAATGTGGCTTTATTACCAAAGTATTCAAAACCATATCCCATTTTATTTAATTCCTTTAATTCATTTGAATAAGGACTAATTTCAGTCTTATCCTTTACTTGATTAAATAATACATTAAGTGGTATAGATTTATAAGCTAATTCAGGAATATCTAAGAAGAATAAATCTATTATAACATTTTTATATTGATTTACTTCTAAAATTTCATTGTATTTTAAAAATATCAAATCTCTTGTATTATCAAATTTATCAATCAAATATGGATTTAATATATAAGCCAATACATATTCTCTATTTTTAGCCAAGTATTCTAATACTGTAATATATTTAAATACATCTAATTTTGTAAGATTATAATTTTGGTTATCGAAATCTTCTAAGTTTTTAGAAGTTAAGTATGAACTTTTTAATAGTTCATCATAAATTAATCTGAATTCTTCAGATTTGTTATAGTTAATTGAAAATCATTGTGTAATGTTTAACATAGTTTTTATATTTTATATTTTAGTTTTTAATTTTTCGTAAAGGAATCTTATACTATATTGATTTTAAAAGAACCAGGTCCAGCATATTTCCTAATTTAAAAAAGGGGTTAGATTAAAGTCAGTGGTCATATTAGGTTTAAGACTAATTTTTTATAGTTTATTTAAATTCAATTTAATTCTTAGATGTAGTAATAATTAGTTAAAATACTTAAAAAAATTAAATATAATATGCTAAATAGATAAAAGTTAGCAAATATAAAAGTACAAATAGGGAGAATATCTTGTTTCCCCTTAATAAATCAAGGTAATTTAATGTTTATATTTTTAATATTTCTATATAATCTTTTACCAAAGCAATCTTGATTTAATCTATTATTTATTATTTTAATTAAAATTGGAATTAAATTTATTATAAAGTTTTTAATATTATTGATTATTATAAATGGGGTATTTTTCATTATAAGTTTTTATTTAGTTTTTAATTTTTAAATTTTTCGTAAAGGTAGCATAATCTACCTACTTTAATTTTTATATTTATTACCACAAATCATTTAAAGTCTTTGTAATAGTACTAATTGATAAGTTATAAGTAATTTCATTAAATAGTTCTTTATTATATTTTTTTACTGGATATTTTGCTTTTTCAGATATTTCTACTTCTAATTCTTTTCTATTTTTAAAAGCTAATTCTAATTCTATTATTAAGTTACCTAGTGGATCTAACAGTAAATTTTTTGGATCGTGTATATTTATACATTTAAATGAAACAAAAATAATTTCAGGATGATAAAAAATTGCTCTTAAAATGTGTATTTCTTTTTCATCATCATCTTCTCAATCTATCTCATTATCTAAAAGTAAATTTCAATGTTCTAAAGAATTTGGATCATATATTTTACATAATTCTTTAAAAGTTAAATATTCACCTTTATAATATATTAAATGAATTCTATTTAAATAAAGTTTAAGTAAATCCTTAAAAGTATAATATGTTGAAATATTACCAAAATAATCATTTTTATTTATTTTATCTAATTCTAATAGTGAATTGTCACTAATATATTCATAAGGTGTATTATTAATTATGTGAAAATTAAATAGTAAAGAAATTGGATAATTTTTAATAAATCCATTAGGAATTGATTGATCCTTTAAATCTATTAATATATTGTGATATTTATTAGCTTCTAAATTTATACCTGATTGTAAATCTATATAATTATTTTCAAATTCTTTATTACCTAATAAGTTTAAGTAATCTGATGAAACTATATATTTATTTAATAATTCTAATGATATATTATTATTTATATATATATCTTTAATTTCTTCATGACTTTTAGATAAACTAAAATAATTATAGTTCTTTCTAAAATTTCTTATATCTCTTAATGTGGCCTCACGAGATAAAAAGTTTGGCATTATATTTTCACCTGTATTAAATAAAGCTCAAGAACTATATTGATATCTTTTAAATAGTTTCATTTCTGAAGAATTTAATATTATTTGTTTAGGTTTATCAAAATTGGAAGCATAAATTGAAATTACTTTATTATTTATTACCTGTGGTAACATTGTATTAATGTTTTTAATTATTGTTTTTATTTTAAGTTTTTAAGTTTAGTTTTTAAATTTTCGCAAAGGTAACTTTATTACCTATTTTTTTATTTTTATTTTAGTGCGATTCTCTTTTCTTAAAGAAGAGCAAGAAATAAATTTATACTTTAATATCTAAATTTTAGTTGTAACAATTTCATTAAATCAAAAATCTTTTAATTTAAAATTTTTATTGTTTACTTCAGGAATTCCAACATATTTAGAGTTTAAATCTTCTAAAATAAAATTTATTTTTATATCTGATAATGAATCACTAGTAATATCTTCTGGGTCTTCAACTGATATACATTTATATTTTAAATTTACTAATTCTGGATCTTTTTTTGATATTGCATACCAATTTACACCGTAATCTGTATAATATTCGTTTGATAAATCATACACATTAAGTAATTGTAATACATTATAAACTTTACCTCTATAGTAATATAAATTTAATGTTTTTAAATAAATTTTTATTAATTGTTTTAAAACTGCATAAGTATCATAATTTCCAAAATATGATTTATAAATATTTTTAATTATATAGATATTGTCTAATAGTGCTTTATTTTCATTTTTTTTCTTTAAATTTAAAGACATAACATCTATATTTTGTGCTTTACCTTTATAATAGTTAAATCCAAATAAAAATGAGATAGGAGTATTAAATACTTCTTCTTTATTTATATTTTGATAGTATAAGTCTATTAAAACATTTCTAAATTTATTCTTATCCTCAGTTATTCCTTCTCTTAAAGTAATTGTATAATTACCCTGAGATCATAAATAATCTATATTTTTAATAAATAAATAGATCTCAAACTGAGTTAAATCGTATTTTGATTGTTCTAATGCTTTAATTTCATTTTTAGTTAATAATACACTTGTTAATTTATTTTTATTTATTAATAATTCATTTAAATATTCTTGATATGCTTTTTTTATATATATATTTTTTTGAAACATTTTCTTTTTATTTTTATTAGTTTTTAATTTTTCGTAAAGCAATTATACTAATTGCTATTTAAAGTCAATTGGTTTTACCATTTTTGTTTTTAACAATCTACTATAAGGATGTATTAAATTTATAATAGCCTTCCTCAATTTAAAGTTTTATTTATATCTTTAACATTGAAAAACTTTGTGTTTTATTCTTCTTCTACTTAATTATTAAATTTTATTTTCATTTACTTTTTAAGTATAACAATTGAAATACTTTTTAATAATTAAATGATCTTTACCCGATTTGAACGGGTATTTAAAAACTTGAAGAGTTTCTGTACTACCATTATACTAAAAGACCAAATTTAAATTTTATTTGTTTATTAAATTGATTGTTTTAACACTTAATTAATAGTAAAGAGTAAGGAAATTAAAAGATATTTAAAGAATAAATATTTTTAATTAGAGATAATTATTAATTTATTGATTTTTTAAATTAAAAGATTCTCTTCTAGTAGGGCTTGTCCTATTTATTTATTCTATAAATTTTATTTCTTTAAAATATAAAAATATAAAACTATAAAAATAAAATACTTAAAATATAGTAGAAATAAAATATAAAAATAAAAATAAAAATAGCATAAAATAGTCCCTAAACTAAAGTTATAAATTATAAAATTAAATGAAAGTTAAACAAAAAAGTAATTAATTTAACCTAGAGAAAATTTATAAAATTTATTAAAAGTTTACT
>Ga0209222_1000271_pt1 | contig 11446 bp, 14 predicted proteins | sample BlaSpr_A8_Ref_O3_FD_187991 | JGI IMG/M metagenome (GOLD analysis project Ga0209222, IMG submission 187991) | Forest soil microbial communities from Thunder Bay, Ontario, Canada - Black Spruce, Ontario site 2_A8_Ref_O3 (SPAdes) (version 2) | ecosystem: Environmental > Terrestrial > Soil > Boreal...
ATCACCAGAACACAGCCCGCCGTGTCGATTTCGGCGAGGACGGTGTACTTGGCGGGGTCAAGCACACCGAATGAAGCGGCCGGAGTGATGTACGACACGTAGACGAAGCGCTCATCGGCACTGTAGGTCAGGCCGAAAATTGTCGGCAGCGTCATCGCCCGCTTCGAAGGCAGTACGATCTCGTGAGCGGTCTTCAAATTCGAATTGTCGGTGAATTCCACCACATCGGTCCGCACGCCGCGGCTGCCGCGCGAGAAGTACGTGGTTCCGACGATGCTGGTCTTGCCGTCGGGCGACAAGTTGAAGCCGGGGTTGAAGCCCGCATCGATCTGACCCAGACGCTGATAGGTGTCCCCATCGAACAAGTGCACACGCGCGTCGATTTCGTTTTCGAAAGCATCGTCCAAAACGTAAACCCGGTGGGGATTGTTCGGCGGCAAGGTTGCTACCGACAGACGTTCGGCCGGCAGCGGCGGTGTCGCCGGGGGTGCTGCCAACAGAGGTGTGCACGTTGCAAGGCACAGCGCAGCGGTTCGCAAAATTAGCGTATTCATCGATATCCCCGTTCCGGCCAGTCGTGAGCCGCATCCGCGGCTATTAGGAGTTGCCGGCCGATGAGCTTTAGTTTCGCACACCGGCCCCGAATTCGGAAGCGAGCGCGGTTTGACCAATGCATGGGGAATGGTGCAGTCGGTACGAACGTGTGGCACAGCGATGTGCAACAATCGCGGATGCGCCATCTTGAGCTAACATGTGCTCCATGACGCTCGATCCCGCCATCGGTATTCTGATCGTTGCCGGTTTAAGCCTGTTGCTGACCAGTGCCGCCGTGGCGAAGCTGCGCGATCTTCGTTCGTTCGAGGAAATCTTCGCGGCGTACGCGGTGCTTCCGGCCCACATTGATCTGCCGGTGGCCCGTGCTCTACCCATTGTGGAGCTGGGGCTGGCGATCGGACTATTGCTGCCGGTCGGCCGGCCCTATGCCGGGCTTGCCGTCATCGTCCTCATGCTGACGTACGCGGCGGGCATCGCCGTCAATCTCAGGCGTGGCCGGCGCGACCTGGCCTGCGGATGCGGAGGACCGGCGGAGCGCAGGCCCATCGCCTCATGGATGGTTTGGCGCAATTGCATGATCTCCGGATTCGCCGGGATCTCGTTGCTCCCATGGTCGCCGCGTCCGTTGAGTCCCATGGACGGCGTTACTCTGGGCTTTGGGTTGGTGGCGATTACACTCGTTTATCTGTGTGTTGACCTGTTGCTCGGCGATGTCGCGAGGCGCTCGGCGCGGTTGAGGGGAGTTCGATGAGCGCATTGGCTATTTCCAACGTCGTGCTATGGGTGATCGTGGCATCGTTGCTGGTCGTTGTCCTGGCATTGATGCGCCAGCTGGGGGTGCTGCACGAGCGCATCGCGCCCGTCGGCGCCTTGATGCTCAACCGGGGTTTGGCAGTGGGCGACAAAGCGCCCGTGCTGGACGTACCCGATCTGAACGGCGCAACGATGCGCATCGGGGAATCCCGTGCCGACGGCAAGAGTCTGTTGCTCTTGTTCGTGTCGCCCACCTGTCCCGTGTGCAAGTCGCTGCTGCCGATCGTCAAATCGAGCGGCAGGGACGAGCGCGGCTGGTTGGACATCGTTCTCGCCAGCGACGGCGACCTCGAGGAACAGCGCGCGTTTGCGCGCAGCCACAATCTCGATGCAGCTGCGTATGTGCTGTCCGCGCCCCTCGGCGTCACCTACCAAGTGAGCCGCTTGCCGTTCGCGGCGCTCATCGATGAGGCGGGAATACTGCGCGCCCGCGGGCTCGTCAACTCGCGCGAGCACCTCGAGAGCCTGTTTGAGGCAAAGCGCCTGGGCGTGGCTTCGTTGCAGCAATACTTCAGCGACGCACCGGCGCGTAATGCAGGTGATCGATCACACTGATGGGGCCGCCAGGGGAATCGCCGTCGGGAGCGATCGTGCCCGACGATCAGTTGAATGTTGCAACTTTACAAGGGACGGTGCCTTTGGAACATCTCGATGGCAGTCCGCGCCGCGGGCCCAGCCGTTTCCGGGCGTACCAGAACCAGGTGCAATTGCATCGCTCTGATGCCGCCGGTTGCTAGTGGGAGCGGCTTCAAGGTGCCGTGTGCGATGTGTTCGCTGGTCATGTGTTCCGGCAGCCATGCGTACCCCAAGCCTGCTTTGACCGTCGCGATGGATGCCTCCATGCTGTTGACGGTGCAACGCCGGTCGGCACCGAGCCACCCTTCGTCGCGCGGATGGCGTACACCCGAATCGCGCAACACGACTTGGACGTGTCGAACGAGATCGTCGGTGGTGAGCGTACGGTCGAGCTCGAAAAGCGGATGGCTGGGGCAGGCCACCGCGACAAGATTGATGGTGAGCAAAAGTTCGCCCAGGTGATCGGGCGGCAGTCTGGTCGTGACTACGACGTCGGCGCTGTTATCCGTTATCGCCTCTTCGGCGCCGGACAAGACGGCATCCGACACCCGCAACTCCGTATTGGGGCAGAGCTGCTGAAGCTCCCCCATGATGCGGAGCAGGCGTTCCCGAGGAAAGGCGACGTCGACCACCAGTGTCAGGTGGGGCTCCCACCCTTGTTTCAAGGTGCGCGCCACCGCCTCCAGCGTCTCGAGATCTCGAAGCACCGGCCGCGCCCGCTTGAGCAGGGTTTTGCCATGAGGGGTCAGTACGGCCTTGCGTCCCTCCACCACCAGAAGAGGCAGATCGAGCGCCTCTTGCAGGCGTGCGACACCGTAGCTGATTGCGGATTGGCTCTTATGCAGCGCTTCGGCTGCCTGTGCAAAGCCCCCTTCGTCGATCACCGCGGCCAGTATGCCCCATTGCTCCAGCGACGTTTTTGCCATGGCCGACCTCCCATCTATCTACTTTGTGGATCCGTTGAATCGGAAAATCGCGCTTTTTTATCGGTTATCCAGGCCTTATCTTGCCAATAGGAGGTTCTATGAACAACATCAGACGTAGCGCAGATCGTGGCCATGCCGATCATGGGTGGCTCAATTCGTATCACAGCTTCTCGTTCGGGGACTATTTCGACTCGAAGCATGTGGAGTTCGGCCCTTTGCGGGTGATCAACGAGGATCGGGTGGCGGCAGGCGAGGGGTTTGGGACCCATCCGCACCGGGACATGGAAATCATCAGCTACGTGCTCGAGGGCGAACTCGCGCACAAGGACTCCATGGGCAATGGATCGGTCATCCGGCCGGGCGACGTCCAGCGCATGAGCGCAGGTTCCGGCGTGCTTCATAGCGAATTCAACCCATCGACCGGATCCCCCGTGCATTTTCTTCAGATCTGGGTGCAACCGAGCGTGTTCGGCATCAAACCGAGCTACGAGGAGAAGCATTTTCCGGAGGCGGAAAAACGCGGCCGATTGCGGCTGATCGCTTCGCCGGAGGGGGCCGACGGGTCGGTGGTCATCCATCAGGACGCGCGATTGTTCGCGGGCCTGTTCGATGGCGCGGAGAATGCGTCTTTGGATTTGAGCAAAGGCCGACGGGGGTATGTGCATGTCGCACGAGGTGAAGTGCGGGTCAACGGCATTGCCTTGAGCGCCGGAGATGCCTTGAAAGTCACCGAGGAGTCATCGATTACAATCGACAACGGACGAGCAGGCGAGGTCATCGTATTCGAGCTTCCCGCTGATCGGCACTGATCGCGGAAGAGGTCCGACGCATGCAGGTTCTAGTGCACGTCATCGCCGCGTCGTTGATCGCGGTGGGCCTGGCCGGCGCGGTGGTGCCCGCGCTACCGGGCATTCCATTGATTTTTGGCGGCATCTGGCTGTTCGCGGGCATGGATCACTACCGCCACATTGGTCTGTGGTGGCTCCTGAGTATTGCGGTGGTCGGTACCGTGGGAATGACCCTGGACCTGCTCGCGGGAGCATTGGGCGCAAAACGTGTGGGAGCCAGCCGGCGCGCCGTATGGGGCGCTCTTCTGGGTACGCTCATCGGGATGTTCTTTGGGCTCCCCGGCCTGTTGCTGGGACCTTTTGTCGGCGCGCTGGCCGGGGAACTCGCGGCCGGCAACAGCATCCTGCGCTCGACGCATGTGGGCGTGAGCGCTTGGTTCGGGTTGATCTTCGGTACCCTCATCAAACTGGTCTCGTCGGTGACCATGTTGGCGCTGTTCGGAGCCGGTTGGTGGTGGAATCGCAGTGCTTGAGTTGCCCTACACCGGATGCGGCCGCACAATGGCAGACATGAAATTGAAAGGACTCATCGGGGTGCCCGGCCGGCCAAGACTTTGGTTTCCGCTACTGGCCGCAGTGATGCTCGCATGCAGCGGACTTGCGGGCTGCCAAACGCAAGGGGAGGTGGCCCAGCAAGAGAACAACCTTGCGGCCGCTGGATTTGTGGTGCAAATCGCCAACACAGCCGAACGGCAGGCCATGCTGCAGCGTCTGCCTCCCAACCGCTTCGTGGTGCGCGTGCACGACGGCGTTACTCACTACATCTACGCCGATCCCGGTTGCGGCTGTCTCTATGTCGGCCCGCAGCAGGCATTCAATCAATATATATCGAACCAGCAGCTCGATTTGGCCCACGAGCAGCAAATGGCGGTGCAGGACTACTACGATGCCTCATGGAATTGGGCCGCATGGGGGCCGTGGGGCCCGTTGGGTCCGATTTACGGGTCCGGAGTCGGAGGCTGGTAGCGCATGAAAGCGCAAACCTCTTCCTCATCGAACGAGGCGCTGGTCACGCGATCCAAGACCGGCGCGCTTCTCACGCTTTCTCTCAATCGCGGCGATAGGTTCAACCCGTTATCGCTGTCGATGATTGCGGCCCTGGAGGGTGAACTCGACGCCATAGCGGCGGACACGACTGTCCGGGTGGTCATCTTGCGCGGCGAAGGCCGTGGCTTTTGCGCCGGCCATGATTTGCGCGAAATGCGGGAACATGCGGCCGACGGCGAGTGGCAGCGGCAACTGTTCACGTCCTGCAACCGGATGATGATCAAACTGACTCAATTGCCCCAGCCCGTCATTGCACGGGTGCATGGGATCGCCACGGCCGCCGGATGTCAGCTCGTCTCGATGTGCGATATCGCGATCGCCGAGGAGGGGGCCAGATTCGCAATGCCCGGAGTCAATATTGGCGTGTTTTGCTCGACGCCCGCGGTGGGTGTTGCGCGCAATATCGGCCGAAAGCGATCGATGGAAATGTTGTTGACCGGCGATGAGATCGGCGCCGCGCAGGCGCTCGACTGGGGCTTGGTCAACCGGGTGGTTGCGGCCGACCGTCTCGATGCGGAGGTGGCCCGATTCGCCGAGCGCATACTGAAGCGCAGCGGCGCCGCCATTGCGATCGGCAAACGTTCCTTTTACGAGCAGTTGGAATGCGCAATGCCGGGGGCCTACGAGATCGCGGGGCGGGCCATGGTGCGCAATGTGCTGCTTGCGGATGCCGTCGAAGGAATGGACGCATTCCTGAAGAAACGCGAGCCCGCATGGCGAAACACTTGATTCAATTGGCACAGTCCCTGCGTTAGTATCGTGCGGTGCAGACCGTCCTGCGCCCGCAGATATGGCAGAGGATGCTCATGCCGGGGCATGGACGGTAAATTCGGGTGGTTTTCGCGTCTGGCACGGATATTGCTTTAGCCCCTAGTGTACTATAGCCAGAAAATGCCGTAAGGGGCCCAACGGTAATCACGCCCCGTTTCAAGAATTGGTTGACCCTATGCGCTTGCCGTCGCTCAAGTTTCTCAAGACCTTCCAGGTCGCGGCCAGGCTGCAAAGCTTCAAGGCCGCTGCCGAGGAACTATTCGTCACTCCGTCCGCCGTGAGCCACCAGATCAAGGCGCTCGAGGAGCAGCTGGGACTCGCCTTGTTCGAACGCGGTGTGCGCACACTCACGCTGACCGATGCCGGCACGCACTACCTCGAGCACATCAACGATATTTTCTCGAAGCTCGAGTCAGTCACCGAACAGCTTCAAGAGCGCTACGGGCGCACCATCATCCGGCTGAATGTGCCGTCGTTCTTCGCCAATGAGATGCTGCTGCCGCGTTTGGCTTCCTTCTCCCAGGCCCGCGAAGAAACCGACATTCGCATCGAGACGACTTTTTCCGCGCCGAAAACCCACCCACCGGAGGCCGACCTTTCCATCGTCGTGGGGTCCGGTCCCTGGGAGGGCCTGACGGTTCATCCTTTGTTCGCACAGAGCTTCATCGCCGCTTGCTCGCCGGCATTCCTGCTGGAAAATCCAATCAGCTCGTACGGCGATTTGAACGGCAAGACATTGCTTCTTCATGAGGAGCGGCGTGAGGCGTGGGAGCGTTGGGCGGCAGGCTTGGGTATCGAGCCCATCAAGCCGAATCGCCTGGTGCGTCTCGACACCATGTCGGCGGTGGTGCTCGCCGCGGAACAAGGCGTCGGCGTCGCCCTGGTTCCGGCACGCCTCAGCGCCGACCGCTTCGCTGCCGGCGGCCTGGTGAAATTATTCGACGCGGAATTGGCCACCAATGAGAGCTACGTGTTGCTGCAGAGACCCGAGGACGGCGAGCGCGAGGATTTGAAGGAGCTGACGCAATGGATCCTGAGCAAGTGCCGGGTCGCTTGAATCTGCCGGTGAGCAGCGATGGCCGGCGTATAAATTCGCGATGAGCGCCGCATGGACAGGACAGGCGGCCGCTGCGGCGGCCGCGCTCGAACTGGTCGTCGCCGTGGCGGAAAACGACGTGATCGGCCGCCGCAATCAGCTTCCGTGGCACCTGCCCGCGGATTTGCGGCATTTCAAATCGCTGACCCTCGGCAAGCCCGTGTTGATGGGCCGCAAGACCTACGAGTCCATCGGCAAGGCACTGCCCGGTCGAACGAATATCGTGCTGAGCCGTTCGGAGGATTTTGCGCCGGACGGTTGCGTGGTGGTCAAAACTCTCGACGACGCGCGAATTGCAGCCGGGGCGCAGACGGCCTTGATGGTGATTGGCGGCGCTGAGATCTATCGCCAATGCCTGCCGCTTGCCAGCCGCATTCATCTGACCTTGGTCCATGCAAAAATCGAGGACGGTGACACGTTTTTCGCCGGCTGGCGCGGCGCCGAATGGAATGAGACGTCGCGCGAACGCCATGAACCGGACGACAAGAACGCCTATTCCTACAGCTTCATCACGCTGGTCCGGCAAGAAAGTCCTCCCTCGGTAGTAGAGGACAGAGTGCCGGGGTGAGGGGTATCCCGTCCCCTTTCATCAAGATTTATGAAAGGGGACGGGAGACCCCTCACCCCGGCACCCTACCGCTCCTGCCGCGGAAAGGCTTTATTGACGAGCGACGTTCAAGGCAAAGGTGCCAGTCTCGAGTGGATCTCGCGTTCAGCGTGCTCGAAGTCCACTTGCGCGAGGGTTGTGACCGGGTCCGCCGTCAACCCGGCCAGCAATTCCGTCTGTATGGCGCCGCGCTCGAGCGCAGTTCGATAGGGGATTTCGTGGTGGAACATCACCATCGAATAGCGCGGTATGAACCGTTGCGGAAAACGCCGTTCCAGTTCCAACGACAGCGACTGCTGCAGTTGAAATTTGGGGTCGGCGACTCGTTCCCGCATCTCCAGGTAGTTGTCGAGCGCCATGGCCGCAATGGCATCGGTGTCGGGTTTGCGCATCGCGCCGAATTCGGCGAATACGCCTTCCCATGAAGTGTGCCGGCTCATGCAGGCGTCGAATTCCATGCAGTCCTCGAAGCAGCAATTCATGCCCTGACCGTGGAAGGGGACGATGGCGTGCGCTGAGTCGCCGATCAGCGCCGCCATTCCCTCGTGTGCCCAGGGGCTGGCCGACACCGTGCCGAGAAACCCGACGGGATGATTTTGGAATTCGGCGACCCGGTTCGGCATCAACGCGCAAGCGTCAGGAAAGCTGCGCGCCAGAAATTCCTCGATGGCCACCGGCTCCGTCAAGCTGTCGAAACTCATGCCGCCCCGTTTGGCGAGAAATAGGGTCGCGGTGAAGCTGCCGTCTTCGTTCGGCAGCGCGATCAGCATGTAGTTGCCGCGGGGCCAGATATGGAGTGCATCGCGGGCCATGCGATGGCGTCCCGCCGCGTCCGCCGGTATGGACAGCTCTTTGTAGCCGTGCTCCAGATCGGTTTCATCGGCGTCGATGAAGTGCAGCGAACTCATGCGCCGGCGCACCCAGGAGCCTGCTCCGTCTGCGGCCAGCAGCGGCTGCATGGGTATGCTGAGAAGCCGATCCTGGCGAAGATCGCGGATCAGCGCCGTCCCCTCGTCGAATTCGGCGCCCTCGAATCGATGCTCGAAGTGCACGGTCACGCCGGGTTGCCTGGCGGCCACGTCCAGCAAGGCCTGGTTGAGGTGCTGCCGCGAGATCGAATAGATCAGTTCGTTGGGCCGCTGGCCATAGGGCTGCAGCGAGGTGCCGCCGTCGAGATGATGAATGAGCCGCCCTCGCATGGGCAGCAGCAGGCGCTCGATATCCGGAAATACTCCGGCCATTTGCAGGGCATGTATGCCGCGGTCGGCCAGTGCGAGGTTGATGGATCGGCCCGATTCCGCGGCGCCCGTTCTGGGGTCGGGGCGGCTTTCGTAGAGCTCCACCGTGTACCGGCGGCGCTGCAACAGGATGGCGAGCAGCGCGCCTGTGGGCCCCGCGCCTATGATGCGGACGGTGCGACCCTCGTCATTCATCTGCTCATTCACCGGCGCACGGCTTGCGACAAGGCATCCACGGCGCGGAACACATCGCCGAAGGAGTTGTAGAGCGGGATCGGCGCCAGCCGCACCACATCAGGCTCCCGCCAGTCGCTCACCACCCCGGCTTCGCTGAGATGGTCATGGCAGCGCTTGGCGGCGGCGGGCGAGCGCGCGATCCGCAAGCTCAATTGGCAGCCCCGTTCCGAAGCAGCGCCCGGCGTGATGATGTCCACGAGGCCCGCCAACCGTATTTCGACGAGCTGCTGCAGAAATGCCGTGAGCGCAATGGATTTTTCGCGCACGCGCGCCATCCCGGCCCGGCGAAAAATATCCAGCGACGCCAGAAGGGGCGCCGCCGACAGCACCGGAGGATTGCTGATTTGCCAGCCTTGGGCGCCCGGGATGGGATCGAAATCGGGTCCCATCTGGAACCTCGCGGCGGGGTTGTGTCCCCACCACCCCGCGAACCGCGGCAGAGCGGCGCTGCGCGCGTGGCGCTCGTGCACGAAACAGCCGCCGATGGCGCCGGGGCCGGAGTTCAGATATTTGTAGCTGCACCAGACGGCGAAATCGACATTCCAATCGTGCAGGCTCGACGGCATATTGCCGATGCCATGGGCCAGGTCCAGGCCCACCACGGCGCCGGCCCGGCGCGCGGCCTCGATGACGGGCGGCAGGTCCAGGGATTGTCCGGTGAGATATTGAACGCTGGGCAGCAACACCAGAGCGAGACTTGCTCCGGCTCTCTCGATGCGATCGACCATGTCCTCCGTTCTCAATGCCCTCTCGCCCGGACGCGGTTCGATCTCGATCAAATGCTCCGCCGGATTCAGTCCATGAAAGGCCAGCTGCGACACGACCGCGTACCGATCCGAGGGAAATGCGGATTTCTCGATCAACACTCGACTGCGGGTCGCGCCGGGCCGAAAGAAACTCACCATCATCAAGTGCAGGTTCACCGTCAGCGAATTCATGGCGACGACTTCGCTCTCCTGAGCGCCGACGAGGCCGGCGAGCGGCGCGGCAGCCTGCTCGTGGTAGGGGATCCAGGGGCGCGCCGCGGCGTGATGCCCCAGCACTCCCAGCCGCTGCCAGTCCTTCAGTTCCTGTTCAACGTACCGCGCCGCCGATTTGGGTTGAAGCCCGAGCGAGTGGCCGCAGAGATATAGCAGGCGCCGCCCGGTGCCGTCGTACGGATGATGAAATTCTTCCGCGAAGGACGCGAGCGGATCGCTCGCGTCCAGGGCCCGCGCGCCCTCCGCGTCGGGCGTCACTGGCCCGGAGCCTGCATGACGGTGCCGCAGGCACTGCAGGTGCGATGCGCGACGCTCGAGTAGAATCGCGAGAAAATCTCCGGCAGCTGAGTCTCGATGTTGCGCACGCCGACGCGTTCCAGATACAGGCGATTTCCGCAGCGCTCGCAATACCATGAGAATCCATCCAGTTCCTCCGGATCGCGGCGCCGCTCGACGACGATCCCGACGCTGCCCGCCGGACGCTGCGGCGAATGGGGCACTTCGGGCGGCAGGAGAAACACTTCACCCTGCCGAATGGGCACATCGGTCAATCGGCCGTCCTGCACCGTTCTGAGCACCATGTCCCCCTCCAACTGAAAGAAGAACTCCTCGCTCGGGTCATGATGAAAGTCTTTGCGCACGTTGGGGCCGCCGACGGCCATGACGATGAACGCGCTGTCTTGAAACAGCAGCTTGTTGCCCACCGGCGGCTTGAGCAGGTCGCGATTCGCGTCGATCCATCGATGCAGATTGAACGGTTGGGCTAATGGCATGGCTGCATTATAGCCGGGCCGTGAAACTTCGCCGCCTTTGGCGTAGTCGAAAAGGTTCGGAGGTCTGCAATGCGGCTTGTCTGGGCGCTCGCGGTGATCGGATTGATGTTCGCAGTGCCATCGCGGCCGGTTGACGCCGAGAGCGGCACAGGCGTTCCGATTGCCGCAGTATGGAAGGAGCAGCACCTGAATTTCTTCCATATGGGCCGCACCTCACGCTACTCCTGCGAAGGCCTGCGTGACAAGGTGCGTGCCATGCTGCTGGACTTGGGCGCGAGGCGGGATATCCGCGTCACGGCGCCGGGCTGCGTTGATGCCGCCGCGCGGACGCGGTCCGATTCTCCGGGCCCCAGCTTGAATATCGTGGTGTCCACGCCGGCGTTGCCGGATGCATCGGCCAAGCCGCTGCGACCCGGGGACCTGGCGGCGGTGGACGCGCGCTTCGAGACGTTTACCATCACGAGCGATGCGTTCCGCAACATGGCCGTCGCCGACTGCGAGCTGGTCGAGGAGTTCTCGCGTCAGATCCTGCCGAAGCTGGCCACTCGAAATCTGAGGCAAGATATTGCCTGTGTGCCGTTCCAGCAGAGCGGCGGCCGGTTCCTGGTCCGAGGCGAGATACTGAGACCCCTCACCCCAGCCTCTGGCGCTCTACTACCGCGTAAGGACTTATTTGCCGGAACTAGCCGGTAGCGGCACAGGGTATTTGCACGGGTTTGGCATCGGGATCATCCAATCGCAGCGCGGTCAGAGCTCCCCCCCAGACGCAACCCGTATCGAGAGCGGTGACGTTCCCGTTGTTGAAGAAACCCAAGGTCGACCAGTGACCGAAGACGATGCGCGGTCCCCGCCAGCGGGCGTTTCTGGCCTCGAACCAAGGGATCAGCGATTTCGCCTGCGGCTTCTTCGGCGAGCCCTTGGCCCGCAGCATCAGGCGGCCGTCGGCGTCGACGTAACGCAGCCGCGTGAAGCAGTTTGC
>Ga0209222_1000272_pt1 | contig 11442 bp, 10 predicted proteins | sample BlaSpr_A8_Ref_O3_FD_187991 | JGI IMG/M metagenome (GOLD analysis project Ga0209222, IMG submission 187991) | Forest soil microbial communities from Thunder Bay, Ontario, Canada - Black Spruce, Ontario site 2_A8_Ref_O3 (SPAdes) (version 2) | ecosystem: Environmental > Terrestrial > Soil > Boreal...
CTTCTTTCATCACTTCGATAGCAAAGAGGCGTTGGTGACGGAGCTAATGCAGATGCTATTGACGCGATTGGACAAGCAGTTTGACCGACTGATGGATCAGGAAGAGAATTCCGACGGATGCTTTACTCGTGCATACATTAGGGCCGCATTCTCCGAGGGTGCATCGGAACGTAAAGTGTGGGGCGCGCTCCTGAGTCTGTTGGCCTCAAAAGATCAGGTCGGATGGGTGTGGGATACGTGGTTCAGTGAGCGCCTAAAGAGACATTCAAAAACTGATTCGAGAATCGAGCTTCGTGTCGTAAGACTTGCAGCAGATGGCGTATGGCTTGAGAGAATCATGAACGAAAAATCCAAAAACCTAAAGGGTGTCGAAGAATCTCTCATCGAGATGACGCGAATCCGTTAGAAGATCGGCTGAGAAGCGTCACGGATAGCCTGCTGTGCGAATGACTGCTAGCCGGAGGGCAATTCGAGTTGGCGAATACCATGTTGGCCGCAGATTGCCGCTGGCCGCCCGCCAAGCTTGTTTGTCGTAGTGCACAGGTTGCACTAGTGCATGGCGTGCACTATAATGGACCATGCCTACGGTTAGGCGATTCAATCGCTGTCGAATCGAGATGTACTTCAGTGACCATCCGCCGCCACACTTCCACGTGATTACGCGACGCGACGAAGCGGCCGTGTTCTTGATTGAGACGCTTGCGCGTTAGGCATGTCAGGCTGACCCGCGCGACACCGAGGAGGCGCTTGCTTGGGCAGCCTTCCACCGGCCGGAGTTGTGGGCGCGGTGGCAACAGTATTCTGAGGAGGATTCATGAACGAGAGCAACGCGATCCGCATCGCGAACGTCAAGTACAAAGGTGACTATATGCTGCGCTTGAGGTGGGCAAACGATAAGGCGCTTACAGTTGACCTTCGCGAGCCCGTTTTTCGGCTCAAGGGTATGCGTCCACTGCGGGATACCGCGACATTCGCGCTCGCCGGCGTCGGCGAGGGCGGCCATAGTGTCGTGTGGCCTGGAGAAATCGACATGGGCGCTGCGCGGCTGTTCGAGATGGCGCTCGAGCAGAGCGGGCGGTCCGATGCCGTTGAGTTCATTCGATGGCGTTGGAAACACGGATTGAGCTTGAAGGAGGCGGCCGAAGCGCTCGGACTGTCGCGGCGTCAAGTGGCGTATTACGCCAGCGGCGAGCATGAGGTGCCGCGCACCGTCCTGCTGGCGTGCAAGGGCTGGGAAGTGGAGCGCCAGGTTGCGGCGTAACGTATCCCTACGTTGCCCCACGTACCGCCAAAATTCACACGCTAATCACACTTGGGATTCGCCATCGCGCCAAAGCGCTTGTTTTCCAGCTCCGGAAGCACTGTCCGTATGGGTTCGATTCCCATCGCCCGCTCCACTTCCAGGATAGCTCAGGACACGTAGGGACCCAGGATTGGGATCAAGACATTGATCCTGTGGGAAAGTCTTGGGAATGCGCGTTGATTCGGGGTCTGTCTCATATCTTGAGGTATCCCTACGTTGCCCCAGCATTCACACGTACAGTCACACGCGGCAGTTTCCAAGAACATTTTGTGTGAAACCCATCCTCGTGAGCGCTGACGGCGGTTTCTTAGGTCCGCAATCGGACCCGCAGACGACATTCGCCGCCACAAATCGGCGGAATGGAAGGCGTCATCTGCTTTGAAGTGGCGCGTGGTGTTTAGTTTGCGCCGTGACGGTGACGGCTTTCCCTCATTGCTCTCAGGCGGCGACGGCGGTCGTGATAGCTTCGCGTGCCAGCTTCAGCACCTTGGCCCACCAAGATATCTCGTCGAGCAGCCTCTCGGCCGCCTGCGCCAAGTGCGGGAAGTCTTCGAAGGCCTTACCCTGCTGCATCATGCCGAGGCATTCCATCATGCCGACGTGAACGGCATGGGCCACCGGCGCCATCTGCAGCTCGATCGCAATCAGCCGCAGCTGCTCGACGGCACGTGCCGCCCCCACGCCGCCATAGCCCACGAAGCCGATCGGCTTGCGGTTGAATTCCTTGTAGGCGTAGTCGAGCGCGTTCTTCAACACCGCGCTCGGGCCGTGGTTGTACTCGGGCGTCACGATGATCAGGCCGTCGAGTGTCGCGAGCTTGCGGGCCCAAAGCCGTGCCGCCTCGTTATTGACTGGCCCGTAGGCGGGGGACCGCGGCTCGTTGAAGAACGGCAGCGGGTGATCGCGCAGGTCAACCAGCTCGAGGGCAAAGTCGGTGCGCTGCTTGGCGATCTCGTGGATCCAGTGCGCGGGCTTTTCGCCGAAGCGGCCTTCTCGGGTCGAACCGATCACGACGCCGATGAGGGGTTGCTGCTGTTGGGTCATGGGGCACTCCTGCAATCTGGGGCGGAAAGAATCGAGGGCGAATCGCTCTCGCATTAGTCGTTACGAACAATTTGTTCGTTGAGATATAGTAGGCTCTGTCGCCGACTTCACAAGGAGGCACTTTTATGGTCGCTACGAACACAGCTGTTCGCGCCTCGGAAGCGTTGAACCCTCACGCGGCTTGCAAGGCGGAGGTCGTCGAGACGCTCGCTCTTATCGGCGACAAGTGGACCGTGATGGTGGTGGGAGCCTTATCGAAAGGACCGATCCGCTACAACGAGATCCGTCGCCGCGTCGAAGGGATATCGCAGCGCATGCTCACGCTGACCCTGAAAGGCCTGGAGCAGGACGGGTTGGTTACCCGCACGATGTTTCCGACGATTCCACCCCGCGTGGACTACGAGTTGACCGAGCTCGGGCGCAAGTTGATCGTGCCGTTGAAAGCACTCTCCAAGTGGGCGCGAGAAAACCGGCCGGCGATGCTGGCCGCACGGGAGGCGTTTCAGAGAAGGGCACAGAACGGCTCGCCACGCACGCGTTTTACCGTCCCGAAATAGGCTAGTGCTCGCGGCGAACGATGTGAGCCCGGTTCTTCGAGGGTTTGTTGCTCGGGCAGCGGGCTAGCGCCCCGCTTGGCACCAGAAAGCAGTCGGTCGCGGATGGCCGCTCATGACCCGATCATAGACCTACGACTGAAAGGCTCGAGCCCGGGATCTCGCACATCGATGTATCCCTGCGTAGCCCCACATACCGCGAAAATTCACACGCTATTCACACTTGGCGTCAGCAATCGCACCAAACTGCTTGTTTTCTAGTCTTGGAAGCCCCGCCCGTGTGGGTTCTATTCCCATCGCCCGCTCCACTTTTCGTTGTCTGGCGTGTCCCTACGTTGTCCTGGGCGCGACTTAGCTTGTCGCGCAGTTCCCACAGTTTCAATGCGTGCCAGGAGCCCGCGATCCGTCATGCCGGAACCGAGTGTTGCCTTGCGGCAATTTCACAATACGCGATTCACGTTTTGTGAATCACGATTCGTGAATTATACTAATCGCACCTTAGTTTCCAGGAAAAGCCATGCCGGCTATCCCCTCACGGTACAACCCCTTCGAGTTCGGCGGAGAACTGAAAGCGTCGGCCCTGATTGATCGCGAACAGGAACTCGACTTGGTGACCCGTACCATAGAGAACGGCGGCAAGTTATTCCTCATCGGGCCGCGCCGTTACGGCAAGACTTCAATTCTGGCCGCCGCCGAGGAAAAACTGAGTGATTCCGGCATCACGGTGCTGCGCTACGACGCCGAGGTCTACGAAAGCCTGGGCCACCTCGCCGAGGCACTTTTGGCCGGTGCTGCCAAAAATCTTACTCCAACCCTCGAAAAAGCGGGCGAGGCTATTAAGCGGTTTGCGTCAAAACTCAAACCTCAGGTGGACTACGATCTCGCGGATCAGACCTTAAGCATTACTCTGGGCACATCGGGGAAACCGGAAACGAAAGGTCTGCCGCTTCTGACTGATGTGCTCAATATAATCGACAGAATGGCTGCGGCGGCCGGTCGGCGAGCGGCCGTAATTCTAGATGAATTTCAACAGATCATCGAAGAGGGCGGTACAACCGCTGAGCGTCAGATACGCGGCACGGTCCAACGACATCACAACACTGCTTATGTGTTTGCCGGATCCAAGACACGCATGCTCGCCGATATGACGAACGATCCCGGACGTGCATTCTGGAAGTTGGGCTCACGGTTATTCCTCGATCCGATCCCGCGCGCCGCATGGCGCGAATTCCTGAATCGTGGATTTACACGTTCGAACTTCAAAGTTCAATCCGCCGCACTGGAACACCTGATGGACGTAGCCGAAGACGTACCATTTAATATTCAGCAGCTCGCAAACGTATGCTGGGAGCTGCTGCGTGAGTCGGGTGGAGGAACTCTAACCTCAAGCCGCATCGACGATGCGTTGGTGCGCCTGGTAACCCGAGAGAACTCCTCATACACCCAAATTTGGAACAGTCTTGCCCGACAGCAGAAGATTGCGCTCAAGGCGGTCATTGAGGAGGGCGGCACGGGCCTGCGCTCCGCTGCGGTGCTGGCCCGCTACGGTATTGCTGCATCAACAATGCATAAGATGCTCAAGGTCCTGGACTCTCGAGGACTAGTCCGAGAGGAAGAGACTATCGGCTCGATCCGCTACCGCCTGGAAGATCCATTCTTCGCCCGATGGTTGAGACTGGTGCAGGCGAGCGCGTAACGCCGCACCAACCTCAGCAGGAGTCGATGGAAACGCGCAGTTATACGCTTCAGAGTTTAGACGCCCGCATAGGAGACCATCGCATGCCAAGGATCTGCAGGCCCATTAATCCCATTGGAAGGGCGGGATTATCTGATGCTCGATGACCGAGTTCGACCCCTTGCAGCCACTTAGGACTGTCCGCTTTCGGGAATCGTAACGTTAGAAGGGTATAGCGGTCGATCCCGGTTAAGATAAAGGTGCACGCGACACTAATGAGCTAATTTCTTACTCAATGGCTGCCGCTGGTGAGTCGTCCCGAACTCGATGGCTAGAAGGGGACTTTGTCGATCCCCGCCCGCCCGCTTCCGTTCGCCACCGATCATCCGCGCGGCCTGCCGCCGGCAACGACGATGGGTTCGTCGAGGGCTTGCCGATATTCCTCCTCGCCGATCGCATCCACCGCCCGAAGTTTCGCCAGCAGCGCGTCGATCAGTGAGCGCAGCCCAGGCCCCGGGGTGCCATGCGCGAATGAGCTTTGGTATTTGATCGGCCCGGGAATGATCGCGACCAGAAATGCCATTTCGGCCGGCGTCAGCGCCTGGGGTTCGCGACCGAAATAGCTGCGGGCCGCGGGCCGCAGGCCACGCAGGTCCGGTCCCCATTCGATGATGTTCAGGTAGATCTCGAGAATACGATTCTTGCCGAGCGCCGACTCGAGCAAGAATGTGATCGCCAGTTCCTGGAGTTTGCGTCCAATCTGCTTGTCGCGCGACAGGAACAGATTCTTGGCCAGCTGCTGGGTGATTGTTGACGCGCCACGCGCGGCGCCACCGCGCGACCAGTTCGTGAGCAGCGCGGCGGGTAGTTCGCGTAGGTCGATGCCGCGATGCCCGTAGAAGCCTGCGTCTTCTGAAAGCAGCAGAGTGCGCACGAACAGCGGCGGAGCGTCGCGCAGGGCGATGAAGTCGGGGGATGCGGGCGAGACGTCGATGGGGCGGTGCGGCCCGGATCCGTCTTGGGAGCTGAAGACGAAATCGCCGCGTAGGCGCAAGATTGCCGGCGGCATCTGGCGTGGCGGCTTGAAGTCGATCTTTTGGCTCACCGAGAGCGAGGCAGGGTCCGCCGGGCGTCCGCGTACACGCACGTCGATCGAGGCCGAGCCAAGGTCAAGGCCGCCGCCGCCGGGCGCCATCCCCAAGCTCTCGGGCACCCCGAGCCCGGATGCGCCCAGCAGCTGCGCGAAGTCCAGATGCTGCACGCCGAGTGCGAGATCGACAACCGGATCGGTGTCGAGATTGCGCAGTGCGATCGAACCCGAAAGAGCCGCACCGGCCAACGTCGCGTGGACCTCGGGGATCTCGACCACTCCCCCGGCCCGCCGCCAGGTGCCATCGAATCTTATGGTCAGGTCCGTCGGATCGCCGAGCTGGAGCTCGTCGTCGGCGTGATCCGCCAGCGCTCCCAAGCGCGCGCCGCGCGCGCCCATGTCCACGTGAAAACGGAGCGCATCGGTGCTGAACTGAAAATCCACGCGGCCGTCCTCGATACCACCGTCGAGCAGCGGGCGGGCGTCGCGCCGCACGTCGAGCAGACGGCCGACGTCGAGCCCACGTACCTCGATGTTCCACGCGCCGCCTACCGGATCTGCCAGCTTGTGGATTGACAGGCCGGCCTGGGGCTCCACCAGCGCGAGCCGGAGCTCGTCGCCGAAAATGCCCGCCGTGTCCCAGGCAGTGGCCGGCGCGCTGACCCTAACCCCTGCTGGGCCCGCCAGAGCGGCGGCGCGAACTGCGAGTCGCAGGCGTCCGGGCCACGTGGCCGCGATCATGTCGGCATGTACGCGCAGTCCATGACCGAGGTCGAGATCGAATCCCTCCAGTCGCAGGAACGGCCAGACACCGATGTGTACCAGCCCGATTCGGGCAATTGCGCCATGGCGAACGGCCGCGGACTCTATCCGCGCACGAACCGCGTGCTCGAGCGTGGATCTCAGCAACGGCGCGGCCACGCTTGCGACCAGCGCAGTGGCGATCGCTCCAAGCCACCAGCGTCGCCCGCGGATTCGAAACGCAAACATTGACACAAGGATGCCACAGCCAGATTGCGGGCGTCGGATCGCAGACGGCATAGCCAGGTCAATCGCGGCCTTCAGGTCATCCACAGCCAATGATTCACCAAGGAGCGACCCGCATCAGCCCCGCCGGTCAGTGGGTTCAAGCTAATAACCCAGTCCTCCGTCGACCACCAAAGTTTGTCTCGTCAGGAACGTGTTCATCGTCGCACACAGGTACGCTTGGGCTACTTGCGCGACAGTGCCGGCGCACTCCAGGGATATAATCTTCTGCGAATGCCTGCTTTGGGGCAGGCTATTCGATTCCTATCGCCCGCTCCACTTCTCGTTGTCTGACATGTCCCTGCGTTGGCCCTAGGACGCGGTTTGGCTTATCGCCGAGTTCCCACAGTTTCGACGCGGCTACAACCGTTCCTTTGATCGAATGCGTCGATCGGCCCCTCGGTCGAGTTCGTTCTCGATGGTCTCATCTGAATAAGCCAGAAGAGAAAGGCCCTATCTAGGGCCTTTCGGTACACCTAAGTGCTAATCAAATCAGGCGGCAGCCGCCAACAATTGCCAGTTCTTCGGCATAATGACCGCGTCGATGTCATGGATGACACCATTCGATGCAGCGATGTCGCGTTGCCTGACGTGCGCCCCATTGACTCGAGCGTCTGAAGAGGACACTACCGCTGTGAGCGCGGTACCCTGAGTCGTCATCACCTCGCCTGATTTGAAATCCTGCGCCATTACGTGACCCGGGACCACGTGATAACTCAAGACGGCTTTGAGCTTTGCGGTGTCCTTGAGCAGCGCGTCGAGCGCGCCCGTGGGAAGTTTCTTGAAGGCTTCGTCTGTGGGTGCAAAGATCGTGAATGGGCCCTTGCCGGTCAGGGTATCGGTAAGTCCGGCGGCCTTAATGCCTGCAACCAATGTTGTGAAATTGCCCGCTGCAATTGCGGTATCGACGATATTTTTCGTTGGGTCTGAATGGGCGGGGTTGCCTTTGGGATTTCCGGAAGTGTTTTTTGACTGTTCCATAAATAATAGCCTTGACGTATAGCCCGCAAGAATTTGCTGGCTAACTCAGCTCGTATTCGGCCGAGGAGTTCACTATGGACCCGATGTGGAGCGTGTGCGGGATGAGATCAAAATAAATCGCGAATGATGCACAAGCACTTGCAATAGAGATGCATGACGCGATCGTCGCAAATGGATTCTCGACGAGGCCTCACCACCCTTCGACAGCGGAGCCGGCTTTCGATTCCCGTTTTCGTTTGGAGAATCACGGCTAGGAAGTAATGGCCGGTCCGTGAGCGACGCAGGAAAGCGTAGCGACGCGGATCAGGCTGGTACGCCGCGAAGAACTTGAAGTGCGACGATCATTTTCGACCCTACACCTGCCGGTCGCGAAGGTCCGCAACGCGCAGAACCGGATGTATCCCTACGTAGCCTTACGTGGCCCCACATACCGCTAAAATTCACACGCCAATCACACTGAGCGTGCATCGAAGTCGAGATGGTACGCGAGTCGTTAACTATGCACAGTGCGAGAGCATGGAAGCGGCGTTGAGCGTCATCGATCGGCTGCGAGAAGGAGGTTGGCTTGAGCGAAATAAGGCCTTTGGCGAGGCGCATCCTGGTTTGTACGACGTAGTTTTTACGCTCGGGAAATAATCGAAAGTTGGATTGCCGGTTCGATCCCTCGGGGTCGAACCGGCCTCCTTTCTGGACCTGAGCCGGTGGCTCACGAGCGATATATTCGATTTCCATCGCCCGCTCCAATTTTCGCCATCGCTGGCCAAGGCCAGACAATGAGTCCCACTTGTAGTGCCGCGCAATAGCGTGGCGGACGTTCGCTGGCATTGGCCGCGGTTACACACGCAGCGATGGTGCGGGATTAAGTGCACCGGCACTGATCCTAAGATTACGCAGAAGCGATCTCACAGCGCCAGCACAGGGACGATTCGTGATTGTTGGCTTCTCCGGCAGGCGATCCATCGGTGGGCAATCTCCACCTGAGTCACGCAACCGGGCAAGTGGAAGCGCCGTGGTCATGGTGCGATCAAGGACACCGTCGGGAAATAGCTGCGGTAGCGACTCACATCGCGCGTCAGCACGGGCCATTGCATGACCGCGGCGTGCGCGCCGATGTAGAAATCTGGCAATACGCTGCGTTTGGTTCGACTGCTGCGCCGATATCGGAGAAACGCCTTGCCTGCGAGGAACAGGGCTTCCCGAGGTATGTCCTCGATGGCCAGTGACGCCTCCTTGATGACCGCTTCTAGCTCTTCAATACGAGCGAAGCCGATAGAGAGCTCGGAATAGATCACGGGGTTGATCGCCAGTGTGTCGGTGGCGCTGGCAGAATCCAATCGATCTTGTGACCAGTCGAACCACTCCGCGTCGTCCTCAAAAACATCAAGCAACACATTTGTATCGACCAGAATCACTAGTCGGCCCGGGTCAGAGCGAGAATGTCTTCAGTTTTCATGCGCACAGTAGCTCGTCCCCGCAACTTGGCGAACTTGCTGGCACGCGGCCTCGCGGTGACCTTGGCGGCGCGGATTGCGATTTCGCCGTTATCTAGTCTTTGAAAGGTTACGGCAGCTCCGGCTTTTAGGCCGAGATAGTCGCGAACCTTCTTGGGAACGGTGACTTGTCCCTTAGTCGTGAGATTGGTAGCCATTAAAGTGTTACCTGTGGAACATGAGTATTACTTTAACGGATGTATCGCCTAGAGTCACGTTCAACGTACCGCCCCGAGATTTTTGGCATAGTCGAACATCGCCGCCATGGCAGCCGTTTGCTGTCATGGCAACGCTTTTCACACCAAAATCACACGCAGCGCTCATCTAAACTCGTAAGCCGCTGATTCACTTAGCCGTACATCGATTCGGCGATATATTCGATTCCCATCGCCCGCTCCATTCTTCGTTGTCTGGCGCGTCCCTGCGTTGTCCTAGGAAGGCCTATCACGCAGTTGCCACAGTCTCGACGCGACTACAACCAATCTTCCGATCGGTTGCGACGATCGATCCATCCGAGCCGTCACCAAATTCATCGGGTGCACCCAATCGACAATTGTCATTTTAGTGGCATTCCGGGGATTATCCACGGGTGCACCAAATCGGCAATTGTCGTTTGGGTGACACCCAAGTATCTACATTCTGAGGTGCACCAAAATGGCATCTGCTGGCACCACTCCGTTCTATGGGTGTGAGCACGAGCTACAGCGCCTCCAAGAGCTTGCGGGCAAGAAAACCGCCAGCTTGCTCGTCATCAAGGGCCGCTGCCGCATCGGCAAGAGCCGCCTGGCCACTGAACTCGCCCGTCGATTACTGGGTTACGGCGCTCTGAGTTTTCAAGGGCTGCCGCCCACCGCGCACGTGACCGCAGGGCAGGAACGCGAAGACTTCGCGCAGCAGATCAATCGCCAGCTCGGCATCCCGGCGCCGCGGGCCGATGATTGGAATACGCTGTTATGGAGCCTTGCCGATCGAACCAGAACCGGCCGGCATTTGATCGTTCTGGATGAAATCAACTGGCTGGGATCGAAAGATCCTACGTTCCTCGGGAAGCTGAAGAACGCCTGGGATGCAGAGTTTTCTCAAAATCCGCATTTGATCCTCATTCTGTCCGGTTCGTTGAGCGGTTGGATCGAACGCAATATCCTGCATCACACCGGCTTTCTGGGGCGGGTGTCACTCGACTTTACGCTGCCGGAGCTGCCGTTGGCGACCTGCAATTTGTTCTGGGGCAAGCACCGCGATCGCATTACCTCTCATGAAAAGCTGCGCTTACTGTCCGTGACGGGCGGGGTGCCGCGTTATTTGGAGGAAATGAATCCGGCGCTGTCGGCGGACGTCAATATTCAGCGCATGTGTTTCACGCCCGAAGGGCTGTTATTCAAGGAATTCGACCTCATTTTCCACGACCTGTTCAGCAGACGCGACAAAGTCTATCGCGAGATCGTGGCAGCGCTGGTCAACGGCTCTTTGGACCTGGAGGGACTATACGCGGCACTCGGCGTCGGCAAGACCGGGAAGATCAGCGAATACAGCTCGGATCTGGTGCAGGCGGGTTTTTTGTCGCGCGACTACACCTGGGACCTCAAGACGGTGGATGAGGGCAAGCACAGCAAATTACGCTTGAGCGACAACTATCTGAGGTTTTATCTCAAATACGTTCAGCCCAACCGTCGGCGCATCGAACGCGGAACGTTGTCCCGGTTGCCGAATATCGACGGCATATTGGGCCTGCAGTTCGAGAACATCGTGCTCAAGAACCGGCTGGCCATATTTGAGCGACTGCACATCGACCCCAACGACGTTCTGTACGACAACCCGTTTTTTCAGCGAAAAACGCTGCGCCACGTGGGATGCCAGATCGACTATCTGATCCAGATCCGGCAGAACACGCTCTATGTATGCGAAATCAAATTCTCCAAGAACGTCGTGCCGCTCTCGGTCATATCCGACGTGCAGGAGAAAATCGCGCGGCTCAGTATGCCGCGACACATGAGCTATAGACCGGTGTTGATCCATGCGGGCGCCATTGCCGAAAGTATCGCCGAACAAGAGTATTTTGCGTCCGTGATCGATTTCGGCGAGCTGATGACTTCTGCGGATACCTCAACATAGGCCAAATCTGGAGCAGACTAACGCTAATCACATTTGGCATCAGAATTTGCACCAAACTGCTTGTTTTAAAGACGCGTAGGCGCCGCCCGTGTGGGTTCGATTCCCATCGCCCGCTCCACTAGATCGTAGACTTCCCCAAGAACGAGCATTGGCACGGACGGGGATTA
>Ga0209222_1000273_pt1 | contig 11439 bp, 9 predicted proteins | sample BlaSpr_A8_Ref_O3_FD_187991 | JGI IMG/M metagenome (GOLD analysis project Ga0209222, IMG submission 187991) | Forest soil microbial communities from Thunder Bay, Ontario, Canada - Black Spruce, Ontario site 2_A8_Ref_O3 (SPAdes) (version 2) | ecosystem: Environmental > Terrestrial > Soil > Boreal...
TCGCCGCCGAGCTTCGCCTCGCCGTCGACGATCAGCTTCTCGAGTGTCGCCTGACGCAGGATGACGTCGTTGAATGCGGCCCGCGTCGTGGTGATCGACGCATCAGGCTTGTCGATGAGTTTGCCCTTCGAATAGTGGAGCGCGCTGTTCTCGACGCCGAACGCGTATTTGTCGTTCGTGTCGGTTAGCTCGATGTTGATGTCGACCGTCTTGCCCGCGGCGCGATCGCCATTCAGCCGCACGCCGATCTTGTCGATATCGCCGACGTGGTGGGCAGCGCGCTCGGGCGTGCCCGGCAGGTCCTCGCGCAACACCGCGTCGCGCTCGATCTCGAAGCCAATCTGCCGATGGTCAAGCTCGATCCGGTGCTGTTCGAGCAAGTGCTGTTCAATCTGCTCGACAACGCGGCGAAATATACCGCGCCTGGCACGGCCGTGCGCCTGCGCGCCTGGCGCGATGGCAGTCTTGTGCGTATCGCGGTGAGCGACGAAGGCGAGGGCATCGCGCCGGCCGATCTGGACCGCATCTTCGACAAATTCTACCGTGCCCAGGTCGCGGACAAGAAGCGCGCGGGCACTGGTCTTGGGCTCGCGATCTGTCGCGGCTTCGTCGAGGCGATGGGCGGGACTATCGTGGCGACCAGCGACCGCAACGGCACGGTGTTCACGATCAGCCTGCGTTTGCAGCCCGATCAGGTAACCGCGCGGGAGAGCGTGGCATGACCTCGCCGGCGACACCCTTGCGCGTGCTGATCGTCGACGACGAGCCGGCGATACGGCGTTTCCTGCGCACCAGCCTCGCCTCGCAGAGCCATCACATCAGCGAAGTGGGGGATGGCGCCGCGGCATTGGAGTTCATCCGCCGCAATCCGGTCGATCTCTTGGTGCTCGATCTGGGGCTGCCGGGGATCGACGGTTTCGAGGTGATACGGAGTTTGCGTGAATCCGGTTCCGCTGTGCCCATCGTGGTGCTGTCCAGCCGTACGGATGAATCGGGCAAGGTGCGCGCGCTCGATCTGGGCGCCGACGATTATGTGACCAAGCCATTCGGCGTCGAGGAATTGCTGGCGCGGGTGCGCGCGGCGCTGCGCCACCGGCTGCAGCAACAGGGCGAGCGGCCGATATTCCGCGAGGGCGGCCTCGGCGTCGATCTGGTCCGCCGGATCGTCACGCGCGACGGCGTGGAGATAAAGCTGTCGCCGCGCGAGCACGATCTGTTGCGGCTACTGGTGACGCATGCCGGCAAGGTGCTGACGCACAAATTCATCCTGCGCGAAGTGTGGGGAAGCGAGACCGACGTGCAATATCTACGCATCTATATCCGCTCTCTGCGCCAGAAGATCGAGCCCGATCCGCAACAGCCCCGCCATATCCTCACCGAGCAGGGCGTCGGCTACCGGCTGCGCGCGCCGGATTGACATTCGCCGGACGGTGGTCTGCAACCAAGCTTGCCATGCCCGGGAGCCGCGAATGCGAAGCATGATCTGGCTGGCGGCCGCTTTGATCGCGCTTGCGACCGCTCCGGCGCTTGCGCAAACCGCCCCTGTCGAAACCGTCGTCGTCATCGCGCCCCTGCCTGGCGCCAGCATTGATGCGGACAAGATACCCGGCGAGGTGCAGGCGCTTTCCCTGTCCGATTTGACGCGCGACCGGCAAAGCGACGTGCTGCCGAGCGCCATCGCCTCGCAGCTCTCCAGTGTCAGCCTGAACGACGAACAGGGCAGCCAGTTCCAGCCCGATTTCGTCTATCGCGGCTTCGAGGCCTCGCCAATTTCCGGCGTCGCCGAGGGCATCGCGGTCTATCAGAACGGCGTGCGGATCAATGAGGCGTTCGGCGACAGTGTGAATTGGGACCTGGTGCCGCAATTCGCGGTCGACGGCTTCGTCCTGCAAAGCAACAACCCCGTGTTCGGGTTGAACGCCATCGGCGGCGCGGTGAGTCTGACGATGAAGGACGGCTTCAATGCCGACGGCGCCGACGCGCAACTCTCCGGCGGCTCGTTCGGCAATGTCGCCGGCAGCGCCGAATACGGCGCGCGCTTCGGCAAGTTCGGCGTATATTTCGGGATCGGCGCAGTGGACGACGACGGCTTCCGCTATCACTCGCCGACCAAACTGCGCCAGGCTTACGGCGATATGGGTTATGAAGATGGGCCGCTCGAGTTGCATGTTTCGGTTTCCGGCGCGCAGAACGGTATCGCGGCGGTCGGTCCTACGCCAGTTGAGCTGCTGGCGCAGGATCGCCGCGCGGTGTTCACCCATCCGCAGTCGATACGAAACCAGATGGCGCTGGGCCAGGTTCGCGCCGCCTATCGCGCGAGCGACGTGCTCAATTTGAGCGCCGATGTCTATGCGCGGCATTTCGACCAGCATCTCGTCGACGGAAACACGACGGACATCGATTATTGCGGCAACGATCCCGCCGAATTGTGCCTGGAAGGCAATAATGATTTCCCGGGCGATGCGCTTTACGATAGCCACGGCGATCCGGTTCCGGCCAGCGCGTTGCCGCCCGGCGCGACGCCGGGCGAGACCGATTTCACGCGCACCAACAGCAACACGGTCGGCCTCGCGGCGCAGGCCTCGCTCACCGCGCCGCTGGCCGGGCTTGCCAACAATCTCGTCGTCGGCGCGTCATTCGACCGGGGCACGACAAGCTACAACGCCCACGGCGAGCTCGGCGCGCTGCTCGACAATCTCGACGTCGCCGGGTCCGGCGTGATTATCGATCAGGCATTCAGCCCGTCGGCGCAGCCACCGCTGGAAGAGCCGGTCGATGTGCGCGCGCGCAACGATTACACGGGCATCTATGCTATCGATGCACTCGACATCGCGCCGGGACTCGCCTGGACGGTGAGCGGCCGCTTCAACGGCGCTTCGGTCAGCCTGACCGATCGCCTCGGCAATGCCCTCAATGGCCGGCACGATTTCAATCGGCTCAACCCGGGCACCGGCGTCACCTACAAGCTCGGCGAACGGCTGACCGCCTATGCCGGCTATTCGCAGGCCAACCGCGCGCCGACGGCCGGCGAACTCTCCTGCGCCAATCCGGCGTCACCATGCCTGCTCGACGCATTCCTGGTGTCGGATCCGCCGCTCAAGCAGGTCGTCTCGACGAATTTCGAATTCGGTCTGCGCGGCGGCTTCGATCTTACGATGCTGCCCGGCACATTCAGCTGGAACGCCGGCGCCTACCGCACCGACAATCGTCGCGACATCCTGCTGCTGGCCACCGACATCAACGGCTTCGGCTATTTCCAGAACGCCGGCACCACGCGCCACCAAGGCGTCGACCTGCGTCTTGGCTATCGTGGCGATCGCTGGACGGTCGCGGCGAGCTATTCCCTCCTCGACGCCACCTTCCGCAACGCGCAGATTTTGTCGTCGAACAGTCCCGGCGCGGTGAACGGGCTCATCCAGGTCGAGCCGGGCGATCGGCTGCCGCTCGATCCAAGGAGCCGGTTCACTTTCACGGTCGATTTCGCGGCGACGGCCGAGTGGACCATCGGCGCCGATCTGCGCGCGCAGAGCGGACAATATTTGGCGGGCGACGAGGCGAACCAGGAGCCGAAGCTGCCGGGCTTCACGACCATCGACCTGCACAGCGCGTATCAACTTGGGCCGAATCTGGCGTTGTTCGGCGAGATCGAAAACCTCGCGGACGCGAAAGTCTATACCTACGGCGCGTTCACGGAGCTGGACGGATTGCCGCCGAATTTTTCGCTCACCAATCCGCGCACTTATAGCCCCGCGCCGGGGCGGACATTCTTCAGCGGTTTGCGATTGCATATCTAGGCGGCAAGCTGCGTCTGCGCGATGCCGTCGCGCCACAGATCGCTCAGCGCCGCTTCCACCGCGCGTGGATTGTCGAGGCGGCAGAGCTGCGATTTGGCGGCGCGGCGTGCGGCGGCGCACAGCGGCCACGGCGCGTTCTCGACATACCAGCCCAGATGCTTGCGAAACACTTTGAGCCCGAGCGCGTCGCCGTAGAAACGCAGGCTGTCCGCCAAATGAACGAGCGCGATGGCAAGCCGTTCGTCCAGATCAGGCTCGCGGATCGCTTCGCCAGTGCGCAGCGCGCGTTGCAATGACGCGGCGATCCACGGCCGGCCATAGGCGCCACGACCGATCATCAGCGCATCGGCGCCGGATTGCGCCAGCGCCGCGCGGGCGGTCGCCGCATCGGTCACATCGCCATTGACGATCACCGGCAATCGTGTCGCCGCCTTCACCGCGCCCACGGCCCGCCAATTGACGGCGCCCTTGTAGAATTGCTGGCGCGTGCGGCCGTGGACCGTGATGGCGCGGATGCCGGCGCGTTCGGCGCGCTCGGCAAGCTCCGGCGCGTTGTGCGACGCGTCGTCCCAGCCGAGCCGCATCTTCAGCGTGACCGGCCGCGATGTCGCGCCGACGGCCGCCGCGATCAGCCGTTCGGCAAGATCGAGATCGCGCATCAACGCCGAGCCGGACAGTGCGCCGGTCACTTCCTTGGCCGGGCAGCCCATGTTGAGGTCGACGATATGGGCGCCGGCGGCCTCCGCCATCGCCGCGCCTTTTGCAAGCCACTGCGGCTCGCGCCCGACAAGCTGGATGACCATCAGCGGCAAGCCTTCGCCCACCGCGGCGCGGCGCACGACGTCGGGCCGGCCGCGCGCGAACATATCGCAGGCGACCATCTCGGTCGCGACATAAGCGGCGCCGAGCTTCGAGGCCGCGCGCCGGAACGGCAGGTCCGATACGCCCGTCATCGGCGCCAGCAGTACGCGGCCGGCAACGGCCACATCGCCTATGATCAGAGTCTCGTTCATCGGTATATCCTATCCGCATGCGCCGCCGCCGTCGATGATGCGGCGGCGGCGGCCGTACAAGCCGCACGACATCGCCACGCCGCGTGCTAGTCTGGCGAAAAAGCAGATGGGAGGGAGCGATGTCCAAGACCGAGCGCATCACGCGGCCCGCGATGAAGCCACTGCTGGAGCCCTACGGCCTGTCGGAGGCGGTGCGGCACGGCAACACGCTCACCCTTGGGGGCCAAACCGGCATCGATGCGCACCACCAGATCGTCGAAGGCGGATTGAAAGCGCAGGCGGCTCAGGCCTTCCGCAATATCAAGGAGATCGTCGAGCTCGCGGGCGGCAGCGTGAACGATCTGGTGCATCTCACCTGGTATCTCGCGGATTCGCCGCGCAGCTTCCTTGAAGACGCGCTCGACGTCACCGCGGCGCGCAACGAGGTGTTGCCGGGCGTCGCGCCGGGCTCGACAGCGGTGCGGGTGAAGGCGTTGCTGATGCCGGAAATCCTGATCGAGATCCAGGCCGTGGCGGCGCTATGAACGATGCCGATGTAATCGTGGTCGGCGCGGGCGCGGCGGGACTTAAAGCCGCGCAGGAGCTCGTGGCGAAAGGCCGCTCGGTGATCGTGCTGGAGGCGAACGATCGCGTCGGCGGGCGGCTGAAGGCGGCCGACCTGGCCGGACGCAGGGTCGATCCCGGTGGGCAATGGATCGGCGTTGGCCACGACGTGCTTCTCGCCGAGGGCGAGCGCTTCGGCATCATGACCTATCCGCAATATGAATCCGGCAAGACCGTGATGCAGTTGCTGGGCAAGCTCACGCATTTCTCGGGCGCCGTCCCGCGCATGCCGATCCTTTCGCTGCTCGAACTGTTCCGCATCCAGAAACGCTGGGACCGCGAGATGAAGACGGTTCCCGCCTTCTCGCCGTGGACCGCGCCTAGGGCAAAGGAATGGGATGGGCTGACGCTGGAAAGCTGGATCGTGAAAAACGTCCATACCGCCGCTGCGCGCGAATTCGCCAAGCTGGTGCCGCGCGGCGCCTGGGCGGCGGAGGCGCGGCAGGTTTCCTATCTGTGGTTCCTCGATGCGTTGCGCAGCGCGGGCGGTCTCGAATATCTGATGGCCGTGAAAGGCGGCGCGCTCGACCGCAAATTTGCCGGCGGCATGCAGCAGGTGGCACAGCGCATGGCGGACGAGCTGGGCGATCGCGTGGTGCTCGGTGCGCCGGTGCAGACGATCGCGCAGGATGACGAGGGTGTGCGCGTCATCACGGCCAAGGGCGAATTCCGCGCTCGCTTCGTCATCGTGGCGACGCCGCCCGGATCGGCAGCGCGTATCGCCTTCGAGCCGCATCTGCCCGCCATCCGTGACGGGCTGCAGCAGCGCATGCCGATGGGTGCCATCATCAAGGTGCTGGTTGCCTATCGCGAGCCGTTCTGGCGCAGGGCCGGATTTTCGGGCCAGGTCGCGACCGATGACGACATCCTCGGAATCGTGATGGACGATGCGCCTGAAAACGGCGTGGCGACTTTGCTTGGCTTCATCGAGGGCCGTCATGCGGTCGAGATGAGCGCGGCGGGCAAGCAGGCGCGGAAAGAGCAAGTCATCGCGTCACTGGTGAAGTTCTTTGGACCTGAAGCCGCCGATTATATCGGGTACGAGGATAACGACTGGATGCTGGAGCCTTACGTCCACGGTTATGTCGCCAGCATGCCGCCGGGCGTGATGACGCGCTTCGGCCGGGCCTTGCGCGAGCCTTGCGGCCGCATTCATTGGGCCGGCAGCGAATCGTCGACCGAGTGGGCGGGCTACATAGAAGGCGCGGTGCGCTCGGGTATCCGGGCGGCGGGCGAGGTCTATCAAAGACATAATGAGTAGCGCCGTATCATGCCGCGGGACTGGAGCAAGCGACCATGATCGGCCTGACTGCGTTCAACGGCATCGTGCTGGCCTGGATCCTGCTCGCGCTTGTGCTGTTTCCTTTTCAACTCTTCGTCACCGCGCCCTATGGCCGGCATGTGCGTGCGGGGTGGGGACCGCGCATCCCAAACCGGCTTGGCTGGTTCGCGATGGAGAGCGTGTCGCTGGTCGTCTTCGCCGCGCTCTTTCTGGCGGGCCCGACGGCGAAGTCCGCGCCGATGTGGGCGTTCTTCGCACTTTGGGTCGCGCACTATATCCATCGCAGCCTGATCTTCCCGTGGCTCACCCACACGCGGGGCAAGACGATGCCGCTTGCGATCGCGCTCTCGGCCGCGAGCTTCAATATGGTCAATGGCGGGCTGAATGGGTTCTATCTCGGTTGGCTGGCGCCGATCTATCCGGCCGCGTGGCTGACGGACCCGCGCTTTGTGATCGGGCTTGTGGTCTTTCTGGGTGGGGCCGCCACGAACATCTGGGCCGACTATCGGCTGATCGCCTTGCGAGCCGGCACCACGGATTATGCGATCCCGCGCGGCGGGCTGTTCGATCTTGTGTCGTGTCCCAATCATCTGGGCGAAATCGTCCAGTGGTCGGGTTTCGCGCTTATGTGCTGGAACCTGCCGGCGCTCAGCTTCGCGATCTGGACGGCGGCCAATCTGATCCCGCGCGCGCTGAGCCATCACAGATGGTATCTGCAGCGCTTCGCGGATTATCCGCGGCGACGAAAGGCCGTCTTTCCCTTTCTGTTATAGTCATAGGAAGCTTCAGGACGCGCCGATGACCGTGAATTCGTGGAACGAGTGGGATCCGTTGCGGGAAGTCATCGTCGGCTCCGTGCGTGGTGCGGCCGATATGGGTTTCGAGCCTGCGCTTTCGCCCTATCGCCGCGAAGGCGAGCCGGTGTTCGCTGGACGGCCGGTGCATCCCGGCGCCGTCGCCGAAGCCGAACGCCAGATCGACGCTTTCGCGGAGTTGCTGAGCCGGCTCGGAATCGTCGTCCGCAGGCCCGACGAGACGGATCAGAACGTCGCGGCAAAGACGCCCGACTGGGACATCGCCGGCGGACGCGCCATCGCCTGTCCGCGCGATGTGCTGCTGGTGGTGGGCAACGAGATCATCGAGGCGCCGATGGCGCAGCGCGGGCGCTATTTCGAATTCCGCGCCTATCGCAGCCTGATCAAGCAGTATTTCCGCGATGGCGCGCGCTGGACGGCGGCGCCCAAACCGCTGATGAGCGATGCGCTGTACGACCAGCGCGGTTCAAAACCCGACCGGCCGTTCGACATAGCCGATGGCCCGCTGCTGACCGATTTCGAGCCGGCCTTCGATGCCGCCTCGTTCGCGCGGTTCGGACGCGACATTTTCTGGCAGCCCGATCTGGTCAGCAACGAATTCGGCGCGGCCTGGCTCGCCCGTCATCTGGGGCCACGCTTCCGACTACACAAGGTCACGTTCCGCGAGCCGACGCCGACCCATATCGATACGACTTTGGTGCCCGTGCGTCCGGGCATCGTGCTGACCAATCCGCAGCGCCCCTGCATCGACGGCGCCCTGCAGGTGTTTGTCGACAACGGGTGGCGGCTGATTCCCGCGCCGTCGTCGGTGCGAAGCGGCCGCGGCGCGGCGCGCGATGTCAGCAACTGGATCTCGATGAACATCCTCATGCTGGACGAACGCACAGCGGTCGTCGAAGCAGCCGAAACGCCGACGATCGAACTGCTGCGGTCGCTGGGCTGCGAAGTCATCCCCTGTGCGTTCGACCGGGTTTATGCCTTCGGCGGCGGCCTGCATTGCTGCACCGCCGATATCCGCCGCGACGGCGGGCTGCAAAGCTATTTCCCGAGCCTCGATGCTGCGTCAGGTGCGCAGGCGGGCGTTATTGCACCTTGATGACCCGGCCGACGATCGCCTGTGCGTCGCTCTGGATCTGGCGCAGGTGATCCTTGTCGCGAAAGCTTTCCGCGTAGATCTTGTAGACGTCCTCGGTTCCCGAGGGCCGCGCCGCGAACCAGCCGTTTTTCGTGGTGACTTTGATGCCGCCGATCGGCGCATTGTTTCCGGGCGCGTTGGAAAACTTGGTTTCGATGGCCTCGCCGGCGAGTGTCGCGGTGCTGATTTGATCGGGTGAGAGTTTTTGCAGGGCACTCTTCTGCTCGGACGAGGCCGGCGCGTCGATGCGCTCGTAGAACGAGGCACCCAGATCGCGCGTGATGCCGTCGTAGATTTGGCTCGGGTCCTTGCCCGTCCGCGCCGTCATTTCCGCGGCGAGCAGGCCCATAATCAGCCCGTCCTTGTCCGTCGTCCAGACCTTGCCGTTGCGGCGCAGGAATGAGGCGCCGGCGCTTTCCTCGCCGCCGAAGCCGAGCGAGCCGTCAATCAGCCCGGCGCTGAACCATTTGAAGCCGACGGGCACTTCGAACAGCCGGCGCCCGAGTTTTTTCACAACCCTGTCGATCATGCCGCTGCTGACGACGGTCTTGCCGACCGCGCTTTCGGCGCGCCAATCGGGCCGGTTGGCGAAGAGATAGGAGATCGCGGTGGCGAGATAGGCATTCGGATTCATCAGCCCGCTCGACTTGCAGACGATGCCGTGGCGGTCCGCGTCGGTGTCGTTGGCGAAGGCGATGTCGAACTGGCTGCGCAGGCCCACCAGCCGCTCCATCGCGTAGGGCGAGGAACAATCCATGCGGATCTGGCCGTCCCAGTCCACGGTCATGAAGCGGAACGTCGGATCGACGGCGTCGTTCACCACGGTCGCCGCGATGTTGTAACGCGCGATGATCGGCGCCCAGTAGTGTACCGCCGCGCCGCCTAGCGGATCGATACCGATCTTGATGCCGGACGCGCGGATCGCATCCATGTCGACGACATTGCCGAGATCGGCGACATAGGGCGTGATGTAGTCGCGCAAGTGCACGCAGGCCGCCTTGCGCGCGCGCTCCAGCGGCATGCGCTGTACGCCGTCCAGCTTCTTCGCCAGGAAGTCGTTGGCCGTCTTTTCGATCCAGCCGGTGATATCGACGTCAGCCGGCCCGCCATTGGTCGGGTTGTATTTGAAGCCGCCGTCCTGCGGCGGATTGTGCGACGGCGTAATGACGACGCCGTCGGCCAGACCACTTTTGCGGCCGTCATTGTAGGTGAGGATGGCATGCGAGATCACCGGCGTCGGCGTGTAGCCGCCGGCCGCGTCGATCATGGTCTCCACGCCATTGGCCGCGAACACTTCCAGCGCGCTGGCAAAGGCCGGCTCGGACAGCGCATGGGTATCGATGCCCATGAACAGCGGCCCGTCGATGCCGTGGGCTTTGCGGTAGAGACAGATGGCCTGCGCGATCGCGAGGATGTGCGCCTCGTTGAACGCGATATCGAACGCCGAGCCGCGATGGCCCGAGGTGCCGAACGCGACGCGCTGTGCCGGGATCGAAGGATCGGGCACGTCCGAATAATAGGCCGTCACCAGCCGCGGCACGTCGACCAGCAGCGATGTCGGGGCGGGCTTTCCGGCCAGCGGATTTATCGTCTCGGCCATGGCATCCTCATCCCAGCACCACCTGCACGCGATGGCTTTTGCCGTCATCGACCAGTGGAATCAACGCCTGTTTTCCCGAGAGCATTTCGCCGTCGAGCTTGGTCGCGAGAATTCCCCGGCTGACGCTCAGCGGGTTCTCCACGGAAATCTCATAATACGTCGAGCGGTAGCGGAAGGTCATCTCGAATCCCGGCCACGCTTTTGGAATGCAGGGATCCAGCAGAAGGTTCGTGCCCTGCTGGCGCAATCCGAGAATGCGCTCGATCGCCACGCGCCAGGTCCAGCCGGCGGCGCCGGTGTACCAGGTCCAGCCGCCACGTCCGACATGCGGCGGCATCGAATAGACGTCAGCGCACATCACATAGGGCTCGACCTTGTAGCGATGGACGCCGGTCTGGCTGCTCGCATGATTGATCGGGTTGAGAATGGACAGCAGCTCGAACGCGCGGTCGCCGTCGCCGAGCTTGGCGAAGGCATAGACCGACCACGCCGCGGCATGGGTGTATTGCCCGCCATTCTCGCGGATGCCGCCGGGATAGCCCTTGATGTAACCGGGATCGGGCTGGGCGTGATCGAAAGGCGGCGTGAACAGGAGCACCAGCCGGTCGTCGCGCCGCACCAGATATTTGTCGACGGCGGCCATCGCGCGCTCGGCGCGAGCGGGCTCGGCGGCGCCGGAGATCACGCTCCAGGACTGCGCGATGGAGTCGATGCGGCATTCGCTGTTGGAGACCGAGCCGAGCGGGCTGCTGTCGTCGAAGAAGGCGCGCGTGTACCAGTCGCCGTCCCAGGCCTGCTGTTCCAGCGCGGTCTTCAGCTGTGCCGCATGCGCGCGCCAGTCCTCGACGCGGTCGGAAGCGCCGCGGCGCTCGGCGATGCGGATGAACGCGTTGAGCGCGGTGTAGAGGAACCAGCCCAGCCACACACTCTCGCCCTTGCCGCCGTCGCCGACGCGGTCCATGCCGTCGTTCCAGTCGCCGGTGCCCATCAGCGGCAGGCCGTGCACACCGGCCGCCAGGCTCTTGTCGAGCGCGAGCGCGCAATGCTCGAACAGGCTTTCGCTGTTGGCGGAGTTTGTCGGCAGGAAGAATGCGTCGCGCTCGCCGTCGCGCAGCACCGGCCCTTCGAGGAACGGCACCATCTCGTCGAGCACGCTGAGATCGCCGGTGGTCTCGACATAATGCGCGGTGACATAAG
>Ga0209222_1000274_pt1 | contig 11429 bp, 12 predicted proteins | sample BlaSpr_A8_Ref_O3_FD_187991 | JGI IMG/M metagenome (GOLD analysis project Ga0209222, IMG submission 187991) | Forest soil microbial communities from Thunder Bay, Ontario, Canada - Black Spruce, Ontario site 2_A8_Ref_O3 (SPAdes) (version 2) | ecosystem: Environmental > Terrestrial > Soil > Boreal...
GCCACGTGGCCGCAGAGCCTTCCCTGCTATGAGTTGCGCGGCGAGCTACAGACCATAGGTCTCATGCAGAAGACGGCCCAGATTGTCGAGATCAGGAAACAGCAGGTAGCGATCAATTCCCGCGCGCCGCAGGAAGGCTTTTGCGTCGCTCCTGGCGTCGGCGGGCATCTCAACACAGCGAAGAAAATCCGAGAGCTTAGTTTTCGAGCAGCTTTGCAGGTGAATTGAGCGGCGGTCATTGCCATGGATAGTAAAATAGCCCCTTTGAGCATGTAGGCGAGCATCGCGCTGTGGGGCTTGCACAGCGACAGGGTGTTTCCATCCGATACCGAGGTCATCCCAATCGGCAAGAAGATCACCATAGTCCCAGTCATCTGCAGCGCCTGCTTGTCCGGCTAGGTATCTAGGAATTTGAATGTCCTTGAACCCGGCCGTCAGTTCATTCAGGCGATAGGGGTTCAAGAGCCAAATGCAGGGTTTGCTTCCAGAAACACTAGCATCTAGGGCAAAATAGATCGCGACACCAACAACCGTTGTCCAATCAAGCAATCGCGTCGCCACGCCGTGGTGCCGCATTGTGAAAAGTATTTCCCAATCAGTCAGATTGCCGGACAAAAGCTCCCGCGCCCGTGCGGAAAAATCCCAAAACAGCGAAGCCTCGATTTCCTGCAGCTTCAGCAAGTGCTTGTCTTTGGACAAATTCTTTCCACTGCCTCCCAGGCTTTTTTCATATCTCCAGTGAAGGCTCGGAAGCAGTCCAAACGACTTCGCGCCGCTTCCGCGAAATAGACATTCTTCCACTGGTTTCAAACGAAGTTCACGTTTGGCTTCGTCCAAATCGTCTAGAAATTTCTGGAATGACACCTGATTGCCTCCTCAGTTCATGCGATGACCCTACCAATCCGTTGAAGGTGCGGTAGGGTCGGTCGCGGGCTCGCCGACCGTGTTATGCGCGGACCCGCTACCCTTCATCGGAGTCGGACTGCTGGGTATCTCCCCTGCAAGGCTCACACGGATACGGTTCTGCTCGCGAAACCGCTCATAGGCCTCCTGCGAGAGTTTGGGCTGGCTTTCCAACAAACCGGCCGGCACCGGCACGCTCACCGCCTGCGGTGTCACGTTGCGGATATGGCAGGCGAAGTGGAGTTTGGGCTGCGAGAGGATGAAGTCGGCCGTGGTGCGCAGATCGGGGGCCATGGCGCGGGCGTCGCTCATGGACACACCGCCCGCCATCTTGATTGAGGTATTAGCGGCCAACGACGCCTTGAGCGACTGGGTGCATTGATCCAGGAATTGATGGGCGAACACGCATCCGACCTTGTACTTGCGCGCCTCCGTCAACAGGTCGTCTATATTGCTGTCGAAATATGCCGCCGCCTCGTCCACGATGAGAAATGCCGGCCGACGTTGGTCCTCGGGAATTGCGGCGCGTTCCAGGACCGCCTGCAACACCAGCGAGATGAAGATGCGCCCAAAATGCGCGGACGCGCCCTTGAGGAAATCTTTGGCCGTATCTACCAGGATGATGGAATCGTTGTTGAGCTCAGTGAAGAGGTCAATTTTCGTCGAGGGCGACGTGAAGAGGCGCGCGAGCGTTGGGTTCTCCAGGATCGCGTTCAAGCGATAGCGGATTTGTTCCTTCGTCTGCACGAAGGTCTTGCTCGCGAAGTCCCGCTCGAAGAAGGTGCGCTGGATGGGTGGCAACGCCTGAATAGCCTCGCGATAGTCCTCCGGCCGGTCCATCAGGTTGATCATGTCAAGGATGGTCGCGTTCCGTCCCATCGTCTCGGGAATGGAAAGCATCAGTCGCGCGACGAAGCGGAAGAAAACGCTTTGCTTGGCCGTGAGGTCGGCTCCGAGTAAGCCGGCGAACAGATAGTCGAAGGTCTGGATGACCCCGGCGACCACCTGTTCCTTGGTCGCCTCGTCATAGCTGCCGAGCCGGTCCCGGTTCACGTCGAAGATGTTCACCGCTGGCGGATATTTGGTGTCCTTGGGCGTGATCAGGATGAGCTTCCCCGCCAGCGGGCCGGCATCGGGGTCAAAGAGCGCCAGCTGCGAGAGCTTGCCGATCAGATCGCCCTGGCTGTCGATAATGATGAGTGCCGGCCGATCCTCCGATTGCAGGTCGTGCAGAATGAGGTTCTGCAAAAGAGTCGTCTTGCCGGCTCCGCTGCCGCCGACGACGTGCATATGGCTATAACGGTCTTCGTGCGTGAGCTTCAGCGGAATGGGACACATCAGATAGTCGGGGAAAGGCGTGCCCGCCAGATAGGTCTCGACCAGCTCGGCGATCGGATCGTCCCGGTCCACCGCGTGCTTGAGCCCCTTGTGATCGGTGTGGGGAACCGCGTTGGACGCACCGCAGAGATTGGCGTAGCAGCGCTCGCGCAGTTCCACGAAGAGCCCGTGATCGACATATTTTTGGTCGCAGAGAATTCCGTACAAATGATCAATCAGGCGGCGCGGTTCATTCAGCGTGTTTAGGATAGGCACCGTGAAGGGCGACGGCCCGAGTGTCTGTGGGATGCCATTGGTCAAGAGCGCAAAGAGGCGTCGGACACCGTCCTGGAAGAGTGCAACGATCCGCTCTTCATGCGCATGGAAATACTGCTTGGATCGCAGGAATCGCCGAAGGTCCACCTGCTCCTTGAGCGTGAGATGGGCGATATCCCAGTCAATCTCGGGAAACTGGAAAATCGTCGCTTCTGCCCGAGTGATTCGCGATAACAGATATGAGAAAGCGCTGAGCACGTCTTCGGGCAGCCACTCGGCATACGAACGATACAGCTCTCCGCCGATTGTGTAGACCGCGTTCTCCTGCGAATAGGCCGATGCGCGATGAAGGGCGAGAACTTCCCTATAAAGCGCCTTCGTCTCGCGCAAATCGGTCGCGCGTTCATCGGTGAACCGGCGAAGAAAGGGCGTGAAGACGGATGGCTTGAAGTCGTCCATCAGAGGATTTCAACGAAGAGAACGACGATCAGGAGTCCCGCGACGCCGCACAGCAGCCGAACGATTCCCCCGCTGAGGATCAAGCCCTTCAATTTGGCAGAGGCGATCAGCTTCTGTTCGAGCTTGAGCCAATAGTCGCGACCGACGCTGTACAGGCGGTTGAGTTTACGCCCCATTGCCTCAGCCCCGTTTGATGGCGGCAGAGCTAGCGACGAAGCTGCTGCTGGGCTTGAGGCATATTCCAGCAGCGGTATGGCGTCCTGGGTTATGTGGACCCGCTCTTCGCCGTTCTCGTAGTCAATGACGACCTCGCTACCATCAAACGTGCCGGCGACTTCCAGATAGCGGGTGACGCCCTTGCAAGCGGTCCGCACCGTGTCCTCGGCCTCAAGCAGCTCTTCGAGATCCTTGCACTCGATGTGATGTCCCCGGCCGAGGCTGGCGATGCTGATATTGAGGCTCATCCGTGCCATGACCAGCGACAGGCTTCCGCGCGCGAGCCCAGCGGCTTTGTCCCGCAGGGAGTCGGAAGCGACGCGGTCAAGATGCGACCCGGCGCGTTCCAGGTGCTTGCGCGCCGACTTGCTGTTGTAGATGACCTGGCTGCCGAGCGCGTATTTGCGGACATTGCCCTGTTCCTCGGGCGAATAATCCGCCCGCACGTCCAGGCAAAAGAAGACGGTATTGCCCAAGACCCCGCCCGCCCTTTGCGAGCGTTGTATTCTAAGCTGCATGGTAAGGCCCCCGACACCAAAGAGTAGCTGCCAGTATTGGGCCTGACTAGACCCAAGAAAGGGTCAGGCAGGCAGTCTGGAAGGCACCAAGGGCTGTTTGTTTTAAGGGTGGGTGGTTGGGGAGATATTGAAGAAGCAGAAAGGCCTTGAAGTCGCGCCGGCGAGCGCTGGAAGGGCCTGCGGTACGCATTGAATCTACGAGGCTATTCGTCCCGGCTCGCAATAGTTCATGGGGATGCAGTATCCCTATCCGTATCCCCCAGCCTATCGCCATGCTCTGGCGACAAAAAAGAAGGGACCGGTAGCGAGCCGATCCCCCAAGAACCCTAGTAGGAAGTGTCAGCGATTTACGGACGCCTCGCGATTGGCGATGCGCACGTCAAGCCATTCCTCTACCTCCGACAGCAGCCATGCGACCCGGTTCTGGCCGAGCCGAATCCGCTTGGGAAACTGCCCTGCCGCTTCGAGGCGCGCGATATGCTGGGGTGAGTATGGAATGCCACAGACCGTCCTTAGCTCCTTCTTCGATACGATTTGCTTGGGATACATCGAACAACTCCCTTGATAGGGAGCGTCGACGCTCCGGTTGCGAAGCCGCACCGGTGGGCGCTTCAGCATACGAGCTGGCAGTTCAAAAATCGAAGAACTTCTTCCACAGCTGATCTTAAAGTAGGTGTGCCAAGTTCGTGATAACGAGGATGCCTGCGGCAGCAGATTACTTGACAAATAATTCACATAGAATATCATGTTCTTATGGTGCGCCTCATGGGGGCGACGGAGTGGTCGATCGCTGTCGAACATTCCGCAACCCCCAGGAGGCGACATGTTCGTAGACAAACTCTCGACGACCACCTTATTGCTTCTGGTTTCTCTCGCACTTTGCGCCAGTGTTGCGCAAAACGCACAAATGTGGTGGCAACACCACCAGAATTGCATCTGCAAGATACCCGAAAATCGCAAGTAATTACAATTACTCTACTTGACCCGCACTTTGGCGGGTCTTTTTATTGCATCGTATGCACGCTTCCAGCAATAGCGCAGGTATTCAACGCTGTATCCCTGTACAGTCGCTGGAATTGAACTAGAATAGACGTGTTAGGCAAGATTTCGCCGGGGCTAGTTATGTTGGAAGAGGCAATAAAAAACGTCTGCTGGGAACGTATCTGTGGTCATGCTGCAATTAAAACTAAGTGCGACTTCGAGCAATACCGCGAAATTTCAGAAGTAACTTCTGTTCCCGCTCGGCAGGTTCTGATCTGGACGCTTTATGGATCGCCGTTGGACGTTCCGGCAAGCGGTGGCGCGCTCACTCCGCAGGACAAATTCTTTCGAGACCAGCGCTCGACGACAAAAATTCGCGTTGTCATTTTTAACACCCCTTTTCAGGCTCGGAGATACGCGGCTATCAAACGGCATGTGGAATACGGTACACGAGTCAGGTGGCGCTATAGAAAATTCAAGCGCATCTCCCAATTGGTCGAGCGACAAAACTCCTTCGAGGCGGCATGCAAAGAGTCCGGCAAGTTATACTTTACCCATGTCGGTCTGATCGCCAACGAAATCGGCCACTACTTCAGCAAGTTTAGCGTGGCATTCGTTTCGGACAAGGGCGATGATGTCTATTGTGTAAGTAGCTCTTTTGCCGCATCGCGCCACGGCGACGTTGACGACATAAAGGACGTTGTCTTCTTTTCACTATCCAATTGCGACTATCCCGGCGCCGACGGGAGAAAGCACTATTCTCGTCTCTTTCATCACCTATTTACGGGAAAGGGAAGCTGGTATTTCGAAGACCCTTCAGATGTCGCCGGTCGTTCTAGTTGGTTCCGGCATGTCATTATACAGCCGCAGCGACTGAAAGAGTGGGTGTCACACATAATAGCGGAGTTGAAGAGCGAACACCCTTGGTACGTCCGCAGCGTTAAATACTTAGGATTCTTCAGCTTTTTCGCCTATCTTATCTTGCAATGCACAAGACTGTACACATCTGTCTCGGGCGGTTTGCGCCATTAGACATAGATCGCAAGTGATGAACACCGATGAAAGAGGCCTTCGATGAAAGCGGCGCGTCACTTCAACATCGAAATTACGAACCATTGTAATCAACGCTGCCTATATTGCTTCAATAGTTCAGGCGTCAAACCAGAAATCAGCGATATCGGGCTCAGAAGCTGGGGAGATTTTCTCCGAGTTCAAGCCGGGCTCGGCTTGCGAAGTGCGCACTTTACCGGCGGTGAGCCGTTTGTTAGCAAAAACACTATTCCACTCATATCCGAAGCTCAGCGGCTTGGGCTGCAAACAAGTGTTCTCAGCAATGGCTTTCGTATTCCCTCGCTGGTCAAAGAATTCCCGACAATATTTTCGGATTTGGCTGTTGTGCAGTTGAGCCTCGACGGCGTGACCGCCCGATTGCACGATGCGCGCCGGGGAAGGCGCGGAGCATGGAAAGACGTAATCGCTGCGATCAGATCTCTTCGCAGAATTCGGGTTGCGCGCGAAATCAGTTGCGTTGTCTCACAAGAGAACCTGAACGATCTCAAAAGATTAGCAAAGTTCTGTCAGCGAACCGGATGCAAGCTGATCCCACGGCCGCTTTCGCAGATCGGTAGAGGACAACTTACCGCACTCCGCCCAGTTTCGAATGCGACCTTCCTTGAAGTTCTCAGCGAGATCGAGATGTTGGCGCCTGGTGTTGTGGTGGCCGACCGGTTCCAATATGTGCCTCAGTCAAAGGCTCACGATCAAGAAGCCCGCCAGCGCGGAATTGTGACCGTCCTTCCGAATGGTCAATTTCGAGGCGGCGCCGTTTACTTCGCCCACCGGAACCAGGCCTTCAATTCCGTTCCTGAGTTTCTGGCCGCCTAACGATGGTCGCCTAGTGGGGTGCCTGAATTGGTTCTCTAGCTTGAGGTGAGTCAAGTCGAATTTGTGATGTGTACGACCCGAAGTATGTGGCGAGATATACGCTTGCTGATACCGTGCAGACGGAGACGTCAATATGAATAGAACCGCCATAATTGCACTGATACTGGTAGCGGCTGCTGGTCTGATCTTTTTTGCGTGGCAACAGTATGGCCAGCCTCAGACAAGTTCAGGTCTTCAACTGGGTATCCTGTTTCCCTTCACCGGAGATGCCGCGTCATATGGCGTCAAGGGGCGCCATGGCGTCGAACTCGCGACAGACGATTTCAACCGATCGGGAGAATGCGGGAGAAAGCTTGTTCCGGTTTATGAGGATTCGGCCGCACAAACCGAAACCGGACTTGCCGGCTTTCAAAAACTAGTTTCAGTAGATCACACGCCGGCGGTTATTGGCGATATCGTGAGCTCGGTGACGCTTGCCATTGCTCCCACTGCTAATCGAACCCAAACAGTGCTCTTAGCACCGACAGCTTCTGCCCCAGCGATCACCCAAGCTGGCCCTTTCATCTACCGAATTTGGCCGAGCGACTTGGAAGAAGGGAAAGCGATTGCCAGCTACGCGATGAGCCGCAACTACAAGCGTGCAGCCATCCTCTATATGAATAACGACTACGGAAGCGCCATACGGAGCATATTTTCGAAGGTCTTCGCCGTAGGTGGCCGTCAAGTTGTTTCGTCGCAGTCCTATCTACAAACCGAGCAAGATTTCCGCTCAGCGCTAACAAAACTGCAAAGTACCAATCCCGATGTGCTTTATATCGCCGGCTACTATGCAGACAGCGCCGCGATAGTTCGCCAGGCACGCGATCTTGGTCTTAAGATGCCAATTCTAGGCGCGACTGCAATAGAAGACCCACAATTCCTGTCCATGGCTGGTTCAGCGGCTGAAGGAGTTGTGTATCCTCTTGCCACCGGATTTGACGCCACTTCGACAGATCCTCATGTGGCGTCGTTCGTTAAAGAGTTTAAGTCGCAATTTGGCCAAACGCCGGGCTGGGTCGAGGCGCAAGCCTACGATGCCGTAGCGGTTTATTGCAAAGCGTCCGGCACGATAAAATCGGCCCCGACCGGTCCCGAAATCAAAGCAGCACTCGATAATTTTGGCACGATGCATGGAGTAACGGGTGACATAAAGTTTGACGAAAATGGAGACGTGGTAAAGCCCGTTCGTCTCCGCATTATAAAGAATGGAAAGTTCACGAACCTGGAGACTTGAGCGTGCAGATCGCGATTAATGCGGGCGCCTATCTCGCGATCGTGCTCCTCGTATCAACTGCCTTCTTTTTTCAGTATCGGCTATTTCGGTATTTCGATCTTTCACTGGGCGCGGTCTTCCTGGCAGGCGCTTACGCGTTTTTCTTTCTTACAAGCCTGCAGGTATCCAGCTTTGTCGCCGCTTTCTCTTCTGTAGCGACGGCTGCTCTCGTAGGTCTCCTTTTCTACCTCTGTCTGATACGTGGACTGGTGAAAATGGAGGCCTCATCGCTGGCGATGACGCTATGCGCGTTCGGCTTCTACATCGCGGGAGTGAACGTTATTGCGATGTTATTCGGTGATGAAGTGATACGGGCCCCGGATTCCGCTCTATCCGCATCCGTCGCGCTGGGTGGCGGCGTTGCGTCGGTCTCACAACTTCTCGAATTTGTCGTGGCCATCTGTAGTGTGGGATTGGTTTGGATATTTCTTGCCACGGGTAAGCTCGGGCGGCTATTTCGGGCCTTTGGAGATAACCCCAAACTTGCGAACGAAATTGGCCTTTCGAGCAACCTTCCTATCCTTGTTGTGACGGCATGGGGCGCGGCCTTAGTCGGGATCACCGGCGTGCTCGTGGTCGCCGATGTTGGCGTACGTCCCTCGGCGGCCTTTTCCTATCTGATCCCGGGTCTGGCAGCGGTACTGATATTTGGAGCCAAGAGCATCGGTGACACGGTCTCAGGTGCCCTAGTTGTGGCATCAATAGGAGAAACCTCAGGCTATGCCTTCGGTCAGCAATGGCGCGACTTCGCAATCTATATATCCGTCGCATTGATCCTGGCCGCTAGGACCTCGCTCTTGGGTATAAATCGATGAACGCCTATCTCGCACACATAGCGGTTGAGGTGTGCATTTTGTCGATGCTCGCCATTTCGCTGAATTTGATGGCGGGATACAGCGGCCTCATGTCACTAGGCCAAATGACTTTCTACGCTATTGGGGCGTATGCGGCAGCGTTGCTCGCGCCGGCAAGCGGTCTTGGTTATGTGATCGTTTTGCCGGTTGCGATTTTCCTAGCTATGGCGCTCGCATTCATGGAATCAGCCGTCACCATACGATTGAAGGAAGATGAATTTGCAATCGCGACTTTTGCGATGCATATCGCTTTTTGGACGCTATTGATGAATTGGACCGCGCTAACAAAAGGGCCGTTGGGTATAAGTGGCATACCTCCAATCACAATCTTTAATATAACCCTCGATGATCCAACAAAATTTGTGTTCTTAGCCGTGGTCTCGCTCATCGCCATGCAGCTGCTCGTAGCGCGCATAATTCACAGGCCATTCGGCTTCCTGATGCGTATGGTTAGGGATGACGAGGAGTTAGCCCGGAATTTCGGACGGAATACGCGGCGGTTCCGGACATCCGTTTGGGTAGCCAGCGCGGCAATGGCTGCGGCAGCGGGGGTGCTTCAAGCCGCGTACATTGGCTATGTGAACCCCTCATCGTTCTCGTCCATGGAAAGCACAATCCTGCTCGCAATCGTGATTTTAGGAGGTGCCGGAACCTACTGGGGGCCAGTAGTCGGAGCGGTCATAATCGTTTGTGTCCCGGAGGGCCTCAGGTTTTTGGGGCTTCCCACCACACAAGCGGACAACATCCGACAGATCCTTCTTGGAGGGGTTCTTATAGCAGCTGCCTATCAGGCAGCGTTCACAAGGAGGGGCGCTTTATCGCTCTCGCGGCATGGGGCAGCAAGCTAGTCTAGTGTGTTCGGATATCGAGGTGCGCTACGGTGGAAACCATGTCCTCAAGCGTATCTCGTGCGAATTTGGGCCAGGATCGATAGTTGGCATTATCGGTCCAAATGGGTCCGGAAAGACGACACTGTTGAACGTCATCTCCGGATGGCTCAAGCCAAACCGCGGCACTGTTCGGTTTGGAGAGCGAATTAGTGGGCTTCCGCGCGAGCTACTTGCAAGAAATGGGATTTTTCGATCCTTTCAAACTGCTCGGCTCTTCGAAAGCCTCACAGGTGACGAAAACGTCGGTGCTGCTCTTCGTCCTCCTCAAGACGAACGCTTGGTTGCAGCTTTGCTTCTTCCCATTCCCGAACGAGACGACAGGCGGCTCTCCGTTCGAAACGCGCTAGATGTTGTCGGAGCGCGAGACGAGCACGAAGCACCCGCTCAACAAATGTCCTATGGAATGCGGAAAAGAACGATACTTGCCCAGGCGACCGTCGCGCAACCGACAATCGCGTTGCTTGATGAACCGCTCGCCGGTACAGATCCTAAAACTCGCAGTCTCATGATCGCCGCAATCCAACGGCTTAAGGCAGAAGAAAGAATCGTGTTGTGGGTAGAACACGATATCGACGCGCTCGCTGCAGCTTCGGATCGTTTGCTGGCTCTTGATCGTGGGACTATCGTCGCGGACGGGTTACCCATGGATGTCATTGAGAACCAAGGCGTCCGGGACATCTATTTCAGGCCCCTATAATGTCCCCGGATCAGCTCTCAGTCGAAAAACTTACGGTGTACCTCTCCAACCGCGCCACGCTGCAAGATGTCACTCTTAATGTTGAGCGCGGCCAAGTAGTCGCACTATTCGGCCACAATGGCGCAGGAAAATCGACGCTTCTCCGCGCCATTATGGGTGTTATTCCAATTCGGTCCGGCATTGTCAGATCGGATTTTGTGCACTGGACGAACAATCCTCATACTTTGGCGCGCGCGGGTGTGTCCTTCCTTCCACAGCAACGACAGCTGTTTACTGGAATGACCGTGGCGGAGAACCTCTTAGTATATTCGGAAGCCATTGGACAAACTCGGCAGAAGTTCGATGAGAAATATTCGTCGCTATCGAAGCACTTTCCGATCTTAAGTGAGAACAGGAATTCATTGGCTCGCTCACTGTCGGGAGGGCAGGCACAGCAAGTTGCTATCGCTCGCACGTTCCTGAACACTTCTCACCTATTGCTTCTGGATGAGCCAACTATTGGTCTCGCACCTCACCTTCGGCAAAAAGTATTTGGAATGGTGCACGATGCCGCTCGCACAGAAGCGGTCTCCGTCATCATTGCGGAACACAGGATAGAGGAAACGCTCGCTGTAGCCGATTACGCATACATTCTTCGTCAGGGCCGTGTTTCCATCAGTGGCGCTTCCGCCGAACTCAGGATGAAGGGGCAAGAAGTTCAACAGGCAATAATGTGAATATGGCACCTTCGATGACCAGCAGAATGTTAGCCGGACGAAACCGGCGGCCGAGGCATCTGAAGCTGCAGACCATTGTGTATACTGATGAAACAATGTGGCGGAAATTCTTTTGAAAGCAGCGCTATTCACTGAAACCAACAAAGAATTCCCATCAGGCCGCGCACCAGAAACTATTTGAAGACAGCCCCAGAGGAGCCGGTCTCTACTCGTTTTAATCGGACAACACCACGTAGCAGCCCTAATCCGCAGCTAAACGCGTCCCATCCCGCTGGAGAAATCAATACAAAAGCGCATCGTGTTTGCTGCTCTTCGGTGACAGTCTTCCAGGTGCGCTTGTCGATCGAGGAGGGCTCTATTGCTCCGTAGGGATGTGTGTGCCATTCGCCAACGTAGGTGAGCGTCT
>Ga0209222_1000276_pt1 | contig 11410 bp, 10 predicted proteins | sample BlaSpr_A8_Ref_O3_FD_187991 | JGI IMG/M metagenome (GOLD analysis project Ga0209222, IMG submission 187991) | Forest soil microbial communities from Thunder Bay, Ontario, Canada - Black Spruce, Ontario site 2_A8_Ref_O3 (SPAdes) (version 2) | ecosystem: Environmental > Terrestrial > Soil > Boreal...
GTCGGCAGCGTGGTCAATGGCGTGAAATTTCAGATACGCCTTCCAAGTCTCGATCGGTTCGCTGCCCACGAGCGCGGCAATACCCTTGACTGCGCCCGGCTGCCAAACGACGAACTGCTCCTGAGCCGCGAGTCCCGCGGCGCTGAAGTACTGATGCCAGTCCAGCCCGGGCGCATGGCTGCTGAATTGCTCCTGGCTCCAATGATTGTCGCCGCGCTTGACGTCTTCCGACTCAGTCCGGGTCGAGTGCGTATGAGCGATACGCATTTCAAGTGCAAATATGGCTGCAGCCTTCCGATCGGCATCCGCCTCGCCGCTCAGCTTGAGGACGGCGGCGATATGCGCCTGATATTTCTTGCGGATCTCGGCCATTTTCGGTGAGCCGTTCACGTAGTAGTCGCGATCCGGCATCCCCAAACCGCCTTGGAGCAGAAAGGGTGCGTAGCGCGCGGGATCGTCCAGATCCTGGGCGACCCACAGGCCGAACAGATTTTCGGTATACAAATTGGTGCTATTGAGTATATCGACGTCCGCGCGCAGGGTGGTGCCCAGGAACTGAGCCAGCCCCGCGCGATCTTTGATCGACATGATGCGATCGAATGCCGGCTGCAGCACGCTGAGACCGCGGGCTTCGATGCTTTTCTCGTCCATGTAGCTGCCGTAGTAATCGGCTACCTTTCTCGTGTCCGAGCCGGCCGGCGCAGTAGATGCGGCAGCCTCGCGGATCAGCGCCGCGACTCGCTGATCGTTCTGCTCGGCGAGCTGCTCCCACACGCCGTAGGAGCTGCGATCGGCGGGAATTTCAGCGCTTTGCAGCCACCCACCGTTTGCATATTGGTAAAAATCCGTTCCCGGCCGGACCGAGCGGTTCATGCCGGAGAACAGCGCCTCGGGTACCGGCGCCGGAGGTGGCGGCGACTGCGCCATGGCGATCGTGCCGATGAGCGTCAGGGCAGCGGTTGTGTAGCGCAACGAGGGAAAATTCATAAACGGTCTCCACGACGAATTGCGCGTAGTTTAGCGGGTAACCTGACGTCAGAGGTGCGCTGCGGCATCGCCTGCTCCGCCTCGCGGCTGTTCACGAGATCGTCGCTTCAGCGCTTCTCTTTGAGGCGATTCCGATGAGCCGCTTGCTTGGCACGGTTGCCGCAGATTTCCATACTGCACCACCGGCGCGTGTGCCCGCGCGTGTGGTCTGCAAACAGGAGCGTGCAAGCCGGACCCTCGCACGCCTTGATATGCGAGAAGTCCTCCTTGGTCAAAAGGATGGCCAGCACCTCTCCAATGGGCTGAAGCAGTGACTCCGGCGAGCGCCAGCGTCGCAACGACTCCAGTGCGAGGTGCGAATCTTCTCCGTCCTGCCGCGCGACCAGCCTTTCATACATCTCGTCGCGTTCGAGCAGGTGATTTAGAGGATCGACTTCACGCAGCACCGCGGCGGTCAGCGGCGTTCCTTTGTGCCGGCGCACGAACGACCGGAACCATTCCCTCAGGTCACGGACTTGCGCCGCCACCTTGTTGAGTTCCCCAGGCATGGCGCGATCGCGAATACCATCCAAAGTGGCGCGCGGCACGAGCTGCGCCTGATCGAGCCAGGCCAAAAGCCCCTCACCGTCGTCCATCCAATCCACCGGAACATCGACTGGAGTCGCGAGTGAGTTCAGAAAATCGAGGCCCCGGGAGTCGGCGATGAATATGGCGGGGAATGGCTGTGACATTTGATCGTCTCAGATTCTACTTCATAACCTCCTTAATAACGCTTGACAAGTTATGGCTGCATTCGTAACCTATCTGTATGAGTTAAGATGGTTACTCGGATCTCGCATAATGAATGTAGAGATGGGTAGCCGTCCTTTTGAAACATTTGCTGGAGATAGACCGTTGAGCCGAAAAGAAACCACCATTGTCATGGTCCATGGGGCCTGGGCTGACGGATTCAGTTGGAGCAAGGTCATTGCTTCCCTCCACCCAAGTAACATCAAGGCAGTTACGGCTGCGCTGCCATTGACGTCCCTGACCGACGATGTCGCCGCTCTCAATCGGACTTTGGAACGCGTCGATGGCCCGGTGGTATTGGTGGGGCATGCCTATGCGGGCGCCGTGATCGGCGCCACGCGGGACGAGAAGGTGCAAGCGCTGGTCTACGTTGCGGCGCTGGCTCCCGCGGAAGGTCAAACAGTCGCTGACGTTTTCCATATGAACGAGCCGCACCCCAACGCTCCTGAACTCGCACCGGACCGCCACGGTCTCATCTGGCTCCCCACCGAAGCCTTCGCTGCGGCGTTTGCGCAGAATGCCTCACCTGAAGAACAGGCGATTCTGGCGGCAACCCAGCGCCCTATCTCCCCGGCCTGCATCACCATGCCCGTCGGCCGCCCTCTCTGGATGGACGTGCCGAGCTGGTACTTGCTGGCCGAACAGGATCGGATGATTATTCCCCAGACCCAGCGATTCATGGCGGAGCGCATGAAGGCGCGGATCAGCGCTCATCCGGTCGACCATACCCCGAGCGTCACAGCTCCAGGTACCGTCGTGGAATTGCTTACTAACGTTCTGCAAGGAGTAACACGATGAGCGCCATCCACTATCGTACGGTCGACGTCAAAGGCTTGAAGGTGTTCTACCGCGAAGCCGGACCTGCCAAGGCCCCCAAGTTGCTGCTGCTTCACGGCTTTCCGAGCTCCGGCCACATGTTCCGGGATTTGATCCCGCTGCTCGCGGACCGTTTCCATATCATTGCGCCGGACCTGCCCGGGTTCGGGCAGTCGGGCATGCCGCCGCGGACCGAATTCAAATATACCTTCGACAACATCGCCGGCGTCATCGACCGCTTCACTGAAGTGGTGGGTTTTGATCGCTTTGCGGTTTACGTCTTCGACTACGGCGCGCCGACGGGCTTCCGCATCGCGACGAAGCACCCCGATCGCGTCACGGCCATCATCTCCCAGAATGGCAACGCCTACGAAGAAGGTTTGAGCGAGGGCTGGACCCCGATTCGCGCCTACTGGCAGGATCCATCGGAGACGAACCGCAAAGCACTGCGTGCATTCCTGACGCCGGAAACAACGCGGTGGCAGTACACGCACGGCGTGTCCGATGAAGCTTCGGTTTCGCCGGACGGCATCGCTCTCGACAACTTCTACCTCGCACGTCCAGGTGCCGACGAAGTGCAACTGGATCTTTTCGGCGACTACAAGAGCAACGTCGCGCTCTACCCCGCCTTCCAGGACTACTTCCGCAAGCACAAGCCACGCCTCCTCGCGGTTTGGGGAAAGAATGACCCCTTCTTCCTGCCACCGGGTGCCGAGGCGTTCAAGCGCGACATCCCGAATGCCGAGGTCCGCTTCTTCGACACGGGCCATTTCGCGCTGGAAACGCATGCTGAGCCGATCGCGGCGGCGATGCGCGAGTTCCTGAAATAATTCTAGGAGACGATATGAAGCAAGCAGTCGCAGTGGTTACGGGCGCCAGTCAGGGCATCGGCCATTCCACGGCCGTCAGGCTGGCCCGGGATTTCTCGTCGATCGTTCTGGTCGCCCGCAATCGCGCAAAACTGGAAGAAACGGCGAAGGAGGTCGAAACGGCCGGGGCGCAGTCCCTGGTACTGGACCTCGATCTTGCGGATAAAGACGCGGCCAAGAAGGTGGTGGAACAAACTCTTGCCAGGTTCGGGCGCATCGATGCGCTGCTGAACATCGCCGGCGCCGTGCCGCAGATCGATCTTTTCGAGATGACGGACCAACAGTGGGATGCCGGCATGGCGCTGAAGCTCCATGGAGCCCGGCGCCTGACCGTCGAAGCTTGGCCGGCACTCAAGGCATCCCAGGGAGCCGTGGTTTTGATGTCCGGCAACTCCGCCATTTTTCCGAAGGCGCCCTACGCGGCCGTCGGCACCATCAACGCCGCCATCATTGCTCTGGCCAAGGCGTTCTCCGATCGCGGCATAGCCGATGGGGTCCAGGTCAACAGCGTGCTCCCCGGTGCCGTCATGACCGGCCGCCGCCGCTCCTATCTCGAGCACTGGGCGCCGCTGCATGAGATGACGGTGCAAGAAGCGACCGATAAATTTCCGAAGGACGCCGGCATTGCCCGCTACGGCCGGCCGGAAGAAATTGCAGAGCTGATGGCATTTCTCGTGTCACCGGCGGCACGGTGGATGACGGGCACGACCCTCCGGATGGATGGCGGAGAGGTCAAGTCCATTTAAAAAAACACGATAATCCGCTTGACCTCTGGTGCTGTTGGCGGAACATTAAAGGAGGGATGATTACCCGGCGCGAAAGCTGAACGTGGCCGTAGGGGGAAAATGCATGCCTGACGTTCTTGTGGTAGGCGCCGGCCCTGTCGGCTTGACCATGGCGGCTGAACTCGCGCGGCATGGGGCTTCCTGCCGAATCATCGATCGACTCGCAGAGCCGTTGTCGTATTGCCGGGCGATCGGAGTCACGCCGCGGACGCTCGAAGTGTGGGACGACATGGGCGTCGTTCAACCGCTCATTGACGCGGGATTGTGGTTGGTCGGCACGCGTTCCCATCTCAATCGGTCGGCCGCTCAGGACACGCCCGTTGATCTTTTCGACCTTCCCTACGGTCACTTGGGTATCCCTCAGCCCGAGACGGAGCGAATACTCACGGAACATCTCGCTAAGTTCGGAGTCGAGGTCGAACGGCCGGTTGCGCTGACCGCGCTGAAGCAAGACGCTCGAGGCGTCGAAGTTGAACTGCTCACTTCTGATAATTCGAGCGAGACGGCTGCTTTTCGGTACGTCGTCGGATGCGACGGTGCCCACAGCACGGTGCGCCGCCTTTTGGAAATTCCATTTGAAGGAGATCGGTTCCCCTTCGAATTCATGCTGGGCGATGTGGTTCTCGACGCAAAGCTACCCAGGGGCGTCATGCTGCGGTCCGTCCGCCCGGTCGAAGGGGGTGCGCCCGATTTTCTGGTCGCGATTCCTCTGCCCGAACGAAACCGATTCCGGGTGTCCATGTTGGCGCCCGACGGCAATGCCGGCGCGCCCGAGTCGGATCATGGCCTGCAATCCGAGCGGCCCGGCCCGTCCATTGAAGAGCTACAGGTGGTTGCCGATCGTCTTCTACCAACCAAGGTCGTAGTGTCCGATCTGCGATGGTCGTCGAAATTCCGCATCAGCATGCGCCTCGCGGCGAGCTATCGAAAAGGACGCGGCTTTATCGCGGGCGACGCCGCACATATTCATCCTCCGACCGGCGGCCAGGGCATGAACACCGGGATACAGGACGCCTACAACCTTGCTTGGAAGATGGCCCTGGTCTTGCGAGGCGCCGCCGCGCCCGATCTGCTCGATAGTTACGAGGAGGAACGCCGTCCCGTGGGGGCAGATGTGGTTTCACGGACTCGATCGCAATCGGAGCAGTTCGGCCGCAAGCAGAGCGCTCGAGAGGAGCGCCACGCAGAAACGCAGGTATTGGTGAATTACCGGACGAGCAGCCTGTCGCAAGAAGCTGTCGGCGAATCCTCGGAAGGACTGACGATCCACGCGGGCGATCGGGCCCCCGACTGTTCCGGGCTGCGTCGCGAGAATTTACGCTATCCACTCAGGCTGTTCGATCTCAAGCGCGGCCCCGAGCATGTGCTCCTGACCTATGTTGGCAAGACTGCGGAGCCCGGACACATCGAATTGATCGAAAGCCTCGCGCAACAATTGAAGGCGTTTCGAGGACCGCGGTGCCGGCTCTGCGTCATCTGTTCGCCCGATGCCCAGACTCCCGATTTGATCGGAGCCACCATCCTGAAGGACAGCGCCGGCGAATTTGCTTGCGCCTATGGCCCGGACAACGACACCGGATATTTGATTCGACCCGACGGATACGTGGGCTACCACGGCAGGCCGATGACCGAGAGCGGTGTTTTCGGGTATCTAGAAGCGCTTTCCTGAATGGCTGTCTCGAACGCCGCATTCACGCGCGCAAACCACTCCGGTCATCCAAGGAAACGGATCGTATGAATCTCAGAATCTCGTTACTGGTGGCGACCTGCGTTCTTCTGCCGCTCCTTTGCGGCGCGCAACAGACGGCTGTCAACCAAGACACGCCTGCCGAACCGAAGAATGCGAATCCCCCGCTCAAAGCCGAGACCGCAAGCGTGGAGGAGGTGCTGGCGACCGAAGACGACGGCTACCACGCGAGCAGCTATATCGTGCGATGGCACGGAAATCGAGTGCTGCTTGTCGATCCCTCGGCATCGACGCAGCTCATCGCTGGCGACAACGTCAGCTTCGTCGTATCCCATCACGACGTTGGCGGCAAACGTCTGCTCAGTTTCGTATTCACGAGGAACCCTGATTGTCGATGCGAGGACAAGCGGCAGCAGCCAACGGCACCACCGAAGGGCAGAGATCCGGGACCGGTTGCCGGCGGTGCCGATTTCAAAACGGGTGTCGTCGAAGAAGTTCTGAGTGCCGAGGACGACGGTTATCGCTCGACTGGATATATCGTGCAGGCACAAGGCAAGCGAATAGCAATCGCCGATCCAATTGCCCAAACGCATTACGGGATCGGCGACAGCATCACCTTTCTTGCCGTGCGCACCAAGATCAAAGGCTCATCGTTGTTGGCATTCATGGCACTGCCGCCTGATATCAATGGCGCAAAGCCCGATCCCGCTGCCACCCCCGGCATGACCTCAGAGGCAAAACTGATAACTGCGCCGCAATCCGGAGTCATCACCGAGGTTCTGACGGCCAACGACGCCGATTACAGCTATAGGGCTTATATCGTGGAGATGCTGGGCGCTCGGTTGGTCGTTGAGGACTCTTCGGGTGCTGGCGCGCATCAGGTCGGCGAACAACTCGCGTTCGTTTCCCGGCGCGTCGCAAACCCCCTTACTCCTGGTCACGGTCTATTGAGTTTTGGCCTGGCCACACAGCAAAACGTCACGGGAAATGACCTCGAGAGCGCGCACGTATCCCTGCGCACCGATACGGCTACAGTCGATGAGGTCCTGACGACGGACTTAAATGGCGACCGGTATGTGGCGTATATCGTGAAGTGGAACGGTGCACGCGTCGCAATATCCGACGTATTCGCTTCGACGCACTATGCAGTCGGCGATCGTATAACTTTCCCCGTGACCCGTGCGGGCGCCGCTGGCCAGGGACATCTGCATTTCATGATATTCAATTTTACTCAGCCCTCGCCGCCCACCCAGAAGGGTACCGCATCGAATTCCAGTGAAAAGCCGACTTGATGACCAGCCGTTTTCGAGCGGAGCCAAGACCGCATTGACCTTAAGGAAGTGGCGTTGCGCTAAGCCGCCACCCTCACTTTGGGACGACCGCCGCGCTTACCGTTCTCACGGGACGCCTCCGCCTTGATCGAACTGCAGCTTGCCCCCCGAGTTTGCGAATCTGTTGCATCCACCGACGTGAACCGAAGGCGCCTTCGATGAGGCCCGGTACATAGAGATCAGCATCCAGCAGCGGCCAATGCAGGCCGAGCCCGTTCGGGCTGATCTTGATCTTCCTCAACTTTGATCGGGGCGCATCTGCCAGCTCTTCGGCCAAAGCCACCGGAAAGGCAAATTCGCAGCCGCCCTCGAGCGTAATCACGATCAGCCCTCGTCGGGAATCATAGCGAGCGGCTGCAGTGATCGGGCCATAATCGCGCGACTCGCCCGATGGACTGCGCCGAGACGTCAGGCCCACAGTGACCCGGAGAGTTACCCAGGGAACCGTGTGACTCAAACGCGTTTGGACTTCTCTTTCGGTTTCCCAGACGCGGCCCATTTGGCGAGAACTTCCTTCTCCCGCTCAGGCGCAATCCCTGCCTTGAGTTTCTCCTGACGTTCCGCGGGTTGCTGCTTGAACCACGCGAGCGTATCGGATGCGGTCTGGGACAGGGAGCGGAAGGTAAGTCCGTTGGCGATGGCCTTCTTGATGCTGCGCCGTCCGAAGCCGGTCGTGTCACCGCGCCCCGGTATCCAGGTAGGCATATCGCTCCACGCCTCGACCTTCTCCGCCTTCAGGAAATCGGTGGATACCCATTCGATTGTCGGATTTGCATGAATGGCCGACGCGATACCCGTGAGCATCTGCCGCATCGTCAGCGGATGCGCAGGACCAGTGGCGTTGTACGTGCCGACAGCGCGCGCCTCGGCCATGCGGATAGTCCACTCGGCGAGATCTCGCGCATCGATGATTTGTACCGGGTCCGAACCGTCACCCGGTGCCAGCACTTCGCCACCGCGTGACAGCCGCACCGGCCAGTAGGTGAAACGGTCGGTCTCATCGCCGGGGCCCACGATGAGGCCGGGACGGATGATGGTGGCCTTTCCGGGGAACTGCTTCTCGGCTTCCTTCTCGCTTTCGGCCTTGAGTGGTCCGTAAAGCTCGCCATGCGCGTGGAAACTGTCCAGCGTCTCGGCCAGCGGATCCGTGCCAGTATAGGCAGCTACGGGTGCCGACTCGTCCGCGGGCGTCTTGTCGTCGGCGTACACCGAGATGGTGGAGATGAACACATAGTTCTTGATTCTGCCCTGTAGGCTACGGCCGGCGTCACGTACCCAGAACGGCAGAGTGGTGGGATTGTCGATGCACACATCCCAATCGCGCCCCTCCAGAGACTTGAGATCGCCGGTATTGCGGTCACCCAGTAGTTCTTCTACGGGACCCGGCCATTCCATGTGCTGCCTGCCGCGATTGAAAATTGTCACCTGATGACCGCGCTCGAGCGCATAGCGCACCTGATACGGCCCGATGAAACCTGTGCCGCCCAGGATCAGCAGGCGCATCGGCTTCGGGCGTGTGGTGGTGGCTGCGAATGAACGCAAGGACGCGCCGAGCATTGCGGCGGTGGACAGTTGCAGCAGGCTGCGGCGGGTTACGCGCATATCGTTCTCCTCGTCGATCGCAGGTCGGCAGGTACATCATCGGTCGGTCAGTACATCGGGTCAACGCCGGGCAGCACGCCGATCATTCTGTCTGTGCGGCGGCTGCGATTTCGACGGCCATGCGTTCCTGCGCGCGGCCCAGCCGCGTAGACAGCACCAGCCAACCGACGGCGATCGGCAGCGCACAGGTGGCGATCGCGCCGATTTTGAGGCCGAGCGCCTGCAGGCCGTCAAAGACTGAGGCGTACAGGGCATCGGAGCCCCGGAACACCACCACGTCGATTATGTTCTTGGCCTTGTATTTCTCGTCACGGTCGACGACCGTGAATAGTACCTGACGGGCAGGATTGGCAATCGCAAAGTTCATCCAGCGCTGCACGACCTGAAAGACGAAGATGACCACGAGCCCGGGCGCAACCGCCAGTACGGCGAACCCAATAAGATAGACCGCGGGAAGCGCCGCGACCGAAACTCCAGTGCCGAAGCGTCGCAGCAGCCGCCCCGTCACAAACAGCTGTGTGCCGAGCGAGAGAAGGCCTACCGTCAGGTCCATGCTGGCGAACAGCCGTGTCTGCGCACCGGCGCCATGAACGTGGTCCGCGACCACATGGGCCTGCTCTAGATAGAGGATGGTGGCGCCGAACGACATCAGGCTGACCCAGAAGGCGACCCCGAGCAAGTAGCGCGAGCGCACCAGAGTAACGAAGCCGGCAAAGATGCTACCCCCGATGGGATGCGCACCCCGGAACTCGCCATGACCGGCATCGATGGCGCGTTCGAGGCGTGACACACAGAACAGCGCCAATTCGAGGAACACGATGGCGACCAACAGCAGGTTGGTCGGACCGAGCGGTACAGAGACACCGACCGTGATTGCCGGGCCGAGCAGAGTGCCTGCGGTGCCGCCGGCGCCGATGAACCCGAACAGCCGCTTGCCCTGCTCGCTGGTGAATAGATCTGCCATCAGCGACCAGAACACCGCGACCACAAACAGATTGAACACGCTCACCCAGACAAAGAACACCCGCGCAACCAGCACCGAGGATATCCCCCAGGTCAGCAGCAACCAGAAGATCGCGAGGTTGACAACGAAGAACTGGTAGACGATGGCGATGAACCAGCGACGCGGGAGCTTCTTCACCAGCGCGCCGAACAGCGGCTGCATGACCAGCAGCGTGAGGAAGGTCGCCATGAACATCCACGGCAGCGTCTTGACCCCGCCGGCTATGCCCATCTGATCGCGCAGCGGGCGCAAGACATAGTATCCGGCCAGCAGCATGAAGAAGTAGCCGGCGGCCCACAGCGCCACCACGCGTTCCTTCGGCGTCGTGGGCAGCGTCCAGTGAAGCGAGCGCTTGAGCAGAGTCATCGCCTTGCCTAAGTTCAGGTTGGAAATCCAAATCGCCGCTACATTACATGCACGCGGTGGAGAATTTCGGGGTTTTGAGGTTCTGCTGCAGTTGCGAGTCCGTGAGATAGCTTAAAGAATCTGACGAAGGGCCGCTGAGTCAAACGCCGTAAGTACACCCCCACACCTGATCGCGTCATCGGAACAACGCAAACCCTTTCTGCTGAGGATACCCCCGGATCTCTGGAAGGATATTGAGAAATGGGCTGCGGACGACTTGCGAAGCGTCAACGCGCATTACTCGGGAAATGCCGTAATTTAGGCGTTAGCCTAGCGGTTAGTTGGGAGTCTCACGCCGGCTGATTGGGAATGCAAAGCCGGCTATCTGGGAAAGTGGTGGGCCCGCTCACCATCGAATTAGCGCGGAAAACGCCCATTTTTATAGGCATAACGCCAATTCGAAAATTGCAGTTACCCCGAAAGTTACCCCGGCAATAGCAGTCGCAGAAAGGGCTCACGCAGCGTCTAATTGGCGCACTGCGAGAATATCTTTGGGGCCGACTGGCCGCACTAATTTTGTCGTGAGTGTCACTAATGCTTGCGTGTGGCCGGAGGCAGTAACGAATTCCACCTCGATGGCATCTGCTGAATAGACCTGCACCACGGCTCCAACATCGCCGCTTTTCAGCCCATGACTGGGCAAATCAGCCTTCATGACGACCGTATCGAATTCCTTAAAGCTCATTGGCTAATCCTTTGGGTATGCCGTAACAAAGCGCGGCATTTCCTCTTCTGTCAGTATAATCCAAACGGAGACAATCTCCGCGAGGCGCCCGTTCGGCCCGGTGATTGAACCTGTGACTGCATATTTTCGGCCATATTCTGTTACGTCCAATTGCTCCGCATTCAGCAATAACAATGACCGTAAGTCGGCTTCCAAGACTTGCCAATTGCTTGGATCATAGCCAAGCGTTCGAAAAAACGTCGCTTTGTACCGCCCAATCGGATGTGTCGGAGACAACAAGTAATTGCGGAGTTTCTCCGCAGGAACAATAGCCGCATTTCGATTTAGAAGGACCACAATTCACAGTCTAGCAGTCAATCCAACTCTCGCGCAGCCCGCCTTAGCTGAGTGTTGCATCGAATACAATTTGTCTGTTCAAGAGAATTCGCAAAAAGCGGACCGACAGCTGACG
>Ga0209222_1000283_pt1 | contig 11346 bp, 10 predicted proteins | sample BlaSpr_A8_Ref_O3_FD_187991 | JGI IMG/M metagenome (GOLD analysis project Ga0209222, IMG submission 187991) | Forest soil microbial communities from Thunder Bay, Ontario, Canada - Black Spruce, Ontario site 2_A8_Ref_O3 (SPAdes) (version 2) | ecosystem: Environmental > Terrestrial > Soil > Boreal...
CGCTGTGGCCGGTACTGGCAGTCGCCGGTCTGAGTTTCGGCCTGGCGCAATTCGGGGCATCGAACTATTTGGACTACACGCTTACCGATGTGTTCGCGGCGCTCGCGTCATTGGCCGTGACTTTGCTATTCCTACAAGTATGGCGCCCAGCGCCCGACCCGGAATTTGCGATCCACAAGTCCGCCGAAACCGCGAACCCGGCCTTCAAGGATGTCCCTGCCTGGCAAGGTTGGATGCCCTGGCTGGTCGTGACGGCGGTGGTCATTGCCTGGACCTATTTCAAGGTCGCCGCGATGGGACAGCACGCGATCCCCTGGCCGGGCTTGGATAAGGCCGTGTCGATCACGCTCTACAAAGACAAACCGTACGCGGCAGTGTGGTCATTCCAGCCGCTCGCCACGGGTACGGCCATACTGCTTGCCGCTGTCATCGTTGCGCTGCTCGTCAGAATATCGGTCGCTGAATTCATTGAATGCGCCGTGCGCACCATTCGCCAGATCTGGCAAGCCGTGATGACGGTCATGTTCATCGTGGCGCTGGCGTATGTCATGAACTACTCGGGTCTCGCGTATTCGATTGGTCTTGCCGTTGCCTCGACCGGTCACTGGTTCGTATTGTTTTCGCCTTTCCTCGGTTGGATTGCGGTTTTCCTGTCGGGCAGCGACACCTCCGGCAATGCGCTATTCGGAAATCTACAGGTGGTCGCGGCGCGGCAGCTGAACTTAAATCCGCTGCTGTTTGCTGCCACCAATTCATCGGGCGGCGTGCTTGGCAAAATGATCTCGCCGCAAAACATCGCCACCGGGGTTTCTGTAACCAACCTCAAGGGCCAGGAGGGCGCGGTGCTGGCGCGAACCTTCATACACAGCATCGTCCTGACCTTGGTCTTGGTGATAATCGTCATCGTGCAGCAATACGTGGTGCCCGGAATCATTCCGGCGTTCGTCTCGAAATAATGGTGCCCCGGGCAGGAATCGAACCTGCGACCTAGCGCTTAGGAGGCACTCGCTCTATCCACTGAGCTACCGAGGCAGGAAAGTAGAGGCCGGAGACGGACAACCGGCCTCTTTAGATGGTGGAGGAGAAGGGGATCGAACCCTCGACCTTCGCATTGCGAACGCGACGCTCTCCCAACTGAGCTACTCCCCCGAAAAGGGCGAAGAATACTAGCAGCAAAGCTTCGTTCTGCCAAAGTATCGCGCACAGGGAGCCAAAGCATAGGCTAGGATGTTGCGAAGGAGGAAAAAGTATGCTGAAAGCGGGCGAACGTGCGCCGGAATTCACCCTTCCGGATGAAACAGGGACTGATCGGTCTTTGACCGAACTGCTGAGCTCGGGTGCGATCGTGTTGTACTTCTATCCCGCCGACTTCACCCCCGGTTGCACGCGCCAGGCCTGTGTTTTGCGTGATTTGCACGAGGAAATCCAACGAGCCGGCCTGCGCGTTGTGGGCATCAGTCCGCAAAGTCCGGAGTCGCATGCTAAATTTAGAGCCAAGTACAACTTGCCCTTCGTGCTGCTCTCCGACCAACACAAGGCGGTCGTCAAGATGTACGGGGTCAACGGTCCTTTGGGGATCGGCGTTCGGCGAGCCTCGTACCTGATAGACGGCGGCCGTCGTATTCGCGACTCGGTCCTGGCGGACTTCATGATTGCCAAGCACGCGGAATTCGTCCGCAAGGCGATTCTATTGCGGGCGGCAAATCCTCAATAGCTCAGGCGCAGTACATTGGCGTGGCCGATGCGCGGTACCGTCACGATGTACATGTTGCCGTACTCTTTTTCGTCAATCTGAGGTATGTCGCTACGGCCTGACAGGGCGGCGACGATCTCCGGTACCGTGTTGACATGTCCGATGACCATCACCCTCTTGCCACTGTTCTCCCGCACGATGCGATGCGCGAGCCCTTTTGGATCGTCGCTGGGCGCGACAATGGGAACGATGCCAAGCCGCGCGGCGAGCGGCGCGGCGGTCATCCGGTTGCGCAGTGCCGAGGAGGTGTAGATGGCGTCGAGGCGCCCGGCGCTCTGCGTCTCACCAAACATGCGCACCAGGAGTGCCGCCCTCGCCTGCCCCGCCTCCGACAGGGGCGGATCCGGCGCGCTGACGGATTCCTTTTCCGCATGCCGAATGACGACCACCACGGTTGAATTCGCCGTGAACCATATCCAAAACGCGATAATCGCGAAAACCGCGACGCCGAAAGTCGCAATCGCGCCGATGCCCGTGAGCCATATGGGTATCAAGAATGGCCCGCGCTGAAGATTTGCGTGCGCGCTTTTCATGCCACAATGATACCTATCAATGATTGCAGCGTACCCTGGCAAACTGCAAATTGTCGTGCTGGCGGCCGGTTTTTCTTCCCGTTTGGGGCAGCCCAAGGCGCTGGGCCGAGTGCATGGCCTCAGTCTGCTGCGTAGAACGCTCAAGGCGGCGTCAGGCTGCGGCGCGGATCGAATTATTGTGGTGGTGCCGCGCAATGCGGCGCGCTACCGGGTCGAGGCCCGGGGAATGAAGGTGCTCTGGGCTGTGAATGCTCAGCGGGCCCGGGGCCTGTCGAGCTCCGTGCGTCGCGGGATCGCCGCGGCGTGTTACGCGTCTGCAATATTGTTGTTGCCGGCGGACTTGCTCCACCTCAAAAACCGCGATCTTTTCAGGCTGATGCGGCGCTGGCAGTCTGCCCCACGACGCCTGGCTGCCCGAAGAATTGACCGGACCGGCGCAGCACCGGTGATTCTGCCGCGATGGCTGTATCCGCGCGCATCGCGCCTCGTGGGCGATGTGGGTCTTCGCGAGCTGATCGGCCAATTGCCCGCGGACAGCCGCACCCTGGTTGAAATGCCCTCGGCCGCTTGGGATGTCGATACACCGCAAGATCTTAAGGACGCGCGACGCCGATTTCGGCCCTCAGCCTAGGCCGGCCAATGCGGATAGTCGCGAAACGCCTGAATGGCGCGGTCAATTTTCGCACGCGGTAAATCCATGTGCGTCATGAGGCGAGTCCGCGGCGCAAGGCTTGCGAAGATGCCGCGCTGCTTAAGGTGCGCTCTGAGCCCATCAATTTGCGAAGTCGCAACCTCGATATACACCGCGTTGGTCTGCGGCGGGGCCACTTTCAGCCCCGCCGCGCGCAACCCTTCCGCCAGGTATTCTGCATTCGCATGATCTTCCGCCAGTCGCTGTACATGATGTTCCAAGGCGTATAGCCCGGCCGCCGCGAGCACGCCGGCCTGGCGCATTCCGCCCCCCAACGCCTTGCGCCAGCGCCGGGCTGCATCGATGAGCGTTCGGGTGCCCAGCAAAATCGAACCTGCAGGCGCTCCCAGCCCTTTGGACAGACAAACCGACACCGAGTCGAAACCCGCGACCGCCGTAGGTCCATCGACATTCCGTTTCACCATGACGTTGAAGATGCGTGCGCCATCCAAGTGGGTGGCGAGTCCGCGCGAATGCGCAAATTCCGTCGCTTCACGCTGATAGTCCGAAGGCAGCACTCGGCCGCCGATGGTATTTTCCAGCGCCAGCAATCGGGTGCGCGCAAAATGGTAGTCATCTGATTTGATCGCAGCGGCGATACGTTCAATGGAAATTCCGCCGTGCACTTCGTGTTCCAAGGGCTGGGGTTGGATACTGCCGAGCACCGCAGCGCCGCCCTGCTCATATTTATAGGTGTGCGCTTCCTGTCCCACCAGGAATTCATCGCCGCGGCCGCAATGCGCCATCAATGCCGCGAGATTGCTCTGGGTACCGGTCGGAAAGAACAAGGCGCCTTCGAATCCGAATCGTTCTGCAACGACGGACTGCAGACGATTGACGGTCGGATCATCGCCAAAAACGTCGTCCCCGACTTCCGCGGCCGCCATGGCGGCGCGCATCCCGGAAGTGGGCCGCGTCACGGTGTCGCTACGCAAATCGATCGAAAGGAGTGGATTCATCGATACGGATGCTAACAGCCGCAGACATCGCTCGGCCAATCTTCCGTGGGGCGCACCGGCATTCGCCGGCGCCATTCTTTGGGCTACGACTTCGGCGGTGCGTTAGCGTCCGAGGAGAACTTCTTGAGCGTATCCGTGCCGTGGCAGCCCACGCCCTCGCCGCATACCTGATTCACCGGACAGACCACCGGCGTACCCTTGACGCAGCCGCGCGCATCGGCGCCGGCGGTGTGCGGGGCGCAGCGTTCTTTTCCGTTGCAGGCCCGATGGTCATCACAATCAGCATCGCTGTTGCACGCCATGGTTGCCTGATCGCGCTCGACCGTCGCAAGTTCACCTTGTTTGGCGATCGTCCCGGACAGGGTCGCATCGAGCAACAGTTGCGGCGCATCTCGACCTGAGGGAATTTCCACATCCGCGGACACAACTTCCCACGCGGGCGCCAAGGGGCTGCCGGCGCGGTAGTAAAGCGCGAAGCGAACCACGTTGCGCGGATCGAGCGCATCGTTCAGCCTGACCGGAATGAGATGGGTGGAGTCAGGAAGCCACGCCTCGCCGTGCACCAGCGGCAGTCGCCTGACGCTTTTGCCTGCCTCGTAGATGCGCAATTCCAAATCGCTGCCCGCGCTCAGTTCCGCGCCGCCGGTAACGACGCGAACTTCCAGTCGCGACACGGGGACCGCATTGGCCGCCGTAGCGCAAAGCGCGCATGCCAATAGCATCGGCCAGACTGACTGTGGCAGCTGTAACTTCATGGCGGCGCCCTCCGGTTAATCGATGAGATCGCCGCTATCATAGCCGATCCTAAGCGGGTGCTCGCCAGCGCAGTACGACGGGCGATTTAACAATAGTCGGAGTTGCAAGCGATGAACGAGCTTTCTGCCTATCCCATCACCCAAAAATGGCCCCCACGGCACCCCGATCGCATCCAGCTGTACTCGCTGCCGACGCCCAATGGCGTGAAAGTCTCGATCATGCTCGAAGAAACCGGCCTGCCGTAGGAGCCGCACCTGGTCAGTTTCGACTCCAATGACCAAAAGTCACCTCGCGGTGCTCAGCAATCTCATCGGCTTCTACAATGCCGGCGACCTCGTGGGTATTGCGGAATTCACGCATGTCCTGCGCGCGCTGAATTCTTTCAAGCAGCGTCCCGCGGTCATTCGCGGCAGCGACATTCCAAAGCGCAACGCCGTACCGTCTTGAAACCGCTCAAGTCCTGACGCGCCTCAGCCGCCTCATGAACGCGTCGCGCAGCTCTTTGAGCTCTTCGATATGCAGCAAAATACCGCTGGCGGCGAATAGTCCCGCGCCTGCGATCACGGTAAAGAGCAGGGCCGCGATTTTCGGCAACAGCGCTTGGTGCTGCCAATCGGCCAGCAGCCAGCGAGATGAGGCCGCGCACACCGCAGCTAAGGGCACGCCTGCCAGTGCAAGCTTTGCCAACATCAAGAGCAAACGGCGCGACTCGAGTCCCTTCAATTGCTTCTGCATCAAGAAATACAGCAGCAAGAAGTTGAACGTCGCAACGCAGCCGGTGGAGAAAGCCAGGCCCTGAGCTCCCCAGCCCAAGCGAAATGTGAAAATCCAATTGAAAAGCAGATTCAAGCCGACAGCCACGAAACTCACCAGCATCGGTGTCTTGCGCCGGTCGATCGCATAGAAGGCATTCACCAACACTTTCAAGGCCGCATAGCCGCCGAGTCCGATGGCGTAGAAGCGCAGCGCGCCTGCGGCCTGCGCTGCTTGCGCTGCATTGAATTTCCCATGCTGATACAGCACCGAAATGATCGGCTCCGCCAGCAGCATGAGTCCCAGCATCGAGGGCAGCGTGAGCAGCAGCCCCCAGCGGATCGCACGCGCCAATTCACTGCGAAATTCGCGCATCTTTCCGGCGACCACCAAGCGCGACAAAAGCGGCAGCGTCACGGTTCCCAACGCGACGCCAAACAATCCCAACGGCAGCTGCATCAATCGAAATGCAATGGCCAGCGAAAAAATGGCGCCATCGCCCAACGTCGATGCGAACATGGAATTGACCAGGACGTTGACTTGGGTGGTGCTGGCGGCAATTACCGCCGGTCCCATCAACAACAAGATGGCTTTCACTCCCGGATCGCGCCAATGAATATCTGGACGGAAGCGATAACCGAGGCGCGCGAGCGAAGGCAATTGCACGGCAAGCTGCAGGCCGCCGCCGATCAGCGTGGCGAAGGCCAGCCCAATCAGTGCGCGGGGACCGAAGTGCGGATCAATCCAAAATCCCAGGACCACGCCGCCGACGATGGACCCGATGTTGAAAAAGCTCGACGCCATGGCCGGCATGCCAAACCGATTCTTGGCATTCAGCATTCCCATCACCAATGCGGCGAGCGACACCAGCAGAATGAAGGGAAACATGATGCGCGTGAGCTGCGCGGTCAACGCGGCCTTCTCGGGGTCGAACCCGGGCGCGAGCAGTGCCACCAACTGAGGGGAGAACACCATGCCCACGACGCACAGCACACCGAGCACCGAGGCCGTCATCGTGGCCACCTTGTTTGCGAGTCGCCACGCATCCTCATCGCTGCCTCGCGCGATGGTTTTGCTGAAGGTCGTCACGAAGGCCGTGGACAACGCGCCCTCGGCGAAAAGATCGCGCAGTAAATTGGGAATGCGAAACGCGGCGGTGAAGGCATCCATCGCCATGCCGCCGCCAAACAGCGCCGCGAAAATCTGCTCGCGCACCAGGCCCAGCAGCCGGCTGCACATGACCGCCAGGCCAATGATGCCGGCCGCCTTGGTATTTAGGCGGTCGCTGCGCGCGTCGGTTGCCATCGCAGCGGCTGTGGAACCTGAATTATCTGTAGCGTTCGGGCCGGTCACGGAACTCTAGTCTACAGGGTCTGCGGCCTCGACCGTCTAACTGGTACTCACCATGGCGACAACGGTGACGGCCATGACACCGGTTGCCGCCCATCCCAGACGGCGCAGCCGCGGCCTGATGACGAAGTCACCCATGACATCCTTGCGCGAAGCGAGAATCATCATGACCGCCATGATCGGCACGGCGATGATGCCGTTGATCTCAGCACTCCACACCAGCGCGCGCACCGGATCCAAGTGCGTAAAGGTCAAGGCGACCCCGCCGATGGTGGCGATGCCGACGATGCCGTAGAAGCCCAAGGCCTCGGGCAGCTTTCTGTCCATGCCGGACTGCCAGTCGAAGCTCTCCGCTACCGCATAAGCGGCCGAGCCGGCCAGCACTGGGATGGCCAGCATGCCGGTACCGATGATTCCCAAGCTGAACAACAAGAACGCCGTCGGACCTCCCAATGGACGCAGCGCCTCGGCCGCCTGCGCGGATGTTTGAATGTCGACGGTGCCCGCGAGATGCAAAGTGGCCGCGGTGCTCAGGATGATGAAAAAGGCGATCAGATTTGAAAACCCCATGCCAACATAAGTGTCCCAGCGAATGCGGCGCATATGCCGGCGCGCGACCTCCGAGGTATGTGGAAGTGTGGCGGCGCTGCCATTTCGCACACCCGCGGCCCGCAGATCTTCCATCTCCTGCGCGGCCTGCCAGAAGAAGAGGTACGGACTGATGGTGGTGCCGAATACCGCCACGACCATGGTAATGGTGTCGTGGTTCAGGACCAGCCGTGGCAATACCATTTCGCTGATAACGGCGCCCCAATGCACGTGGATGGTGAAAATCACGGCGACATAGGACAGCAGCGCCAAGGTCAGCCACTTCAAGTAGCGAACATAGGTTTCGTAGCTCAGATAAACCTGCAAGATGAGGCACAGCACGCCGAAACACACCGTGTATAGGTGTGCGGAGCCGCCCACCAACAGGCGCAATGCTTCGCCCATCGCGGCGATGTCGGCGGCGATATTGATGGTATTGGCGATCAGCAAGAATCCGACGATGGTGTAGAGCACGGGCCGCGGAAAGACCGCTTTGACGTTCGCAGCCAGGCCTTTGCCCGTGATGAAGCCGAGACGCGCGCTGACCATCTGAATGCCGACCATCAAGGGATAGGTGAACAGCACCGTCCACAGCATGTTATAGCCAAACTGCGCGCCGGCTTGGCTGTAGGTGGCAATGCCGCTCGGATCGTCATCCGCCGCGCCCGTAATGAGTCCCGGCCCCAATTGCTTGACTCGGGGGTCGTCCGTAAAGCTTTTCAGCAAATTAACCATCGTCGCTCTCCAAAGAGGCACGACTTGCGGTTGATGCGAACACAAGCGGATCAGAGGCGATTCAGCAGACGTGAACCCCCAATCGATCCGATCTGGCGAAGCCAGGTAGTAACGTGGAAATCGTCCCGCGCGTTTAAGGCAGGACGACGCTAACGGCGAACCTTAAGCGTTATCGAGCCAGAGCGCGCCTGATACGGCGCTGATTACCACTCGAACAACAACTCACAAGCTCTACCTTGTTGCCTATAACGTCGCGGAAGATAAACTGTGACTCCACTGCTGTAAAGCACAAATTTACCGCTCCGCGAGACTTATGCCGTCAGGGCCGCCTTGGCCTTCGCCACTTCCGCGATGACTTCGTCCGCCACGTTGCGAGGAACCGGCTCGTAATGCGAGAACTCCATCGTGTACGACGCACGGCCGCTGGTCATGCCGCGCAACTGTCCGATGTAGCCGAACATCTCCGAGAGCGGCACGATCGCCACCACGGCGATATTGGTGCCGCGCTCCAGCTGGTCCTGCACGGAGCCGCGCCGACGATTGATATCGCCGATGACATCGCCCAGATAGTCTCCTGGCGTCACGGTTTCCACCTTCATGACCGGCTCGAGCAATATCGGCGCAGCCTTGCGGATACCCTCGCGAAATGCCGCCTTGGCCGCGATTTCGAACGTCATCGCATTGGAGTCGACGTCATGGAAGCTGCCATCGATCAAGGTCGCCTTGAAGTCCACGGTCGGATAGTGCGCCAGGACGCCATCTTCCTTTTGCACCTTTAGACCCTTCTCAACCGAGGGCACGAACTCGCGCGGCACCGAACCGCCGACGGTCTCGTCGACGAATTCGAAGCCAGTACTGCGCGGCAGCGGCTCGAACACGATCCACACCTCGGCGAATTGCCCGGAACCGCCGGTCTGCTTCTTGTGAATGTATTGTTCGGTGATCTTTTTGGTGATGGTTTCGCGGTATGCCACCTGGGGTTCGCCCATGATGCCTTCGACGCCGAACTCGGTGCGCATGCGATCGAGCGTCACCTCCAAGTGCAATTCACCCATGCCGCGCAAAATGGTCTGGCCGGTCTCGCGGTCCGTTTCCAAATGCAGCGAGGGATCGGCGCGGACCATCTTGCCCAACGCGCTGCCGAATTTCTCCTGTTCGGCCTTGACCTTCGCCTTGACCGACACGCTGATGACCGGTTCCGGGAAGCGCATGCGTTCCAGCACGACCTCATTCGCCGCGTCGCACAGCGTGTCGCCGGTTTCCGTGTCCGCCAGGGAGACCAGGGCAATGATGTCGCCGGCACGCGCCTCTTCGACCGGATTGGCTTCCTTGGCGAACATTTCGACCATGCGCCCGATTTTCTCGCGCTTGCCGCGGGTCGAGTTCATGACCGAGGCGCCCTTGGTCAGAACGCCCGAGTAAACGCGGATAAAGGTCAGCGCTCCGTAAATATCGTTGATGACTTTAAAAGCCAGCGCCGAGAACGGCTCATCGTCCGAGGTCTTGCGCTCGCCGATCGGATGGCCGTCCGCATCGACGGTCTTGATCGAGGCCACGTCGGTCGGTGCCGGCAGGTAGTCCACGACGGCATCCAGCACTTGCTGCACACCTTTGTTCTTGTACGACGAGCCGCAAAGCACCGGCGTGAAGGCCGAGTTCAGTGTTCCCTTGCGCAAACAGGCGCGCAAAATGTCGCCCGACGGTACCGTGCCGTGCGTGAGAAAGGCTTCCATCGCCTCATCGTCCTGCTCGAGGCAGGTATCGACCAATTCGGTGCGGAATTTGTTTACATCCGCCAGCAGCTTGCGGTCGCTCGGCACGGTGATGTGTAATTTGTCCGCCAGGTCCGGCGTCACCTGCAGCGACTGCCACTCGGCATCCTTGTCGTCGGAATCCCAGACCAGCGCCTTCATTTCCACCAGATCGACCATGCCCTTGAAGTTGTCTTCCGAGCCGATCGGAATCTGCACCGGCAGCGGCCTGGCACCCAGACGCTTTTTGATCATGTCGACGCAGCGCAAGAAGTTGGCGCCGCTGCGATCCATTTTATTCACGTAGCAAATACGCGGAACATCGTAGTTATCGGCCAGGCGCCAATTGGTTTCGGATTGCGGCTCGACCCCCGCGACGCCGTCGAACACCACGACCGCGCCGTCAAGCACGCGCAGCGAGCGATTGACTTCGATCGTGAAATCAACGTGTCCCGGCGTGTCGATCAAATTGATTTTCTTGTCGCGCCAAAAGGCGGACACGGCGGCGCTTTGAATCGTGATGCCGCGCTTCTGTTCCTGCTCCAGGTAATCGGTTGTCGTCGAAGTTTTCAGATCCTTCGTATCGTGAATATCGATAATGGTGTGCTTACGTCCCGTGTAATACAGGATGCGCTCCGTCGTCGTGGTCTTGCCGGCGTCGACGTGGGCGATGATGCCGATATTGCGGATATCGGAAAGTGGGGTAGTACGGGCCATAGCGAAAATTCCGTGAAGTTGCTTAAAAGGGGGCCTCTAAGGGCCGGGTCAAAAGCCGGGTATTTTGCCACGGCAACGGGGCATCTGTCGAAGAAAAGCGCGCTATCGCGCCTCAAAGCCCGGAAAGGGCCTTGAGGCTGCCGCGATGCAGGTTTGATTATTTGACGCTGTAGCCGCGCCCTTCAAGGCACGCAGCTTGAGCCCGCAGGTAATTGGATCGATTACCGGGCGCCGCCCCGCCTCCAGGCTGAGTCGGATCGAAGCCTGTTTGACCCACCGCCCAGCGGTAACACTCGAATTTATCCTTACCCGACTGCTCCGGGGTCTGACCATTCTTCGGATAGGCAATCAGGTCCGGCGAGGCCGCCGGCTCCGTCCCACCACCCTGATTCTGAAGCCCGGCAGGCGGGGCGACTGTTTCATACTGGCCCACGCCGGCATCCCAGCGGTAATACGTGTTGTCGGCGTAATAATAAGGAACGCCGCCCCACCAATACGTCGAGTAATAATAAGGAAGCGTTGCGAAATAAAGGCCGAGCCCTACGCCGCCCCAGCCCCAACCCCACGGTCCCCAGAAGCCGCCGCGCCAGCCGTAGCCGCCACGCCAGCCGTAACCGCCATGGAATCCACCGTAGCCGCCCCGGAACCCGCCGCCAAAATGGCCGCCGCCAGCAGGACCGCCGTCACCGGCGCCTTGAGCACCAGGCGGATGATTGGGCGGTAAACGAAGATCAGCGCCCGATTGATCGGGTTGCGCTCT
>Ga0209222_1000284_pt1 | contig 11321 bp, 9 predicted proteins | sample BlaSpr_A8_Ref_O3_FD_187991 | JGI IMG/M metagenome (GOLD analysis project Ga0209222, IMG submission 187991) | Forest soil microbial communities from Thunder Bay, Ontario, Canada - Black Spruce, Ontario site 2_A8_Ref_O3 (SPAdes) (version 2) | ecosystem: Environmental > Terrestrial > Soil > Boreal...
TGGGGTGAATCAGTAAAAGGTTTGGCAGGGGCTAGAATAATTTGCAAATACTGCGACAAGAGGTAGCTGTGACGAAGCGGGGCAGAGAGTTCGGCGGGATGCGTCGTGTGGACCTGGCGTATGCGCAGGTGGCGTCGAGCGAGGTGGCGCGCGATATGAACCGCGATGTGGTGCTGGAGCTGGTGCGGGCGCATCAGCCGGTGTCGCGCGCGGATTTGGCGAGGTTGTCGGGGTTGCAGCGGAGTACGGTGTCGGAGATTGTGGAAGAGTTGGTGCGCGAACGGTGGGTGCGCGAGGGACCGATTGTGAAGCGGCCGCGCGGACGGCGGCCGACGATGCTGGGACTGAATGAAGACCTGGTGATCCTGGTGGCGGATGTGCATCCGCGACAGGCGATTGTTGCGGTCGTGGATTTGAATGGGCACTTTCTGTCGCGCGATGTGGTGACGATTGTGTCGAAGCCGGAACGCGCGATGGAGAACATTATTGGGTCGATGAAACGGCTGCGGGAGAAACATCCGGGGAAGTCGTTTGAGGGGATTGGGATTAGTTTGCCGGGGAGGGTTGATCCGGAGACGCAGCGCCTGATATTTGCGCCGAATCTGAAGTGGTCGAACTTTGATATTCGTGGCGCGGTGGAAGAGGCGATGGGGTTGAAGGTGGAGATGGACAATGCGGCGAACGCGTGGCTGCTCTCCGAGATGTGGTTTGGGAAGATGGATGGCGTGCGCGATGCTGTGCTGGTGACCATTGCCGAGGGAGTGGGTACGGGTGTGATCGCGAATGGGCAGGCGGTTACGGGAAAAAAGGGGATGGCGGGTGAGTTCGGGCACATGGTGATGGACCCGGCGGGACCGGTGTGTGGGTGCGGCGCGAGGGGATGCTGGGAGACGTTTGCTTCGTCGAATGCGGCGCTGAGGTTTTATGCGGAGCGGAAGGCGGGTGCGGAGGTGGGGATTGCAGAACTGCATGCGCTGGGTGCGGAGGGTGATAAAGATGCTGTGGCTGCGCTGACGGAGCAGGCGAAGTATATCGGGCGCGGGTTGCGGCTGGTGACGGCGGCGCTCTCGCCGGAGGTGATTTTTATTGCGGGAGACATTACGGTGGTGTGGAGGTTGGTAGGGCCGGTGATTGAGGCGGAGATGCGGGCTTCGATGCTGACGGACAGCGCGCCGCGGCTGGCTCCTTCGGAAGAAGGCGGGTTGGCGCGGCTGCGTGGCGCGGCGGCGCTCGTGTTGCAGCGGCACTCCGGCAAGCGGCATGGACGCGACGTGCCCGTGCGGGGGCGCGTGGCGAAGGCTGCGGGACGGAAGCGGACGACGCGGTAGAGCGAATGGCGTGGCGCGTTCTATATACTCGACTGCATCGCGTTTGTCCGGAGTTACAACTAAATGCCGTTTGCAGCTTCTGAATCGAAGGCCCAGGGATTTAGTTCCCGTCCAGCGGAATCGAATATGCGTTGGTTTGTTTGCTTTTTGCTGTTCCTGGCTACGACGATCAATTACATGGACCGGTCGGTGCTGTCGCTGATTGAGCCGCTGCTGCACCTTCCCTTCATGGGCTGGATTCCGGGAGTGGATGCGAAGTTTCAGACTGGCTACCACCTGAACTACGGGCACATTGTGGAGTGCTTCCAGGTGGCGTATGCGGTGGGGTTCCTGGTGGCGGCGCCGTTCATCGACAAGCTGGGGACGAAGATTGGATATGCGGTGGCGATTGGGGTCTGGGCGATTGCGTCGCTGAGTCACTCGCTGGTGCATTCGGTGCTGGGGTTCTGTATTGCGCGCGCGTGTTTGGGATTGGGTGAGTCGGGAAACTTTCCGGCGGCGATCAAGGCTACGAGCGAGTGGTTCGCCAGTGACGATCGAGCGCTGGCGGTGGGGGTTTTCAATTCGGGCGCGAATGCGGCGTTCTTTATTGCACCGGCGATCGTTCCGCTGGTAGCGCTGCACTTTGGCGGCTGGCGCGCCGCGTTTTTATGCACGGGCGGCATGGGGTTGTGCTGGCTGGTGCTATGGCTGTTGTTTCCGTATGACAAGCTGCGGCGCAGTTTGACGACGACGCAGGCGAACCTGCAGCGGGTTGTGCCGGATGTTTCGGGTAAGAAGCTGTATGGGATTCTGCTACGGCATCGCGGGCTGTATGCGTTTTCGATTGCCAAGGGACTGACGGACCCGGTGTGGTGGTTTTATCTGTTCTATCTGCCGATGTATCTGAACGACAACTACGGGCTGAGTTTGAAGCAGGCTTACTGGCCGATCGTGGCGGTGTATGCGGTGTCGTCGGTGGGGTCGTTCCTGGGTGGGGGGCTTTCGGGATTGCGGATGAAGCAGGGGCATACGGTGAACAGCGGGCGGAAGTTTGCGCTGCTGGTGACGTCGCTGTGTGTGCTGCCGCTGATGCTGGTGCCGCATATGCACAAGTTGTTTGCGCATAATGCGTGGCCGGCGGTGGCGCTGTTTGCGCTGGCGGCGGCGGCGCATCAGGGGTGGTCGGCTACGCTGTTTACCACGCCTACGGATATGTTTCCGTCGACGTCGGTCTCGACGGTGGTGGGTATTGGAGGAGCTGTGGGGTCGCTGGGAGGCGCGCTGTTTACGGCCCTGGTGTCGCATCTGCTGTCACTGCATCCGCTGGTGATCTTTGCGATGGCTAGCGGTGCGTATGTTGTCTCACTGCTGATCTTCCAGTTGCTTGTGCCGCGGATTGGCGTGGATGCGGGCGGTAGTGGCGGAGTGGATCTGTTGGCAGAGGTGAACGGGTAGGCGCACCGATTGACTAGTCGAATATTGAAGTCAGTGGTGTTGTCGAGGCGGCATCTATCAGGCGTCTTACGGGAACTGGCGGGCTCGTCTGGACGAGAGCATAGGCGATAGACGCTGAGCAGTGGTGGCATTGCGCTTCATGGATAACAAGCGCGGATTTTGGGTGCGGTTGCGAGAACGTCCTCATGCACTCGGGGCAGTTCAGCATGATGTGCGTTTCTTCGCTGCCATGGGTATTGCGTTCGATCCAGATGGGCGTTATGGGGTTTCCAGGAAAGGACAATCTTCCGTGGGGGTCGTGGTGCGTGCTGCGGATGATTCCTAGAAGCGCATCGGGAGAGGTCGCTTTTTCGTAGAACGCGTCGGCAACTACGCCCGGTGGAACGCTGGAGCCGGTGTAGGCGCTGCTCATGGCGACGGCTGTAATTGCGGGGAACCTGCGCCGCACTACGGAGAGCAGCTCGAAGCCGGACATGCCTGGCATGTAGAGGTCGGAGAGCAGAATGTCTGGAGTCTCATGGCGGAGAGCGGCTAGAGCGGAGAAGCCATCCTGTGCCGAGCGAACTTCGTATCCTGATTTCGTGAGAATGATGGAGAGCAAATTCCGGATAGCGTGGTCGTCGTCAACGAGAAGGACCGTTGTCTTCCTGGCGGACATCGACGTTCTTTCTTCGAATGTTTGCACATGGGCCATGTTTGCATGATGGCCTGTTGGCGATCTTGAGTCTGTTCTCTATTGCTCATGTCGTGAGAAATAGGGGGGCTGCGAGCGGCCGCAATCGGAGCTAGTCGTGAAGGACTACGTTCAGCAGCGATTTGTGGACCCGGATACGGCCGTTGTATTCGATGAATCCGAGCTTGCGAAAGCGATTCATGAAGAAGCTGACGCGGGAGCGGGTGGTGCCGATCATCTCCGCGAGGGTCTCCTGGGTGATCTTCGGAATCAGCGTTTCGGGTTCTCCGGCGGTGCCGAACTCCGCCATCAGGAGCAGAATTCTGGCGAGACGCTTTTCGCTGGAGTTGAAGAGCTGGTCCACCAGATCGGCCTGGGTTCGCATGCTGCGGGCGAGCATAAATTTGAGAAACATATCGGAGAACATGTGCTCTTCATGGAGCACGCGGATCATCTCCTTGCGTTCAATCTTAAGGGCAACACATGCGGTCATGGCGGTCGCCGTGGCGAGACGCAGGCCGACAACGCCGGCTAAGGATTCCTCGCCGACGAAATCTCCAGCGGCAAGCAGGGTGATGGTCGCTTCCTTACCGGTTTTCGATAGTACCGTCAGTTTGGCCCGGCCGGACTGGAGATAGTAGACACAGTCGGCGGGGGCGCCCTGCGTGAAAAAGTCGCTTTTGGGCCTGATGCGGACGATTCTTCGCCCCAGGCCTGCGTTCGCGAGAAATGCTGCCGGACTGAATATCGGGATGGGTTGCACAGCCAGTGGAGTCGCTCCCTTTTCCATATGTATTGCTCGCTGGATCGATGGGGCAAAGGATGCTACGTGTTGAGATGTCATGAAAAGCCACGCTTCATGAAGAGCAAAAATGAGCTATCCGCATCCATTATTCCACCGGACGAGGTGAAGGGATGTTCAATTTTGCTCAAAAATTGGAAGAGAGTCCTTGCAGCCGGTGAGGGTGCCGGTATGGAGGGCTATCGAGGCTCAGGCGCTGGGCTTTTCGGCTAGTTTGTGGGCTTCCGTGGTGCGCTGCTCCATGGGGATGTAGGGCGCGGGGTACTCGGGGCCGGTGTAGTTGGCGCGTGGGCGGATGAGGCGGTTGTCGTCGTGCTGCTCGATGACGTGGGCGCACCAGCCGGAGATGCGGCTCATGGCGAAGATGGGCGTGAAGAGGTCGATGTCGATGCCGAGCGTGGTGTAGGTGCTGGCGGAGTAGAAGTCTACATTGGCGTTGAGCTTCTTTTCTTCCTTGACGAAGAGCTCGATCTTGCGCGACATCTCGTACCACTTGGGATTGGCGTCCTTGCCGAGGTCCTCGGACATGCGGCGGAGGTGGGTGGCGCGGGGGTCTTCGGTGGTGTAGACGCGGTGGCCGAAGCCGGAGATCTTTTCCTTGTCGGCGATCATCTTGCGGACGTGCTCGACTGGGTCTTCGCCGGCCTGGTCGATGGCGTAGAGCAGGTGCATGACGGCTTCGTTGGCGCCGCCGTGGAGCGGTCCCTTGAGCGCGCCGATGGCGCCGGCGATGGCGGAGTGGAGATCGGAGAGCGTGGCGGCGATGACGCGCGCGGCGAAGGTGCTGGCGTTGAGCTCGTGGTCGGCGTGGAGGACGAGGGCTACGTCGAGGGCCTTGGTGGCGGTCTCGGAGGGCTTCTCGCCGTTGAGCATCCAGAGGAAGTTGGCGGCGTGCGAGAGAGATGTGTCGGGCTTGACGATCTCCTTGCCCTTGCGAACGCGATCGAAGCAGGCGATGATCATGGCGATCTGCGCGGTGAGACGGAAGCTCTTGCGGACGTTCGCGGTGTGCAGGACGGACTTCTCGTCGGGGTCGTAGATGGAGAGCAGAGAGACGGCGGTGCGGAGGACTTCCATGGGTGAGGCGGTCTTGGGCAGGCGCGCGAGGAAGTCGAGGACGTCGTCGGGCAGCTGGCGCGCGGCGGCTAGCTGGTGGGAGAAGTCGTTAAGCTCGGCGGCGGTGGGGAGGGTGCCGTTCCAGAGAAGAAAAGTGGTCTCTTCAAACGAAGATTTTTGTGCGAGCTCGTGGATGTCGATGCCACGGTAAGACAGAATTCCCTTGCCGCCGTCGATGAAACAGATGGAAGAATCGTTGGCGATGACGTCTTGCAGGCCCTTGGGTGCGATGGTGGTCATAGATGCTGCGCTCCTGTATAACTCAGTCCTGAGATTATCTGGCAGCGCGGAAGTGGTTGTCACGAGGGTGTGGGCGAATATCGATTGGGGTGGTCGATCAGTGGTGGCGGGTATTTAATGATGTGCAAAACGCCTTGGAGAGAGTGCGGAGATATCGATCTGGGGCGGTTTGTCTTCGAGGAGGTCGGCCATGATGAGGGCGGTTGCGGGGGCGAGGAGGATGCCGTTGCGATGGTGTCCGCTGGCGATGAAGTGGTTGGGGCGGCTGCAGGGGCCGAGGATGGGGAGAGCGTCGGGCGTGGCGGGGCGCAGGCCTGCCCAGGACTCGATCATGGGGGCCTCGGTGGGGGAGGCGAGTGGGGGGAGGAGTTCGGCGGCGAGTGCGCGCAGGGTGATGAGGGCTTCGGGGTGGACGGTGGTGTCGAAGCCTGCGTCTTCTATGGTTGCGCCGATTAGAGCGGTGCCGGCCTGGGGGCCGTGGGTGCGCGGGACGATGTAGACGCGCTCGCTGCGGTGGACTTCTCGCAGTGGAAGCGTGGAGGGTAACTTTACGCGCAGCATCTGGCCTTTGCTGGGGGCGATGGGAAGGGTGTTGCCGAGCAGCGTGGACATGACGTGCGATGTCCACGCGCCGGCGGAGTAGATGATTGCGTGTGCTTCGATTGTTGTGCCGGTGCTGAGGTACACATGAATGCCTTGGGCGGTGTCGTCGATGGCTGCGATGTGCGTGTATTCGAGCAGGCGAATGGACGTGGCGCGAACGGCGGCGAGGAGTGCGGGGGCTAGCTGCCGGGGGTCGATGGAGCGCTCGGCGAGCTGGATGGTGGCGCCGCTGGCGAGGTACTGATGGGCAGTTTCGGTTTGGACGGGAACGGCGATGCCGGAGAGTGCTTCGATGCGATGGAGAAATGCTGGATAGCGGTCGGCGCTGAGACGGGAGAGTGCTTGAATCTCGCGAGGATTGTGGGGGTCTTCGGCGGAGAGCATTCCGGCGGCGGCGGTGGAGGCCATCGAGAGACTGCGGCCCTGATCGATGACGGTAACAGCTGCGCCTCGGTGAGCGAGTTCGAGGGCAGTCGCGAGACCAATGAGTCCGGCACCAACAATGACAATAGCCTGATCTGCCTTGTTGGGCGGTGGGACTGGATTGGAGACGTGGTTCGATGCAGGCATGATCTTCATTATCCAGCAGTTATTGTGCTGTATGCCCACGTGCGAGAATCGGTACGTCGCTACGCGATGTTTGTTGGATGCTTTCAACGGCAACGTAGAATCGGATTTCAATCCCTCGTTTTTAGTCGCTTTTAGCGTCTACGCCCGAGCGAAATCTGCATCTTATGAGCCAGGTTATGCTCAGAGAGCACGCCTGCAAGGAGGAAAGCAAAGGATGAGCCTTTTAGACGACAAGGGTAACAAGGAAGTGGTGCATGAGCACGATTATTCACAACCAGCTACGTGGCTTGTAGGTATTGCGGTCATTGCGCTGTTAGCCGCCATAGGTGGTTTGGCCTGGTGCTTTGGGCTGCAGAGTCATCTTTCAGATGCGCAGGCGAAGCTGACGGCGGCAACGCAGCAGAACGCAGCGTTGTCCGAGAAGATTGACGACACGAACGAGCGCATGAAGGCCCAGGGGCAGGCGCTTGCGCAGAGCGTTGGACTGACGCAGAAGCAGCTAGAGGACAAGTCGGATGAGCTGGTAGCTGCGCAGCAGAAGACGAGGATCCAGGAGGCACAGCTGGCGCGCGCACAGAAGGCGACCGAGCAGAAGGTTGGCGCGGTCCAGACCGATGTTTCGAGCGTGAAGACCGATGTTGGCGGCGTGAAGACGGATGTTGCCAGCACCAAGGCCGATCTGGACGCAACCAAGACGCAGCTTACGCGCGTGATGGGCGATGCGGGCGTGATGAGCGGTTTGATCGCGACCAATCACAGCGAGCTTGAAGAGCTGAAGCATAAGGGCGACCGCAATTATTATGAGTTCACACTGAGCAAAGGTGGCGCGGCACAGAATGTCGGCACCATCAAAGTGCAGTTGAAGAAGGTTGACACGAAGCGCTCGAAGTTTACGCTCCTGGTCAGCTCGGACGATCGGAACATTGAGAAGAAGGACCGGAATGTCGATGAGCCAATCCAGTTCTACTCTGGCAAGACGCCTGCTCTGTTCGAGATTGTCGTCAACAATATTGGCAAGAACACGGTTTCGGGCTATCTGAGCGCGCCTAAGAACGCGCCGGAGCCTATGCCGGCACCGGGACAGTAGTTCGCGTTTCAACAGATGTACTGCTGAGGTAAGGGCTGCGCGGAGTCTTCGCGCAGCCCTTGTTCTTGTTAGGGCAGTGTGACGGTGAGCGGGGTCGCGTCGTGCGCTAACTCGATGGTGAGCGTTGCGGACTTGCGGGAGCGCCAGGTTGCGGCCGTGGTTTGCGGGAAGAGCATGACGACGGTGCCGATGCGGGTTGCGCCGGGGGCCACAGCTTCTTCAGCTCCGAAGTTGATGGGAGGCACGGCTGGTGGGCTCACGAGCGGAAGAATTTGCGGGAAGGTCTGTTCGAGTCGCGGAAGATCAAGCGCGGAGATCATGGTGGCTTCGACGGTTTGGCCGGAGGCGGTGGTTAACGTTGCGGAGTTGCCGTTGAGGAAGATGGGCAGGCGAAGTTTGTCCGTGATGCGCACGGTTGCGACGACATAGACATCGTCCTCTGAGGATGGAAGCGCGCCGATGATGTGGCTGGCGCTGGGCATCTCTTTGAACTCTGTGTGCGGTGCGAAGAGGTCTACCTTCTGCACGGAGAGCTCGGCGGTTTTGCGCGGGTTGAGAAAGTAGACAGCTACGCCAATTGCGAGCATGACGAGGGCAGCGATGAGCAGCCTGGGTGTCAGTGTGTTGCGGTCGGGCGGTGGGGCAAGATGGAGTTCGGGCTCGGGCATTGTTCCTCGGATAGTGCGCTTGTGGTCAGGCTCTTCGCAAGGCTGCGAGTAGATCGTCTACGGGACGGGTGTTGAGGAGGTCGGCGGCAGTTAGCCATGCGCGACGGAGTTGCACGATTCCGTCGTCGAGTTGGTCGAGCTGGTCGGTTGCGTGGGCGTCTGTGTTCACGACGAGCTTGCAGCCGTGCTCTTTGGCTAAACGCAGGTTGAGGTCGTTCAGGTCGGCGCGCGCGGGTGAGGCGTTGTGCTCGACGGCTACGCCGAGGCGCGCGGCGGCGGGGAGAAGCTGGGCGAGGTCGATCTTGTAGGGTTCGCGCTGTAGGACCTTGCGGCCGGTGGGATGGCCGAGGATGTGGACGTGCGGGTTCTCGGCGGCGCGAAGGACGCGGGCGGTGACCTCTGCGGTGGTTTGATTGAAGCCGGAGTGGACGCTGGCGACGACGATGTCAAGTTGTGCGAGAGTCTCATCGGCGAGGTCGAGGGTGCCGTCGAGGAGGATGTCTACCTCAACGCCGGCGAGGATGCGGAAGGGCACTACGGGCTTATGGGTGTTGGGTTCCTTGTCGAGCAGGCGTGCTTCGAAGCGCTCCCACTGCGGGCCGCGACCGGCGGCGAACTCCTCGGCCAGCTCGGCGGAGACTTCGCGGATGCGACGCGCGTGGGCGACGGCACGGGTGTCGTCCATGCCGTTGGTCATGGCGAGGTTCTTGGAGTGGTCGGTGATGGCGATGTATTCGAGGCCGCGTGCGATGGCGGCTTCGGCCATCTCGCGGATGGAGTTGCTGCCGTCGGATTCGGTGGTGTGCATGTGCAGGTCGCCGCGAATGTCGCTGCGCACGATGAGGTTGGGAAGGGTGTGTTTGGCGGCGGCTTCGAGCTCGCCACCGTTCTCGCGCAGCTCGGGTGGGATGTAGTCGAGATCGAGCGCGTTGTAGATCTCCTGCTCGCTGGCGGCTGCGACGACGACGTTGTCTTCGAGGCGCAGGAGGGCATACTCGCTGAGGGTGAGGCCGCGCTTGATTGCCCGTTGACGCAGGGCTACGTTGTGCATCTTGGAGCCGGTGAAGTATTGCAGCGCTGCGCCGTAGCTGGCGCGTGGGAGCAGGCGGACGTCTACTTGCAGGTTGTTGCGGAGGGTGAAGCTGACCTTGTTCTGGCCACGGGCCAGCAGCTTGTCGATGAGTGGGAGCGAGGCTACGTGCTCGACGGCTGCGGCTACGACGTCGGGTTCGCAGGCTGGGCCGGTGACGAGGAGATCGAGGTCGCCGACGGTCTCGCGGCCGCGCCGCAGGGAGCCGGCGGGGGTGATGGTTTCGATGCCGGGGAATTGACGGATCAGCTCGCTGATGCGCTCGGCGTGCTGGCGGGCTACGTCGATGCGGAAGCGCGAGGAGTTCTTGCGATAGTCCTCGATGCCCTTGATGAGCTTGTCGGTGAACTTCTGTCCCATGCGCGGGAGGGGAAGAAGATCGCCGCGCTTGGCGGCTTCTTCGAGCGCGTCGATGTCGCAGACGCCGAGGGCGGAGTGGACGAGCGCTACGGTCTTGGGGCCCATGCCGGGAAGACGCAGCAGCTCAAGCATGGTGGGCTTGTAGCGCTGGAGGAGTTCCTCGCGCAGGGGCATGGTGCCGGTGGCGACGAGGTCGCGGATGTTGGCGGCCATGCCTTTGCCGATGCCGGGAATGGCCAGCAGCGCCTTGGGATCGGCGTCCGGCGTGACGAGGGTGGCTAGCTGCGTGGTCTGCTGCTCCACGACCTCGGCAGCGCGGCGATAGGAACGAATGCGAAATGGATCGGCTGCATCGATCTCCAGCAGTGCGGCCGTTTCGTCGAGTAGTCGCGCGAGGGTAATGTTGTCCATAGAAGGCCGAAGGCCCGGGACGGTCTCTGCGTGAGGGCCCGGGGTTGTCTTCGATTGTAAAGTTGTATGCCGCCGGATGCGAACGGCGACCGAATGGTTTAGATCACGAGCGTCTCGGGGAGTGGCCTGAAATAGTTGCTAAAGCAGTAGAGCCGAGAATCATGGGAGCGGGTATGCTCCACGAACATCCAAGCGAAGCGGGTTGCAAAGGGATGCTACCAGTTGTGTAGTGTGCCGTCGTTCAGGCGGCATACGGGAAGGTATGCGCGCTTGTAGGGAAATGTTGCGGCCAGCGCCTCGTTAATATCAACTCCGTGGCCGGGTGTGTCTCCCGGATTCATTAGGCCGTCTGTGAAGGAGTATGCGTGCGGGAAGACTTCATCGGCGAGCGCGGTGTGTGGCATGTGCTCCTGGATGCCGAAGTTGGGGATACTGAGATCGAAGTGTAAAGCTGCACCCATGCAAACAGGAGATAGGTCGGTGGCGCCGTGGCTTCCGGTTTTGACGCCGTACAGATCTGCAAAGCTTGCGATACGGCGCATGTGAGTGATGCCGCCGGCATGGACGATAGCGGTGCGGATGTAATCGATCAACTGTTCGCTGATGAGTTGCTGGCAGTCAAAAATGGAATTGAATACTTCTCCCACTGCCAGAGGTGCAGTGGTGTGCTGGCGGATGAGGCGAAATGCTTGCTGATTTTCGGCTGGAGTTAAGTCTTCGAGCCAGAAGGGTTGAAACTCTTCGAGGCTCTTTCCCAGTGAAGCGGCTTCGATGGGCGTCATGCGGTGATGGCCATCATGGAGCAGGGATAGATCGAATCCGAACTTTGAACGCACGGCGTCCATGAGCTTCGGCATAAAGCGTAGATACTTTGCTGTGTCCCAGACTTCTTCGCGAGGCAGGTCGCCATCCGCTGGTTCGTAGGGCTTCTGCCCG
>Ga0209222_1000286_pt1 | contig 11253 bp, 8 predicted proteins | sample BlaSpr_A8_Ref_O3_FD_187991 | JGI IMG/M metagenome (GOLD analysis project Ga0209222, IMG submission 187991) | Forest soil microbial communities from Thunder Bay, Ontario, Canada - Black Spruce, Ontario site 2_A8_Ref_O3 (SPAdes) (version 2) | ecosystem: Environmental > Terrestrial > Soil > Boreal...
GTTCCATCTGCTCGACCATCCGCGCCGCGCGATTGTAACCAATTCGAAGGCGCCGCTGGATCATCGAGATCGACGCCTGGTTGGTCTCCATCACGATCCGCACCGCCTCATCATACATCTCGTCCTGCACCTCGCCACCGAGTCCGTCGCCGCCGTCCTCACCGGGGGCCTTGGTATCGAGGATTTCCATGCGGTACTCGGGCGCGCCCTGCTCGCGCAGGAAATCGGTGAGCTTGCGAATCTCATGCTCGCCGACAAACGGGCCGTGCAGGCGGCGAAGCTTGGCGCTACCAGGCGGCATAAAGAGCATATCGCCGGCCCCGAGCAGGCGTTCGGCACCGATCGAATCGAGAATCGTGCGCGAATCGACGCGCGACGTCACCTGCAGCGAGATTCGCGCCGGCAGGTTCGCCTTGATAAGCCCGGTTATCACGTCGACCGACGGACGTTGCGTCGCTGCGATCAGATGGATGCCGGCCGCGCGCGCCATCTGCGCCAGACGCTGTACCGCGCCTTCGATCTCCTTGCCCGAGACCATCATCAGATCCGCCATCTCGTCGACGACGACGACGATGTAGGGCATGGGCTCGAGCTCGAGCAGTTCGTCTTCGTAGATGGGCTTGCCGGTCTCGCGATCGAAACCCGTCTGCACGGTGCGCTTGAGCGTTTCGCCCTTGTCCTTCGCCTTGCGCACGCGATCGTTGAAGGCTTCGACGCCGCGCACGCCGAGCTTCGACATCTTGCGATAGCGCTCTTCCATCTCGCGCACGGCCCATTTGAGCGCGACGACGGCTTTGCGCGGATCGGTGACGACGGGGCAGAGAAGATGCGGAATGCCTTCATAGGCCGACAGTTCCAGCATCTTGGGATCGATCATGATCATGCGCACCTGCTCCGGCGGCATGCGATAGAGCAGCGACAGGATCATGGTGTTGATGGCGACCGATTTGCCGGAGCCCGTCGTACCCGCGATGAGCAGGTGAGGCATCTTCGCGAGATCGGCCATCACCGGTTCGCCGCCGATGGTCTTGCCGAGCGCCAGGATCAGCGGCGCGCGCGCCTTCTCATATTCGACGCAGCCGAGCAGCTCGCGCAGGAACACGGTCTCGCGGTTCTGGTTGGGCAGTTCGATGCCCATCACATTGCGCCCCGGAATCACCGCGATGCGTGCCGCTACCGCCGACATCGAGCGCGCCACGTCGTCGGACAGCGAGATCACGCGCGAGGATTTGACGCCGGCCGCCGGCTCGAATTCGTAGAGCGTGACGACCGGTCCCGGGCGCACGGCGGTGATGCGGCCCTTGACGCCGAAATCGGACAGCACCGCCTCCAGCATGCGGGCGTTCTCTTCCAGCGCCTCGTCGGAGAGCGCGGTCTTGTCGTGCAGACGCACCGGCTCGGCGAGCAGGCCGAGCGCCGGCAATTGGTATTCGCCGGATTTGAAATCGAGCGCGGGCTGGCGCGTCGGCTTGGCGCGCAGCGCGGCGGCGGCCTTGCGCGCTTCCTCGCGCTTGATGCGGCCGCTGTCGCGCGTGGCCGCGGCAACCGGTTCGGGCCTGACCGCGAGGCCGTAAGCATCGTCATCGTCGCCGTCGTCGCGCGCCTCGAATTCGTGATCGTCCGGCTCGTTATAATCCTGCGTCTTGGGCGGAATGCGGGTCATCCGTTTGAGCCAGACGAACGCCGCCGGCACGTTGGTCAGGCCGCGCGCGATCGCGCCCGCTTCCAGCCCCGTGGCGAGGAACGACAGCGGCAGGCCGACGATGAGCATCACGAGCGGCACGAACATGCCGATCCAGTCCTGGCCATAGACCTGGCCGATATGAGCGGAGAGATTGGTGACGGTGATGCCGATCATGCCGCCATAGCCGGCCGGCAATCCGAGCGGCGCGGGGAAGACGCCGAGCCCCGCCGCGACCAGCAGCGTGCCCAGGAACCACGCGATCAGCCGCGACAGCCCATAATGAACCTTGTGCCCGAACAGCGCGCGCGCGCCCCACACCGCCGGTGCGGCGAGGAACGCCAGCGCCGCGAGGCCGAAGCTCTGCAGCAGCAGATCCGCCGCCGCCGCCCCGAAGCCGCCGAGCCAGTTGGCGGCCACCCCGCCGGCGGCATTGTTGAGGCTCGCGTCGTTGGGATTGTAAGCGACGAGCGCCACGAAGCCCGTGAGCGCGACCAGCAGCAGCAACGCGCCCGCGCCGCGCAGCACCGCATCGCGGAAAAAGCGCGCGACCATGCGGCGCGCGTCGTCGAACGCATCGGCCAGCGCGGCGCGCCGCGACCGCGGCTGATAGACGATGGTCATGCGCCCCTGCTCAGAAATTCGCCCATCCGTGCAAGTGTCGCCTCAATGGTTGACAAATCACTAACGAGGGCAATCCGGATGAACGAAAACCCAGGGTTTGACTGGGGTTTTCCGGGCTCGGTTTCGCGTCCCATATAGGCGCCGGGCAGCACGCGGATGCCCCCTTCGCGCCAGAGTTTTAATGTGGCGGCCACCCCGTCGCCGACATCGAGCCAGAGGAAGAATCCGCCGTCCGGCATGCGGAATCCGGTGCGGTTGCCGAGCAGGCGCAGCGCGGCGATGAAGCGCTCGGTATACATCGCCCGGTTGGCGGTGACATGCGCCTCGTCGCGCCACGCCGCCGCGCTCGCCGCCATGAGCGGCATCGGCATTTGCGGGCCGGCATAGTTGCGGAACTGCCGGAAGGTGGCCATCAGCCTGGCGTCGCCCGCGACGATCCCGGAGCGCAGCCCGGGCAGGCCGGAGCGTTTCGACAGCGAATGAAAAGTCAGCAGCCGATCGAGCGTGCCGCTCTGCGCCCAACGCGCGGCGAGCGCGCCGATGGGGCGGCTGTCGAAATAAATGTCCGCATAGCATTCGTCGGCGAAGACGGTGAAATCGTATTCGTCCGCCAGGGCGAACAGCGCGCGCCAATAGGCATCGTCCGCCGTCGCGCCTTCGGGATTGGACGGCGAGCAGAGATAGGCGGCGACGGTGCGCGCGAGCACCGCTTTGGGAAGTGCTGTGTAATCGGGAAGGAAGTCCGCGCCGGTCGCCACGAAGACCGGCTCGGCGCCGCTCGCCAGGATCGCCGCCGCATAGCATTGGTAGAACGGATTGGGCAGCAGGATCGCGGGCCGACCGCCCACTTTTGTCTCCGGCGTGACGATGAAGGGCGCCAGGAACAGGCCCTCGCGCGTCCCGCTCAGCGGCAGGACGTTCGTGTCGGGATCCACCGCGTTCGCGGGCAGGCCGAAGCGCGACCGCAGCCATCCCGCCGCCGCCTCGCGCCAGTCGGCCGTGCCGTTGATGGGGGGATATTCGCCGAACTGGTGGGCGTGTTTGGCGAGCGCGTCGGTGACGAAGCCGGGCACCGCGCCGCGCGGATCGCCGACGGACAGATTGACCGGCACCGCGCCCGGTTTTTCGTTTTCCAGAAGCGCCGCCAGCATCGCGAAGGACGACGGCGGAAGCTCGGCAAGGCGGCCGGGGAACATGGGGTGGAATCTATGCGCTCGGGGGAAGAGCGTCCATTTTATTCGAAGGCATATCCCGAAGCCGGAAGAACGATTTCCTCCCCCGCGAGAGCGGGGGAGGTGGCGCGCGGAACGCGCGACGGAGGGGGTGAGGAGATGTCGAATATATATTCGTCGCCGTTACTCTCACCCCCTCCGCCTCCCAAGTGCTCGGCACCTCCCCCGCAACGGCGGGGGAGGAAATAAAAAAATGGGGCGCCCCTTTCGGAGCGCCCCAGTCGGGGAGACACCACGCTTGAACTATCCGTGTACGGTCTCGCCATGCAGGTTGATGTCGAGGCCTTCGACTTCGACGTCATGGGAGACGCGGATGCCGATGACCAGATCGATCAGCTTGAGGATGACGAAGGTGCCGATGCCGCAGTAAACGAAGACGGCGGCCACATCGTAGAACTGGATCAGCATCTGATGGCCGTTGCCGTCATAGAGCCAGCCCTTCGCCGACGAGTTGATCGCGTTCTTGGCCAGCGCGCCGGTCAGCATGGCGCCCCAGGCGCCGCCAATGCCGTGCACGCCCCAGGTGTCGAGCGCGTCGTCATAGCCGAGCCACTTCTTGACCCACACCGAGGAGAAGTAGCAGACCACGCCCACCGAGATGCCGATATAGAGAGCGCCCAGGCCGTCGACGAAGCCGGAGGCCGGCGTGATGGCGACAAGTCCGGCCACCGCGCCCGAGATCATGCCGAGCACCGAAGGCTTCTTGGCGATCATCCACTCCATGAACATCCACGACAGCGATGCCGCCGCCGTGGCGATCTGCGTCGCCGCCGCCGCCATGCCGGCATTGTAGCCCGCCGTCACCGCCGAGCCGGCATTGAAGCCGAACCAGCCGACCCACAGGAGCGAAGCGCCGATGAGGGCGAAGAGCAGATTGTATGGCGCCATGTTCTCGGTACCGTAGCCCGCGCGCTTGCCCAGCATCAGGCAGGCGACGAGGCCCGCGGTGCCCGCGTTCAGATGCACGACGGTGCCGCCGGCATAATCGAGCGCGCCCAGCGTGCCCAGCCAGCCGCCGCCCCACACCCAATGGGCGATGGGGCAATAGACGATCAGCAGCCACAGCGCCATGAACCACATGAAGGCGGAGAATTTCATGCGGTCCGCGATCGCGCCGGCGATCAGCGCCGGCGTGATGATCGCGAACGTCATCTGGAAGAACATGTAGACCGATTCCGGAATGGTTCCGGCCAGCGGATTGATCGACTTCAGCGTCATCTTGCCGAGCAGCAGGTAATCGACGCTGCCGATATACTGATTGAGGTTGCTGTTGGCGTTGTTGGTGAAGGCGACCGAATAGCCGATGATCATCCACAACACGGTGATGATGCAGGTGGCGCCGAAGCTTTGCGCCGCGGTCGCCAGGATGTTCTTCTTGCGCACCATGCCGGCGTAGAACAGCGCCAGCCCCGGAATGGTCATCAGCAGCACCAGCGCGCTGGAAGTGAGCATCCACGCGGTGTCGCCCGAATTGAGCGGATCGGGCGGCGCCTTCGCGGCCAGCGCGGGCGTTGCCAGGGCCAGTGCCGCGAGCCCGCCGAACCCCGCGAGCGCCACGCGTTTCCAATTCACGATGTTCATTCTCTGCTCCCCTGATGCGAAATTTCGCAACTGCCCAAAATTCCCGATGCCCTTAAAGCGCGTCGTCGTCGGTCTCGCCGGTGCGGATGCGCACGACCTGCTCGAGCGCGGTGACGAAGATCTTGCCGTCGCCCACCTGGCCGGTTTTCGCCTTGGCGGTGATCGCCTCGATCACGGCCTGCGTCATCGCCGCCTTCACCGCGACCTCGATCTTGATCTTGGGCAGGAAGCTCACGGCGTATTCCGCGCCGCGGTAGATTTCCGTGTGGCCCTTCTGGCGGCCGAAGCCCTTGACCTCGGTGACGGTCATGCCCTGGACGCCAAGCGCCGACAGCGCTTCGCGCACCTCATCCAGCCGGAACGGCTTGATGATCGCGGTGATCAGCTTCATCGCTTAATGCCCTCAAAGTCCCCGTTAACGCCTTATCAAGAATTGTGCCGCGCCGCAGCAAATTGTAAGGCGTTGGAATTATTGGGTTATTTTTTAGAATGTGAATGTGAACGACCGCCGTCTGCCTATGATTTGGGCAATTTCCGGCAATCGCATAAAACCTCAGCACCGCGAATGCGGCACTTGCACTGCAACCTGAGATTGATTATTTACCCAGCCCGATCCGTCCTGCAAGGAAGAACATCCGCGCGACCGGGGGGAGGGGTGTCGGATGCGGAGAGAAACAATGATCAAGCCTTTGTGGATGGCTGAAAAAGGCATACGGGATTTGGGATGACGGCAGAGACGGACGTAATCGTAGGCGGTGGGGGCATGGTCGGCCTCACGCTTGCGCTCGCGCTGGCCCAAGGCGGGCTGAAGGTGGTCGTCGCCGATCCGACGCCGGCCGCGGCCATGCTCGACGCCGGGTTCGACGGGCGGGTCAGCGCGCTGTCCTATTCCTCGGTGCGGATGCTGGAGGCGCTGGGGGTGTGGGACGTCCTCGCGCCCGACGCCCAGCCGATCCACGACATCCTCGTCACCGATGCGCCGCTCGGCCGCGCGCCGTCGCCGTTCTCGCTGCATTTCGATTCGGCGGAGATCGGCCAGCCGATGGGCTTCATCGCCGAGAATCGCCACATCCGCGCCGCGTTGTTCGCCGCGGTGGGCCGCGCGAAGGATGTCACGTTCGTTTCGCCGGCCGCACTGGTCGCGCTCGACGCCGGCCCGCATGCGATCGCGGCGGCGCTTTCGAACGGCGATGAAATCCGCGCCCGCCTCGCGGTCGCCGCCGACGGGCGCGATTCCCCGATGCGCGAGGAGATGGGCCTCAAGACCATCGGCTGGTCCTATCCGCAGACCGGCATCGTGGCGACGGTGGAGCATGAGCGGCCCCACAACGGCACGGCCTATGAGCATTTCCTGCCGTCCGGTCCATTCGCCATCTTGCCCATGACAGGAAACCGATCGTCTTTGGTCTGGACGGAACGCGAGGATCTCGCCCCCGCGATGATGAAACTCTCCGATGCCGAGTTCGACGCGGAGATCACGAAGCGTTTCGGCGCGCATCTGGGCGCCACGAAAGCCGCCGGCCCGCGCTGGTCCTATCCGCTCAAATTCCATCTCGCGCGCGGCTTCGTGAAGCCGCGTTTCGCGCTCGCCGGCGATGCGGCGCATGGCATCCATCCCATCGCCGGACAGGGATTGAATCTCGGCTTCAAGGATGCCGCCGCGCTCACCGAATGCGTGGTGGATGCGAGCCGCCTCGGCCTCGACATCGGCAATCTCGACACGCTGAACCGCTACGAACGCTGGCGGCGTTTCGATTCGCTCGCATTGGCGGCGTCCACCGATGCGCTGAACCGGCTGTTCTCCAACGACATCGCGCCGCTGCGCCTGGCGCGCGATCTCGGACTCGGCATCGTCGACGGCATCGGCCCGTTGCGCCGGCTGTTCATGCGCCACGCCGGCGGCGACATCGGCAAGCTGCCGCGCTTGCTGAAAGGCGAAGCCGCCTGATCAGTTGAGCTTGCCCTTGCCGCGATGGATGAGCGCGGCGGGCAGCTCGACATAGAATGCGCGCGCCTTGGCCACGATGGATTGCTGGCGCGCCGCTTCCGCCTCGTCGCGCGAGGCATAGGTCTCGCCTTCGAACACATACCGCGTCACGGGCTGGGCGGTGCGTTCGTCCTGGCCTGCGAATTCGTGGATTTCCTCGACCTGCTCCTCGGCCAGCCGCAGCGTATGCTTGTAATGGGCGAGCTGGTCGTGGCGGTCGGCGACTTCCTGCTGCCGCCGCGCTATATTGCGGGCATCGAAGCGCCGCAGCGCCGCCAGGATCGGGCGCCGCATCGCATAGAGCGCGAGCCCCCCAAAGATCAGCACCGCGACTTCGATCAGATCACTCATGCGTCGTGCACGCCATGGCCGCGCCTGAGATAATCCTCGCTGCGCATCTCGACAAGGCGCGACGCGGTCCGCCGGAACGCCTCGGCGCCGTCGCCCGCCGTATAAAGCCGGTCCGGCGCCGCCGCCGCCGAGCAGATCAGCTTGGCGCCCTCGTCATAGAGCGTGTCGATCAGCACGGTGAAGCGCCGCGCCTCGTTGCGCATGTCCGCGCCCATCTGTGGGATGCGATCGATCAGCAGCGTATGGAAATGCCGCGCGATGGCGAGATAATCGGGCGCGGCCAGCGGCTGGACGCACAGCTCGTCGAACGAGAACCGCGCCGCGCCCTTGGCCGCCTGCGGAATGTGCAATTCCCGACCCAGAACGTGCAACGTCTGCGCCGCGCCGCGCCGGGTGTCGGTCAGCCGCAGCCACGCCGCGTCCATCTTGGCGTCGGCCTCCGCGCCGAGCGGGGTGATGTAGATGTCCAGCCCGCCGATGCGCTGCAGCCGGTAATCGCTGGGCCCGTTCAGCTCCAGCACGTCGAGCCTGTCTTCCAGCATCGCGATGAAGGGCAGAAAAAGCTGCCGGTTGAGCCCGCCCTCATAGAGCCGGTCCGGCGGCGTGTTGGAGGTCGCCACCATCACGGTGCCGAGTTCGAACAGCTGCTGGAACAGCCGTCCCAGGATCATCGCATCGGCCACATCGTTGACCTGGAATTCGTCGAAGCACAGCAACGTCACGGCGATCGCGCGCGAGACGGGCGGGATCGGATCGTCGTCATGTCGCTGGCGCTCGGCATGGATGCGCGCATGGATGTCGGCCATGAAGGCGTTGAAATGCACGCGGACTTTTTCCGCCGGCGCCACACTCTCGAAGAACAGGTCCATCAGCATCGATTTGCCGCGCCCGACATCGCCCCACAGATAGAGTCCGCGCGGCGTCTTGCGCGGCCCGAACAGCCCGCGTCCGGGACGATAGCGTTCGAGCGCGGCCGCCAAGGCCTGAAGCCGGCGCGCTGCCGCGTCCTGCGAGGCATCGGGCGCAAGTTCTCCTGCCGCGACCAGGGCGCGATAACGGTCGAGCATCAGGCGCGCCTCGGCATCCACGCCCAGAAATCGAAATCGAGGATGACGTTCTCTGGGTACTGCCCGTCCGCGCTCCGGTCGGGAAATTCCGCGCAGGGAAGATTCTTGGTTGCGACCAGGCGCAGACGCAGCGCGCCGCAATCCTTGCGGCCGGCGAATTCCGCCTTGTCCAGAACCTGCGACCACGCGAACACGGTATCGCCCGCGAACAGCGGGTTCACATGCCGTCCGCCATTGATCGCGGCGATCGAGAGCGCGTTGGCAAGCCCGTTGAACGACAGCGCGCGGGCGAGGCTGATCGCATGTCCGCCATAGACCAGCCGCCTGCCGAAGCGGCCCTTGCTCTCGCTGAACTGGTTGAAATGGACGCGCGCGGTGTTCTGGTAGAGCCGCGTCGCCATCATGTGCTCGGCTTCCTCCACGGTCATGCCGTCGACATGATCGATCTTCTCGCCGATCCGGTAGTCGCCCCACAGCTGCGTGCTGCCCGAGGCCGTGCAATCGAAGCCGGTGAAATCGGCATGCGGCGGGACCAGCGCGCCGGCCGCGACGGCTTCGGCAAGCTTCGGCACATGGGCCTCGGCAACCGCCGCGCCCGCATCGCGCTTGCGCACCATGACCCAGCGCACATAAGACAGAACCTTGGCGCCGCTCTCGTTGAAGCCCTCGCTACGCACATAGACCACGCCGCTCTGCCGGTTGGAATTCTCCTTCAGCCCGATCACTTCGGACATGGCCGACAGCGTGTCGCCGGCGAGCACCGGCTTGAGGAATGTTCCTTCCGCATAGCCCAGATTGGCGATGGCATTGAGCGAGATGTCCGGCACCGTCTTGCCGAAGACAGTGTGGAAGACGAGCAGGTCGTCGAGCGGCGCGCGCGCCAGGCCATAGGCGCGGGCGAAGGCGTCGGAGGACTGCAGCGCGAAACGCGAGCCGTACAGCGCGGTGTAGAGCGCGGCATCGCCGACCGTCAGCGTGCGCGGCGTCGCATGCGCGATCTTCTGGCCGAGGCGGAAATCCTCGAAGAAATTGCCGGGATTGGTTTTCATGCCGCGTGCATCGCGGCGATCGCATCGGCCAGCGCGACGGTAGAGCGCGCGATCTCGGCATGCAGGCGCTCGACCATGTGGCCGTCCAGCGCGATGGCGCCCTTGCCGCGGTTCTCGGGCAAGTCGAAGGCCGCGATGATCTTGCGCGCGGCCTCCACTTCGGCCGCCGACGGCGCGAACACGTCGTTGCAGGGCGCAATCTGGCTCGGATGGATCAGCGTCTTGCCGTCGAAGCCGAAGGCGCGCGCCTGCTTGCAGGTCTCCAGGAAACCGTCCGCATTGGCGATGTCGTTATAGACGCCGTCGATGATGCCGAGCCCATAGGCGCGCGCCGCGGCGACCGACAGCGACAGCGCGGCGGACAGGTTCTGCCGGTCCGGCGTGTGGCGGCCGCGGAATTCCTTGATCAGGTCGTTGGTCCCCATCACGAAACAGGCGAGCCGCCCACCGGCGCCGGCGATCGCGCCCGCGTTCAGGATCGCCAGCGGCGTCTCCATCATCGCCCACAGCGCGATCTTGGCCGCGCCCAGCCGCGCCTCGACCGCTGCGAGATCGGCCGGCGAGGAGACTTTGGGAATGAGGATCGCGTCCGGCTTCGCCTCTGTGGCCGCCGCCAGGTCGGCCGCGCCCCAGCTCGTCGCGAGCGCGTTGACGCGGATGACCACTTCGCGCTTGCCGAACCCCTTGGCCTTCACCACGTCGCAGACCTGCGCGCGCGCCATTTCCTTGGCATCCGGCGCGACGGCGTCTTCGAGATCGAGGATCACCGCGTCCGCCGGCAGCGTACGCGCCTTCTCCATCGCCCGCGCATTGGAGCCCGGCATATAGAGAACGGAACGGCGCGGGCGGGCGGTCATGGATATCTCCGAAACGGGGAGAGCAGAACTAGCCTATGCGCCAATCTGCGCCAAGCTAGGGCCGGTCGGTGCGCCAGGGTGTGGGATCGCGCATCGCCTTGTTCCGCCCGGCATCGAACAGGCAGGCGGTGAAGCCCGCGTCGAAGCCGTCATTGGCATAGACCGGCGGCTTGCACAGCGGCGGCGCGTCGACGCCCGGCTCGCTGACGACGTCGTCCGCGCTCGTCCAGTGCAGCGTGAAGCCCTGTTTCCTGGCGAAATCATAGACCTCGCGCAGCGAGGCGAGCTGGATCTGCTCGGCGCCGATATCGAAGCCCCGCGCGCCGATCGCCACCAGATTGTTGTCGGTCAGATGCTTGAGCGGCTTCACCGGCCCGTTGATGACGGCATAGAGATCGACATCGGCCTCACCCGCGCTACGCCAGCCGCCGATCGAGCGTTCGATCGCCTGCACGATCTCGGCGATGAACAGGTTCTCGCGCACGCCGCCGTCCATATACATGCAGCCGCCGATGAATTTGGGCGGCAGGAAGACGGGAATGGCCGAGGCTGCCATGATGCGCTTGACGATGGCCTTGCGCGCGGTGGCGGGCGACAGGCCGTGCGCCATCGCGGTCAGATCGAATTCGCTGAACTCGCCGCTGTCGAAATTGACCGCACCGACCCACACGCTGCGTCCCTGCACCGCGGCCGCGCCGAGACCCGCGATGGTGCGGTCGTCGAGCGTGGCCTTGAGCTTCTGCTCGAGCTGGTGCGGATCGTAGAGTGAATTCCAGAACGGCAATGTGAAGACCGAGCGCGAACTGAAAAGATCGCCGCTCGAG
>Ga0209222_1000287_pt1 | contig 11253 bp, 9 predicted proteins | sample BlaSpr_A8_Ref_O3_FD_187991 | JGI IMG/M metagenome (GOLD analysis project Ga0209222, IMG submission 187991) | Forest soil microbial communities from Thunder Bay, Ontario, Canada - Black Spruce, Ontario site 2_A8_Ref_O3 (SPAdes) (version 2) | ecosystem: Environmental > Terrestrial > Soil > Boreal...
TCCCATGCTGCGATGTGGTCTGCATCGTCGAGCCGGTAGGCTGAGTTGGCGTCGCAACTGAGCAAGATGTCGGGCCAGCGCTCGCGCACCATTGCGAAGATCGCGGAGTCCCAACCCGGTTTGCACTTGAGCTTGATGCGCTGATAGCCGGCGGCGACTTCCTTGGCGATCGTCTCCATGAGTTTTTCCGGCGTGGGCTGGATGCCGATAGAGACGCCACAAGGAATGATTTCGCGCGTGCCGCCAAGAAGCTTCGACAGAGCAATTCCCTGCTGCTGAGCGTCGAGGTCCCATACCGCGTTCTCAAGCGCGGCCTTGGCCATGCGGTGGCCACGGACCTGCTCAAAGAGCGCTGGACAATCGCGGCCAGAGGAGACTTCGGCGTTGACCAGGCGCGGCGCAAGCTCGGCGAGTGTGATCTGCCAGGCGGTGTCAACTTGTTCGTCGGAGAAGTAGGGATGCTCGCCGGCAACGCACTCACCCCAGGCCGTGAGGCCGTCGGCTTCGAGTTCGACGAGAAGAATGCGGCGGCCTGTGGTAACGCCAAAGCTGGTCTCGAACGGATGCGCGAGCGGCATTTGAATCTCGCTCAGGTGGATGGCTTCGATCTTCATGATGGGTCTCCGTAGAGTAGTACGAAAACAAGCATTAGTAGGAGTGGTGCTCGTCCCAGCGACCAAGCAGGAACTGTCCATCGCCACGCTGGTTGCGTTGGTAGCCAAGGACGGCAAGGCCGCGGCCGAAGGCCGATTCGAGCGCTTCGGCGTTACGGGCTTGCACCTCGCGAGCAGCACCGCGATCTGAGGGCGAGGCCTTCCAGGCGTAAATCTCGGAAGGCACGTCCACGCGCTCTGCGACTTCGAAGGAAGGCGGCCCGCTGGACTGCGACTCGGCGCTGAGGGCACGCTCTACGCGCTTGGAACGCAGCCACCACTCGGCGTAGATGCGGTCTGTCGGCAGGCCGCCTTGCAACGGCGAGCTGGAGGGGCCGTAGAAGTCATGCTGATAGCGGCGAACGATCGCGCCTAGTTTGGCGATGTTGATGTACGCATTCTTGATCTCGGTAGGATCGAAGGTCCATTCCATCAGCTCGAAGCCACGCGCGAGAGCGTCTTCGCGCTGTGCCAGCTTGAGAGCGCGGGCGATGCCGCGATTGCGATACTCCTCTATTACTCCGACCATGTGCGAGTGCAGGTACGCATGCCCATTGCGGAAGGCCGGAAGCGCCATGGCAAAGCCTACGGCTGTGGGACTATCGCCAACAAACGCTCCCATCACCTGGCCCCCGATGCGTGAAGCAAGCAGGAACATGCGGCGCGGAATCATGTCGGACGGGTCATAGCCCCAAACCGCTTCCTCCAGAACGACACATTGGTCAAACTGTTCGAGCGAGGTGAAAGCTTCGATGCGAATGGGTGCGTGTGTTTCGTTCAATCGTTCGTCTCCGCATGAGATGTTTCGGGCTGGGCTTCGAGCTTTGCCTCCGACCACAAACGCTCGAGCTCGTCCGCAGGCATCGCTGTTAGCTGCGCAGCCCCGCCGCTGACGCGCTCCATGGTTGCGAAACGTTTGCGAAACTTCGCATTGCTGCGGCGAAGCGCTGATTCGGCATCGACCTTGAGATGGCGGGCGAGATTCATCATCGTAAACAACAGGTCTCCGAACTCGGCTTCGATCTTGTCAGCGTCAGCGCGGGCGATCTCGACGTGGAGCTCGGCAGTCTCCTCCGCAAGTTTATCGAAGAGGCCGTCGGCGCTGGGCCAGTCGAAACCGACCTTCGCGGCTTTTGAGCCGAGTTTCGAGGCTTCGAGCGTCGCAGGCATTGTGCGAGGGACTTCGTCGAGCAGCGATGAAGCTGCGGGCTTGGACTTTTTCTCCTCAACCTTGATCTGCTCCCAGTTGCGGAGAACGGTGTCCGGATCGGTTGCAATCGCATCAGCGAAAACATGCGGGTGGCGACGAATCAGTTTCGCGCTCAGATTCTCAGCGACGTCGCAGAGATCAAACCGGCCAGCGTCTGCAGGCAACTCCGACCCCATCTGCGCATAGAAGAGGACCTGTAGGAGAAGGTCGCCGAGCTCATCCTTGAGGTCGGGCCATGCGCGGCGTTCAATGGCATCGAAGACCTCATAGGTCTCCTCTAAAGTGTGGCGCTTGATGGTGTCGAAGGTCTGCTCGCGGTCCCAGGGGCAGCCGCCGGGCGCACGCAGACGCGCCATGATCGCGGCTGCGCGCTGCAGGGCTTCGGCGGCCGGCGCCTGGGCCTCTTCCCCTTCGATCGGGTGGATGGAGTCCATTTCTCAAGCTTACTCGACTCAGGCTACTGAGGCGTGGAGACGCTCGGCATCAAATAACACTGCCGACGCTCTAAACTGGAAGATGCAGATGGACCTCTCAGAAAAAATCCGGACGCTGCCAACCGGCGCAGGTTGCTACCTCTACAAGAATGCCGAGGGTGAGGTGATCTACGTCGGTAAGGCGAAGAACCTGCGGGCACGCGTGCGCTCGTACTTTCTGGCAGCCTCGCAGGCGAACGCGAAGACCGGCTCGCTGATGCGCGAGGCCGTCGATCTGGAATACATCCTGGTGGCCAACGAGCGTGAGGCGCTGGCTCTTGAAAACAACCTCATCAAGCAGCGCAAGCCGCGCTTCAACATCCTGCTCCGCGACGATAAAACGTACCCGTACATCAAGCTGACGCTTGGCGATAAACACCCCAAGGTGTTTGTGACGCGGCGGCTGCGCAAGGATGGCAGCGCTTACTTTGGGCCGTATTTTCCAGGAAACCTCGCATACCGGCTGGTCGATGTCATTCATCGCAGCTTTCTCATTCCAAGCTGCAAGGTCGATTTGAATCGATATCACTCACGAGCGTGTCTGCAGTACTACATCAAGCGCTGCCTCGGCCCTTGTGTTGAAGGCTTCGTCTCCATAGAGGACTACGCGCAGGCGATTCGCGATGTCCAGTTGTTTCTTGAGGGCAAGACCAGTGAGCTCGAAGCCCGGTTGACAGAACGCATGGAAAAGGCAGCGGAGAACATGCAGTTTGAGCTCGCGGCAAAGCTGCGCGACCAGCTCATTACCATCAGCCAGGCACAGGACCGGCAGCGAATCGCCTCCACCGACGATGAGGATGCGGACGTATTCGGTTTTCACTACGAAAACGACATGCTCGCCGTGAACCTCTTCCACATGCGCGCGGGAAAGATCGTCGACCGGCGCGAGTTGTTCTGGGAAGAACTGCCGGATTTTATGGCAATGGAGCTTGCGACCTCGGAGGTATCGGCTGCTGATGAGTCATCGCTGGAGCCTAATCCGTGCGTGACAGCTCCACAGATTCGTGAGGATGGCGCGGCGTCGGATCAGGTTTCCGTACTGGAACCGCAAGAGGATGGCCAGCCGCCGGTGTTCTCTGCCGCAACCTTCTTCTCTGCGTTGCTCAAGCAGCTCTATCTCGACCAATCGTATGTTCCGAAGCACATCTACGTGCCGGTAGACTTTCCCGATCGCGCACTCCTGGCAGAGGCGTTGCGCGAGCGCATTGGACACAAAATTGAGATTGCCGCACCGCAGCGTGGCGACAAGCGCTCGCTCGTCGATCTGGTCTGTCAGAACGCGAAGCAATCGTACGACCAACGGTTTCGCGTGTTGCAGCCCAGTATCCAGGCCATGCAGGAGGCGCTACAGGACGCGCTCATGCTGGCCGAACCGCCCGAGCGCATTGAGTGCTTTGACATCTCGCATATTCAGGGCGCGGAGACCGTCGCGTCCATGGTCGTGTGGGAAAAAGGCGCAATGAAGAAGGCTGACTATCGCAAATTTCAGGTCAAGACAGTAAGCGGTGTAGATGACTTTGCGTCGATGCGAGAGATCATCCACCGGCGCTACCTGCGGTTGCAGGAAGACAAGAAGCCGATGCCATCGCTGGTGCTGATCGACGGCGGCCTAGGACAGCTTCACGCGGCAGCGGCTGCACTGGAAGAGATCGGGCTGATGACGCAGCCGCTGGCCTCAATTGCCAAGCGCGAAGAGATCATCTACGTGCATGGGCAGGAGGACGACCCAGTGGTCCTCGACCGGCGTTCGCCAGTGCTCCATGTGATTCAAAAGATCCGCGACGAGAGCCATCGATTTGCCGTGACCTACCATCGCAAACGCCGGCAGATGCGCGACCGCACAAGCGAACTCGACGAGATTCCCGGAGTAGGTGCGATCACACGGCAGCGGCTGCTCGAGCACTTCGGCAGCGTGCGCGCGCTGAAGCAAACGGCAGAAAAGAATCCGGATGCACTAACCGCAGTCGTAAATAAGGCGACGGCGGAGAAGATTCGCCGGTTTTTCGCTGATCAGACGGAACCGGAACAGCAGAGCGATCTGGTGCAGATTACGACCGGTTAGAAACTAAAAAACTATGTGCAGGGCAAGCCTTGGGGAACCTTTTGATTTTAGCGAGCGTACTCTGATGCAACGGCTATGACTCATACAACGGTGGTTCGACCCGCTGACCTGACCCTGCGCGACGCTTTGCGTGTTGCGGTGATCTTTGCTACAGCGAAATTACTGCTGCAATTTGCCCTGACCCTGTGGACGTCCCATCTAGGTTACGGCTACTTCCGCGACGAGTTCTACTACATCGCCTGCGGCCGGCACCTGGCATGGGGTTACGTCGACCACGGGCCGATTGTGGCACTGCAGGCGCGGCTGGGCGAGCTGCTATTTGGCGATTCCGTATTTGGAGTTCGAGTGCTCTCGGCTGCCGCAGGAGCAGCAATGGTCTTCCTAACTGGCATGATCGCGTGGGCACTGGGTGGGCGTCGGCCCGCGCAGGCACTCGCGATGTTTGGAGTGATCGTCTGCCCACAGTACATCGCCGCTGATGGCTACCTTTCAATGAACTCGTGCGAACCGATGTTCTGGATGACATGCGTGCTGGCCTTGATGCTGATGCTGCGCGGGTATTCGCAGCGAACATGGTGGATCATCTTCGGCGTCGCCGCAGGCGTAGGTCTACTCAACAAGCCGTCGATGACGTTTTTCCTGGTAACTGTCGGTCTCGGCCTGTTGCTGACAAAAGAGCGCCGTGTGCTTTGTTCGCGTTGGGCTGCGCTAGGCATTGCTCTGTTGATCATCATCCCGCTACCGAATGTGCTTTGGCAGATTCATAATCACTGGCCGACGTTGGAGTTTTTGCGTAACGGAGAAATTCATCACAAAAACATTGTGTTGGGTCCAGTGAAATTCTTCCTCGCACAGTTCGCGAATATGCAGCCGGTAAATGCGCTTCTGTGGATCACCGGCGTCATTTCATTGCTGCGAGCCAAATCGATCCGTGACGGGCGCTGGCTGGGCATAACGTATCTCTTGTTCTTTGCCCTCATGTTCAAGCTGCACGCGAAGGATTATTACCTTGAAGGTATCTACCCAGCGTTGTTTGCGGCGGGTGCGATTGCATGGGAGCGGCGGTTTGCGACCTCGCGTGCAGTACAGCTAAACCGTGTCATCGCTTTTCCAGTGTTTGAATCGGTGTTGCTCGTCACAAGCCTCATTATTCTGCCAATGAGCTCTCCAGTGCTACGTCCTGCCATGTGGGTGCGCTACACCAATGCGCTGCATCTTCATGGCGACAAGTTGGAAACTGCAGCGACCGGTCCGCTACCCCAGTTCTATGCGGACAGATTTGGATGGCAGCAAGAAGTCGACATCGTAGCGAAAACCTACAACGCACTGACCCCTGAGCAGCAGCAGCATGTTTGCATCTTTGGCAGCAACTACGGCGAGGCTGGAGCCATCGACTTCCTCGGCCGCCACGAGGGCCTGCACCTACCGCCTGCCCTGAGCGGCCAGAACAATTATTGGCTGTGGGGCATCCACGGATGCGACGTAAGCCTGGTAATCGCGGTCATTCCCGATACACCAGAGGAAGTCTCACAAAAGTTTGCATCCGTACAGATTGTCGGCCGCATGGACAATCCTTACGCAATGCCCTTCGAGCACAAGAACATCTACCTGTTGCGCGAAAGACGACCTTCAGCGACTTTCCATTGGGAGGATGAGAGATTTTACTTTTAGCCCATCGCGTCGAACAACCTGAGGCTCTGATACTCTCCCTGCAATGGCCTCCGATACTGCGCAGGGACAATCGCACGAAGAACTACCGCGCGTACTAACGGCGACGAACGCGCTGGCGATCGTAGTCGGCATCATCATTGGCTCAGGAATCTTTCTGGTCCCGCGCGAAATGATGGCTGCTGTAGGCAGTTCGCGGATGGTCTACACCGTGTGGATCGTCGGTGGAATGCTCTCGCTGTTCGGCGCGATGAGCTACGCTGAGGTAGCCGCGATGCGGCCAAGGGTGGGCGGCGAATACGCATTTCTGCTCGACGCATATGGTCCGCTGACAGCGTTTCTGTACACCTGGACTTGGACGATGATCGCAAAGCCAGCATCGATTGCGACGATTGCAGCAGGGCTGATGCGGGTCCTTGGCACCTTCCCCGCGTTTGCGTTTCTGGATCATGCTGTATTCGGTCACTTGTTGTGGAGTCAGGTGATGGCAATTGCGGCGACGTGGCTAATCACTGGCCTGAACATAGTAAGCACGCGCGATTCCGCACAGGTGCAAACCTTACTTACATGGTTGAAGGCGTTGATGATCCTGGTCATCGCGGGCTTTTGCTTCACGAGCGTGAAGTATGGGGACTGGCACAACTTCCGTTCCGAGTTCCACGGCGCGCGCGGTGGGTTTGCCGGTTTCATGATCGCTCTGATCGCCGCATTATGGGCCTATGACGGCTGGTCGGACGTATCGCAGATGGCCGGCGAAGTTCAGAAGCCGCAGCGCTCGTTACCGATTGCACTGATCGGTGGCGTGACCATCGTCGGTGCGCTGTACATGCTCACCAACGCAGCAATCCAATACATCCTGCCATCCGCTGCGATCGCAGCGACGAGCCATCCGGCTACAGATGCGTTGCAACTTGTCGCGGGAAATCTTGGTGCCGGATTGGTGGCTATCGGGATGGCAGTGAGCATTGGAGCAACCTTCGTAGGGAGCTCTCTCTCAGGCGCGCGCGTGCCCTTTGCGGCTGCGCGCGACCGCCTGTTCCCATCCGTGCTTGGAGAGATTCACCCGCGCTTCAAGACGCCGTGGATCAGCCTGCTGTTGCAGGCGGTGCTGAGCACATTGCTGCTACTCGCAATTGGCCGATTCCAGGCACTCTTCTCGCTGGCGATCTTCTCCGAGTGGTTGTTCTATGCACTTACCGCAGCAACGGTATTTGTCTTCCGTGTGCGCGAGCCAAATGCGAATCGACCATACAGCGTGACGGGCTATCCAGTGGTTCCCGCGCTATTTATTCTTGCGGCGCTCGTGTTGCTGGTATTCAGCTTTATGAACCAGCCACGCGAATCCATTGCAGGCGCGCTGGTAATCTTATGCGGCGTGCCACTGCACTATCTGTTTCAACGGAATAACACCTCGCGCGATAAGGCTGTCTAACGATGTCATCGAAGAAGAAACCGAAACTCGGGCAGAACTTTCTGGTAGATGAGAACGCCTGCCAACAGATTGCCGATGCGCTTGGCGATGTGACTGGGCGTACGGTAGTAGAGATCGGGCCTGGACACGGAGCGATCACAGAGTTGCTGGCAAAGCGTTGCCAGCGGCTACACTGCATCGAGTTCGATCCGGCTCTGGCGCGGGAGTTGGCATTCCGGTTTCGCAACGATGCTCACGTTACCATCCATCATGCAGACATCTTGACCACGGACCTGAAGACGATGCACGAAGTCACATCGTCTTTGGACGTCGTGGGAAATCTTCCTTACTACATCACGTCGGACATCCTGCTACATCTGTTCGCGGCAGCGAGAGAGAGCGTAGTCGCTCGCGCCGTGGTCATGATGCAACGCGAGGTAGCGGAGCGTATCGCTGCAAGTCCAGGATCAAGCGAATACGGCGCTCTTTCGGCGGCGACACAGATGCATGCACAGGCAACAAATCTCTTTACCCTGCCTCCAAGCGCGTTTTCACCACCGCCAGATGTGTATTCGACAGTGCTGCGTCTGGAATTTGCGCCGCGCTTCGCGGAGCTTGGTATTGCGTTCGATGGCTTCAACCGGTTTCTGCGCGCGAGCTTCGCACAGAAGCGCAAGACCTTGGCAAATAACCTGCGCGCCGCAGGATACTCGGCCACACAACTCGCGGCAGCATGGCCGGCAAGCGTCGACGCACAGGCGAGGTCGGAGGCCGTCCCACTGGAAGCAATGGCGGAGTTGTATCGTGCGCTGGCCACACCGAGCTCGACAGCGGCCTAAGCGCGATCAGCGGCGCATCTGCTCCGCGGTCTGCGCGTGGTGTATGTGGCAGATCGCAATCGCCAGCGCGTCGGCTGCGTCCGCGGGCTTGGGGACCTCTTCCAGCTCAAGCAAACGCGCCACCATGAACTGCACCTGTTCCTTCGCGGCAAGTCCGTAACCAACCACGGAGCTCTTGATCGTGAGTGGAGCGTATTCCGCGACCATGAGGCCGCAGTTGGCTGCGGCCAGCATAGCGACGCCGCGCACCTGGCCGAGCTTGAGCGCGCTCTTGGCATTGGCCGAGAAGAAGACCTCTTCAATCGCAACCACCTCAGGCTGCCAGAGTTGGAGGAGTTCGGAGAGCTCCACGTAGACCTGGAGAAGGCGGACGGGAGTGTGGTCCTTCTTGTTCAGCTTGACGGCGCCGGCGCAAAGATGGCGTAACCTCGGATTGCGCGCGGTGTCGTCCACTTCGACCACGCCGTAGCCCGTGAACTCCGTCCCGCAATCGATACCGAAGACCCGCATGTCTATGAGTCTAACGCCGGCAACTCCTCTCACAACGATCTAACCTCTCACCGGCATCCAACTCGCAACAAGCAAATTCGCAACAAGCAGGCGCGCCCGATACAATCGACGCGACGTACCTAACCACAACGCTGCACGTACTCCCGCAAAGGCTGACGACCTCTCTTGAACACTCTGCGACATTCAGTGACGGCCTGCCTGTTCGCTCTGGCGACGATGACGGAGTTCGCGCAGACTCCAGTGCCAAGCAGCGCATCGCCGTCCCCTCCGGCGTCGAGTTCCCTGCCCGCGCCGGCCCCAATCCAGATCAGCCGCCGCCTGATCGTGATCGATCCAGCACACGGCGGCATCGACAGCGGTTCACAGATCAGCGATACGACGGTTGAAAAAGATGTGACGCTGGCCCTGGCCTTTCGCCTGCGCGCCATGCTCACCGCGCGTGGCTTCACCGTAGTCATGACGCGCGATGCCGACACTCCTGCTGAACCCGATGCCACTGGCTCTGCGCTAACGTTGGATGGTCGCGCGGGCATCGCCAACCATGCGCATGCGGCTGCGTGTCTTCTGCTGCACGCAACCGGGAGCGGAAACGGTGTGCATCTGTACAGTTCCCAACTGGACGCAACCGCCGGTGAACCACCCGTGGCGCCATGGCTCACGGCGCAGGCCGCGTGGGTGCCGCAGAGCCAGTTGCTCAAGAAGCAGTTCGCCGCAGCGCTGACGCGCGCAGAGATTCCGCTGGTAACCAGCAGCGCGTCCGTGCGGCCGATGGACTCCCTGACCTGCCCTGCGTTGGTCATCGAGCTGGCGCCGCAGAGCGACGATGCTGACAGCATCAACGGCACGGACTATCAACAGCGAGTAGCACTGGCCATCGCCGGATCGCTGCTGTTCTGGCAGAATCAGGTGCAGCCGCCCGCACGGATCGCCGCCGCTGCCGCTGGCTACACCGCGCCGGCAAGTTCGGCCGGAGCGCAGCCATGATCCAGCGCCATCAACGCATTGTCTTCTGGTGTCTCATTCTCTGCGTCGTTGGAATGGGCATCATTCTCGCAGCCGAGCGCCAGCGCGGGCGCGACCGCATTGCAGCTCTGGCCGCCGATCAAACGCCGCTCGACGCACCCACTGCGATGACCGAAGCCGTCACACTCGACCTCGCCAACGATGACGATGGAACGATCGCCGCAACCACTCGACAGATTGCGCTGCCCGAAGAGGTCAACGCTCGCGCTCGCGCGCTGATCGAACACCTGGTGGCCGAGTACGCTCTACCCGGTTCTCCGCATCCACTGCCGCCGGGTTCGGCCGTGGCTGAAGTGTTCTTGCTTCCGCTTCCGGTAGTCGGCTACGCAGCCGACACTTCATCCGCTCCGACCAGCGACGGCGGATTCAAAGCCACGCTGCCCGTCGCCTCGGCCGATCCCAATGCGCTACAGGCAAAACAGCCAGGCGGAGAGCTCGCCGTAATTGACCTGCGCAGCACCTTCGTCAATCAGCATCCGTCAGGTGTGGAAGTAGAATCTCTCACCATGCGTTCGATTCTCGGAACGCTGCATGCAAATCTTCCGCAGATCGAGCAGGTACGATTCCTTGTGGATGGTCAGGCGCGCGAAACGTTGGCGGGCCATGCTGACCTTCTCCGCACATACCCTGCACGCGACACCACCACCAGCACCAACGAAGGACCATAGATTAATGAACTCCGCCAGCTCCCCGAACGATTCAACGCGCGAACCCTCACCACGCGGCCCCATTGTCGGCGTCTTCGACTCCGGCTTCGGAGGCTTGACCGTGCTGCGCGCTCTGCTGCCGCGAATCCCCTCCGCGAACTATATCTATCTCGGAGACACCGCCCGTTTGCCCTACGGCGCAAAGTCGCAGACAACGATCGCGCGCTACGCGGTCGAAAGCGCGCGCTTTCTGGAGCAACGCGGCTGTGAGTACCTGGTCATCGCCTGTAATACAGCCACGGCGCTGGCGCTTGAAGACATTCGCCATGCCGTGAGCATTCCGGTGTTGGGAGTCATTGAACCGGGCGCTCACGCAGCGAAGCGCGCTGTCTCTGGAGCCAGCCGCGATGTACTCGTGCTCGCAACCGCTGCCACCGTCCAGTCGCATGCGTATCGCGAGGCCTGCGCAGCCGTAAATCTGCGCGCGACCGAAGTCGCGTGCCCTCTGCTCGTACCGCTGGTGGAGGAAGGCTGGGTCGACCACGATGTGACACGCGAAGTCCTGCGCATCTACCTCTCCGAGGCCCTGGTGAAGTGCGCGCCACAGGCTGTGCTGCTGGGCTGCACGCATTATCCGCTCATCGCCCAGGAGATCGAGAAGACTCTGCGTCAGCTTGGATCGGACGCGGTGGTAATTGACTCGGCTGAGGCAACAGCGGAAGCGGCCGCTACGGCGCTTGCTGCGAAAATGATGCCG
>Ga0209222_1000292_pt1 | contig 11163 bp, 14 predicted proteins | sample BlaSpr_A8_Ref_O3_FD_187991 | JGI IMG/M metagenome (GOLD analysis project Ga0209222, IMG submission 187991) | Forest soil microbial communities from Thunder Bay, Ontario, Canada - Black Spruce, Ontario site 2_A8_Ref_O3 (SPAdes) (version 2) | ecosystem: Environmental > Terrestrial > Soil > Boreal...
CCCCAGCCTCTGGCCCTCTACTACCGCGTAAAGACTTATTTGCCGGACTGCTAGCATGCGCAGGACCGCCTCACTTGCCCGCCATGACGCGATGTACGAGGTCGCATACCGCGTCGATGACCGGTGTGCGCGTGCTGGACTTGCGCCATACCGCGCCCACGTTGCGCGCCGGCGCGGGGTTGGCGAATCGCCGAATCGCGAGGCCGCGCTGCGATCCGAACGGCGATTCCACCGCGAGTTCGGGCAGCAATGTAATACCGAGGCCGGCGACCACCATTTGACGCAGGGTCTCGAGACTGGTGGCGCGGTAATCCTCGGCCTCGCGGACGTCGACCCGGCTGCAGACCTCCAAGGCTTGGTCGCGCAGGCAGTGCCCATCCTCCAGCAACAGCAAGGTATGTCCCTTCAGGTCCTGGACCTTGATGGATGATTTCGCGCTGAGCGCATGCCCGTTCGGCAGGGCAACCGTGAAATCCTCCCGGTAGAGTTCGCGCGACTCGATGCCGTCCGGCGGCGCGGGAAGCGCCATGACGCCGAGATCGATTTCGCCGTCGCGAAGCTTCTTCAGCAACGCTTCCGTTTGGTATTCGTACAGCATGAGGCTCAAGTTCGGCAGTGCCTTGCGAAGTTTCGGCATCACGCGCGGCAGCAGGTAGGGCCCGATCGTGGGAATCAAGGCCAGCTTGAGCCTGCCGGCGAAAGGATCGGTATTGTTGCGGGCGAGAGCGATGATTTCGTCGCCCTCGTTCAGCATGCGGCGGGCCCGGACTACGACTTGCCTGCCGACTTCGGTGAGCTGCACGTTCTTCGGCTGGCGCTCGACCAGCTTGACCCCGAGATAGTCTTCGAGCTTTTTGAGCTGGGCCGAGAGAGTGGGCTGGCTCACGAAGGTGCGTTCGGCGGCCTTGCCGAAATGCCCCGTGTCCGCCAGCGCCACCAGGTATTTCAGGTCCTTGAGATTCATGCATTAGTCCCAATCAAGCAAAAGAGCAGCAATAGACATACTCTATCAAAGTCATAGTTACAATCCAATTCTCTAATGGGTGTGTCGCTGCTAACATGGCGTCTCCAATCAATACTTGTTCGAGGATCATGTAATGTCTCTGATCAATACTGAAATCAAGCCCTTCAAGGCCACCGCCTATCACAACGGCAAGTTCGTGCCCGTGACGCACGATACTCTGAAGGGCAAGTGGTCCGTCGTGGTGTTCTACCCCGCGGACTTCACCTTCGTTTGCCCGACCGAACTCGGCGATCTCGCCGACAACTACGCTGAATTCAAGAAGCTGGGCGTCGAAGTCTACGGCGTCTCCACGGATACGCATTTCGCGCACAAGGCCTGGCACGACACGTCCGATACCATCAAGAAAGTGCAGTACCCGCTGGTCGGCGATCCGACCGCGACGCTGGCGCGCAATTTCGAGGTGCTCATCGAGGACGCGGGCCTCGCGCTGCGCGGCACCTTCGTCATCAACCCTGAGGGGATGATCAAGCTCATGGAAGTTCACGACAATGGAATCGGCCGCGATGCGAAGGAATTGCTCCGCAAAGTGAGAGCCGCGCAGTACGTTGCATCGCATCCGGGTGAAGTGTGCCCCGCGAAGTGGACCCCGGGAGCCGACACGCTGTCGCCGTCCCTGGATCTGGTCGGCAAGATCTAACGCCGCCGGTACCGCAGAGAACCGGGCGGCCTCGAGAACGGATGCCTTGCATCGCCGATCGGGGCCGCCCACCCAAGGAAATTTTTTTCGGATGTCACCATGCTCGACGGCAATTTAAAGGTACAGCTCAAGGGTTATCTGCAGCGGGTCTCCGAGACCGTGGAGATCGTCGCGTCGGTCGACGAGGGCGACAAGTCCCGGGAAATGCTCGAGCTGCTGGCGGACATCGAATCGGCATCCGACCTGGTCAAGATCGATGTGCGGCGCGACGAGGGGCAGATCAAACCCTCGTTCGCGCTGCGCCGGCCGGGCGCGGAGCCCCGGGTGCGCTTCGCCGGATTGCCCATGGGCCATGAGTTCACCTCCCTGGTGCTCGCCTTGCTGCAGACCGGCGGCCATCCGCCGAAGGCCGATGCTGCGCTGATCGAGCAGATCCGCAGTCTCGACGGCGACTATAGCTTCGAGACCTTCGTTTCGTTGAGCTGCCAAAGCTGTCCCGATGTGGTGCAGGCATTGAATCTGATGGCGGTGCTCAATCCGAAAGTGCGCCACACCATGATCGACGGAGCTCTGTTTCAAGACGAGGTGGAGCGACGCCAGGTGATGGCGGTGCCGGCCGTTTTCTTGAACGGGCAGCCCTTCGGCCAGGGCCGCATGGAACTCTCGGAAATCCTCGCCAAGCTGGATGCGGGTTCCGCGGCGCGCCACGCCGACCGCCTCAGCGCCAAGCCGACCTTCGATGTATTGGTGGTCGGCGGCGGCCCGGCCGGCGCCGCCGCGGCGATTTATGCGGCGCGCAAGGGCATTCGCACCGGCATTGCGGCCGAGCGTCTCGGTGGTCAGCTGCTCGACACCGTCGGCATCGAGAATTTCATTTCCGTGAAAGAGACCGAAGGACACAAACTGGCATCCGGATTCGAGCAGCACGTCACCACCTACGATGTGGACGTGATGAATTCGCAGCGCGCCGAGGCGCTGATTCCGGGCCATCTGATCGGCGATCCGATCGAAGTGAAGCTGGCGGGGGGCGCGGCCCTGAAAGCGCGATCGGTGATCATCGCGACGGGCGCGCGCTGGCGCGAAATCAACGTCCCCGGCGAGCGCGAATACCGCAACCGCGGAGTCGCCTATTGTCCGCATTGCGATGGCCCGCTGTTCAAAGGCAAGCGGGTCGCCGTGATAGGCGGGGGCAATTCCGGCGTCGAGGCCGCAATCGACCTTGCGGGGCTCGTGAGCCATGTGTGGCTGATCGAGTACGATGCGCAGTTGCGGGCCGACGCCGTCCTGGTTCGAAAATTACACAGCCTGTCCAATGTAACGATCATCACGGGCGCGCAAACCACCGAAGTGACGGGCGACGGGCAGCGAGTCAACGGGCTCGTGTACAAGGACAGGCAGAGCGGTGTCCCGCACACGCTGGATCTCGCCGGCGTGTTCGTCCAGATCGGGCTGGTGCCGAATACCGACTGGCTGAAGGGCACGGTGAAGCTCTCGCCGCGCGGCGAGGTCGAGGTGGACGCGCGCGGCCAGACGTCCGTGCCGGGTGTATTCGCCGCGGGAGACTGCACCGTAGTACCCTATAAGCAAATCGTCATTGCGGTGGGGGAGGGCGCGAAAGCTTCGCTGAGCGCCTTCGACCACCTGATCCGCTCGCCGCTGTCCGCCGCCGCCTAGGTGAATCTAGATGTCGGACCCGGAGGCGGCTTCGGGGGAGACAGAGCGTCCATGATTTCAGCCGTACCACCCCATCGACTGTCGTCGGGAGTCGTGGTGGTGAACCTCGCGCAGCGGAAATTGAAGTATCTGCTGCTGCGCGCCTACCGCAACTGGGACTTTCCCAAGGGCCTGGTCGAGGCGGGTGAGGAGCCCATCGATGCCGCCCTGCGCGAAGTCCGGGAGGAAACGACGCTCGACGATCTGTCCTTCGACTGGGGCTTGGAGTTCATGGAGACCGGCCCCTACAACAAGGGCAAGATTTCCCGGTATTACATTGCGCGCAGCAAGGAGACGCAGGTGCGGCTGCCCATCAATCCCGATCTAGGCAAGCCCGAGCATCATGAGGCGTGCTGGGTCGACTTTGCCAAGGCTCTGTCCATCGTGTCGCCGCGCCTGCAACCGGTCGTTCGCTGGGCCCACGCCATCATCAATCACGAGCCGAGCGCTCCAAAACCCTAGCCGATATTGATCGCGCCTCTCCCGAGTTCGATCACGTCGCCTCCGACGAGAATCTCGCGCTCCGCCGTTACCTGCAAATAGAGGGTCGATGGGCGGCCGACGAATTCGCCTTGGGCTATCTGCAACTCCAGCGGCAGCTTGACCTGCGTCGCCAGGCACCAACCGCCGAAGTTCGCGGTCGCAGAGCCGGTGGCGGGATCCTCGAGAATAGCGGTGCCCTGCGGGAAGAAGAAGCGAGCCAGGGCGGCGCGGCCGCCGTCCAAGCTGAATACATAGGCCATACTGATGCCGTCTTCGCTGCGAATCATCCGCAGAGACTCCGGACGGGGCGTTGTACGCCGAACGGCCTCCATCGAGGCGAGCGGCACGATCAGCTGTTCCTTGCCCGCCTTGATCCACAGGGGCCGTTCGCCGATGTCGGCTTCGTTCAGCCCAAGCGCGTGGGCCAGGACGCCGCGCGGCTCCTCGACTTCACGCCAGGTGGGTGCGGGCGCGCTCAGTGTCCAGCGATCGCCCTGCGCGCGCACGGGGATCACGCCGGCTTGCATTTCCAAGCAAAGGGACTCACCACCCAGGCCCAGTGCGCGGCACACATGCGCCGTGCCCAGGGTGGGGTGCCCGGCGAAGGGCATCTCATAGGTCGGTGTGAAAATGCGCACGCCTGCGTCGGCGCGCGACGAGGGCAGAATGAAGGTGGTCTCGGAGAGGTTGAACTGCCGGGCCAGGGCCTGCATGACCCGGGTGTCGAATTCAGCGCCGTTTTCGAACACGCACAACGGATTGCCGGTCAGTGCGCCCCGATTCTGAGTGAAGACGTTGACGATGCGGAACGAGTAAGTCGCCATGATCGCGCTAGATTTGCACTACCCCGGGTCCGATGCAACAGAGGCTCGATGCAACCTGGATTTCCCCGCTGATCCCGCCATCGGCGGATGCCCGGGTATCTTTACGATACCCGGGCCATCGTGGGCTCCGAATTACGGGTAGGCGTGCACCACCACCACCGGCGCCGGGGCCACCACTGCCACGCGCGGGCCGTAATAACCCCTGTGATAGTAGCCCGCCGGGGCGACGACGCAACCGGTCATGGCTGCCGCCACTAAAGTCAACGGAATCAATATCTTAAATAGTTTCCTCATGACCTTTGCTCCTCTCGAGACTGTGCGTCTCAAGAAGAACAACGCGAGGGCATGGCCGGGGATGACTGTATGAACAAGGCTTAAGGTGACCCGACATTATGTTACCTCGGGTGCTGCCGTCGTTGGCTTCCCCAGCCGCCGAACGGTGGATTACGCGAGGGAGTGGAAAACCTTTTGCACGTCATCATCTTGTTCGAGTTTGTCGATCAAGCCCAAAGCCTCGGCTGCCTGATCCTCGGGTAGTTCGATCGGCACCGAGCAAATGTACTCATGCTCGGCCGACAGCGGCGTGATGCCTCGTTTCTCGAGGGCCTCCTGCAGCTTGCCGAAATCGTTGAAGGCGCCGCGGATCACCAGCTGCGGTTCGCCCTTGTCCCCGGTGCTGTCGCCCATCTCTTCCAGACCGTGGTCGATCAAATCCAGTTCGAGTTCGTCCTGATCCTTGACGGCGCCGGGGTCCAGACGGAACACGCCCATTTTCTTGAACATGAAGGCGACACTGCCGGTGGTGCCGAGATTGCCGGCGCCCTTCATGAAGATATTGCGCACGCTGGCCACGGTGCGGGTGGGATTGTCGGTTGCGGTTTCGACCAGCAAGGCGACTCCATGCGGGGCATAGCCTTCGTAGATGATTTCCTGATAGTTGGCCGCTTCCTTGCCCGAGGCGCGGCGAATCGCCGCATCCGTCTTGTCCTTGGGCATGTTGACGGCGCGCGCATTCTGCAGCACCCGGCGCAGCGTCGGATTCGCCGCAGGGTCGGGGCCGCCCGCGTGCACTGCAATAGCAATATCCTTGGCAACGCGCGTGAACTGCTTTGCCATCCGGTTCCAGCGCGCAAACATCGCGTGCTTTCTGACTTCGAATATACGTCCCATGGCGCACATGGTAGCAATACCGCGTCAAACCGCTAGACTTGCTGTTCCTTTTCTCAAGGCGATTCCCTATGAGTGCAGTTCCTGCGGACGAAAGTCCGAACGCGATGAGCTTCCGCGACCTTGCGCTCTCCGAGCCCGTACTGCGAGCCTTGATCGACGTCGGCTACGAATCTCCTTCGCCGATTCAGGCTGCAACCATTCCGGTGCTGCTGTCGGGCACCGACATGCTGGGGCAGGCCCAGACCGGCACCGGCAAGACGGCGGCCTTCGCGTTGCCGGCCTTGACACGCATAGATTTGTCCAAACATGAGCCGCAAGTCTTGGTACTGGTGCCCACGCGCGAGCTCGCCCTGCAGGTGGCCGAGGCGTTTTTGAAGTACGCCGCGCATCTGAAGGGATTTCACGTGCTGCCGATCTACGGCGGCCAAAGCTACCAGCCCCAACTCAACGCCCTGCGGCGCGGAGTGCACGTGGTCGTGGGAACCCCCGGGCGCGTCATCGACCACATGAACCGCGGTACATTGAAACTGACGGGTCTGACGCTGCTGGTTCTGGACGAGGCCGACGAAATGCTGCGCATGGGCTTCGTCGATGCCGTGGAGAGCATTCTCGAACAGACGCCGCCGCAGCGGCAGGTGGCCCTGTTCTCGGCCACCCTCCCCGCGCCGATTCGCCGCATAGCGTCGAAACATCTGCGTTCGCCGATCGAAGTCACGATCAAGAGCAAGACCAGCACCGCGACCAACATCCGCCAGCGATACTGGATAGTCAGCGGCATGCACAAGCTGGATGCGCTGACGCGCATACTCGAGGCCGAAACCTTCGACGGCATGCTGATATTCACCCGCACCAAGCAGGCGACGGTGGAACTGGCGGAAAAGCTCGAGGCGCGGGGCTTCGCCGCCGCCCCGCTCAACGGCGACATTCCCCAACCCCAGCGCGAGCGCACCGTCGCGCGTCTGAAAGCCGGCCAAATCGACATCGTGGTGGCCACCGATGTCGCCGCCCGCGGCCTCGACGTCGAGCGAATCGGCCATGTCGTGAACTACGACGTGCCTTACGACACGGAATCCTACGTGCACCGCATCGGCCGCACGGGCAGGGCGGGACGCAAGGGCGAGGCCATCCTGTTCATCGCTCCCCGGGAGCGCAATATGCTGCGCGCCATCGAGCGCGCCACCCGTCAGGCGATCGAGCCCATGAACCTGCCGACGGTCGACGCGGTCAACGCGCTGCGAATCGCAAAGTTCAAGCAGCGGGTCGCTGAGACCGTCGCGAACGGAGATGTGGCGGTTTTCCGGCCCGTGCTCGAGCAATTGGAGGCGGAAACAGGTCTGCCGCTCATCGACATCGCCGCGGCGCTCGCGAGCATGTCGCAGGGTACTACGCCGTTGTTGTTGGCGGGCAAAGCGGAGCGCTCGACGCAAGCCCACGTGCCGGGCGCCGGCGCCGGGGGTCATGGGCGCAATGAGCATGAAGGGCGTGACGGGCGAGCGCCGGGACCCGGGCACGGAGCAGGGACCGGGCATGGACCAGGGCCCGCGCATGGACTAGCGCCCGCGCATGGACCAGCGCCGGGGAATGTAGAACGCGCGCCGCAACGCGCTCAGAAGCCTGAGCGCGCGTCCGCACCGGAGAATCCCAGGCCTCACGATACTGCCGGCGCGGATTCATCCGGGCCGCGCAAACCTCGCGCCAAATCGGCCGCCGGTTTGATGGAAACTTTTCGCATCGAAGTGGGGTCGGTACATGGAATCAAGCCCGGCAACATCGTCGGCGCCATTGCCAACGAGGCGGGCATCGAGGGTGTGCACATAGGCCGGGTGGACATTCGCGAGGATCATAGTTTTGTCGATCTGCCGGAAGGCATGCCGAAACAGATCTTCAAGGATTTGCAGAAGGTGCGGGTGGTGGGCCGCGAGCTTCGGATCAGCCGGGCCGCCGAGAAGCCGCCCAAACCGCCGCGAGATCCGGCCGGCCGGCATGCCGAGCGCAAGATGCTGACCCGGCGCAAGGCGAAGAATTGACGCTCGATGGACTAACTAAACGAGGAGTGGATCATGGGCAAGGGTATGGAACGAAAGAAAGAAGAAAAAAAGAAACCGGCCAAGACGCTGGAGGAAAAGCGGGCCGCGAAAAGGGAAAAGAAACAAGCCAAGGGCTGAGCGGCAATATCCTGGCCGCATCCGCGGGTCGTCAGACGACCCGCGAGCGGCGGCCGCCGGCCAGGAAATCCCTGATATTGGCGGCCATTTCGTCGAGGCAGCGTTGCCGGGCTTCTCGGGCCGCCCAGGCGACGTGCGGAGTCACGATCCCGTTCCGCGTCCACGAGCAGCCATCGGCGGCCATTCGCGGATAGTCGGATACGTGCTGGGTGAGCAGGAGACTCAAAATCAGGCCCCATACTTGCTGCACAATTCGAAAGTCTCGCATCCGGTAGAATGATCGGACAATCATGAGAATTTCCGCAGTCAAGTTTTTGGTCGCAGCAAACGTGCTGGTGTTCGGTCTGCAGATCATGTCGAAGGGCGCGCTGGATGTACTTGCGTTGTGGCCGCTGCAGCCCATCGACGGCGTGTCCTATTTTCGCCCATGGCAAATCGTTACCTATGCCTTTCTGCATAGTACCGGGAACATCACTCACCTGTTGTTCAACATGTTGGGCCTGTGGATGTTCGGCGCCGAAGTCGAGCGCTACGTCGGGCCGCGCCGCCTGCTTGCCTGCTACTTCGCATCGGTGGTCACCGCCGCGCTCAGCCAACTCTTCGTTCCCATGATTTTCGGCGCGCCGCCGAGCCCGACCATCGGGGCCTCCGGCGGGGTTTTCGGTCTTCTCCTGGCTTATGCCATTCTGTTTCCGACGCGCAAGGTCATTCCGCTGATCCCTCCGATACCCATGCCGGCGTGGCTGTTCGCCACTCTCTATGCGGCGGTTGAACTTTTCCTGGGCGTCACCGGCACCCTGTCGGGAATCGCACATTTCGCCCACCTGGGCGGCATGGTGGGGAGTGCTCTGGTGATTATGCAATGGAAACGGGCGCGGTCCGGCCGCTGAGAGGCTACGCTTATGGTCTTGAAAGTGAAATTACCCAATGGCACTGCCCTTACCAGGGGAGCCGTCATCAAGAGCGCCCTCTGTCTGGCGGCATTCCTGTGCCTCGCCGCGCCGGCGCAGGCCGAGTGGGTGCGGCGTGTCACGGACGGCATCATGGGCACGCGGATTATCGTGGAGCTTTGGTCGGACGATGAGGCGAAGGCCAACCGGGCGATCGATGCGCTGCTCGACGAAATGCGGCATATCGACGAATCGATGAGCACTTTCAAGCCTACCAGCGAGGTTTCGCAGGTCAACGCCAAGGCCGCGGACGGCCCCATGAAAATCAGCAAGGAGCTCTTCGATCTGCTGACCACGGCCAAGGAGTATTCGGTCATCACCGATGGCGCCTTCGACATCACCTACGCCAGCGTCGGCTACATGTACGATTTCCGCAAACACGTGCATCCGGATCAAGCGCAAATCGACAAGGCATTGCCGGCGGTGGACTATCGCCACGTGCTGCTCGACCCCGTGAACCAGTCCGTGCAGTTTTCCCGGAAAGGAGTGCGCATAGATCTCGGCGGCATCGCCAAGGGCTACTCGGTGGACCGCGGCATCGACGTGCTGAAATCCTTCGGTATCACGCGGGCGTACGTTTCCGCCGGCGGCGACAGCCGCATCATCGGCGATCGGTTCGGCAAGCCCTGGGTGGTCGGGATTCGCGATCCGCGCAAGGGCGAGGGGGAGGTGATCGCGCGAATACCGTTGGTCGATGCGGCCATTTCCACCTCGGGCGATTACGAACGCTTCTTCGAGGAAAACGGCGTGCGCTATCACCACATCATCGATCCACATACCGGCCACTCCGCGAGCAAAGTACGCAGCGCCACGGTGATCGGACCCTATGCCACGCGTACCGACGGCTTATCCAAGACCGCGTTCGTGCTGGGTCCGGAAAAGGCCATGGAGATCTACAATCGCCTGGACGACATCGATGCCATCATCGTCAAACTCGACGGCACGGTGATCTACTCCAAGGGTATGCAGCGTGCGGCGGGGCACGCGCCCGCGAAACCGGACCGGTAACATTCAAGCGTGGCTCCTATGGGGTCTGCTCTTCGGCTCGATCGGGCTGGGGTACTTCATTTACGGCAAGAAACAAAGGGCGGTGGTTCCGCTGGTTTGCGGGCTCGCGTTGATGCTGTTCCCCTACTTCGTGTCCAACATCGTGCTGCTCGTCGGCATCGGTGCCCTGCTTGCCGCCATCCCCTATTTTCTGCGTCTGTGACGGGTGCCCATGGAGACTGTGGCCATATTCGTCGATGTGCAGAACGTTTATTACACGACTCGGCAGCGCTATTCACGTCATTTCGATTACAACAAATTTTGGGCCCGAGCCACCCGCGGCAGAGCGGTGGTAAAAGCGATTGCCTTTGCGATCGACCGCGGGGACGAAAAGCAGCGGCAATTTCAAGACATCCTTCGCGCCATAGGCTTTGAGGTGAAGCTGAAGCCGTACATTCAACGGCGGGACGGGTCCACGAAGGGAGACTGGGACGTGGGCATCACGTTGGACGTTCTCGAGTATGCGCCGCTGGCGGAGGTCGTGGTGCTGGCTTCGGGCGACGGCGATTTCGAACCGCTGCTGCAAAAAATCCGCGGCAAGCACTCCGTGTCGGTCGAGGTCTATGGTGTTGCGGAACTTACCGCCGCAATGCTGATTCGCGCCGCCGACAGGTTCGTTCCCATCAGAGACGATTTGCTTCTGGGCTGAAGGTCAGTCGCGAAAATTATTGAATTGCAGCGGCACGCCGACATCCGACTTGCGCAGGAAGGCGATGGCCTCCTGCAGGTCGTCACGCTTCTTGCCGATCACCCGAACCTTGTCGCCTTGAACCTGCGCCTGCACTTTCAGCTTCGAATCCTTCAGCAGCCGTGACACCTTCCGGCCCGCGTCCGCGTCGATTCCGTGCTTCAAGATCACGAGCTGCCTGGCCCTCGCCAGGTTGACCTCGGGATCCTTCACCTCGAGACAGGCCACATCGATGCCGCGCTTGGCGATCCTGAGCTTGAGGATCTCCAGCATCTGCTTGAGCTGGAAGTCGGCCGGCGCGATCATCGTCACGGTCGTTTCCTCGAGTTCGAAGGCGGCGTCCGTGCCCTTGAAATCGAAGCGCTGCCCGAGTTCGCGGACCGCCTGGTCGACGGCATTGGTCAATTCATGAGTATCGATTTCGGACACGACGTCGAAGGAAGGCATGGCAAGTCTCCGCGG
>Ga0209222_1000295_pt1 | contig 11128 bp, 10 predicted proteins | sample BlaSpr_A8_Ref_O3_FD_187991 | JGI IMG/M metagenome (GOLD analysis project Ga0209222, IMG submission 187991) | Forest soil microbial communities from Thunder Bay, Ontario, Canada - Black Spruce, Ontario site 2_A8_Ref_O3 (SPAdes) (version 2) | ecosystem: Environmental > Terrestrial > Soil > Boreal...
GAGGGGTCTCCCGTCCCCTTTCATAAATCTTGATGAAAGGGGACGGGAGACCCCTCACCCCAGCCTCTGGCCCTCTACTACCGCGTAAGGACTTATTTGCCGGAACTAGACGGTTCCGTAGCGTTTCACCAGATAGCGATAGACCCCGCGCAAGCCCTGCGCTTCGGCTCCTACGCAGCGGCCGGGACGATCCCTCGAATTCCAGGCGTACAGATCGATGTGCACCCAGCGCGTGGACTCGCTCACGAAGCGCTTCAGAAACAGGGCGCCGAATATGGCCCCGGCCATGGGCGATGCGGAGACATTGTTCAAATCCGCCACCTTGCCGTTGAGCTCATCCTCGTAGCCCGCCCACAACGGCATGGGCCACAGGGTGTCGTGTTCTGCGGCCGCCGCACGAGCGAGGTCCTGCACCACGCTTTCATCGTTGCCGAACAAGGCCGGCAATTCCGGACCCAGGGCAACTCGTGCCGCGCCTGTCAAGGTCGCAAAATCGACGATCAGATCCGGCTGTTCGGCATCGGCGAGCGCCAGCGCATCGCATAGCACCAGGCGGCCTTCCGCGTCCGTGTTGCCGACCTCCACGGTCAAGCCCTTGTGCGTGGCGAGCACGTCGCCGGGCCGGTAGGCGTTTCCGCTGATGGCGTTCTCCACCGCCGGCACCAACACTCGCAGCTCGGCACGTATCTTGACGCTCATGAGCATGTGCGCGAGCGCGAGCGCCACGGCCGCGCCTCCCATGTCCTTCTTCATCAGCGCCATGCCGGATCCCGGCTTGATGTCCAGGCCGCCGCTGTCGAAGCAGACGCCCTTGCCCACCAAGGTCAGGCGCGGATAGTTCTCACCGGCGCGCGGCGCGTAGCGCAGCTCGACCAATCGGGGAGCCTGGTCGCTCGCGCGGCCCACGGCGTGAATGGCGGGAAAATTCGCGGCGAGCAAGTCCTCCCCCACCCACTCTCGATAGCCGGCTTGGTGACGCTCGGCCAGCGCGCGCGCGGCGGCAGCGAGTTCCACGGGACCCAGGTCCTGTGCCGGCGTATTGATCCAATCGCGCGCCATGCGCAGCGACTCCGCCGCGAGCGCAACGAATTGCACATCGGCGTTCGGCGGCGCTTCGACGCTGGCCGCCTCGTTCTTGGACGGCCCGTTCTTGGACGGCCGATAGCGGTCGAAGCGATAGCCGCCATACGCGAACCCTAAGCACAATTGCGTGGCCTCTTCGCGCGTGAACTGCTGGGCAAGACGAAAGCGCCGCGGCGGCAGCCGCTCGACGAAGCCCGCCGCGTGCCACAGGGACAATTCTCCCTGGCGTTTGCCCAAGCCGCCCACCGCCCCACTCAGGCCGCCGCCGGAATCCGGCAGCAGCACCACGCGATGCTTCTCCCCCTTGAAGTTTTGCAGCGCCAGCCAGCGCGCAAGCGGGGGCGCCTGCGTCGCGCGCCACGCTTCGACTTCGTTCTCGTACAGCAACCACAAGGGAACCGAATCACTGCCATCGAGGTTCATGAAATCGCATCCTCAAGAAGCCCCGGCGGACCGGGGAAAGTCTTGCATCATAAGAGATTCTGTGGTGCTATTTCGCGCTAGTTAACACGGCTCCCCCGCTCGATATTAACGGACCCCACTTGGGCAAAAGGTCTTCAAGCGGGCTCTTGCCTTTTGCAGACATGTTTTAGGGTTACAGGAGAATTGCATGCGTTTGTATTCGCAGAAAGACGTCGACAAGAAAGCGCTGCGCGGTGCGCGCATCGCGGTCTTGGGCTACGGCAGCCAAGGCCGCGCGCACGCGCTCAATCTGCACGACAGCGGCTACGAGGTAGTGGTCGGCGTCCGGAAAGGCGACAGCTGGAACAAGGCGAAAAAAGACGGCCTGAAAGTGATGGAACCGGCCGCGGCGGTCAAGGGCGCGCAGCTGGTGGCCATGCTGGTGCCGGACCTGACCCAGAAATCTCTGTATACCGAATTGAAGAACGATTTCGAACGGGGCGCAACGCTGCTGTTCGCGCACGGCTTCAATATTCATTTCAAGCAAATCAAGCCGCGCAAGGATCTGGACGTGGTGTTGATCGCGCCGAAGGGCCCGGGAGATCTGGTGCGGCGCCAGTACCAGCAAGGACGCGGCGTACCCAGCCTGATCGCGGTGTCCCAGAATCCCTCCAAGCGCGCAAAGGCCAAGGCCCTCGCGTACGCCGACGGCATTGGCGGCACGCGGGGCGGCGTCCTCGAGACCACCTTCGCCGAGGAGACCGAGACGGATCTGTTCGGCGAGCAGGCCGTGCTGTGCGGCGGCGCGACCGAACTCGTGGTCAAGGGATACGAGACCCTGGTCGAAGCCGGCTACCAGCCCGCGGTTGCGTATTACGAATGCCTGCATGAGCTGAAGCTCATCGTGGACCTGCTGCATGAGGGGGGCATCACGAAGATGCATCGCTTCATCAGCGAGACGGCCAAGTACGGCGACTTGACCCGCGGTCCCCGCATCGTCAACAAGGCCACCAAGAAGGAGATGCGCAAGATTCTGACCGAGATTCAGCAGGGCAAGTTCGCCCGCCAATGGATCGCGGAGAACAAGCGCGGCCGCCGCAAGTACTCCAAGCTGCTGAAGGCGGATTTGACGCACTCGATCGAGAAGATCGGCGCCAAGCTGCGCGTCCACATGCCCTGGCTGGAATCCGGGAAGGCCTGACGTCCGTGGCGGCGCGCACCCTATTCGACAAGATCTGGGCGGCACATGAAGTGGCGGCTGAAACCGCGGACATTCCGGCGGTGCTGTATATCGATTTGCACCTCATCCACGAGGTCACTTCGCCGCAGGCATTCAGCCTGCTCAGGAGCCTGGGACTGCCGGTGCGCCGTCCGGACCGGACCCTCGCCACGATGGACCATTCGATCCCGACCAGCACCGATCAGGTGTTCGGCAGGGTGCCGATCAAGGTGGATGCCGCGGCGAAACAGGTCCGGCAGCTCGAGCAGAACGCGGCGGAGTTCGGCGTCGAACTGTTCGGCATGCGCGACGCGCGGCGCGGCATCGTGCACGTCATCAGTCCGGAGCTGGGGACGACTCAACCCGGTATGACCATCGTCTGCGGCGACAGCCATACCAGTACGCATGGGGCGTTCGGTGCGCTGGCGTTCGGCATCGGCTCGACGGAAGTCGGACATGTGTTCGCCACTCAGGCCCTGCTGCAGCGCAAGCCCAAGACCTTCGCCGTGAATGTCGAGGGCCGGCTGCGGCCCGGTGTGACCGCCAAGGATTTGATCCTGGCCATCATCGGCAAGGTCGGCGTCTCCGGCGGCACGGGTCATGTGTTCGAATATCGTGGATCGGCCATTCGCGCGCTGTCCATGGATGAGCGGATGACGGTGTGCAACATGTCCATCGAGGCCGGCGCGCGCGCCGGGATGGTGGCGCCGGACGACACCACATTCGCCTATCTCGAGGACAAGCCGCGTACCCCCAAGAACACGGACAAGGGAACGGATTGGGACGCGGCCGTCGCTCGATGGCGCACCTTCGTCACCGATCCCGGCGCGCGGTTCGATGCCTCGACGGACATCGATGCGTCGGGCGTGGAGCCCATGATCACCTACGGCACGAATCCCGGCATGGTGTTGCCGATCCGCGCCTCCATTCCCGACAAAGCCGGAGACGAGGTTTTCGACAAGGCGCTGCGATACATGGGGTTCCACAGCGGCGAAGCCCTGCTGGGCAAGCCGGTCGATGTCGTGTTCATAGGCAGCTGCACGAATGGAAGGCTTGCCGACTTGCAGGCGGCCGCACACATACTCAGCGGCCGTAAGATAGCGCCTGGGGTGCGGCTGCTCATCGTGCCGGGCTCGCAGGCGATCAAGCGCGAAGCCGAGGCTGCCGGCTACGCCGACATTTTCAAGGCGGCGGGCGCGGATTGGCGCGAGTCCGGCTGCTCGATGTGCCTGGGGATGAACGGCGACACGGTCGGCGCGGGCCAATACTCCGTCAGCACCAGCAACCGCAATTTCGAGGGCCGCCAGGGCGTCGGGGCGCGAACCTTGCTGGCCAGTCCCTTCACCGCGGCCGCCTGCGCCGTGCAGGGCAGAATTGCCGATCCCAGAGAGATGATTTGAGGGAGATGCCGTGATGGAGAAGCCGTCTTGGAGCCGCTGAAGCGAGTTCATTCCAGAACGCTGGTCATTCCCTCGAGCAATATCGACACGGATCAGATCATTCCGGCCAGGTTCCTGACGACGACGACCAAGGACGGCCTGGGCCGGCAATTGTTCGCCGACTGGCGCTATCGGTCGGACGGCTCGCCGAACCCGGACTTCGTGCTGAACCGGCCGGAGGCCCGCGGCGCGCAGGTGCTGGTCGCCGGACGCAATTTCGGTTGCGGTTCCTCGCGCGAACATGCGCCCTGGGCGCTGCTGGACTATGGATTCCGCGCCGTCATCAGCGTGGAGATCGCGGACATCTTTCGCGGCAATTCCTTGAAGAATGGGCTGCTGCCCATCGTGGTTGACGGCGCCACCGCGGAATGGCTGCTGAACAATCCCGGCGCCGAAATCGACATCGATCTCGAAGCCGCGAGTTTGACGCTGCCGACAGGGGTTTCGGTGTCATTTCCCATGGAAGCGTTTGCGCGGCACTGTCTTTTGAACGGCATCGATGAGCTCGGCTATCTGCGCAGCCGGACAGCGGACATCGAACGCTACGAGACGGGGCGCTCCTGGTGAAGTCGCTCATCACGGTTCTCGCCGGCGACGGCATCGGCGGCGAGGTCACCGCCGAGGCCGTGCGGGTACTCGACGCCGTCGCGGCGCGTTTCGGGCATGCCTTCGACTTCGAAGAGGCGCTCCTGGGCGGCGCCGCCATCGACGCCACGGGTGACGCGCTGCCGCCCGCGACGCTGTCCTCGGCGCGGCGCGCGGACGCGATTTTGCTCGGGGCCGTCGGCGGCCCGAAGTGGTCGGCTCCCGATGCCAAGGTTCGGCCCGAACAGGGACTGCTGGGGCTTCGCAAGGCCCTCGGGCTGTTCGCCAATCTGCGGCCGGTCGTGCCGCATCCGCAGGTGCTCGATGCCTCGCCGATCAAGGCAGAATTGCTGCGCGGCGTGGACATCATGGTGGTGCGCGAACTGACGGGCGGCATCTACTTCGGCGAGAAGACACGGACGGAGACCGAAGCCGTCGATGTGTGCCGGTATACCGTGGAGGAGATCGAGCGCGTCGTGCGCCTGGCGGCCCGCCTGGCCCTCGCCCGCCGCCGCAAGCTCACGTCCATCGACAAGGCCAATGTGCTCGAGACTTCACGGCTGTGGCGCTCGGTCGTCGAGAGAATCATGCCCCGCGAATTTCCCGGCGTGAGCTTCGAGCACATGCTGGTGGATGCCGCCGCCATGCATCTGTTGAAGCGGCCGCGCGACTTCGACGTGATCGTGACCGAAAACATGTTCGGCGACATTCTCACCGACGAAGCTGCGATGCTGGCGGGCTCCATGGGCGTGCTGCCCTCGGCGTCGCTCGGCGCCGCCGCGCGCGGCGGAGTATTCGAACCCATCCACGGATCCGCGCCGGACATCGCCGGCCGCGGCATCGCCAATCCCTACGCCGCGATCCTGAGCGCCGCGCTGCTGCTGCGCTATTCGCTGCAGCTCGAGACCGAGGCGAGAGCCGTCGAAGCGGCCGTCTCGCGCGCCATGGAATCCGGCGCGCTGCCGGCCGATCTCGCCGCCGCCGGTTCGGGCGTTACGACGCGTGCCGCCGGAGATGCGGTACTGGCCGCGCTCTAGCTGCGCGTTCGAGGCCCCCGGCAAGATCGGCCACCAGATCCGCGGAATCCTCGATACCCACGGAAATTCGCAGCAACCCGGGCCCAATGCCCGCATGCAATCGCGCCGATTCCTCCATGCCCGCGTGGGTCATGGTGGCGGGATGCGAGATCAGGCTCTCCACCCCCCCCAGCGACTCAGCCAGAGTGAAGCACTCGAGTCCCGACAGGAAGGCCTCGACGGCCGCCTCGCCTCCGGCCAGCTCGAAACTCAGCATCGCGCCGAAGCCGCTCTGCTGGCGCCGCGCGATCTCATGGCCGGGGTGTCCGGGCAGCCCCGGGTAGTACACGCGCCCGACGCCGGGATGCTTGCTCAGGTAATCCACCACCGCGGCCGTGTTCTCGGCATGAACCCGCATGCGCGCGTGCAGGCTGCGCACGCCGCGCAGAGTCATGAAGCTGTCGAAGGGCGCGCCGGTGACGCCGATGGCGTTTGCCCACCAGGCCAGATTCTCGTGCAGCTTCGCAGTCGCCGCGACGACGGCGCCGCCCACCACGTCGCTGTGGCCGTTCAGGTACTTGGTGGTCGAATGCATGACCAGGTCCGCGCCGAGCTCGAGCGGCTGCTGCCAGATCGGCGAGAGAAAGGTATTGTCCACGACCACCAATGCGCCGGCCGCATGCGCCGCATCGGCGATGGAGCGGATGTCCACCACCCGCAGCAACGGGTTGCTCGGCGTCTCGATCCAGACGAGGTTGGCGCCTTGGCCGAGAGCGGCCTGCAAGGCGGCGCTGTCGCCCTGATCGACGAAGTCGGCTACCAGGTTGCCCTGCGCATGCAAGGCGGCCAGGAGCCGGTAGGTGCCGCCGTAGCAATCGTAGGGCGCAATGACCCGCGCACGGCTCGGCAAGGTCGCCAGAATCAATGTAATGGCCGACAGCCCGGTGCAGGTCACCACTGCGCCGGCGCCGCCCTCGAGATCCGCCAAGGCATTGCCCAGCTGATCGCGGGTCGGATTCCCGGACCGGGTGTAATCATATTTGCGCGGCTTGCGGTACTTCTCGAAGGCGAAATTCGACGACAGATAAATCGGCGGCACCACGGAACCGTGCTGCGCGTCCGACTCGAGCCCCGCACGGACCGACCGCGTTGCAATGCTCTTCTTTGGGGGGGCTTTACTGCTCATGTCCACTGCTCCGCTAAGGCTGCTTTGATGATGGGCGTCAGGGCCGCGCCCTCCTTCAAGAAGGCGTCGTGACCGAAAATGGAATTGATTTCGATGAGCTGCCGCGGCCCATTGAGGCGCGCCGACAAGGCCTGCATGTCGTGGAACGGCACCAATTGATCCTCGCGCACGGCGATGAGAGTCGCCGGGGTGCGCACCTGGGTTGCGTCCATCTGGTGCAGGTCGATCGATTCGCTCAACACGAGGAACGATTCCGCGCGATACTTCTGAACGTAGTCATCGCCGCGCGCGAACAGATAATCCTCGATCGGGAAGCGGAAGCGGTCCTCGTTGCGCGTGGGCGCCGCGCCGAAGCGCAGCTGGAACTCCACGGCGCTGCGATAGGTTGCCATGGCGAGAGCGCGCGCAAGCTTCAGACCCGCGGGGCCGTCGCCCCTCGCGATCGCCTCGCGCACGATTTGCCGCTGCACGCTGCGCCACGCGGTCGACAATACCTGCGACTTGTCGGCGGCGCTCAATACGACGATGTGCTTCACCAGCCCGGCATGGCGCTCCGCGAAGCACAGCGCCACCATTCCCCCGTAGGAGGCGCCGACGATGGCATGCAGCGGCTTCAAGCCCAGATGCTTGACGATGGCGCACAAGGCGTCGGCTTGGTCGTAGGAGCTGAGCGGCGGGAACTTGCCGCCGGCCTGCGGCGTGGAACTGTCGCCGCGGCCGCCGAGATAGTCGATGCCCAGAACCCGGTATTGGCGCGTATCCACGCCCAATCCGGGACCGACGAGTTCCGGCCACCATCCCTCGCCCGAGGTACCCGCGACCACCCGATGTGCGGAGATGCCGCCGAGCACGGCAATGACGGGCCCGTCCTCGGGACCCACGAGCCTGAAGGCGATTTTTGCATCCGGCAGGACGTCGCCGTAATGCACTTTGAAGGGCTGGTGCAGCCCCAAGGTCTGGTCGATTTGAACTGATGAATTGCCGGCCACGTTACGCTCGCTCCATAAGGTTTACATAACCCCTGCAGCGTCAGCGCTCGTAGCCATTGCTCGCCGTGTACCGTGTACTCGTGCAATCGGCCGCCTATCTACCGGATTCGAGCATCAAGCCCGACTCCGCAGGAGTTGGCACCGTTCCGGTATGTTGCGACGATCATGCGATTTTCAGCACGAATTTCGGCGCAATTTTTGGATGGTTGCCCCGGCTTCTAAGGGCCTTTCCCTCAGCCGGTCTAGATAAGCTCCGGGAAGTTTAGGCAGCCGGGAGGTTTGCGTCAAGGAATTTCGAGGCTCCGCGGTTGCGCTCCACGCACCAATGTAATAATGTACTAGCGCGTTAATGCATTCACTCAGCGAGCGGTCCCGCGCCCATGAAAACCAATCGTCCCGTCACCCTCAGGCAGGAGCAGCAGCACGAGCGCGCACTGTGCTCGGCCATTCTGGCGTTGCAGAGCGTGGAGGAATGCCGCAGCTTCTTCCGCGACCTGTGCACGCCGGCCGAACTGCAGGCGATGGCGGACCGCTGGGCCGTGGTCGAGCTGCTGGAGCGCGGCCTGCCCTACCGCGAGATCCACAGGCAAACGGGGGTCAGCGTCACCACCATCGGCCGCGTCGCGCGGTATCTGACTTCCGGGAGCGGCGGCTACCGCGCCGTGACCGAACGGCTGAAGCTCAATGGGTAGCGAATCGAAATCCGCCGATCCCGTGCGCCTGAAGATCGCCGTGCAGAAGAGCGGCCGGCTCACCGACAGCTCGCTCGACCTGCTGTCGCGCTGCGGTCTCAAGTACAGCCGCGGCAAGGATCAACTGATGTGCTACGGCGAGAACATGCCGCTCGATGTGCTGTTCGTCCGCGATGACGACATTCCGGATCTGGTGCAGGAGGATGTCTGCGATCTGGGGCTGGTGGGCCTGAACGTGGTCCAGGAGAAGCGGCTGGCATTCACCGCCCGCGGCATCGCGCCGCTGTTCGAGACGGTGCAGCTGCTCGATTTCGGACGCTGCCGTCTTTGCATCGCGGTGCCCGACGGATTCGAGTACCGCGGTGCCGAGTCGCTTCGAGGCAAACGCATTGCGACGACGTATCCCCACATCCTCGGGCGCTTTCTCGCCGACCACGGCATTGCCGCGGAGGTCGTGGTTCTGTCCGGCTCGGTGGAAATCGCACCGCGGCTGGGCCGCGCGGATCTCATTTGCGACCTGGTGTCCACCGGATCCACGCTGGCGGCGAATCATCTGCGCCAAGCCGAGACCGTGCTCGACAGCCAGGCGGTGTTGATCCGCACGCCGGTGCCCATCGCGGCGGAGAAGCAGGAGTGGACTCGGCGGCTGCTGATGCGCATCGACGGGGTCGAGCAGGTCAAGGGCAGCAAGTACATCATGCTGCACGCGCCCCGCTCCGCGCTCGCAGCCATCGCCAAGCTGCTGCCGGGCAGCGAGTCACCGACGGTCATTCCTCTCGAGGGCCGGGGCGACCGGGTGGCGGTGCATGCGGTATGCCGCGAGAACGTCTTCTGGGAGACGCTGGAAGAGCTGAAGGGCGTCGGCGCGAGCTCGGTGCTGGTGCTCCCCGTCGAGAAAATGCTGGTCTAGGCCTGGACGCAATCATGCGCATTCTCGACTGGAAATCGCTGTCCGCGGCGCAACGCGCTCAGGCGCTGCAGCGTCCCGCACAGCGCGACGCCGCGTCGGTACGGGACGCGGCGCGCGGCATCATCGAGGCGGTGCGCCGCGAAGGCGACGCCGCCGTTCTGGCTCTCACCGAGAAATTCGATGCGGTACGGCCCGCGACGCTGCGGGTCACGCCGCAGGAATTCGCGGACGCCGAGCGAGCTCTGAACACGGCGCAAGCGGCCGCGATAGAGCGGGCGATCGACAATGTCCGGCGATTTCACGCCGCCCAGGGCGCCGCGCCGCTGCGGGTCGAGACCGCGCCGGGAGTGGTATGCGAGCGCATCAGCGTTCCGATCCGTGCGGTCGGTCTGTATGTGCCCGCGGGTTCGGCACCTCTGCCCTCCACGGCCGTCATGCTCGCCGTTCCCGCCGCGATCGCCGGCTGCCCGGTGCGCGTCCTATGCACGCCTCCCGCCGCCAACGGCGCCGCGGACCCCGCCGTCCTGGTCGCCGCCCGCAAATCGGGCGTCGAGCAGGTGTTCAAGGCGGGCGGCGCTCAAGCCATCGCCGCCATGGCCTACGGCACCGCGACGATCCCGAAGTGCGACAAAATCTTCGGTCCGGGGAACGCGTACGTTACCGCCGCCAAAATGCTGGTCGCGCAGGACGCCGCCGGCGCGGCCGCGGATCTGCCGGCCGGCGTGACCGAGGTCATGGTGATCGCGGATCACACGGCTCGCGCCAACTTCGTCGCGGCGGATTTGCTCGCGCAGGCGGAACACGGTCCCGATGCGCAGTCCTTGCTCGTCACGACCTCGGCGGCTCTCGCCGAGGAGGTCGCGCGGCAGGTTGCTGGCCAGGCCGCGCGGCTGTCGCGGGGAGAAATACTCGCGAAGTCCACCCTGCATATGCGGCTGCTGATCGTCGATGGCCTCGAAACGGCATTCGATGTGGCCAATGACTATGCTCCCGAGCACCTGTTGCTCCAGGTTCACGAACCGCGCCGTTGGCTGCCCCGAGTGAGCACGGCGGGCGCGGTGTTCCTCGGGCCGTGGTCGCCCGAATCCATCGGCGATTATTGCAGCGGTCCCAACCACACCTTGCCCACCTACGGCTATGCCAAAGCGTACAGCGGCCTGTCGCTCGAGGATTTCCAAAGGCGCATCACCGTGCAGGAGCTGACGCCCATGGGGCTCGCAGGACTCGGGCCGACGGCGCAGATTCTGGCGAATCTCGAAGGATTGGATGCGCATGCCGCCTCCGTGACGATACGGCTCGCCGCGCTCGGCGAGGGAGCGGCGGCGCGATGAACGCCGTGGTTGCCTTGGCGCGTCCCGAGATCGTCACTCTCAAACCCTATTCGCATGCCGCGTGGCTGCCTTCGCTCACGCGGCTGCATGCCAACGAAGCGCCTTGGCGGCCGGCTGACGACACGACCGCGGCGGGTCTCAATCGTTACCCCGAACCCCAGCCCCGGGCGCTCATCCAACGATTGGGACAGCTGTATGGCGTTGCCGACTCGAGTGTGCTCGCGACGCGCGGCAGCGATGAAGCCATCGATCTGCTCTCGCGCATCTATCTGCGTG